>Ga0070739_10001802_pt1 | contig 30751 bp, 32 predicted proteins | sample Coa_R1_7_FD_66445 | JGI IMG/M metagenome (GOLD analysis project Ga0070739, IMG submission 66445) | Surface soil microbial communities from Centralia Pennsylvania, which are recovering from an underground coalmine fire - Coalmine... | ecosystem: Environmental > Terrestrial > Soil > Unclassified ...
GGTCTGGGTCGAGCGGCTGGACGAGGTGCCGCCGGGGCCGATGCTGATCGTCGCTAACGAGTTCTTCGACGCCTTGCCGGTTCGGCAATTCGTTCACGGCGCCGACGGCTGGGCCGAGCGGCTGGTCGGGCTCGGCCGCGACGGCCGCCTCGCTCTCGTCGAGAGCCGTTCCGTCGGTGCGCATCTTCTGATCCCGCCGCCGCTGCGCGACGCCCCCGCTGGGGCCGTCGTGGAAATCTCGCCCCCGGCTCTCGCCCTGATAGCGGCGATCGCGCAGCGCCTGCGGGAGGCGACGGGGGCGCTACTGTTGATCGACTACGGTCGTTCGCCGCAGCCAGCGGCGGCAAGCCTGCGGGCGATGCGGGCGCACCGTCCGGCCGATTTGCTCGAGGCACCTGGAAGCGCCGACTTGACCGCCGACGTCGATTTCGATTCGCTCGCGGGAACCGCGCTGGCTGCCGGCGCAGCCGTCTATGGTCCGGAGAACCAGGGCGATTTCCTGCGTGCGCTGGGCGCGGAGGCGCGGCTCGCGCGGCTGTTGGCCGGCGCCTCGACCGTGGCTCAGCGCGCGCGGCTGGAAGGCGGCGTGCGCCGCTTGATCGATGCCGCCGGCATGGGCACCTTGTTCAAGGCGATGGCGGTGACATCGCCGGGTTTTCCTGCCCCGGAGGGGTTTGTGTGGAGAGAGGCGGTCGGGAAGCGGGATGATCACGCTTAGCGTGCTCAACGACGGCACCTCGGTTCGCCACGCCTTCTTCACCCGCGAGGGTGGGGTCAGCCCGCCGCCCTTCGCTTCCCTCAATTGCGGCTTCGGCTCCGCCGACCTGCCGGAAAACGTCGCGGCCAACCGCGCGCGGGCGATGGCGCGGCTCGACCTCCCTCCGGAGCGGCTGGTGACCTGTCATCAGGTCCACGGTGTCGACGTGGTGACGGTCGAGCGGCCGTGGAATTATGCCGACTCGCCGCGCGCCGACGCGATGGTCTCGCGGGTGCCGGGGATCGCTCTGGGGGTGCTCGCGGCGGATTGCGCGCCGCTGCTCTTCGCCGACTCGGAAGCCAGCGTCATCGGTGCGGCGCACGGCGGCTGGCGCGGCGCCCTCGCCGGCGTCGGCGAGACGACGGTCGCGGCCATGGAATCGCTGGGGGCGGCGCGAACCCGCATCCGCGCCGGCATCGGCCCCTGCATTGCGCAGCGCTCGTACGAGGTCGGGCCGGAGTTCCCGACGCCGTTTACGACCGAGGACGGCGAGGCCGCGCTGTTTTTCGCGCCGGCCCGTCGCCCGGGCCATTTCATGTTCGATCTCGGCGGCTATCTCGAATGGCGGCTCGTCCGCTGCGGCGTCGGAACGGTGCAGCGCGCGCCGCACGATACGGTCGCGGAGGAAGAGCGCTTCTTCAGCTACCGCCGGGCCTGTCTCAAAGGGGAGCGGGATTACGGGCGCGGCCTCGCCGCAATCGTGCTCGAAGGCTAACCTCAAATGCCCTATCTGATCCTGTTCGCCGCCTCCTGCGTCCTCGGTCTTCTGGTCTGCTGCGCCCTGTTGCTATGAGCGTGGCGACCCGCCGGCCGCGCTGGCGGGCGGCCCTGCTGCTCGGCCTCTGTCTCGTCGCCTGCCAGCCGCTCGGCCATCCCTTCGGCGACGATCGCCCCTCCGCCGACCTTCTGCGGGTGCCGGACACCGCCAGCGTGGCGGTCGCGCCGATCGAGGGCGAGCCGCGGGCGACCGCGGCCGCGCTTGCAAGGGCAATGGCGAAGGCGTTGCAAGACCGCGATGTGCCCGCCAGCGACCGCACGGCGAGCCTCGGCAGCTATATCCTGACCGGCCGCATCAGCCAGTCGCCCAAGGCGAAGGACGGCACCACGGAGCTCGTTGTCTACTGGCGCCTGCGCGACCGCGCCGGACACACGATTGCGCAGCGGACCGACAGACTGCGCGCGAAGACCGCGAAGTGGTCGTCAGGCGACGTGGAGGCGGTCACCCAGCTCGCTGCCGCGGGCGCGCCCGTTCTTGCAGAGGCGATGGCCGAGAAACGGCCAGCCGCGGCGGCCGCTGCGCCCGCGCCCTTTGTCGGAGGCGCGCCGGCGCCGGCTGCCCCACCCGCTCCGAAGCCAGCAGCGCCAGGAGGACGCATCCGGCTGGCGGTGCGCAATGCGGAAGGCGCCACGGGAGACGGGGACAAGGCTTTGGCGTCCGCGATCGCCGCGGTACTCAGGACGAAGGACCTCGACATCGTTACAGATGCCGGCGCCAAGGCCGACCTCTATCTTCAGTGCGATGTCGCGGCTTCACCGCCGAAGGCCGGCAAGCAGCACATCAAGATCGTGTGGCGCGTGCGCCGCCCCGACGGCAGCGAGATCGGCACGGTCGGCCAGGAAAACGACGTGCCCGCCGGCCTCCTCAGCGGCCCGTGGGGCGATGTCGCCTACACCGTTGCGATGGCGGCCGGCGACGGCATCGTCGCGCTCGTCGAACGCGGCGCGCCGGCGCCCGGTCATTCCTGATGCCGGATCCGGGGCCGGCGCGGCGGCGCTATAGCGGGATTGCGAGCAGCGTATCGATGCGGCGGCTGTCGAGGACGACGGTTTTTTCGGCAAATTTCCAGCCGTCCGCTGCCGGCACGATACGGTCGATATAGCGGCCGACGGCGAACAGGCTCATCGCGCCGTCCTGCATCGTGCGCACGACGATGACGTTTGCCACTGCCGCCACACCGCCGCCCGCGGGCGAAACCGTCAAGCACGAGACAAGGTGGCGATAGCGCTGCGGCTCGTAGACGTTCGCCTCGCGCAGCGCCATGACCCGGTCCCGCAGCATGTCCTTGGACGTGGCGTAGATGATCCCGAGCGGCAACCCGGCCTCGTAATTCTCGGCGGACGTGACGCGGTAGCGGCAATCGTCGGTGAAGAAATCCGGCCAGGATTCGAGCCGGTCGCCATCGAGGCAGTCGGCGTAGTCGGTATAGAGACGTTCGAGTTCGAGGCGCCGCGCGACGTCCTCGAAAATCATCGCGGTCACAGCCCCATCAGGGGGCGGTAGGCCTGCCAAAAGCCGCGTACCGACGCCTCGGTGGCGCGGGTATCGGCCGAGGCGTGCTCGTCGCCGCCCATCGCGATGACCGAGCATTCTTCCTCGCCGCCGACGATCGCGCGCTGGACGAAGCCGCCGACCGCCCCGTCCTCCATCGACACATACCCGGCGGGGCCGACCAGGTTGCTCTGCAACAGGCGCAGCTCTGTCATTTCGGCGTCGTCATCCTCGAAGCCGAGATAGATCCATTGCAATTCGGTCTCCTCCGGCCCCTTCGGCAGGACGAGGCGCAGCGCAATCGAATTGTGGATCTGCTGCACGACGAAATTCGGGAAGACGCTGAGGATCTGCACGGTCACGTCGTCGCCGAATTCCGGCCGGTCTTCGAGCAGCCGCGGGTCCTTGAGCCGCAGCCCGTCGTGGATCGACTGGATGCCCTGGTAGAGCTTGTCGCTGTTGGCCTGGCCGCCGACGATGTCGGTCTTGCCGCGGGTATAGCTGACATGGTTGCCGCCGGTCTCGCCCACCAGCACGCCGCCGCCGGCGGTCAGGCGGCTGACGCGGAACGTCGCGAAGAACGTGTGCAGGAGCGTGGCGTGGTAGGTGTCCTTGACGTTTTCGAGATAGAGCTTCCAGTTGTTACGCAGGACCTGCGAGGTCGTGCCGAGGATTTTGGGTTTGCCGTGCAGCACCCGGCCGAGCCGGGCGCCGATCTGGTTGCCGATATAGTCCGACAGCGGCGGCGCCTCCTGCGACAGCGTGCCGAACACGAGGCCGGCGAAGTGGTCGATGCGCAGCCTCTGCAGCCCGTGCTCTTCGAGCCGGAAATTTTCCGGCATGCCGCCCTTGCCGCCGACGCCGCGGCGGAACGCGACGCTCTTGAGGTTGCCGGCGAGATCGTAGCTCCACGAGTGATAGACGCAGGTCAAGAGGTCGGCATGGCCCTGCCGCTTCAGGCACACGAGGTTGCCGCGATGGGCGCAGCGGTTCACCATCGCGTGGATCTCGCCGTCTTCGCCGCGGGTGACGATGACCGGCGTTTCGCCGAGGAAGGTCGTCTTGTAGTCGCCCGGGCGCGGCAGCTCGTCGGCGATGACGAGGAACTGCCAGGTCGGACCGAGAAAGATGCGCTTCAGCTCGGTGGAATAGATTTCTGGGTCGGAGAAGACCCGGTAGGGCACCCGCGAATTGCCTTCCTTCGGCCAGGTGAGCGCATCGTGCGGCATCGTCACCTCCTGTCGCGGGGCGGCCGACGGGACAACTCGGCCTCCGCCGCCGCCATCGTAGCATGAAACCCGGCAGATAGGACGGCTCTGACCGCTGTCGCGCGCCTGGCGCCGTTCCGGTATGCTGGGTTGAGAGCAAGGACGGAGCTGGCATGGCCGTCGAACTTGAAATCGTGCTGATTGCCGGGGTGGTCGCGCTCGGTCTGATCGTCCTTGGCAAGGCGATCATGACCGGGTTCGCGATGTCTCGCCGCCCGCCCCATCACCTGACAGAGCGGCCCGGGGCGTCGCCGGTGCCGCCGGCCGTCGATATTCGGCCGCCCGGATAAGGACTGGGGTCACCACAAAGCTACAAGTCGCGCCCCCACAATCGTCATGGCCGGGTTGACCTGGGCATCTCCAAGGCGCCGCGGGTATCGCCGGGTCAAGCCCGGCGATGACGAGGACACAATCCCGGGATTCAGATTCCGACCTGCCGGCGCACCGCGGCGCTGATCGATTGACGGACGCGGCGCAGCTCCGCCCAGGGGTCGGCCTTCAGGTCGGCGAGCCGCGCCGGCACGGTCTCGATCGTGAAGTCGCCGGGATGGACACCGGCTTCGACCTCTTCCCACGACAGCGGCATCGCGACCGGCGCGCCCGGCCTCGCCCGCGGCGAATAGGCGCCGATCGCGGTGGCGCCGCGGCCGTTGCGCAGATAGTCGATGAAGATGCGGCCGGTGCGGGCGCGCTTCGCCATGTTGGCGGTAAAGCGGTCCGGGTATTCGCTGACGAAGCGGTCGGCGACCCATTTGGCGAAGGCCTTGACCTCGTCCCAGCCGAGCTTCGGGGTCAGCGGCACGACGACGTGCAGCCCCTTGCCCCCGGTCGTCTTCGGAAAGCTGCGCAAACCGATGCCGAGCAATGCCTCGCGCATCTCGATCGCCGCGGCGGTCACCCGCTCCCATGGCAGCCCGACATCGGGGTCGAAGTCGAAGGTGACGAGGTCCGGCGTCTCCAGCTTCTCGACGGTCGATCCCCAGGGGTGGATCTCGATGGCGCTGATCTGCACGAGGCCGATCAGGCTCGAAAGGTCCTTGATCCACAGGTAGATGTCGGTGCCGGTGCCCTCGGTGATCTCGATGCGGCCGAGCGTGTCGGGAACGCCGTTGCTCAAATGCTTCTGGTAGAAGGTCTGGCCGCCGATGCCGTCGGGGCAGCGGACAAGGCTCAGCGCCCGGTTGGCGAGATGCGGCAAGACCCAGTCGGCGATCGCCGCGTAATACTTCGCGAGGTCGAGCTTGGTGATGTTCTTGTCCGGGTAAAGCTCGCGGCCGGGATGCGTCAGGCGCACCCCGGCGAACTCGACGCTGCCGTCGCGCAGGGCAACCCCTACAGGAGCACCCTCACTGTCGCCCCCGCGAACGCGGGGGCCCAGGGGCGGGCGGCGAGGCGCCTGCTCTGGATTCCCGCTTTCGCGGGAATGACGACCGGTGGAAGCCGGTTCTCCGCCGGCAGCTCCGGCCCTCCCCCGCGGGCGGGGGAGGGAGGGGCGGGGGCTTTCCCCATCGGCCGCAGCGGAAGCTGCCACCTGCGGCAGCGCCTCGGGGTCGAGCACGACCTCCTCCGCCGGCTTGTCCTCGCGCAGACCGAGGAAGGTCGCGTGGCGCACGATGCGGTCGGCGGTCCAGTTCGAGAACTGCACCTCGGCCACGAGACGCGGCTCCAGCCAATGCGTGTCCTTGGCCGAGATGCCCTTGGGCAGCGTCACCGGCGGCTTGCGCCGTTCGAGCGCCTGGAACTGGCGGCGCATCGTCAACAGCTGCGTCGTGTTGAAGCCGGTGCCGACGCGCCCGGCATAATGGAGCGCGCCGTTCGCGTCGTAGTAGGCGAGCAGCAGCGCCCCGAAGCCGAGCCGCTGGCCGTCCGGTTCGGTGAAGCCGACGACGACGAACTCTTCCCGGTTCACGCACTTGATCTTGAGCCAATCACGGCTGCGGCCGGCGCGGTAGGGCCGGTCGCGCCGCTTCGAGACGATGCCTTCAAGGCCGAACTTGCAGACCTCGCGGAAGAAGGCGCTCCCGCTGCCCTGCTGGTGGTCGCTGTAGCGCAGCTGGCCTTGCGCGTCGGGCGGTATCAATTCGGCGAGCGCGTCCTTGCGTTCTTCGAGGACGGTGCCGGTGAGGTCCTGGCCGTCGTGATGGAGCAGGTCGAAGGCCATGAAATTGAGGCCGCCGGTCTGCCCCGAGGCGATCTGGTCCTGGAGCAGCGCGAAATTGGTGCGCCCCTCCGGCGTCAGATAGACGAGCTCGCCGTCGATCAGCGCGCTGCCGACCGGGAGCTCGGCGAAGGCGCGGGCGACGGCCGGAAACTTCGCCGTCCAGTCGAGGCCGTTGCGGGTCAGCAGGCGCACCTCGCCGCGCTCGATGCGGGCGAGCAGGCGGTAGCCGTCGTACTTGATCTCGTGCAGCCAGTCGTCGCCGTCCGGTACCCGCTCCGCCAACGTTGCGAGCTGCGGTGTGAAATTCTCCGGCAGCGCTGCCTTGGCCAACGCCGAACCGCCGCCAGCCCGCTTCGCCGCATTGCGTTTCTTCGGGGCCGGCGCGCTCTCTTCGGGCGCGCGGTTCGACTCCCACACCCGGTCCCGATCAGCGGCGATCGCGTCCATCGTGCGTCCGGTGTCGACGCTCTCGGGGTTGTCGTCGACGACGGCGCTGCCGCTGCCCGGCTGCGCCGCCTCGTCGCGTTCCTTGATCAGGAGCCAGTTCTCGTGTGCTTCCTTGGCGGCGCGGCCGCCCATGCGCACGAGCACCCAGTTGCCGTGCAGTTTCTCGCCGTGCAATGCGAACTTGAGCGTGCCCTTGCGATAGGCCTCGTCCGGATCGCCGTCGAGCGGCTGCCAGGTGCCGCGGTCCCACAGCAGCACCGTCCCCCCGCCATACTGCCCTTCCGGGATGACGCCCTCGAACCCGCCGTATTCGATCGGGTGGTCCTCGACATGCACCGCGAGCCGCTTTTCGCCGGGGTCGAGGCTCGGTCCCTTCGGCACCGCCCAGCTCTTGAGGACGCCGTCGAGTTCGAGGCGGAAATCGTAATGCAGCCGCCGCGCCCGGTGCTTCTGGATCACGAAGGCGAGCGCCGCCGCCTTCCGCTTCGGCGCGACCCTGCCGCCGGCCGGCTCCGGGGTCAGGCGGAAGTCGCGTTTGCGCTGATATTCTTCAAGCGCCATGGCCGCGGAACGCCGGCTGCCGATCGCGGTTCCGCCGCCTCGGCCGGTCGGCCTCGCCGGCAAGTCCCCTCACCCTGTCCCTCTCCCCGCTCTCGCGGGGCGAGGGAACGCTCTCCCTCTCCCCGCCCGCGGGGAGAGGGCCGGGGTGAGGGGCCGCGGCACCGTGCAAAGAAGCATGGACTACGCGCCCATCTGCGTCGCCAGGTCCTCGAAGCTCGTCGCGACGTAGGTGAAATCGTGCTCGGCCTTGAGGTCGCGGGTCTTGTTCGGCCCGTGCTCGTGCGGGCGGGCGATGAACGCCGTCTTCATGCCGTGCGAAGCAGCGTGCATGAGGTCGTTGTTGTGCGCCGCCACCATCATGACGGTGCCGGGATCGTCGTTTCCGAGGAAATGAATCGCGGACTGATACATTTCCGCATCGGGCTTGTAGTGCTGCACGAGGTCAGAGCCGAGCACCGTGTCCCATGGGAGGCCACAATGCTTCGCCATGTCCGTGAGGAGCCGCACAGTGCCGTTCGACAAGGTGGCGATGATGTATTTCTTCTTCAGGCGGGTGAGCCCCGGCACCGAATCCGGCCACGGCTTCAGCCGATGCCAAGTCAGGTTGAACCAGGCTTTTTCCTCCTCGTCGAGCCTTCCGGCGATGCCGAACTCGTCGAGCAGCCGGTCGAGCGCCATGCGGTGCAGCGTATCGAGGTTGGTCCATGGCAATTCGCCGGTGCGCACCCGGTTCATCGACGGCGCATAGGCGCCGCGCCACCCATCCGCGAACCGCGCCCAATCGACGCCGCCGATGCCGTTGCGCGCCGCCAGCGCCTCGCCGTCGGCAATGACCGCCGACCGCCAATCGACAACCGTCCCGAACACGTCATGCACCAGCGCCTCAATCTCGCTCATCGGCTCGCTCCGTTCGTGGGCCGGGTGAAGCGGTAGCGTAACCCGCCATCCGCCCGCGCACCACGATGGGTTGCGCTTCGCTAACCCGCCCTACCTGCTGTAGCGCGAAATGGCCTGAACCGATTTGCATCGACAGCCGGGCGGTCTGACTGGGAGGAAGTCCCGCCCTGCTAGCCGAGAACGAGACTAAAGCCGGCGCCTCTCGGCCTCGCAAGCGTTCCGGTTGCAGGAGCCCCGTCGCCGTTTCACAGGCGTCTTTTGATCAACCAATTGACGCTGGCGCGGTTCGTAGGCAATATTTTCTTCAGAAAAAATGCGACGGGAGCAGTAATCATGTACAGAGTTATGGGTATTGCATTATCCATTTTTATGGTTGAGGCAACTCCGTTGCGAGCATATGAGTGTAATAGGATTCCAAACGATCGCGCCCATTGCTATACTCAACGTCAAATAGAGCGCTATAACGAGTGTATGGCAAGTGGACTTGGCAATAATCGGAGTCATCAAACCGCGCAAGATTACTGCATAGGATGGGCGGGTACAGCCCAATAACTTACGGTTTAGGAGGTAGGGGGCATTGAACAGGAGGCGAGGTTTTCGATCGCAGCGCGTGGCTTGCCCGCCGCAGCGTGGCTCAGCCGCTTAAGCAAAAGCCGCCATTCACGCGTCGGGGTCCGCTTTCCGATTCGTTATTTGGTGACACGGCCGCCACGGTCTCAAAAGGGGCAAAACCTGCCGCGCGTCTATCGGGGCGATGACGGCGGCTAAGTTGCCTGAAAGCGGCTGTCCGCGACGCTTCCCAATCGTCGAAAGTCGCATAGCCGGTAATTCTGGAAAATGCCGGCGCGACCAAACCGCCGCCGGCGCGATGGCGTGGTTTTCCGGCTCGTGGCGGCGCGGCTTCTGCTAAGATCGCCGTCATGCAGGACGAATTCTACCGCATCAGGCGTCTGCCGCCCTACGTGTTCGCCGAGGTCAATGCGCTGAAGGCGAAGGCGCGGGCCGCGGGGCGCGACGTCATCGACCTCGGCATGGGCAATCCGGACGGGCCGACCCCGCCGCATATCGTCGCCAAGCTGGTCGAGGCGGTGCAGAACCCGAAGACGCACGGCTATTCGACCTCGCGCGGCATCGCCGGGCTGCGCCGCGCCTATGCCGCGTATTACGCGCGCCGCTTCAACGTCGAGCTCGACCCCGAGCGCGAGATCATCGTGACCTTGGGATCGAAAGAGGGGTTGGCCAACCTGGCGCAGGCGATCACCGCGCCCGGCGACACGGTGCTGGTGCCGAACCCGTGCTACCCGATCCACGCCTTCGGCTTCATCATGGCGGGAGCGGCGGTGCGGCATGTGCCGATCGGGCCGGAGATCGATTTTCTCGGCGAATTGAAGAAGGCGGTGCGGCACTCGATCCCGGCGCCGCTCGCGATCGTGCTGAATTTCCCGGCCAACCCGACGGCGCAGACGGTCGATCTCGATTTCTACGGCGAGATCGTCGATTTCTGCCGTCACCACAACATCATCGTGCTGTCCGACCTCGCCTATGCCGAAATTTATTTCGACGGCAACCCGCCGCCCTCGATCCTCGAAGTGCCGGGAGCCCGCGACATCGCGGTCGAGTTCACCTCGCTCAGCAAGACCTATTCGATGGCGGGCTGGCGCATCGGCTTCGCGGTCGGCAACGCGCGGCTGATCGAGGCCCTGGCGCGGGTCAAGTCCTATCTCGACTACGGCGCCTTCACCCCGATCCAGGTGGCGGCGACGGCGGCGCTCAACGGGCCGCAGGAGTGCATCGCCGAGATCCGCGAGCGCTACAAGGCGCGGCGCGACGTGCTGGTGGACGGGCTGCGGCAGGCGGGGTGGGACATCCCGGTGCCAGCGGCCTCGATGTTCGCCTGGGCGCCGATCCCGGAGGAATACCGCGCGCTCGGCACGATGGGGTTCTCGAAATTATTGCTGGAGCGCGCCAACGTCGCGGTGGCGCCGGGGGTCGGGTTCGGCGAATACGGCGAAGGCTTCGTGCGTATCGCCCTCGTCGAAAACCGCCAGCGCCTGCGTCAGGCCACCCGCAACATCAAGGCCTTCCTCTCCGGCCGCAACGACTCTCCCGACCTCCGCCGCGCCGAACGCCGCCTCGCCGCGGCGAAGTAGGAGGTTACCCGATGGAAGCGGTAACCTGCCCCACGTCATGGCCGGGCTTCGACCCGGCCATCTCACGCCGGCGCGGGCTCGGCTTGCAGACCTCAGGCCGTAGAGATGCCCGGATCAAGTCCGGGCATGACGAGGCGCATCCGAATGCCGCTGGCATTAGGCGCTAATCACCGCCACGCCCGCCCTGGCCGCGGCGGTGCATAAAGCGTTGTCGAGAGAGCCGAGCGGCAGAGAGCGGCGCAGCGCCAATTCGAGATAGGCGGCGTCATAAACCGTCAGGGCATAGCGCTCCGCCAAACCGAGCGTGGCCGACCAGGCGTGCGTGTCCGTTTCCGGATCGATCGCGACATCAAGCCGTGCAAGATCGCGCAGTGCGGTGTCTCGGAAACCCGGTGCAATGCGACCGCGACGAACGCCGTTTTGCAAGCTATTGGCGATCTCGATACGCCAGAGCGATGGCACCCATGCCCCTGCGTCGGCGACCAGGCCGAAGATCGCCGTCGCCGTCTCGCTCGCCTCGTCAAGGTATATCCACCCGAGGGCGGCGGAGGAATCGAGAACGAGGCTCACCGGCGCCCCTCGTCGCGCCAGGACAGCGCCTCGTCTAGAGTGATCCCGAGCTTCGCCTTCTTTGCCCGCTCTCGAATGCGGCGGACGGCGGCGCGTGCTTCCTCACGACTATGCGCCCCTCTCGGTGGCACGAGGCGTGCGATCGGCTTGCCGTGCCTCGTAATGATGACTTCCTCTCCCGTCTCGACGAGATCGAGCAAGGCGCTGAGCGTGTTCTTGGCCTCGAAGGCTCCGACTTCCTTCATGGCGACCTCACCGGCTGGATGACATCTAGCCTGATTTTCGCATGCCGGCACGGGTCGGCTCAATTGACTTTGCTCTAGCCCGATCTTAGGTTCCGGACCCGGCCGAAGGGTAACGAACATGAAGATCGTCAATTCCTTGAAGACGCTGAAGAAGCGGGACAAGAACTGCCGCGTCGTGCGGCGCAAGGGGCGGGTCTACGTCATCAATAAGACCAACCCCCGCTTCAAGGCCCGCCAGGGCTGACAGCGAGGCCGTCGCCCGCCGGGCCGCTCCATGAGGATGCCGGCGCCCGACGCGGGCACGGTAGCCCGCCGGCGTGACATCGCCGCGGCGCTGCGCCGGATCGTCCCCGGCGAAGGGGTCATCGAGTCGGAGCCCGAGCGCCGCGCCTACGAGAGCGACGGGCTGACGGCCTACCGCCAGCCGCCCCTCCTCGTCGTGCTGCCTTCCACGGTGGCGCAGGTCGCGGCGGTGCTGCGGTATTGCCGGCAGGAATGCATCAAGGTGGTGCCGCGCGGCGCCGGGACCTCGCTGTCCGGCGGCGCGTTGCCGCTCGCCGACGGCGTCCTCCTCGGCCTGTCCAAGTTCAACCGGATCCTCGAAATCGACTACGCGAACCGCTGCGCCGTCGTGCAGCCCGGCGTGACCAACCTGGCGATCAGCCAGGCGGTCGATGCCGCCGGTTTCTTTTATGCGCCCGACCCGTCGAGCCAGATCGCCTGCACGATCGGCGGCAACGTCGCGGAAAATTCCGGCGGCGTGCATTGCCTCAAATACGGGCTGACCACCAACAACCTTCTCGGCCTCGAGATGGTGACGATGGACGGCGAGATCGTCCGCCTCGGCGGCAAGCATCTCGATGCCGAGGGCTACGATCTCCTTGGGCTGATGACCGGCTCCGAGGGCCTGCTCGGCGTCGTCACCGAGGTGACGGTGCGCCTCCGGCCCAAGCCGACGACCGCGCGCGCGCTGCTGATCGGCTTTCCGAGCAACGAGGACGCCGGCAACTGCGTCGCCGCGATCATCGCGGCCGGGATCATCCCCGGCGGCATGGAGATGATGGACCGGCCGGCGATCCACGCCGCCGAGGACTTCGTGCGGGCCGGCTACCCGCTCGACGTCGAGGCGCTGCTGATCGTCGAGCTGGACGGCCCGCCGGCCGAGGTCGATCACCTCATCGCCAGGGTCGAAGGCATCGCCCGCGCCTGCCGCGCGACCTCGGTGAAGGCGAGCCGCGACGAGGCCGAGCGGCTCGCCTTCTGGTCGGGCCGAAAGGCGGCGTTTCCGGCGGTCGGCCGCATCTCGCCCGACTATTACTGCATGGACGGCACGATCCCGCGGGGACGCCTGCCGCAGGTGCTGAGCCGCATGCGGGAATTGTCGCAGCAGCACGGGCTGCGCGTCGCCAACGTGTTCCACGCCGGCGACGGCAACCTTCACCCGCTGATCCTCTACGACGCCAACCGCCCGGGCGAGATCGAGCGCGCCGAGGAATTCGGCGCCGACATCCTCAAACTGTGCGTCGAGGTCGGCGGCGTCTTGACCGGCGAGCACGGCGTCGGGGTCGAAAAGCGCGACCTGATGCCGGCGATGTTCGACGAGACCGACCTCGCCCAGCAGCAGCGCGTCAAGTGCGCCTTTGATCCCGACGGCCTGCTCAACCCCGGCAAGGTCTTCCCGACCCTGCACCGCTGCGCCGAACTCGGCCGCGTACACGTGCATCGCGGGACTCTACCGCACCCGGAATTGCCGCGCTTTTAATGAACACCGGTGGCCGGCATTTCAGATATCGACTCGGCACCTCGATGAGATCATATCAATAAAGAAATGCCGATCACGATAGACCTTCCCCACATCCTCGAAGAAACCCTTGCGGCCAGGGCACGAGAACAGGGTATTTCGTTGGAAAAGTATCTTGAACGTCTGCTCACCGAGCCAGTCTCTGCGAAGGCGAGGAGGCCCCTTACGCCAGCCGAGCGTGCAAAGGCATGGCTTGAAGCCGCCAAGGAGCTGCCCGCCGCTCCGGCCGTGGCGGATGAGGAGCGCGAAAGCATCTATAGCAGCCGCGGATAGTGAGTGTCTTAGTCGACACGAATGTCCTGCTGCGGCGGACGCAGCGGCTCTATGAAACACATATCGCAGCGCTGCAAAGCGTCGCGCATTTGCTCGCGCGCGGTGAGCCAGTCTACTTCACGCCGCAAATTATCGCTGAATTCTGGAATGTTGCGACACGTCCGGTCGCCAATAATGGACTCCGTTTGTCGCTCGCTGAAGTTCTCGCGGAGATGGAGAAAATCGAGGGCCTGCTGATCTTGCTGCCCGACGTTCCAGCCCTTTATGAGGAGTGGAAGCGGCTGGTAGCGCGCCATTCAGTGCGTGGCGTCAAGGTCCACGACGCTCGTTTGGTCGCCGCGATGAACGTTCATGGCGTTCGGCGTCTTCTGACGTTCGATCCGGGCGACTTTGTCAGGTACGGTATTGAAGTGATCCAGCCCGCGAGTCTGCTTTTGTAACGACTGAAATCGCTACTCCGCCTATCGCCATAATGGCCCACTTCATCCCCGGAAATCTGACAGAGCTGCGCGAAACCGTCGCGGAGGCGCTGGCGGCGGGGGAGCCGTTGGAGCTGATCGGCGGCGGCTCGAAGCGGGGGCTGGGGCGGCCGTTGCAGACGCCGCGGGCGCTGGACCTCTCGCGCCTCTCCGGCATCCGAGCTTACGAGCCGAACGAGCTCGTGCTGACCGCGGCGGCGGCGACGCCGCTCGCCGAGATCGAGCAGGCCCTCAACGAAAACCGGCAAATGCTGGCGTTCGAGCCGCCCGACTGGCGCAGCCTGATGGGCAGCGGCGCATCAACCCCCACCCTCAGCGGCGTGCTCGCCTGCAATCTGAGCGGTCCCCGCCGGATCGCGGCGGGGGCGGCGCGCGACCATTTCCTGGGCTTCCGCGGGGTCAACGGCCGCGGCGAAATCTTCAAGGCCGGCGGCAGAGTGGTCAAGAACGTTACCGGCTACGATCTGCCGAAGCTGATGGCCGGCTCGTACGGGACGCTCGCGGCGCTGGAGGAGGTGACGGTCAAGGTTCTGCCGCGGCCGGAGACAATGTGCACGATTCTCGTCCGGACCCCGGACCCGGCGGCTTGCCTTGCTGCGGCGCTGAAGGCGCCGCACGAGATCTCGGCCGCCGCCTGCCTGCCGCCGGGCATCGCCGCGGCCGGCATCGGCGGCGTCGTCGCGCTGCGTCTTGAAGGGCCGGCGCCATCGGTCGCGGCGCGGCGAGAGGCGGTGCTGCACGACCTCGATGCCGGCGCCGATACGTTGGCCGATGCAGAGTCGCGGGAGTTCTGGGCGGCGGTCGGCGAGGCGGCGCCGTTCGCCGCGCACGAGCGCATGGTCTGGCGCGTCTCGGTGGCGCCCGACCGCGGCATTGCACTCGCCGAGACGCTTTCCCGGCGGCTCGACATGCGGTGGTTTCTCGACTGGGGCGGCGGGCTGTTGTGGGCGGCGGTCGCCGGCGCCGAGGATGGCGGCGCCGCCGTGCTGCGCGCGGCGATCCGGGGCGAGGACGGGCGCGGCACCGGCCATGCCACCTTGGTCCGCGCTCCGGCAGCCCTGCGCCGGGCAGTGCCGGTGTTCGAGCCGCAGCCGCCGGCGCTGGCGGCGCTGTCGCGGCGGGTGAAGCAGAGCTTCGACCCGTGCGGCATTTTCAACCCGGGCCGCATGGTCGAAGGCGTCTAGCCGGTGCGCACCGAATTCACGCTGGCGCAGCTCGCCGACCCGGACATCGCGGAATCCGAGAAAATCCTGCGGACCTGCGTCCATTGCGGTTTCTGCACCGCGACCTGCCCGACCTACGTGCTGCTCGGCGACGAACTCGACGGCCCGCGTGGACGCATCTACCTGCTCAAGGGCATGCTCGAAGGCGGCGAGCCGATAACCGCCGACAGCGTCAAGCACATCGACCGCTGCCTCTCCTGCCTGTCGTGCATGACCACCTGCCCGTCCGGGGTCAATTACATGCACCTCGTCGATCACGGGCGGCGGCACATCGAGGAGAATTTTACCCGGCCGGCGGCGGAGCGGGCGCTGCGGCGGCTGCTCGGCTTCGTGCTGAGCCGGCCGAACTGGTTTCGGGCGGCGCTATACGGCGCTCGCCTCGCCCGCCCGCTGCAGCGGTTGTTGCCGCCGCGGCTGCGGCCGCTGCTGGCGCTGGCGCCGCGGCGCCTGCCCGAGGCGGCGCCGCTGCCGCCGGGCCAGGTCTACCCGGCGGCGGCAGAGCGGCGCCTGCGGGTGGCGCTGCTGGCGGGCTGCGCGCAGCAGGTGCTGGCGCCGCAGATCAACGAGGCGACGATCCGCCTGCTGACCCGCCACGGCTGCGAGGTCGTGGTCGCCTTCGGCAGCGGCTGCTGCGGCGCCCTCGCTCACCACCTCGGGCAGCACGCGACGGCCCTCGCCTTCGCCCGCGCCAATGTCCACGCCTGGGAGCGGGAGCGGATCGCGCGCGGCCTCGACGCGATCGTCGTCAACGCCTCCGGCTGCGGCACGATGGTCAAGGACTACGGCTTTCTGCTGCGCACCGACCCGGCCTACGCCGCGAAAGCGGCGAGGGTCGCGGCGCTCGCCCGCGACGTGACCGAGCTCGCGGCGCGGCTCGATCTACACCCGGCCAAGGGGCTGCAGGGCGGCCCCATCCGCGTCGCCTATCATTCCGCCTGCTCCTTGCAGCACGGCCAGCGCATCCGCAATGAGCCGAAGGCGCTGCTGGCGGCGGCGGGCTTCGCGCCGCTCGACGTGCCGGAGGGTCATCTATGCTGCGGCTCGGCCGGCACCTACAATCTGCTGCAGCCGGAGCTGGCGACGGCGCTGCGGGACCGCAAGCTCGCGAACATCGCTCTCACCGGCGCTGAGGTCGTTGCGACCGGCAATATCGGCTGCATGACGCAGCTTGCGTCCGCCTCGCCGCTCCCCGTGGTGCACACGGTGGAATTGCTCGACTGGGCGACGGGCGGGTCTATGCCGCGTGCGCTCGCCGGGCGCGATGCCGCACCAGCGCGGGAAACAGCAGCGACAGCGTGAGCGCGAGGATCCCAATCGTCGTCGGCGCCACCCAGCCGGCGCCGCCGCGCATCAGCCTCTCGCCGGCCGCCCCGAGATCGACATAGGCGATCGTCATCGGCAGCTGCCCGAGCAGCGAGCCGAAGACGTAGGCGCCGATCCCGACCCGGGTTAGGCCGAGGGCATAATTGCCGAGGCTGTGCGGCACGACCGGCACCAGGCGGATAAGCGCCACCATGCGCCAACCGCCCCGGTCCACCCGGTTCAAGATCGCGGCGAAGCGCGTCCAACCGAGCCGGGTGATGAGGCCGGAATCGAGATAGCGTGCGATCAGGAAGCCGGCGAGCGCGCCGGCGACGCTGCCGAGCGCCGCCCACAGGACCCCCCACCACATGCCGAACAGGAGGCCGGCGACGAACGCCAGCATCGTGCGCGGTACGAAAACCAGGCTCGCCACGATGTGGATCGCGAGAAAGACGAGCGGCGCGAGCGGATAGCGGTCGATCGTGGCCTTGATCGCGAATGGGTCGAGCGCGCCGCGCCAGCGCCACGCCGCGACGACGCCGAAGGCGAGCGCCATCAGCAACGCGGCCCGGGCCGCGCGGCGCCAGAAGCGCGCCCACACGGCGGAGGCGGGTTCGCCGGCGGGAACCATCCGGTCAGGACACCGAGCCGACACGCAGCCGCGCCGCCTGTCTCGGGGGCCTCGCCACCGCCTCGGCTGCGGCTTCCACGACAAGCTGCGGCCGCGACGCGCGGCGGCGCAGCCACAGCACGCCAAAGAGATCGACGATGCCGACCCAGAGCCGGTCGAGCACGCCGTATTTCGACGTGCCGCGGCGGCGCGGCCGGTGGTTGACCGGGATCGAGCGGACAATCCCGCCCTCGCGCAGCACCAGCGCCGGCAGAAAACGGTGCATGTGATCGAAGTAAGGCAGGTCGAGGAACAGGGCGCGCGGAAACAGCTTCAAGCCGCAGCCGGTATCGGGCGTATCGTCGTGCAGGATGCGGCGGCGCACGCCGTTGGCAATGCGCGAGGCGCGCCGTTTGGCCCAGCTGTCCTGCCGCCGCGCCCGCTGCCCCGCCAGCAGCAGCCGCCCATCGCCGCTTTCACCGGCAATTCGCCAAAGAGCGGGAATGTCGGCCGGATCGTTCTGGCCGTCGCCGTCGAGGGTGGCGATCCAGATGCCGGAGGCGGCCTTGACCCCGCTGCGAATGGCAGCGCTCTGTCCGCAGCTCGCGGCGTGGCGTACCAGCCGCAGCTGCGGGCGCCCGCGTTGCAGCACCTTGATCTCGGCCGCGGTGCCGTCGTCGCTGCCGTCATCGACGTAGACGATCTCGTAGTCGGCAACGCCGTCGAGCGCCTGCGTGATCTCGGCAACCAGCGGCGCGATGTTTTCGGCCTCGTTCCTGACCGGAATGACGACGGAAAGATCCATAAGCAATGCGACGCCCGCGCCCGAAGCAATCTCAGCCGATTGTTTGGAGCGCCCCCCGGTGCCCGACGGGCAAGACTTAGCACGTATCGCCCGGCTAGACAAATTGCCATCCCAACGGCGGGCGGCGGACAGACGCGAGGGTTGATCGGGAGGCGCCGATCATACTTAATTTGGTTACGTACGTATGCGCGGAGGCGAAGCGTGAGGCTGGCGGCGGCAATGCGGTTCGGCGGGCTGGCCGGATGCCTGTTCGTCTGCGCCTGCGCCGGCGCCGAGGCCCCCGCCGCGACAGGCGGCGACATCGAGGCGCTCAAGGCGGTCGCCGCGGCGCCGCCGCGATTGCTGCCCGGCGAGAAAATCCATGTGATTGTTTACGGCGAAGATTCCCTGACCGGCACCTACGCCATCGACCCGAGCGGCTACGTGACATTGCCGCTGGCCGGCACCGTCAAAGCCGCCGGCCTCACGCCTGAGAAATTGCAGGAACAACTCGCCAAGCAGTACGCCGAAAAATACCTCAAGAATCCGAAAGTCACGGTCGAAGTCACCGAATTCCGACCCTTCTACATTCTCGGCGAGGTCGATAAGCCCGGCGTCTACCCCTATTCCGGCGGCCTCAATGTCCTGAACGCGATCGCGATCGCCGGCGGCCGCACCTATCGCGCCAGGGACTCGTACGTCCTGATCCAGCACGTTGGGGAAAACGACATGCACAAATACCAGCTGAACCGGTCGATCCCGATCCTCCCTGGCGACATCATCCAGGTCCCGCGCCGCTATTTCTAGGGGTGAGGCCCCGAAAGAGCAGGCGGTCCCGGCTCTTCGCATCGGCCCTGACCCTGCTCGGCATCGCGCTATCCGCGGCTGCCAACGCCCAGGCGAATCTGCCCGGGGCGCCGCCGATCTATGGCGGCGATCCGCCGCCCGCAGCCGCGGACGGCCACGCCGAGGAGGCGCTGCCGCTCGGCAATTGGCTCGTCTATCCCGGCGCCTTCGTCGGCGCCGCGCTCGACAGCAACCCGGACCACACCCCCAGTAGCCGGCCCGCGCTCGGCCTCAGCCTGGCGGCCAATCTCGCGGCCGAGAATGGCGACGGGGTACGCCGGACGACGATCTACTCCGCGAGCATCGGCCAATTCTTTCCCGGCCGATCGGAGCCGGACCACACCGGCGATCTGGTCGCGACCCGCACGGGACTGCTCGAGAAATACGATCCCGCGGAGGATCTCCGCTTCACGGCGCAGGCCGATTTCACGCGGCAACAGGACGTGTTCGGCAATTTCGGCGTCGGCCGCAACATCTCGAACCTGAACCCGGCCGGGACCGGACTCGCGCCGACGGCCAACCCGGTCAGCTACAACCAGTTCGCCGGCACCGCAACCGCCCAGAAGAAGTTTGTGCCGGCATTTTTGATCGTCGCGGGCTCCATCGTTGGTCAGCGCTACGACGAGGGCGCAACCATTTCGCCGAGCGGCACGGTCTATACCGGCATCGCCAAAGCCGGCTATTGGCTCACCCCGGACGCCTACAGTTTCCTGCAGGCGTCGCTCGACAGGCGCGACTACGGCCGCCCGCTCGGCTCCTCGGGGTACCGCGTCGTCGTCGGCCTCGGCGCCGGCGGAAAGGGGCTGCTGCAAGGCGAGGTTTACGCCGGCTATCAGGAGGAGCGGCCCGATACGGCGGCAATCGGCACCGGCGCCGGGGCGGTGTTCGGAGGCCGCGGCTCCTACCGCCCGCTTCCGGAACTGGCGCTCGACGCGACTGTGGATCGGGCGATCGGCGCCGTGTTCGGCAATCCCGCCCCGGCGGCAAATGCCGCGACCGCAACGGAGACGACGACATTCTTGGCGCAAGCCGATTATCGGATCGCGCCCGAATGGACCGCGGTCACCTCCGCCGGCTATATTTTCACCCGCTACGAGCGATCGAGCCGGCGTGACGGCGCCTGGACGTTGGGGATCGGCGCGACCTACAGCGTTTGGCGGAGCCTCGGACTGACCTTGAATTATCAGCACATCGAGGTGGATTCGAACGTGCGCCAGCAGAGCTTCGCCGACGACGCGATGACCGTTGGCTTGTCCTACAAGTATTAGGAGGCGCCTTTGAGCCGCACGACGCCGGTACTGGCCCTGGCCGCAATTCTGTCGCTGGCGGGGGTTTCCGCCGGTCTTGCCGGGGAAGATGGCGGAGCCCACGGGCACATTGCGAAGCCGCTTCCCGCTGCGCTGCCGTACCGACCGGTCCCGTCGAAAGAGCTGCGGGAGGAGCTGTACCGCGAGTTCGAGCGCCTCGGCCACGGGCGCCACCGCCACCACCCCTGCATCAGCCCGAGCCGCCCCGACCGCGATTGTTTCGACCACGACGACGACGATCGGGACCACGACCACGACAGGGATCACGCCGGCGGAAAATGACGGGCGGGCGACGGCGAGGCGACAGCCAAAGGCGGAATCCTCGATAACGCCCCGTCCCGATGGGCCTTATGATGCCGCGATGCGATCGGACAAGTTGATGCAGAGAGCGCCGTGAGGGTCAGCGGCCGACAGATGCGGACGATCTGGCCCGCCGCCGACGGATGCGGGGTCGAGATCATCGACCAGACGAAACTGCCGCATGAACTGGTCGTCGTACGCCTCGAGCGATTGGAGGATGCCGCGCACGCAATTCGCGACATGCAGGTCCGCGGCGCGCCGCTGATCGGGGCTGCCGCCGCCTACGGCGTCGCGCTGGCAATGGCCGAAGACGCCTCCGACGCGGCGCTTGAGCGGGCCGTCGAGACGCTGGCGGCAACGCGCCCGACGGCGGTCAACCTGCGCTGGGCACTGGAGCGGATGCGGCAGGCGCTGCTCGCCGTGCCGCCCGCGGCGCGGGCGGTCGCCGCCAGCGAGCGCGCCGCCGCCATCGCCGAGGAGGATGTCGCGATCAACCGCGGCATCGGCGAGCACGGCGCCCGCCTTATCGCGGCGGCGCACGAACGCAAGAGCGGGCCGGAACGGGTCAACATACTCACCCATTGCAACGCCGGCTGGCTCGCCACCGTCGATTGGGGCACGGCGCTGGCGCCGATTTATCGGGCCCACGACGACGGTATCCCCATCCATGTCTGGGTAGACGAGACCCGGCCGCGCAACCAAGGCGCCGGCCTCACCGCGTGGGAACTGGGACAGCACGGCGTGCCGCACACGGTCATCGTCGACAATGCTGCCGGCCATGTCATGCGGCAGGGCCTCGTCGATCTCTGCATCACCGGCACCGACCGCACCACCGCCGCCGGCGATGTCGCCAACAAGATCGGCACTTATGGAAAAGCCCTGGCGGCGTGGGACAACGGCATCCCGTTCTATGTCGCGCTGCCGTCGCCGACGATCGACTGGAACATCGACAGCGGCGACGACATCCCGATCGAGCAACGCGCCGAGCGCGAGGTCACGCATGTCGAGGGCTGGACCGACGACGGAAGCCGCATCGCGGTGCGGGTCACTCCCGTGGGAAGCAGGGCCGCCAACTATGCCTTCGACGTGACGCCGGCCCGCCTCGTGACCGGCCTCGTCACCGAGCGCGGCGTCTGCGCCGCCTCCCGCGATGGGCTGGTCGGCCTGTTTCCGGAACGCGTCGGCATCGAGAAGGTCGCCGACCCGCTCAAATAGCGATTGCTGCCATGCCGACGAATATTGACAGCGGCGGCCGGCGCGGCGCGACAATACGGCACGCTTTGGGAGGAATTGCGCGATGCTGCAAATCCGCAAACTGGGTCCGCAGATCGGCGTCGAGGTCAGCGGCATCGACGTCAAGACGATGAACGAGGCCGACTGGAACCAGATCTACCAGGCCTGGCTCGACCACAACGTCATGTGCGTGCGCGACCAGGAACTGACGATCCCGGACTTCATCCGCTACAGTGAGCGCTTCGGGCCGGTGACGCCGCACCCGTCGAAATCGACGCGGCATCCGGACTACCCCAAAATCACGATGCTCGGGGTCAACAAGTTCGACGCCGAGGGCAAGTTGCGCGACGAGATCTATCGCCGCGGCGCCGAGGGCTGGCACACCGATGGCGCCTATAACCAAGCCCCGTTCAAGGCGACGCAGCTCTACGCGCTGGCAGTGCCGAGCCGCGGCGGCAATACCCTCTTCGCCAACGCTTACGCCGCCTACGATGCGCTGCCGCAGCGCCTCAAGGACCGGCTCGAAGGCGTCGTAGGCGCCTTCGCCTATGGCGGGCGGCGCGGCAAGGCGAGGTTGCTGAACCCGGAAGACCAGGACTGGAAGCCCGTCTACCACCCGATCATCCGCGTCCACCCGGAGACGGGGCGCAAGTCGCTGTATTTTGATCCGGGCAAGATCGTCGATTTCGTCGGCATCGACCGCGCCGAGGGTGACGAGCTGATCGCGGAGTTGACCCAGCGCATGATCGCGCCGGACGCCGAATACCATCACGTCTGGCGCAAGGGCGACATCGTGATCTGGGACAACCGCTGCTCCTATCACCGCGCCGCCGGCGACTATCCGCCCGAGGAGGAGCGCATTCACTGGCGCGTGTCGATCAACGACTATGGCGTCGAGGCACTCGACGAGGCGGCGGAGTAGCGGCGATGACGGTGCAGGTACATCCCTTCGCCGCCGGTCTCGGCTCCGACATCACCGGCGTCGATATCCGCGAGCCGTTGTCGCCGGCGGACCGGGATGCGATCCGCAAGGCGTGGCTCGACAATCTCGTGCTGCGCTTTCGCGGCGTGCCGATGACCGACGCGCAGCACATGGCCTTCACCCGCCAGTTCGGCGAGCTCGAATACAACCCGGCCAAGCTGATCGAGCAGCAGTACGGGGTCGAGACCGGCCAGTCGGGCCGCCGCCGCGAGGTGCCGCCGGAGATCTCGGTGATCTCCAACATCGTGGAAGACGGCAAGGCGATCGGCGGCCTCGGCGACGGCGAGGCGTTCTGGCACACGGATTCGTCTTTCGTGGACGTGCCGCCGGCTGCGAGCCTGCTGCGGTCGCTCGAATGTCCCCCGCCGAGCGCCGGCGGCGCCACCTCGTTCCTCAATTGCTACACCGCCTACGAGACGCTGCCCGAGCGGCTAAAGCAGCGGATCGAGGGCCGGACGATGATCCATGCGGCGACGCATTCGAGCGGCGGCAAGGCGCATAAGGCGTTCGAGACGGTCGCCGACGTGTCGAAGGTGCCGGGGGCGCGCCAGCCGATGGTGCGGACGCACCCGGAGACAGGGCGGAAGTCGCTGTTCCTCGGCCGCCGCATCAACGCCTACATCATGGGGCTGCCGGTGGCGGAGAGCGAGGAACTCCTCGACGAGCTGTGGGATCATATGATCCAGCCGCAGTTCACCTGGACCCAGGAATGGCAGGTCGGCGACCTCGTATGGTGGGACAACCGTTGCGCGATGCACCGCCGCGACGCCTTCGACCCCGCCACCCGCCGCCTGATGCACCGCACCCAGCTGAAGGGCACCCGGCCGGTGTGATTTACCCTCTCCCGCACCGCGGGAGAGGGTGGCGACCCCGGACTTGATCCGGGGGAGCCGGGTGAGGGTGCGGCCCCACGACACACCCTCACCCTCCCATCGCTGCGCGATGGGTCCCTCCCTCTCCCGCGGTGCGGGAGAGGGTCTCTGACGGGAGAGCTTCATGGCACACGCCAACCGCGTCGCGCTGATCACCGGCTGCGGCAAGCCGATCGGCATCGGCAATTCGACGGCGCGAGCGCTCGCCGCGAATGGCGTCGCGGTCGTGGTGTCGGACGTGGCGCCGGCCGGCGTCGCGAACGAGCACAACGCGCCTGGCGATCTCGACCCCGACTGGGGCGGCGTCGATACCCTGGTGGAAGCAATCCGCAGCGCCGGCGGCGAGGCGGCGGCGACGATCGGCGACGTCTCGGACGAAGCCGATGCGATGCGGATGGTCGCCGAGGTGCTGTCGCGCTACGGGCGGCTCGACATCCTCGTCAACAACGCCGGCGCGCCGCAGGGCGCCGACCGCAACGAGATCGAGGACGTGCCGGTCGAGGCGTGGGACCGCACAATGGCGGTCAACGCCCGCGGCTGCTTTCTGATGGCGCGCGCGGCGGTGCCGACGATGCGCAAGGCCGGCTGGGGGCGCATCGTCAACGTCTCGTCGAAGGCCGCCTTCCGCCCGGGCCGCAACCGCGCCACCTACGCCGCCTCCAAGGCGGCGATCGTTGGCTTCACGAAGTCGCTGGCGCTCGACCTCGCGCCGCACGGCATCACCGTCAATGCCGTCTGCCCCGGCCCAATCCGCACCTCGCGCGCGATCAGCACGAACCGCCGCGAATACGGCGACGACCTCGAAGTCGGCTTCCGCGAGCGCGCCAAGGCGATCCCGGTCGGACGCTTCGGCAGGCCGGACGAGGTCGCGTCGATGATCGCCTACCTCGCCTCGGACGAAGCCGCCTTCGTGACCGGCCAGGCCATCGGCGTCGACGGCGGCTGGTAGCGGCCTGCGTCGGCGTCCTCTTACCGGCAGGCGCCGACCAGCAGGAACATCGGGCGGTCCCGCTCCTTCGCCCATTCCGGCCTCGCCGCGACCTGTTCGTCGGTCGGCGTCCATTCCTCGACGTGGGACAGCGCGAAGCCGGCGCCGATCAGCAGGTTGAGCAAGCTTCCAAGAGTGCGGTGGCGTTTGACGACGTTGCCGCCGAGCCAGTCCGTCCTGCGCTCTCCCTCGACGAGGTAGCGGTCGAGCGCCCACACCGTACGGTCGCCGCCGGCGGTAACCCATTCCGGCCGCGACGGAGCCGTGTAGATCGGATGCTCCATCGAGAACACCAGCCGGCTGCCGGCGACCAACGCGCGGTGAAGGGTGGCGAACAACCCCGCCAGATTTTGGATGTAATGCAACGTCAGAGAGCTGAACGCCAGGTCGAACGCGCGCTCGTCCAATTGCAGCTCTTCCAGGTCCGCCCGGCGATAGGCGATGCCGCTATCTGCGGTCATCGCCTGCGCCCGCGCCAGCATCTTCTCCGACCCGTCGAGCCCCAGCACCGCGGCGGCCCCCTGCTCGCGCGCCCAGCGGCAGAACCAGCCGTAGCCGCAGCCGAGATCGACGACCCGGCGCCCGCGCAGCTCGGGCAGGAGCGCCCGCAAGGACGGCCACTCCGGCGCACCCGCCAGACCCGCGACCGAGCGGCCGAGTTCGGCGTAGCGCCGGAAGAATTCGGGGTCGTCGTAGACGTCGCTCGGCATCGGCTCAGGTCTGGACCCGCTTGACGCCGTAGAATTGGGGCCAGCCGTCGTGCACGTCCTGCAGGTAGGTGTGGAACGCGGTCGGCTGGTCGTACATGCCGAGCGGCACGTAGCTCGGGTTCTGCCAGAAATGCAGCTGCATGTCGCGGCAAAGCTTCTGCTGCGCCGCGAGGTCCGGCGCCTCGAACCAGGCGTCGCGCAATTTCTCCATCTCGGGGTCGGTGGGCCAGCCGAACCAGGAATTAGCGCCGCTGGCGCGGATCGCGATGTTCGGGCCGGGCGAGATGTTCCCGAAGCCGCCGAGGTAGGTATAGAAAATGTTCCAGCCGCCGTGGTCGATCGGCTCGCGCACGGCGCGGCGCGCCACCACCGCGCCCCATTCGAGCGCCTGCAGATCGACATTCATGCCGATCTTCTTCAGAACGTCGGTCGCGACCGAGGCCTCTGCCCAGATCGACGGGATCGTCGTCGCCGCCAGCACGACGACCCGCTCGCCGTTATAGCCGGCCGCCGCCAGATCCTGCTTGATCTTGGCGTAGTCCTTGGGGCCGCGGGTGATCTCGACGCCGGTGTCGCTCGCCATCGGCGTGCCCGGCACGAACAGCCCGACATCGACCTTCATGACGCTCGGCTCGGCGCCGGCAAAAGCGGTCATGACCTCCTTCTGGTCGATCGCCGACAGGACGGCACGGCGGATCGCCGGCTTGTCGAACGGCGGGAACAGGTGGTTGAAGCGCAGGCAGCCGATCTCGCCGGTGCGGTCCTTCACGACCACCGTCAGGTTCTTGTCGGACTTGAGCTGCGGCACGAGGTCGATCGGCGGGTTCTCCCACCAATCGACCTCGCCCTGCTGCAAGGCCGCCGCCGCGGTGCCGGGGTCGGGGATGAAGTTCCACACGACCCGCTCGACATAGGCGACCTTGGGGCCGGCGTTGAAGCTCGGCTTGCCGCCCTCGCGCGGCACGTAGTCGGGGTTCTTCTGGTAGACGACGCGCTGGCCCGGCACCCGTTCGCTGGCGACGAACTTGAACGGGCCGCTGCCGACTGCCTCCGTCACCTGGGTGAAGGCGTCGGTCTTCGCGAGCCGCTCCGGCATGATCGCGCAATAGACCTGGCCGAGCGTGTAGGTGAGCAGCGGGAACGGCCGCTTGAGGCGGAATTTGACGGTCTTGTCGTCGGCCGCGCTGACCTCGTCGGTGCGCGCCATCAATGCCGTGCCCATCGGATCGCGCTTGCCGAAGCGCTGGATCGTCGCTACGCAGTCCCGCGCCAGGACGGGCGTGCCGTCGTGGAACTTGAGGCCGTCGCGCAATTTGATCGTCCATTCCTTGCCGTCGGAGGAGACGGTCTCGCCCGCCGCCATCTGCGGCTGCACGTTGAACTCGGCGTCGAAGCCGTAGAGCGTGTCGTAGACCGCCAGCGAGAAATTGCGGGTGATGTCGGCGGTGGTCCAAACCGGGTCGAGCGACGCCAGATCCGCATGCGGAACAAACGTGATCTGGCTCTTGGCCTCGGCCCGAGCGAGCCGCGGCGCGGCCAGCACGGCCGCCCCGGCAAGGGCTGATTTCAGAACGTCGCGGCGCTTCATGGCGGTCTCCCGAACCGTGTGGTCCGCCTCGTTGTAGCAGATTGCAGCGCCGCCGATGGACGCAACAATGTCTCGGTCAAGCCGGGGACCTGAGCGCGCGCCCCGACACGCGCTCTCCCAGAAAAGCCGAAGGGTCTAGCCGCTTCGGCTAGGCCCTCGACGCGATTGGTGAGCCATCGGGGTCGAACGGGGTGGAGGCACACTGATGCTTCCCCAGCGGGCGGCATCAGGCCTGAATTGTAAGGGTAAAAGCGGGGAAGCAACGCGGAAACAATGCGATAGCCGACCCTTCACAAAACGGCACCGCTACAATGGCGATACTGAGGAAGCGCAGCGTCGATACCATCCGTCCCGATCCCGCCGGCCGCGACGTGTTCGTGTGGACAGCGGGCGACGGTGCCCTGAAGGGCTTGGGCGTGAGGCGCCGGCCATTGCCGAACTAGCCGACCTTTACCTTGCCGAAGGGCCGGCCGCGAAGCGGAACAAGAAAGCGTCGAGCTGGGCCACCGACCGCTCGAACATTGAGCGGCACATGAAGCCGCTGCTCGGCCGCAAGCTCGCCGCATCGCTGACGCATGACGACGTGGTGCGATTCCAGCGCGACGTTGCCGCCGGCAAGAGCAAGACCAAGAAGCGCGGGCGGGCGATTGTCGATGGCGGCCCCGGCACCGCGGCACGTCGCTGGCGGTGCTCTGAGCGATGCTGGAATGGGCGGCCCATCCCGACCGAAAGCTGATCCCGGCCAACCCGGCCAAGGGCGTCAAACTCCTGAAAGGCGGCAAGCGCGAGCGGTTCTGTCCGAGGCCGAGCTCCCCAGGCTCGCCGATACGGCAGGGTCGCGGAGCCGCTGGGGGTCGATGCGGCGCCGACACGCCGATTAGGGCAGCGCTGCCGGCGTTACCGTGCGCCAAACCCGCTTCGATGCTCCGATGCCGAAGTGGTCGAGCATCGAAAGGTCATCGGCACGCACAAGGAGCGGCCGCTTCTCACCAAGGTAGAGGCCGGAAAATGCCCATTCAATGTCAGTATGGGCGATCGGACAGTCGGGCGGGACTTCAACCAACACGCGGCGGATCGCATGATCGGCCTGGGGATGACCAATCGACGGAACCGGGACGATGCGAACCCGAGCCGCTTTGTCGGCCTCGGTCGCACTGCGCCCGATGAGCACGCGATCGATCAAGCCGTACTTCCCAGGCAAATGCCTCTTCAGACGAGACGCCGCGGCGTCGCGAACGGCAGTGACCAGTTCAACGGAGCGCGCGAGCGGCCACGGTGCGAATCAGGTTGGGCGCTCTGACTTCCGGTTGTGCGCAGATCGAACAATGCCAGTGCTGCCGCGCTGTTGTAATGAACGGGGCGAAAGCGCGGTTTCGGCGCTTGCGAGAACAGCTGCTCGCCTTTTGTTCCGATGGAGATGAAGCGCTGTTGGTTGGCCCGAAACCGCTCCTCAAGGCTCTTCAACGAGCCGCGCTGCGGACAAGCCATTACCGTGCCCGTGCCGCTCTCGCTCGGGCGATAAACCGGACCGGGGTCCGCGGCGAGCCGCGCCGCAAACGCCCCTGAGAAAGGGTTGCGCGGCATCGAACAGTCGAGGTCCGATCGATTTCGGCGTGCGTATCTCGCCGATCCGGCGCAGGTCGCCGCCGACCGCATCGAGATCGTTGTTCGGGACGTAGTTCCTGAAGCCGCTACCGGTACGGACGGCCGGCGCAGCAATGACCGGCGGACGGAGTTCCTCCAGCCAGCGCAATGCTGCTACGTCCTCGCCCGCGAGCATGCCGCCGCGGGCCGCGCCGGCAACGAACGCCTGGAAGAGGCGCGCCGGCGCCGGCGGCCAATCGCCGGCACCGTAATAGCGCCCCTCGTGGAAGCGCACCGAAATCAACAAAGCTCGGAGCATCAATCAGCTGCCGCTCTTTTTCCTTGCTGCCGATGGCGGCGCTTGGCGCCGCCGTGCATCGGATCATCGGCGCCGGCAACGGCCAGCAGGAAGCAACGCTCAACGGCGAGGCCTTCGCGATCGGCATCCTGGCGGGCGCCGGCGGCATCCCCGCCGACTTTGCGCGCCGGGTGCTGGTCTGGGCGGCGGAGCAGGTCCCCTCCTACGATCTCCGCCGTCCGTGGCGCCCCGGCGAGGCGCGGCAGAAGGTCGAGCGCGCGTTCGGTCACGGACTGCGCCATCCGCGGAGCGGCGGCCATGCCGCCTGACCCGATTTGGACCGGCACCGAATTCGAACACGAGGCCGCCCCGTTGCGCGCCCTGTGCCGCCAATCAGTTAAACAAGGCGACGGTGAGCATCAGGCGACGCTCGGCGAATGGGATGCGGGGGAGGACGAGAGGCCGATCCCGCCGCGCCGCTGGCTGCTCGGCAACAGCTTTTGCCGGCGGTTTCTGTCCGGGGTGCTGGGCGATGGGGCAGTCGGCAAAAACCGCGCTGCGGATCGCGCAATTGCTCTCCCTTGCCACCGGCCGCGCCTTGACCGGCGACATGTATTCGGCCAGCGCAGGGTGCTGCTGATCTCCTTGGAGGATGACCGCAACGAATTGCGGCGCCGCGTCAGGGCCGCGATGCTGCACCACGAAATCAAGCCGGAGGACCTCAAAGGCTGGCTGTTCCTTGCCGCCCCGAAGGGGTTGAAGTTGATCGAGAAGTCGGAAACCGGGATGGAACAAGATTGGCAAACCGGAAGGGGCGCTGCGCACCGCGATCGCCAGGCACAACATCGACCTTGTTTGCCTCGATCCCTTCGTCACAGCGCACGGTCTTGAAGAAAACGACAACGGTGCGATCGACCGGGTTTGCGACCTGATCGCCCGGATCGCAGTCCAATGCGACATCGCCGCCGACGCCGCGCACTACGTCGGCAAGGGTCCGGCCGAGCCCGCAGACGGCGATGCCAACCGAAGCCGCGGCGCCAGCGCAATGAAGGGCGCCTTCCGGCTCGTCTACACCCTCGCCCTGATGTCGAAGGACGAACGGGAGCAGTTCGGTCTTTCTGAGGCCGAGGCCCGCCGTCTGGTCCGCTACGATCCGGCGAAGGTCAATATCGCGCCGCCCGCCAGCGAGGCGCGCTGGTTCCGCATCGTCGGCGTGCCCCTAGGGAATGCGACCGACGAATACCCGAGCGGCGATGAGGTTCAGACCGTTGAACCATGGACCCCGCCCGATCTGTGGGGGCGTGTCACCGTTATGGTCGCCAACGAAATCCTCGACCGGATCGAGCGCGGCAACGACACGGGACAGCGTTTCTCTGGAGACCCGCGCGCCGGCGAGACGCGGGCCGCCTGGCGTCTCGTGCTGGCGAAGGTGCCGGAGCTGACCGAGGCGCAATGCCGCAAGGTCATGGCCACCTGGCTCGCCAGTGGCGTGCTCGAAACCCGCTCCTATCACGATCCGGCCACCCGCAAGGAAGAAAGAGGCCTCTTCGTCAATGACGCCAGGCGGCCGGGATGAAGGCCACAACTGCGCGAATCGATCGGCCAACCCGCGCACGACCGGCGCAACCCATCTGCGCGAGTTGACGTGCGCGCCTATAGGGATCGGAACCCGCGCAACGCAGGCGCGGGTTCGCCTTCCCCACCGGCGCACACGCGCGCACCGGCGGAAATAGGCGCGGCCCTGAGTAGGGCGTCTGCCGCCTTTCACCCTGTTTTACAGAGGTGTGCGACGGCTCGTTGGACGCCGCTATCTCGACCAAAAGCAATAAATACCCCGAATATTCGGCGGGAGGTCGCAGGCTCTTGCACGACATTGCCCCAATACACTGAAGACGGTCCGGCCCTTGTGCTGCGGCAATTGAATGAGTATCGACTTTTATCAAAGAGAGATGGCGATGTGGCTGTTCGGCCAGGATGAACGGGGCGGTGGCTGGCCTGGGGCGCCGGTCGCGGTGTGTGGCGCGGGGACGCGCCCGGCGAGGCCACCGACACCGCTTCTGGTGCGTCCAAATTGCGTCCATGGAAAGCCGAAGGGCCTAGCCGGTGGCGGCTAGGCCCTTCATTTGATTGGTGGAGCCAACCGGGATCGAACCGGTGACCTCTACAATGCCATTGTAGCGCTCTCCCAGCTGAGCTATGGCCCCGCAGTTCGCCTGCCGTTGCGCCGGAAATTAGGAAGGCGCCGC
>Ga0070739_10001809_pt1 | contig 30712 bp, 38 predicted proteins | sample Coa_R1_7_FD_66445 | JGI IMG/M metagenome (GOLD analysis project Ga0070739, IMG submission 66445) | Surface soil microbial communities from Centralia Pennsylvania, which are recovering from an underground coalmine fire - Coalmine... | ecosystem: Environmental > Terrestrial > Soil > Unclassified ...
CACTCTATACGTAAACTGACAAGGTACGACTGCCTGCGGCCAGGTAGCTCTCGAAGGGCTACCTGGCCGGCGGGTCCGTGTTGAACAATGGGACGGCAAGGTTGGCTCCTGGTTGCGGCGCTGATCCTGGGGATCTTCCTGGGAGTATGGCTGATGGTTGGCGGGGGTGGGGGCACGGTCTGGGGATGGCTTGGTATCCCGAGCGCCAGGGCCAGCACGCTGTATCAGCAGTGGAAGACGCAGATGGAGCAGCTGGCAACCCTGACGCAGGGGCCTTATCCGAGCGGGAAGCTGGAACGCATGCGCCTCGCAGGACAGATCGAGGCTGCAAACGACCGCGCCGCCGGGATGGCGTATCTGGCGGCAAGCCTTGGCGACGATGGCCAGACGAGCGATATGCGCCTGGCGGGAAGCCTCGATAACGTCAACTTCTCGCTGGACACGATGCTGGAAGTGATCGAGACCGGCTACAACGGCGCTAGCCAGTCACAGTTGAATCCACGGGACCTAGCCTTTGCGCATCGAGTGATCGTGCACGACGTTCTGGCCAGATTGCCGGCCAGCCTGAAGGGGTTCGGCGCGACCGACACGGCGGCGAGTCGGCTCAATGCGGTCAGCTTGCAGTTGAATACCCTGACTCGTCGGCGATTCTCGAAACACGGTTAATACCACAGCGACAGTTAGCCACGTTCCGATGTATTTTGGTCGCTGTAGAATCGGCGAGGTCAGCCCACGCTAGCGAGCGGGAAGGAGGCTGGATCGAGATGCATCTATCCGGATCGAGCGCTCCCTCACCTTACTCGGGCCCCCGGCGCGGGGCCGTGGAGCTAGAGCTGGAAGGGGTGCGGACAAGCAAAGTCCACCACTGGGCTCGTTCGGACTGACGGCCACGACTAGGGCAACTTCCTCCGACGACCGGTCGGAGCCTTGGCTTGAGGTTCCTCCTGATGTAGGGGGCTGAAGTCTGGAATTTGCAATGTCAACGGGATTGTGCCTCGGTGACCGCCACATTCGGCGCCCCGCGCCCGAAACATTGCCAGTCGGGTGCATCATAGAGGCGAAGGGATAGTCAAGCGCGACCGGGAGATGCTCGAAATCGACCTTGACATTACTTCAGGAAATGCTCTTGCGGAGTGCCTTCGGCGTGGCCTCGTCATCAAAAGCGAACGTGAGTTGGCCGGCCGCGCCGGCAGCCACCACTGGCACCTGCGCAAGCCAGACCGCCCCGGCACACTGGAACTAAGCGAATCGAATGGCCGGGTGTGGGTGAAGGTCCATCCGCGGCGAGATGGCGGCTGGGCAAGTGCTTTCGCCCGTGAGTTATCGGAGCAGCAGGGCGCGCGAGGAACCGAGTTCTAGGGGAGCGCCTTCAACTTCGGCGACGGATATGCGTGCAACTTCGGTGACGGATATGCGCGCGCCAGTTTCGACGGCGGAATGAATGGGGCTTTCGGCATCACCAGCACGTTTGCCTTGGCCTGACTATTTGCCCCACCCGAGATACCCGTGTTCACGACCGACACGGCTGAGCCAAGTCCAACGACGGTCAGTACCAGAATGGCGACGCCCAGCAGCGCCCGGGATATTCTCAAACCGGTCGCGAAACGTCGGACAACGGACGGCTTGCTCGGCGCCTTCACCAATCGATCCACGAACACATCCGCGAGCGCCTGGTCATGATCGGGAGTCAGCTCCCGCCCCGTGGCGATCAGGATAGCCAGTTCGTCGCGTAACTCAGTCCGTCGGTCGGGCAACATCGCCTCCGCTTGCGTTCCGGCAACCCCACCGTACACCCTGCCTACCGCGGATGCAAGTACGGGCGTGTGGCGCGCGTCCGCGTCTCGCTACAACCGCGCCGCCTACGGTAAAACTCGCGACGTGGCGCGTTGTGATCGGGTAGGCACGCGTCTTGCCGGGTCGAGCGGGGTGGTCTTCAGCGAGCCACGGTAGTCATCAGGGAGGATTACCATGAATACTGATTTGAACCCCGTGCATATTCAGGAAGGGATGGATGTCTACGACTCGGCTGGAAGCAAGATCGGCAGCGTTGCGGACATTTACTTCGACACCGACTCCATCACCTGGAACCCGTCGGGCGGCACGAGCGATGCAACCGGTACCGGCTACGAGAACACGAGCAGCGCCACGAACCCGGCGGCCACCGCGACCATGACCCCACCGCCGACGACCGGCTACTTCAAGGTGACGGAGGGCGGCATCCTGGGAATCGGCGCGAAGGACCTCTATTTCCCCTTCGATGCCGTCACCGACATAGATCCCGGCGCCTGCCTGACCGTGAGTTGCGCCAAGAGCGAGTGCGACGACCGGTATGGCGATAAGCCGGATTGGATTCACTGAACCGACACGCGAATCGCGACAAAAGACATCCCGGGGATCGACGATCTCCGGGATGTCTCTTGTCCTACGACGAACAGCGCCTATGACAGGAAGTCAGGCTTGTTCCCGTACATATCCCCGCAGGTGTCCTTCGTGCAGTTGACCGTCACGCACTCGCCCGGAGCCACGCTCTCAACCGCATCGAACGGGATGTAGAGCTCCTTTGCGCCGATCCCCAGGATGCCGCCCTGATCCACCTTCAGATAGCGCTTTTGGCCCTCCGGGTTAGGGGTCACGGTCGTCACGTCCAGATCGCCGACAGCGCCGGTCGCTTGATCGGCGTACACGGTATTCGTGTCGGTCTCGCTGTACGCTTCCACATCCAGGACATCGCTGATTGTCCCGATCTTGTCCCCGGCCGGATCGTACACATCCATCCCGGTCTGAACGCTCGCGAGATTAGTAGCCATCAGAAACCTCCTCGGACTCTCCCATTGCCGTGCCCCCGGCACGGCCTCCGCGTCCGTCGCGGACGCTATCTCGGGGGCAAGATGAGTGCCACCGTACGTCGCTGCCGCCGGCCCGTCCAGGAGTTTCAGGTACGGGAATGGGCGAGCGAGGCCGCGCTCTCCGCTGCCGGTTCCCAGGCCTCCCGGCAGAGAATCAGCGCCACCACGATCTGCTGCGACGCGCCGCCGGCAACGCCGATACCACAGCGCACCCACTCTTCGTCGAAGACCTCGCGCTGCCGCCCCAGACGCTCGCTCATCACCTCCGCCGGCCCGGCAATCAGCGCCTCCATCAGCAGGCTGCGGCCGAACATCGGCTTGTACTCTGACGGATACTCCCAGCCCTCCTCGTCCAGTCCGGTCAGAATCTGGTGCGCCGCTTTGCGCTCCGCGACCATCGTCAGCTCCGGATCGATCTCCAGCAGCGGTAACCCCTTCTCGTGCCGCTTCTCGTTCAGCGTTTCCAGCAGCCCGTTGCCCAGTCCGGGGCGGACGAGTTGCGTCAGGCGGCGCTCAGGAAGGATCTGGGTTAGGAGCCAGTAGACGGCGGCGATGAGGATCAGAAGGAAGACGACGGCGAGGGTCACAGCTACCTCCGGGATATGTTTGCGGCTGGGAACCGCGGTGGAGGTGAGGCTCTATTGTGCCTGCTCGGGACTCAACTTTCAAGGGCAAAATCTCCCCCGAGGATACCGTCACCGGTCGCGTATGTACAGGGGATTAGACTGGCAAGAGAGAGGTAAGACGCTGGCCGGTCACATGCGACGACGTCCCGGAATGTCGGTGTTCCGGATCCTAGAGCCTCGCCGGGTACCACAATCGCCCGGATCATGAATCCACGCATCACCGGCTCGGCAGCGGTCTTTCCCGCGGACGACTACCCGCAGGACACGATCCGGCGCGGCCTCTGCCGCTACTTCTTCGGTGACGGCTGGGAATCGGATCCCGCGATGGCCGGCGATGTCCGCGCTCTCGGCCGTGTCTTTTCCGCCGCGCGCGTCGAGCATCGCCAGCTGGCGGTGAATGTCCTGGAGTACTACCGCCACGGCGAACGTCGCGGCACCGGAGACCGCATGCGCGACTACAACCGGCTCGCCTACCCTCTGGCCCGGGAGGCGGTCGAGACGGCGCTGACCGGTGCGAGCCTGGCCCCCTCAGACGTGACCGACCTCATCCTCGTCTCCTGCACCGGCTACCGCGCCCCCGGCCTCGATGTCTTTCTGGCCCGCGACCTGGGCATGCCGTGTGACGTTCGCAAGACCGTCGTCGGCCACATGGGCTGCTACGGCGCGATTGTCGGCCTGCGATCGGCGCTCGGCGCCTCACGCGCCTATACCGATGCGACGATCGTCCTCGTCGCCGTCGAGCTGACCAGCCTCCACCTCGCCCCGAGCCGCGAACCGGGCGTGATCGCCGGCAATGCCCTGTTCGGCGATGCCGCCGCCTCGCTGATCATGCAATCGAATAGCGCCGGCCCGCAGCTGATCGACACCTACTGCGCCGCCGACTTCCACGCCATCGATCAGATGACCTGGGACATCACCGACGACGGCTTCTTGATGGGTCTCTCACGACGCATTCCTATATCACTGGGTCGCAGCGTCACACCGGTTGTCGAGCGGCTCCTGGCTCCCCACGGGCTCGTACCCGCCAACATTTCCCACTGGCTCATTCATCCCGGCGGTCCCGACATCCTCGAAGTCGTCGCCCGCAAGCTCCAACTGAGCGACGAACAGATGGCGATCGCCTGGGCCACTCTCCGCGACCACGGCAACTGCTCGTCGACCACCGTCCTGCTGATGCTGAACCGGCTCCTACAAGAGAACATTCCCCGCCCGGGCGAGTGGGCCGTCATGATGGCCTTCGGCCCTGGCCTGACCCTCGAAACGTGTTTACTGCGCTTCTAAATACGGAATCCGCTCCCAGCCGGTCCACTGTCGCGGGCACGCCTCCGAATGACGTAGTGGCGATTTAGAATCGCCACTGCTATAAAAATGCCCCATTTTTATCCCTGATGGCGCCCCGGAGGAGCATGGGGAACCACGCCTATCGACAGGATCTGCATCCCGCCTGACGTGTACGGTAATTTAATTCTCCCGCAAAACTCGCTTCAGAATCTTCCCGGTAGGGTTCTTCGGCAGTTCGCTCACCAGCTCGATCTCGTGTGGCACCTTATACGCTGCCATCCGCTCGACGCAGTACGCCTCCAGCTCCTCCGGCGTCACCTGATCTTCGGCGTGCGCGACGATCACCGCCTTTGCCGCTTCCCCTCTAACCGGATCCGGCACCCCCACTACCGCGCATTCCTTGACAGCCGGATGCTGGTATAGCACCTCCTCGACCTCCCTCGGCCAGATTTTGAAGCCGCCTGCATTGATCATGTCCTTCACCCGGTCGACCAGGAAGATGTAGCCGTCCTCGTCCATATACCCGACGTCGCCGGTATGGAACCAGCCGCCGCGCAGCGTCTCCGCCGTTTCCGCGGGGCGGTTCCAGTAGCCGCGCATCACATTCGGTCCCTTGATCAGGATCTCGCCCCACTCGCCCGGCGGCAGCTCCCGGTCCTCGTCGTCGACCACCCGCATCTCGACCATCTCGACCGGCGTCCCCACCGACCCGGGCCGGTGCTCCCACTCGTGGTTGTACGAGGCAAACGGCGATGTCTCGGTCAAACCGTACCCCTCGTAGATCGGCTTCCCGAATCGTCCCTTCCAGCGGTTCGCGATCTCGACCGGCATCGTCGCGGCCGCCGAGAAGTAGTAGCGCACTCCCGCCAGCACCTCCGGCTCGACTCCCGCGTTCAGCAGTGCGATGTACACCGTCGGCACGCCGAAAATCATAGTCACGCCGTTGCGTGGTATCGAATCCAGAATCTCTGGAGGAACAAAACGGCGGTGAAGGATGAGAGTGGCGCCACTATTGAATGCCGTATTCATGATGAAGTTCTGCCCGAAACAGTGGAACAGCGGCAGGAAGAGGAGCAGCCGGTCGGCCGGATCAACCCGCAGCGCGTGGCCGGTCGCGTACATATTCGAGACGACGTTGCCGTGTGTCAGGACCGCGCCCTTCTCCTTGCCGGTCGTCCCCGACGTATAGAGGATCGCCGCGGGATCGTCGACATCCATCTCCCGCGCCTTGAATCGTCCCTCCGCCCCCTCACCCATCTCACCCAGCGACCGGAACCCCGCCGCTTCCCCCTCGCCGAGAATCACCCGATCGGCCGGCAACACATCGCCCAGCAGCGGCTCAAGCTGCGGCAGCAGATCGGCCGTCGTGAAAATGGTCTGAGCCCCGCTATCCGTGAGGATATGCCGCAGCTCCGCCGTCTTGAGCATCGTGTTGACCGATACGGCAATCGCCCCGACCTTCTGAACGGCGAGGTAGGCGATGGGAAACGCCGGGATGTTCGGCATAAACAGCGCAACGCGATCACCCGGTTCCACACGCAGGTCGCACAACCCGTGTGCAACCCGATCCACCGCCGCCTCGAGCTCCGCGTACCTTATCTGTGAACCCTCGAACACGATCGCGGGTTGATCGGGAAAATGGCGGGCGGCGCGTTCGAGATTCTGAGCGATGTTCATGGTAACGCTCTCGGCGAGAAGCTTTTGGATGATTCAACCTGCGGGATCTCTTCGGCCGACCTCAGCATACTAGCCAAACACGATTCTGCGCTCGGGAATTCGTTTTGACAGTCCTGCTGCGCTTCGGTAAAGATAGTCTTGCAAGCGAATATGGCGGCCGGAGTTTGCACGGTGCTAGGAGGTGAGGCGGTGACAGGTCGGCTCCAACGCCTGTGTGTCCCCGCCGCGATCGTCCTAATCGTCAGCGTGTTTTCCTCCCTCAGTTCGATTTCCGTCGTTCTGGCATCCCCGATCCCGTACCCTTGCCCCGCGAATAGTGGCCAACTCCAGACCGACATCACGTCCGTCGGAAACGGAGGGACGGTTCAGTTGGCCTGCTCCGGTCCCGCCACCGTCACCTTTACATCGACAATCACGATCAGTCAGGATGTGACCCTCGACGGCGCTCATTCATCGGCGGCGATTACCTTCAATGGCGGGAACAATACGGAACTGTTCCTCGTGAACTCGGGCAAGAGCTTGGCGATCAACTCCCTCACCCTTGTCGACGGCTCGGCCGCCGAGGGTGGAGCGATTTTCAACAACGGCGCCGTAACCGTGTCAGGCAGCACCTTCTCTGGTAACTCAGCGAGCGACGGCGGCGGGGCAATCGTCAACGTCGGCACGACGACCGTGTCCGCCAGCGTTTTCACCGGCAACTCAGCAACGAACGGCGGAGCGGTCCTCAACCACCTCGGGTCTCTGACCGTGTCTAGCAGCTCCTTCTCCGGTAATTCGGCAGTCGACGGCGGAGCGATTGCCAATAGCAGAACCATGACCGTCTCCACCAGCACGTTTTCTAGGAACTCCGCTGTCGACGGCGGGGCAATTGCCAATGCGCCGCAGGCTGCGGCAACTCTGTCCGACAGCACCTTCTCCGGCAACTCGGCCCCGGACGGTCTAGGCGGAGCAATATACAACGGCGTAACCAGCATGCTAACCGTGTCTAGCAGCACCCTCTCCGGCAACTCGGCACCTGACGGTGGCGACGGCGGGGCGTTATACACGGACTTCGACGGCATTGTGACCCTCGGCGGCGACATCATCGCCAACAGCCCGGTCGGCGGGAATTGTGACAACAATCGTGGCATGATCACCGACGAAGGCTACAACCTGGACACGGACGGCAGCTGCACGAGCGGCAAGACCGGAGACATCACCGGAGAAGACCCTCTCCTCGGTCCTTTGCAGAATAACGGCGGTCCGACCCCTACCATGGCTCTCCTCCCCGGCTCCCCCGCTATCGATCAGATCCCCTCCCCGACCGGCTTCGCCGTGAATACCACCACCTATTACCTCTGCCAGCCGAACGGCGCCGATCAACGCGGCTACCCTCGTCCCGATGCCGGTGAGAGTGTTTGCGACATCGGCGCCTACGAGTACCAGGTTGGCTCCGCTCTCTCCCTCCCTCCTGGACAGACCGCCTACGACATCGAGTCGTCCAACTGGTCCTGTTCGGGAGGTGGCACCTCCTGCATCCCCACCGGCACGACAACCTCCGCCTGTGTTGCCGTCTCTACCACTCCCACCTTTTGCCCGGGCGCTGTCTATTCCGATGTCGAAGCGTTCGGACCTCCCAATAACAGCAGCAACGGTGTCCCCGATGACCTCATCCTGGCCTGCATCCAGGGCACCAATACCGGCTATATCTACGGCTACCTAGATGTGGTCTCGTCCCAAGGAGCCATCGACTATCCAGGAGGGGTCTACGGTCGTGCCGATACCGGGGCGATCGGCGGCAAGGGCACGGTGATCGGGGATGATGGCTCGGAAGACAATCCCTCCCAGCCGAGCTCCGTCTCCGCCTCGGCCTACGACACTAGTCGGGGCATCCGAGGCAGCGTAACGGGTATCCAGAATACCGACAACGGGAGCGATACCTTGAACAGCGGAAGCTTCCGGATCACGCTCTCCGGGACACTCACCCGAGTGGACCAGAGTACATTCCCGGCGACCATGACCACCTACTCCGGAACGATTTCCTGTACGGCAGGAGGGATGCAGGGAGAGGCGTTAGCCCAGGCAGGGACCGATACCGATGCGCTAGCCGAGGGAGAGCTGGAGAGTCATGTCGGCGACAACACCTTCCTGCCCGGGATCATGCCCCCTCCCGCGACCTGATCCGTAGCGCCCGCGCTACCGAAGACGGCGACGGAACTATCCCCACCCCCTCTGGAACGCCAATTCCACTATGATGTCTCCCGCCCAGTTCGCCTTCTTCGCCGCTCCTCAAGCTCCGGCGACAGGAGCAACCGCCCTTCCTCAAACTCCCGCCGGGTTGAGCTTTTCTCGCCGAAAACCCGCGCGATGGCAATGACCAGCAAATAACTCCCCACCGCGAATATCCCGCCGCCGATCCGCGCCGCGAGCAAGGAATCCTCCAGAATCCCGGCCAGTGTCGTGAGATATCCGGCAAACAGAGTAACCAGCGATGCGTATCCCAACCGCTCGTCCAGCATGTCCTTCAGCAGCGGCACACGGCCAGTGGGTGGCGTCCTCCCATATCGGTGGAACCAGCGCAGAAATGGGATTATCTTGTAATACTTGCCGGCAATCGCGAACCCGAAGCAGCCGATCAATGCCGCGTAGCCGTAGGTCACAACCCACGTCCGGGTAGGTTGATGACCGGTTGCCAGTACCGTCCCCATCCCGGCGGCGAGCAACAGCGAGCCGAACGAGATGAGCGTGTGCCACTGCTCCAGCGATACGCTCTTCTGCCGCCGTCGCCGTAGGATCCGCAACATATCGAACACGAAGATCGCCGCCGAGAGGTCGAGCATCCCGGCGAAGCTCGGTACGATCGGCGTGCCGGGCGCAAAGATGAGGCTCGCGACCAGGCCGACAAGCCCCAGATTCCACAGCGCGAGGTTGCCCCTGGCGATCCTCTCGTCGTCGTTGCGAACCTGGGCGAACAGCGGGACGAGCTTGTAGGAGACGCCCATCAGCGTCAGCCCGCACCACCCGGCCAGCCCGACGTGGACGTGCGCCGCCAGCATACTCGGCGTGACGTCGAACCAGTTGAACGCCTCGTCCAGCGCGTAGACAAACCCGAACGAGATGGTAACCGTCAACCACCCAAGCCCGCACACGAGGTAATACGCCATCGCATTCCAGACCGGCACCGTCCGGAAACTACGCCCGATGTTCACCCCGAAGTGGATTACCCCGCCAACCGTCAGCGTCCCGAAAATCGCAATTCCCGGCGGCCACCATGCGTAGAAGCTCGGAACAAAACCGGCAACGCCCGCCGCGTACACCCAGAAGTTCCACTTCCCGACCCCAGGCTTGCGAATCTCCCCCTGCAGCGCTACCGGCAGCAGCTGGTGCAGCGCTCCCATCATCACCATCGTGATCCAGCCCAGAACGATCAGGTGAACCAGTGCGAAGACGTGCGGATCGTCGTAGGTGCGCAGGAATGCCGGCGCGACGAGCGGTATCGCCGTCGCGGCCACCACGAACGAAACCACCCCCGCCGCCATATAGCGCAACGGAAGGCTGAAATCCGGCGATCGATGCGGCTTGATTCCCTGCACGGCTCTGAATCGTTCCCCTCACATTCTCACTTGCCACGCCTTGGCGGGTGCGACATCCGTCACATTCCCCGCGAAAACCGAGCGGTAGGATGGGATATCACACGCAGGAGGGCGCCTCATGCAGGATAATCCCCGCACTACCGGACCCGGCCCGACATCGGATTCGGAGGGCCACCATTCCTACACGCTCGCGGCCCCCATGCTCCACTTCGATCTCCGCTCCGAGGCCGAACAATTACGCCGCCAGCCCTCCTACGAGAGGGGCGATCCCACCGGCAAGACGCTGGTCAAGGAACCGGATCTCCGTATCGTCCTCTTCGCGCTCAAAGCCGGCGCCCGGCTCGACCAGCACCAGGCATCCGGCCCGATCTCGATTCAGGCGATCGGCGGGACGATCCGCCTCCGTGCCGGGAACGAGACCGTCGAGTTGGCGTCCGGCAATCTCCTGATGCTAGAACCCCGCGTTCCGCACGACGTCGACGCGCTCGGCGATGCCGTCTTTCTCCTCACCCTCGGTCGAACCACCTACCAGGACGTGTCTGACCGGCACGAACCGCACCGCTAAACCGGAATCCGCTTTCGCTCGGTGGCGTCGAGTGGCGTTGTGGCGATTTGCAATCGCCGGCTCGCGCTTGCCAACCCTGTGTTCGCCGATGCCCAATGTCCAATCCCGGACTAGCTCCCTATAGGTCGGCTCCCCTACTCGGGCGTCACCATGCCCAGCCGGATCGCGTGTTTCACCAGTTCCGTCCGGTCGTGCGCGCCCAGCTTCTCCATTAGGTGCGCTCGGTGCGTCTGAACCGTCTTGATCGAAACAACCAGTAGATCCGCGATCTCTTGGTTGCTCTTGCCTTCCGCGACCAGCTGCAAGATCTCCCGCTCCCGCTCGGTCAGCAGCCCGGCCTCATCCCCCACCTCCTCCAGCAGATGCATGCGGTACGAATCCAGCATCATGGTTGCCAGCGTCGGCGAGAAGTAGCTCTCGCCGTGCGCCGCGGCCCGAACCGCGGTCACCAGCTCGCTTCCCGCCGACCGCTTCAAGACGCAGCCGATCGCGCCCGCTTTGATGATCTGAGCCAGGTACTGCTGGTTTTCGTGCATCGTCAGGATGAGCACCTTCACCCCCGGGAACCGTCGCTTGATCTGACGCGTCGCCTCAGCGCCGTTCATGTTCGGCATGGCGATATCCATCACGACGACATCCGGGTGCAGCGCCTCGACCATCTCCACCGCCTGGCGGCCGTCCTCCGCCTCCCCCACCACTGTCAGCCCCGGCTGCGCGTCGAGCACCATCCGCAGCCCGTCGCGCAATACGGCGTGATCATCCGCCAGCAGAACCTTCGTATCCATCACCACGACCCATCTCCCCGAGAATCCGGGCCGGTCTCCGTTTCCGATTCCCCTAGCGGGATGCGGGCGGAGACGCGTGTCCCCGCTCCCGGTGTCGATTCCACCGTCAGCGTCCCGCCGAGTAGCTCGGCCCGTTCCTCCATTCCGTATAACCCCAGACCACCCTGACGGGTCGGCCCCATCCGCTCATCCACGTCAAATCCCTTCCCATTGTCCTGCACTGTAAGCAACGCGGATTCCGGCTCGAAACTCAGATCGATACATGCCCGCGTTGCCTCCGCATACTTCCCGCTGTTGGTCAGCGCCTCCTGAGCGATGCGGAAGAGCGCCAGTTCCATCTCCGGAGGCAGGTCACGCTCCGGTTGCTCGGCATGAACCTCGACCGGTACCCCAAAGGTGCGCGCGTATTCGTCGGCAAACCAGTGAAGCGCCGCCACCAGCCCGAAATCATCCAGGATCGTCGGGCGCAAGTCGTGCGACAGGGCACGCGTCTCGTCCAGGGTGCGTTGAGCGATACCCCGCACGCGGTCGAAGCCGTCGCGGAGCGGATTCTCCCCCACCGGAATCTGCCGCTCGATCAGGTCGAGGTTGATGAGAAGCGTCGAGAGCGACTGCGCCGTTTCATCGTGGAGCTCGCGCGCGATACGCTTGCGTTCCTCCTCCTGAGCCTGCAGGACCCGGGTGGTGAGCATCCGGCTGTAGCGCGCGATCTCCCGCGTTCGATCCTCCACCCGCGCCTCGAGCTCCTCGCTCCACGCCTGCAACCGGTCCCGCGCTGACCGAACCTCGCCGTAGAGCCGCGCGTTCTCGATCGCCACCGCCGCATGCCCGGCCAGGAGGGTAAGAAGTTCCTGATCCCGCTCGCTGAATTCGTCCGCCCCGATCTTATCCGTCAGATAGAGATCGCCGACGGTTTCGCCCTGGAAGACGATTGGCACTCCGAGGAGACTCGTCATGGGGGGGTGGTTCGGCGGAAACCCGTGCCTTCGCGGGTCCGCGCCAATGTCCGGGATACGGAGCGCCTTCCCTTCTTTTATGAGCACGCCCACCAGTCCGTGCCCGTGTGGCAGCGCTCCGATAGCGGCTCTCTGCTCCGCTGTAATGCCCGAGGTGATGAATTGAACAACGCGTCCGTTTTCATCGGCCACGCCGAGTGCCGCGTACCGCGCCTGAACGAGATCGCGCGCCGCGTCGGCAATGCTCTGCAGCACCGCCGTCAGATCGAGCGCCCCGGACACGGCGGTGATCGCCCGGTTCACGCCCGCAAGCTCCCTATTGCGTTGCTCGATCGCCTCGTTCGCTGCCGCCAACTCGTGCATCCGCTGCGCGATCGTAGCGAAGACCCAGAAAGAAAACGGAATGACGGCAATGACCAGCAGCGCGAAGATAACGACCAGACGCAGCGCGGCATTCGAACCGGTCAGCGGCAGCAACACGAGGAGACTGAATGCCTCGAGCCCAAGGAGGTACGCGATCGGAAGCACGATCGTGATCAGCCGCAGTCTCTTCATGTCCACCCGTGGACCGCCTTCTCCTTGACAAATGATCCAACTAGTATACGCGCCTACCACCGTCACTCGACAGCGAAATCAGCCGTTAGAGGCCCCGGATATCGGGTGTGCGACCGATACTGTCGCTCATCGCAGGCCGGTAGACTGCGGGTAAGAAAGGACCACCGACCATGCTCGCGACTGGTGAAGATCTCAGCCTTCGAGAAGCTGCCGACATGCTCGGCATCGAGCCATGGCGGCTGTCGCGGCTCGGGCGTTTCGTGGGAATCGATCCATCGAAGAAATGCGTCCCGCGCCGCGAGGTACAGCGGATGGTCCTCAGCCCGGCCGTCGACGACCGGTATGCTGCGCTGCGCGAGTGGGTGCTCGGGAGCCTTCGACAGCAGCGGGTAACGTAACACCCGTCGCTACGAACCGCGAATCAACCCCAGGCGCCGAAAGAGCTGGTAGAGGTTGATCGAATAGCCCCACCCAAACACGTGCGGCGTAAAGATCCGCGGGTCTTTCGGGTTCCACATCCGTTCCCGGATGACCGTCCATGTCGGCGCGCGCCAGTCGTAAGGCACGCCCCAGAATGTACCCGTCTTTTCCTTATTTTTCTTGTTCACGAATGACCTCCAAATCAAGCACTACGCCTATGCCGTTCCAAGCCCCGCCTGGGCGCCGCCCGCTCCCTCATCCCGAGATACATTAAGACCAAACCCAGCCCGGCAATAACCAGACCGATTACGAACATCAGCGGTTGCTGGAAATTACGGACGCCGATCGCATATGTCTCGACGATCTCGAAAGCGATCAGGATGACACCGGCAACGATCGACGCGATGGCTCCCCACGATACTTGCCCGCGAAACAGGGCGAGGATCGCCAGGAAGCTACTCCCGCCGACCAGTACCAGCAACGCCACGGCGGGAATCTGGTAGTTGCTGAACGGTGAGTCGTGCAGCCACGCGGGCTTCAGTCCAAAGCCGGCCGCATCGATCAGCATGGCGATCCCACCGTAGATCGCCATGAGGACCACGAATGCCTCGAGCCCAATCAGAGTGTTGCGAATTGTTTTGCTAGGCATCAGTATTACGCCGTCCCCGGCAAACCACGCAGATACAGGACGCCAAGCCCAATACTGACCAGCGCAATCACGCCGAACATCGGAACCACCACCAGCGAGACCGAACCATCGACGGCGTGCTGGAACAGCGCGCTGCTGGCGATGCTGAGCCCCAGTAATGCGTTGAGAACTAGCAACGCCCCCGCCAGCACATATCCCCAGCCCCGTCGCGCGAGTATCCAGATCGCGCTCAAGACGTACAGCGGGATGAGGAATCCGAGATCGAGAACGTAGACCGGGTTCGACGGGACTCCGGCTTCCCGGATGGTCGAGGGTACCGTCCCGCCGAGCACCGCCGGAACGATATCCTTCATCCAGGTGAGAAAGAACAGGGCCGCGACGATCAGCAGATAGATCGCAACGCCGCGGGCCGGAACCCGAGAGGATACTCTCAACCGGAGTGCCGCTACATCCAGGTGAGTCAGCGACGTGATGAGGGAGAACGTCGCCAGCGAGAGCAATGCGACGTAGATCAGAAACAGCGAATTGAACCGGATGTCGAACGCGAAGATTGCCTCGTCGTACAGCACGTAGCCCAGCACGCCGACCCAGACAATTCGGGCACGCCAGGAGCCGCGCCCGGTCAGAAACAGTGCGATAACAAGCGTCGGCAGCGCAACGACCAGGTCGACGAGATTGACGCCCCGCGCCTGAGCCGCCCAGAGTGCCGTATCCCGATAGACTTCCGGGACGAACACCCCGACGACCGCCGCGATAAACAGCAGAATCGCCAGGATAGCGGACAGACGGTAGGCAAGCGTCAGCGCGCGCGCAGGATCGGTCCGAACACCCTCCGACGGCTGATAGGACCAGTGCTGGCTCATGAAATCCTCCCGTCCCGTGCGCCCAATCGGTTAGTGGGGCAAGTCTCGCGCCCAACAACCTCAGCTGGACCCGATACCATTGTCGAATCGCTCCCGCGCGCGTCGCATCAGGCGGTGACCCGATATTGAGCCGAACGCCGCCCGATAAGCCCGTCGAGGGACAGCAGACCAGGCCCGCACACGAAAACCAGTGTTGCCAGGCCGATCAGCAGCAGGTCGCGGATCAGGTCCCACCAGGTGATGGTCGATCCGCCCGCTAGAAACGCCAGGACGGGATTGACGCTGTCACCGCTACCAAAACATCCGCAGGCGTGATCCGTGTTGCCGGTCACCAGCGAGCTTCCAAGAGCGACGACGAAGCCCAGCAACAGGACACCGGCTCCGATCGAAGCCGGTCGGGTCATGAACCCGAGAAGCAGGTACGCGGCGACGAGTAGCTCGAGCCAGGGAAGGACAAAGGCCAAAGGAAGCACCAGTTCTGGCGGCAGCAGGTGAAACGCCCGAATCGCGTCGGCGAACGCGCCCGGTGCCTGGACCTTGTCGATCCCGGCAATGAGGAATATTCCGCCCACGACGAGTCGCGCCGGAAGAGCAGCTATCGCAATGACCGGCCGCCAGCCCCCCACAGATTTCCCTGTCCTGCTGTTGCTTGCCACAGCTACTCTCCATTGATACTCTCGAGCCGGACTTCCCGGCTCGTGCTTACTATGCCCTACCGCCGTGTTCCGTCATATCGGGTGCTGACCTGATTCCGGCTATCTGACAAGATGACGAGAGACCCGGCTCGACGACCGGGTCTCTTGTGCTATGCGATCTGGAGTTCAGGAGACCGCGACGTGTGCGGTGCTCCGGCGCTCCTTGAGTTCCACGATCCCTTCCCGCCTCGGCTCGACGACGAGTTCGTAGAGGAAGGCGATGAAGATGGCCAGCGCACCGATAGCGGTCCCGATGGCCGCGTACAGGGCCAGTGTCCCAACGAACCAGAACGCCCAGGCGTTGAGGAGCATCGAGCGCAGCGTCGTGCCCTGGAACAGGGTCTGAGCGATGCCCTCGTCGATCGCGTACTGCTTCGGGTTCGACGTCTTCTCGGCGAGAGCCTTGCCGCTCCAATAGGAGTAGGTCTTGCCCTGTCCGATTTCGTTGAGGTGGACGGCGATGAAGTTGTTGGCGTATGTCTTGGCCTGGTCGCCGGTGGTCATCGTCTGGCCGGCGTACTGCTTCATGGCCGTGGCATTGGCGGCCGGCAGCGCCGTGAGTGCCGGGCTATTGGCAACCGGGAAGACGATCTGCTGCGCCGAGAGTTGACTCCGCACCTGATCCTGGGTGAAGTTGTGGCCCCAGAAAGCAACCCCGGCGACAAATGCCAGGACAAGGATTCCCACGAGCTGAAGGCTCAGGATTCGCCATCGAATTTCGTGTGTCATGATGCGCTCCTTTCGGATTCCTGTTGACTCTTTTCTTTCGATTGCAGTCTACGGAGGTCGGGGGGGACATGGTATCGGGTGGGGACCCGAGTTTCTTCGCCGCGATACCTGATATCAGGAGGTTCTCAGACCCGGTCTCGGGGCCCGCTTGGGCCTGAGAGCATCGCGTCAACTCATACGAAGGGGCCTGGTAAATCAGTCGTGCGACCGATACGATCATCGTCCGCGCGGGCGCAAAGTGGCGTCGGAGGTGTAACCATGAAAGTTCCAGAACGCTCCGGTATGTGGGTCGAGATGAGTCGGTCAGAGGATCGGGAAAACGAGATTACGCTTCGGGTACCCAACGGCATCTGGGTCGGGTGGATGCTCGACGTTCACCTGCAAGAGGATGATCTCGCGGATTTTCTCCGGTCGATCAACTGGCAGGTAGAGTTGCCGCACCGCGTTACGCTCCCGCTGGCGCATTGATCCCTACGCGGACATCAGATGGAGTTCTCGCGCCGCCTGGGTGAGCTCGTCACGGAATCGAGGATGGGCAAGGCCAATCAAGGCGCGGGCTCGTTCTGCCAGATCCAAGCCGTGCAGATTGACGACGCCGAACTCGGTGGCGACGTAATGCACATGCGCCCGCGAGGTCGTGACGCCCGCGCCGGGCTGGAGCCTGGGGACGATGCGTGATACCGCCCCCTTGCGGGCCGTGGACTGTAGGGCGATCACCGGCATCCCCCCCTTCGACAGCGCGGCACCGCGCAGGAAGTCCATCTGCCCGCCAACTCCGCTATAGATCTTGCTGCCGATCGACTCCGCGCAGACCTGCCCCGTCAGGTCGATCTCGATTGCCGAGTTGATGGCGACCATCGAATCCTGGCGGAGAATCACCCGCGTATCGTTGGTGTAGTCCACCGGCCGCATCTCGACCATCGGATTGTCGTCCGCGAAGTCGTACAGCCGCCGGCTCCCATTGAGGAACGCGACGACGATCTTGCCGGGGTTGACAGTCTTGCAAGCGCCGGTGACCACGCCCCGATTGACCAAATCAAGAACCCCGTCGGAGATCACCTCGCTGTGGATGCCGAGATCCCTATGTCCGCGCAGCGATGCCAGAACGGCGTCGGGGATGCCGCCGATTCCCAGTTGCAACGTCGCTCCATCCGGGATGAGGTCGGCCAGGTTCTTCCCGATTGCTAGCTGAGTCTCGTGGGGGGGAACCGGCGACAGAGCCGGAAGTGGCTCGTCTACCGGAACCATCCGGTCGAGTTGACTCACATGGATGAATGAATCACCGAGCGTGCGCGGCATGTGCGGATTGATCTGGGCGATGCGCGTGCACGCAACCTGGGCGGCCGCCAGCGTGCAATCAACCGACGTCCCGAGCGAGCAGAACCCGTGCTCGTCCGGTGGAGACAGGTGCAGGAGCGCGACGTCGATCGGAAATCGCTCGCTCCGCAACAGTCCTGGCACATCCGACAGGAAGATCGGAACGTAGCTCGCCCGCCCGGCATCAACCGCTTCCCGCACGTTCGGTCCGACAAAGAGGGCGCGATGATGAAAGCGGCCGGCAAATTCCTCCGACACGTAGGGAGCATTGCCGTTGGCATGCAGGTGGACGATCTCGACGTCTTCGAGCGGGCTCTGTGCGCTGGCTCTGCCGCGTTCCACCAACGCGTTGACAAGCACCTGTGGGAAAGCGCTTGCCCCGTGGACGAAAACTCGATCCCCGGGGCAAATGACGCGAACCGCTTCTTCTGCCGTTGACCACGGCAGAGACAAAACACTTGGTTCGGCTGGCTGGTTAACCTCCGTCACCTGGCGTGGCTCATTCGAAATCACCGTCCGGACAATCCTACCGCGTCGCCGCGGCCTCCGGCGCTCGCTTTGCGGTCGCAGCCTCGTGCTGCGGCTGTCGGGCAAGAGCAGGCACGACGATGATCGGCACATTCAAGCGGTGCACCAGCGCATCCGCAACACTGCCGAGGATCACGCGCGACAACCCGGTCCGTCCGTGGCTGGCTATCACGATGTCGGAAACGAGCCACGTCTCGGCCGCGGCAACGAGATCCTCAACTGGCGCTCCTAGCAGGACGTGCGTATGCACACTGCCCTCCAGGCTGGCAGCAACTTCACTCAGGTACGCGCGGGCTTCGCGCTCCTTCGGCTCGATCTCCGGGTAGTACGTCGGCGACACCGGCATCACGCCCTTACCGGCCGGGGTGGCCATCGTGTACACGACCTGGGTCAGCCAGATTTCGGCGCCGCGCTCTTTCGCCAGCTCTTGCGCCAGCGGCAACGCCCTTTCGGCCAGGGTCGAGCCGTCGAGCGGGACCAGAATGCGATTCTCATGCGGCACGTGTAACGTCAGCTCATCCCGGTCGATGTGCCGCAACAGGACGGGCACCGGGCTGTTGGCCAGCGCCTTCCAGGCGACGCTGCCCCGAAAGAGCCGGCCGAGCGGGCTTCGCCCGTGCGTTGCGACGGCGACCATGTCGGCTTCGAAGATTGAGGCTGCCTCGTCGATTGCCGTCGCGGCGTCGCCGACAACCATCGGAAACGCTCGCACGGCAACGCCGTCCGCCTCGAGCCTCTTTGCCACGTCATGCAGGTACTCACGCGTCACTGTAATAACACGGCGCTGATCCTCCGCGTACGCAATCCCATAGTACGGAGCCAGTTTCGCGTCATTGATGAGAACGATCTCCCCACCCGGGCCGGCCATCCGGCGTGCATCCGGCAAGATCGCCTCGGCAAGTGGGGTTCCATCAAGTGGAACGAGAACTCTTCTCACAATGCACCTCCAATACCGATCGCGCTACATACGACACTGACGGTGTTTCGTCGCACATACGTGCTCGATCTATCCGCTACCACCCTACGCGCCGCGCCCGGCGCGCGGTATCGGGCGCCGACCTGATTTTCGGTGCGGACCGGTATGACAGGTAGCGAATCCTACCCGCCGACGTGAGAGATCAGGCGCGCGATAGCGTACGCGGCTCCCGCTGCCACCCCACCGACCAGGACCGTCTGCCCCGCGCTCCGCAGCGGAGACACACCCGTGAAGTGCCCCTTGGCCCAACCGAAGATCGCGAGGGCGATGATCGTGAGGACGGCGGAAATGAGCAGGGACATCTCCACGCTGATCGGCAGAAAGTAGGGCACCAAAGGAACAATACCGCCGGTGATGTACGAGCCGCCGATCGTGAGAGACGACTGTAGAGCGCGAGCGGGATTTGGCTCCTCTAGTCCCAGCTCCTCGCGCATCATGAAGCGGACCCACGCCTCCTTGTTTGCTGCTATTGCCGCAACCGCTGCATCCAACGGTTGACCCGCCAGTCCGTACCCGGCGAAGATGCGCCGGACCTCCTCTCGCTCGACATCCGGGGCTTCGTCAACCTCCCGCTCCTCCCGCCGCATTTCGGCCCGGTACGAGTCGGCGTCACTCTTCGCTGCCAGATAGCCACCCATTCCCATGGCTATGGACCCCGCGGCGATCTCCGCCAGCCCCCCGATGACGATAAGCCAGTGATTCTGGACCGCACCGGCCAGCCCGGCGGCCAGCGCGAATGGTACGGTTAGCCCGTCCGACATACCGATGACGACGTCACGGACCGTCTCGGACCCCGAAAAGTGTCGCTCCGCGTGCGGGGTCACCCGTCCCAGGTCATAGGTCATGATGACAATATCCACTGGCCGCTAGCCGCCATGGAACGCTCCTACTGCATCGAGCCGGACCTAACTCGGCTCTGAAGACAAGCGTACGGGCAGGTATCGGGCCGCCGCTATCGGGTGAGAACCCGATACCAGGCAATCGATCGACTGATTTTGCCGCCCATCCGCATCTCGTTTCGGATAACCGCTCACCAAAAATCGGGTGCCGGCCCGATACACGGCGCAATCCTTACGTCGTACAGTAGGTGCAGGGGGGATATGAGGACACGTTCAGCCAGGAGTCGGCCCGACGGCCGAAACACCGGCGGCGGCTGAGTTGGAATGGGATAAAAACGATGAGCACTTCAACCTTAACCCGATCTCGGATGGATTACGATCTCGATATTGAAACCATTCCCCTTCCGTCTCGCCGGCCGGACCGCGGGTCCGGGCGCGTCACGATCGTTTCCTCGTTTGCGGTGGCTCCCGGGCAGGAGCAGAAATGGCTCGATACCTGGGAGGCGTTGAAAAGTATCGCGCTCGAGCATCACGCGTGTCACGGCTTCCGCATGTACCGCGATCTGAGGGACGACGGCCACTTCATCATCCTCAGCGAGTGGACCGACCGCGCGTCGTTTCATCGATTTGCGCGTGCCGTATCGCTCACCTGGCTGGAACGTGTCATGCCCGGATTGTGTTTGCCCATCGAGTCCACCAGTCTCGAGCGCATCGATGAGCCGGTATCGCTATGGGAGAAAATCGGCACGTAATAGCGCCGGCATCTGCACCGTCCGCGACGCGTGACGAGTGCGCGGAGTACCACGCTCCGCCGCACCGCGTGGATAACATTCGCTTCCGGGCGATACGCCCCGATGATTGGCACCGGCTGCAGCTTTTCCACGACCGGCTGACCGCGACGAGCGTCCAGCTCCGCTTTCACGGGGCCAAACGGCACCTGTCCGAGCCGCTGGCCCATCGCCTGACCCAGGTGGATGGCCACGATACCGTTGCCGTCGTCGCGACCACCGGCACCCGGGGACGGATCGTCGGAGTCGCACGCTACTTTCGTCTCGATCGCGGAACGGCCGAAGTGGCGTTCGTCGTCGAGGATGCCTATCAGGGACAGGGCATCGGCCGACGCCTGATGCAGAAACTGGTGGGCGAAGCGCGTCGCAACGGCATCTCCGAATTCGTTGCCGACGTCCTCCCCAGCAACACGCGCATGCTCCGACTGCTGGAAGAATCGGGGCCGATCCGCGTGCGGAACGTCGATGGGGTTGACGAGGTCAGGGTCGATCTGCCGGCCGCCCCGTAAGATGCGGGTGTGACCGCGAACAGCCCCTCACCTCCATCTGCAATCGTCTACCGTCCCGAATACAAGTCCTACGATTTCGGACCGCAGCACCCGCTCCGGCCCGAACGCCTCGGCGCCGGTCTCTCGCTCCTCGAAGCGTTAGGACTCTGGAACCCCGCGGCAGAGACCATTGACGCGGACGCCGCTACCACTGAGGAACTGGCACTCATCCACGACGATGCCTACATCCGGGCAGTGAAAGAAGCCGGGACCGGGTGGTTCCCAGGAAGTGAGTTGCGCCGCTACGGGCTGGGAATCCCCGATAATCCGGCATTCCCCGGCATGCACGAAGCCGCGGCGCTGGTCGCCGGAGGCACCGCCGACGCCGTGCGGCGCATCATGCGCGGCCAGCTGCTGCATGCCTTCGCGCCGGCCGGTGGCCTGCACCACGCCTTCCCCGCCCGCGCCGCCGGTTTCTGTATCTACAACGACCCGGCGCTCGCCGCGGCCATCGCAACTCGCGAGTTTGGTGCCCGCGTCCTGTACGTCGACTTCGACTGTCACCACGGCGACGGCGTACAGGAGATCTTCTACCGCGATCCCTCGGTCCTGACTGTCTCCTTCCACGAGTCCGGCGAGTTCCTCTTTCCGGGCACCGGTTCCGTGGTCGAGAGGGGAGCAGAGGCCGGTCGCGGCTACGCGGTCAATGTGCCCGTCATGCCGTACACGGACGACCGGTCGTGGCATGACACAATCCACGCCGTCCTGCCCCCGGTGGCCGAGCGCTTTCAGCCGGATCTGATCATCAGCGCCCACGGCGCCGACACGCACATTTGGGATCCGTTGACGCACCTCGCCCTCACCACCGCATCGTTCGCCGCCCAGGCGCAGTTGGTCCATGACCTCGCGCGCACCCATACCAACAACCGCTGGCTGGCCGTCGGCAGCGGCGGGTACGACTGGCGGCGAGTCGTTCCGCGCTCCTGGGCCATCCTCTGGGCCGAGATGACCGGCCGCCCCCTCCCCGCCGATCTGCCCCCTACCTGGTGCACCGAATGGGACACCGAGCCGCTCGAGCCGCTTCCCCGCACGATTCACGACGGACCGGACATCGCCGGCGCTCTTCCCGCTCGTGCCGAGAGCGCGGAGGCGAACCGAACCATCGTCGCCGAGGTCCGACGCCTCCACGCTCTGGATCGTGGCTGATCCGGACGGCCGATCACGCTCTCGTCAGGGGGCATCTCGCTGCCCGTCGTGCCCGGCTCGCGTCCATGCTTCGTCGCAGCTCGCGTCCGGCCCACCACAGCCCGATCAGCAATAGGGGCATACCGCGGCTCGCCGCGTGGAGATTCCCGGCCATCGCGCCGTTAAAGACCATGCTCATGCCAATGATGCCAATCGTGACCGCGCCCAGAACCAGGGCATGACCGCGCAGAGTCACCCAATCCACGTTCATACCTGCACCTCCGGAGTCGCAGTCTCGACCGGGGGCTCCGTTCGGCGCCGCTCCTCCCGGTACCAGTCCTTCCAGATCAGACGGTACACACCCAGGTAGCGCGGCAGGCGGTTCAAGCCCGGGATCCACGGCAGGAACATCAGGATGAGGGTCAGAATCGTGACGCTGAAAACGGCGAGCGCATCTGTATTCGCGGCCCAGGCCGTTGTGTAGGGTGGGATCTGGTAGAAGAGCGAGTACAGCCAGAGCCAGGCCTGCCCAGGATAATTCCCCGTCTCGTTCATCACCCCCCACTGGTTCCCCTGAAGGTTGAAAGCGGTAGCCCGGGCCGCCACGAAGTTGTTGTCCGGATCGGCGGTGAAAAGCAGCGGGCGAGTGTAATCGGTCTGGTAGAACTGGCGGCTGGTCAGCAGGAGACCATCCATGGCCCCCCGCTGACCGAGGGTCAACATCGCCGCCATCATGGTCGGCACCGGACCGCACGCACACGAGGGGACGATCAGGCCGGTCCCCTGTGTTTTCGCCTTGGCCAGCGCCGTGTTGTAGGCATTGGTCCACGCCGCCTGCTGTTTGGGCGACGCCGCCGTGTAGCGGTTCAGCGCCGCCTTCCACGCCGGGTTCGTCGGAGCAACCTCGGCCAGCGGTCCGAGCACGAAGTCCTGGGCGGTATTCACCGGGATGTGCACGCCCACCAGCTGCTGAACCGAGATCGGGCCGATGGACTGAACCGCACCGGAACCGTTGTTATACGGCGGCCCGTAGTCCGAGATACCACTGCTCCCGTCAAGCTCATTCAACGCCGTTTGCACGTAGCTCTGGGGAGCGGCGCGCGCAATGCCCTTCAACGTCAGCGGCGGCTCATCGGGAGACGAGAGAACACTCGCCAGGATGATCACCAGAACGGTTACTACCGAGAGCGCGATCAGGAACTCCCGGATCAGGTCGTACGGCGCCATGCGCACGCCCCGGTAGTAGGCGTGTTTCCGGGCCATCATGACGTCACCTCCCGCCCCTTCTCATCCAGCGGGTACGGTTTCACGACCCCGCGCATCCGGACCATCGTCAGGTGGATGGCGATCAGAACCCCGACGGCCAGGGGCAGCAGGAAGATGTGGAATCCATACATCTGGCCGAAATTGAGCACGTTGAAGAATGCTCCAACGCCGACCGAGTTCATCGCATCCTTCGCCTGCACGGCGATCCACTGGGCATCGAAGTTCTGCTGCGAGATGTAGCCGGTAAACGCCGTGAGGATGGACACCAGGAAGGTGACAACGCCCACCACCCAGGTCAGGCCTCGTCCGTCTCGCCACGCGCCCTGGAAGAACGTCGCCCAGAGATGCACCACCATGAAGAAGAAGAACGCCTGTACCGACCAAAAATGCAGGCTGTTGAAGAAGTGGCCGACCGCCGAGAAGTGCCACCACTGCGGCCCGAAAGCCGCCAGGACGATCCCGGTGACGATAAGCAAGATGAAGCTGGCCAGCGATGCCACCCCAAAGAGGTAGACGTAGCTATGCACGTAGGCCGGCTGCTCGTACGGCAGAAGCTCCTCGTACGGAAGGTTTTCCGCCAACGCCTGTTGCGTTCGGCGCGTGAGACTCATTGCTCCCCACTCCTGGTCCCACCCGGAAACGGCAGGACGACCGCGAGGACGAACACCACGATCATCAGCGCGATGACGATGAGATTCGCGACCGAAATGTGGATGAATCCCCACGTGAAATAGTGCTGAACGCCGTTCATGGCTCACCTGCCTCCAGTTAAACAACCCGGGGCACGCGGGGACCGCCCACTCCTGCGCGCATCGACGGGAACGCGTTGCCTGTCTAGTACGTCACCCCTACTGCGGGTAATGACAGAGAATACGTCGCGAATAACCTATACCGCCAGAGATTACGCAACGGAACAGCCGCCCGCCATCGGGTCTAGACCCGAGATTGGGCGGCTTTCGGGACGAGATTGCTGGAACGTGCCGGCATCAGCAGGGATGCACGAGCAATACCGGGCACGGCGCGTGGCGTACGACGTCATCGGCGACACTCCCCAACACGGCGCGACTGATACCGCTCCGGCCATGGGTCGTCATCGCTATCAGATCGGCGTGCTCCCGCCGGGCGACCCGCACGATCGCCTCCGCCGCTGTCCCTTCCGGTTCGCGGTAGTCGACGCTGAAGCCTCTTCCATCTAGTTTCCCTTTGAGCTTCGCGAGATATGAGGCATCGACGTCCCGCTGCGCCTCTCGGGCATCGTATAGGGCATCGGCCGCCCCAACCATCCCGACGCCGGCCAGAGCGAGATCACCGGAAACACTGGCCTCGATCGGCTCGAGCGCGCAGACGAGGATGACCCGTGACGCATAGGTCCAGGCCAGCGATTCCACGTGGGGTAAAACCTCTTCCGCCAGGCGCGATCCATCCAATGCGACGACGATTGTTTTGTATGTGATTGCCTTTTCCGCGATTGCTGTTGATTGCTCGGTTACGGTTGTCATGGCCAACCTCCTCTACCGGTAGCCTACGGCGATCCCGGTCGGCACGGTATCGAGCGAACACCCGATTTTTCCCGACGGCAAGCCTGAAGTAATTCATCCCGACTGAAGAAAAGGTGAGTTTGCTGATCACGCCCCCAGGCTGAACGGCGGGTACTCGTCGGTTACCAGGATGATCGCGTAAGCGACCACCCGATCGTGCCAGCGGATGAGCCCCTCCAGGTAGTTGAACAGTCCTCGCGGGTAGCGTCCCGTGAACAAAATGGCGAACCAGACGATGATCACGACCACCACCGCCGCGATGTCGAGAAAGAACAGGACGATGTAATGCGGAATGGCCAGCAGCCACTTGACCAGCGGTAGCCACGGATTCAGATCGTGCGGAACGTCCGGATATCGTATGTCAAGGTGAACCGACTGCTGCTCGTCGGTTGAGGGATAGCGGTCATCCATGAGCGCCAGGAAGGCACCCACCCGATTCGTGAACCGCAGCAGCTCCAAGTTCCAGTCGAACCACCAGCGTGGGTATTTCCGTCGAAACAGGATCATCAGCAGCGGAGCAATGAAGAGCAGGCCCCCTGCTCCGGCCGCTATCGTCGTGCCCCTACCGCCGGATGACCACTGCCAGTTGCCGCCCGATGCGGCCCCGAGGACAACCAGGATTGGAATGGCGACGAATAGTCGAAAGAACGTGGTCAGGCGGTTCAGCGGCCGGTCGGGGTAATCGACTGACAACTGGACCGGATATGTTACGGTATCCATTTCGTCCTCCTCATCGAATCTAGGCCGATACTCGGCGCACGTCCAGCACGTGAGACCGGGTCGGATGACCCAGTCTCACGTGCAGACCTCGGCGATGCGGCGACCGCTAGCCCATGGAGCCCGGGCCGAGAGCCTTATCGAGGGCGGCGTTGAGCTTCGAGGCCGGCTGACGCCCCGATGCCGCGAAGGTAATGATGCCCTTCTCGTTCACGACGTAGATGCCCGGATAACTATTTACGCCGTACCGATTGACCGTCGCGAAGTTGGGGTCGACCAGTTGCGGATGGTGCACGTTGTACGTCTGCGCGTACCAGTTGAGGTCCTGCCTGGTCGCCGGGCTCAGATCCGTACGACTGCTGATATCGTAGTTCCTGCCGTACGGATTGGCGAGGACACTCCACACGCGCACGCCCTGCGGGACGTATTCCATCGTCACTCGAGCGATGGTTGGTGCCTCGGCGTGGCAAACCGGACACCACACCGCAAAGAACTCGAGAAGCACCGGATGCCCGCGCTGCGATGCCAGACTATAGCTGCGACCGGCGGCATCGCGCAGCGTGAAGTCCGGCGCCTTCTGACCCACGCGCAGGAGAGTTGGCGCCGGGTTCAAAGCAGAGGCGTTGGCTAGCGCGGCCGGAGACTCGCCGACCGGGTTCACCCGAATGACCCCATAGATGAAGATCGCGAGGACGACCACAATCGTCAGGGCCGCGCCGATAATCGTCGCGGAAGAGAAGCGATCGACCATCCGCTCCTTGCCTCGTGGCCGGCGCCGCTTCTCCTCTCTCTCCTGCGCTCGCCGTTCGGCCCGGGTAACCGGCTTTACTCCTTGACCGCCGTGCACGGCGCTGTGATTCTTCACTCGAGACCTCCATCTGCGTTCTCAAACTGGCCCACATACCAGCCCGGCATTACTATGCCGCGGCTACGGCCAGCTGCCCATCGGGTCTCGGCCTGACTTTCATGCCCCGCTCGTCTGATAACCAACGGCGAAGTCGCAGTACCATCAGTTGCCGTGTATCACCTCGACCAGCCATTCGAATCGCCGGGCTCCGTTCGTGAGACGGGACAGAACCCGGATGCCACACCCGCCACTGTGGCTGCCTTGTTGCGGCACGTTCCCGTCTTCGCGACGCTCAACGACGAGCACATTGCCCGGTTGGCGGCTCAGATGGTGCGGCGTGAGGTTCCCAAGGGAGCGCTGGTGACCGTCGAGGGGCAAGACGCCGAGGGGCTATACGTGGTGGCGGAGGGCCACTTCAAGCGCTTCAAAGTCTCCCCCAGTGGCCACGAGCAGATCCTGAAGTTTTTTCGAGCCGGCGAATCGTTCGGCGAAGTGCCGCTGCTGGACGGCGGACCCGATCCGGCCAGCACCCAGGCAATGGAGGTGGGAACCGTCTACCTGTTGCCACGATCGCGGTTTGACGCCCTCGTGCAGGGTTCGCCCGACCTGGCCCTCGGGCTCATCCGATTTCTGGCGCACCGCCTGCGCCACTTCACCGAACTGGTCGAAGACCTCTCATTTCGGCACCGGACCGAAAGGGTCGCCAAGCTGGTGCTCGAGCGGAGCGCCGCCGGCGACCTGAACCGGCTTACCCAGTCCGACATGGCGGCGGCGACGGGGACGGCGCGCGAGGTCGTCGGCCGTGCCCTTCGTGAGCTGGAAACGCGGGGCGCGCTTTCCGTCGACCACGGTCGGATCGCGATCCGGGACCGCGCGCTGCTGGAGGAGATTGCCGGAGTGTTGACCGAATGAGTGACAAGCGAGAAGCTCTCCCCATCCACCCTGTGCCGGTTGAAACGTCCGCAACCGTGCGAGTCCGCGGCCTGGTCGAGAATCCGCTAACCCTGGAGACCTCGGATCTCGCGCGCTTCCCACACATCACCCTGGTCGACGATTTCACCTGCGTCGAAGGCTGGTCCGTTCCCGCGCTCGAATGGCAAGGTCCGGCCCTCACCGGCGTTGTTCGCCTCGCGCGGCCGCGCCCCGAAGCCTCCTATGTTACGGTTGCGGCCGCGGATTTCGCGACGAGCGTTCCACTGTCGGATGTCCTGGACGGCGCCGGCCTTCTCGCCCTCTATCTCGGTGGCGAGCCATTATCCCGGACCCACGGCGGTCCGTGTCGCCTCATCCTGCCCGGACAGGCCTGCTTCACCAGCATCAAGTGGGTCGATCGGATCGAGCTGACCGATACCCCGATGAACTCCAGCGAGCGCATCGCGCTGGCGCGGCTGAGCCGATAAGCCCCCCAGTTACGACTTCTGGAAAACCACCCGATAATCGCCATTATCCAGCTGCTGCGCCTCGTGCCGGAACCCCTGACCTCCGAGGACGCTGAACAGCGGAACCGGCTCGAATGAAACGAACAGCTCGAGCGGCTCGCCCGGTTCCAGCGCGGCGACGGTCTCCATGATGGTATCGAAGGGCTCCTCGCCCCGGGCCAGAATCGGCCGAACGTCAAGTGTTGCCAAGATATTTCTCCTATGTGCGTATTCAAGGAGGCGAGGGGCGAGCGTTTCGCGTCCGCTCGCCCCTCCGCCAATGGATGGGCGCTGGATTACTCGGCAGGCGGCGCGGTTCGCCGGATCTCGACCTCCCAGACGTCGGGCCCCTCTTGCCGGTAGTTCCAGCTGAACTCCCCGGCATGCTCGGCCGCGAACTGGTAGTACAGCGGCTTGGGATCGTGGTCGTTGACGAGGTCGATCGCCTGGTTAGGATGCAAAGTCTCGAAGGTATCGAAGATGGCCGCGTGACGATCGCGCGGCTGCATCTCGCGCACGTCGAGCCGGATGTCCTGCGTGGTCTGTTCCATGTGGTGTTCTCCTTTGTTTACTTTTTCCTCAATCGAGCCAGCCGAGCTCGCGCAGGCCGGCCTCGGTGATCCGCTCCGGATCCCAGGGCGGCTCCCAGACCAGATCAACCGTCACGTCGCTAACCCCCGGGATTGCTTCCATCACCCGCCGCACCGCATCCGGCATGCTGTCGCTCACTGGGCAACCGGGCGTGGTCAGCGTCATCGTGACCCCAACCGTCCGCTCGGTGACCGACAGATCGTAAATGAGTCCCAAGTCCACCAGGTTGATGCCGATCTCCGGGTCGTAGACCTCGTGCAACAGGTCCCAGGCTTCGATCTCGATCGCCGAATCGGTAATCAGCATCGAGGGGGTAGCGAGATCCATCAGGGCGCTTCTGGCAGCGGACCTTCCGCCGGGTTGGGTCGGTTGGCAAGCCTGGCTTTGAGATGCGGCAGCAGCGGGCGCGGCCGGTCTCCGGTTTCACGCCGGGTCGGCGATTTGTCACCAAAGACGGTCCAGATGTTGTAGGCGAAAAGGTAACTGCCGAGCGCGAAGACGGCCCCCCCGACTCGCACCGTGACCAGCGATCCCGCCAGAATTCCGGCCAGAACCACCAGAAAGCCGGCAAACAGCGCAACGAGTGACGCGTAACCCAGGCGCTCGTCCATCATGTCTCGCAGCAGCGGCACCGGCCGGGATCCGATCTGCTTGCTGTAGCGATGGACCCACAGCAGAAAAGGAATGATCTTGTAGTACTTGCCCACGATCGAGAACCCGAACCATCCCACCAGCGCGACGTACCCGTAAGCCACGATCCAGGTGGGGGTGAGCGGATGGCCGGCAACCAGCAGCACTCCCATGTCGGCGGCCGCCAGGAATGCCGCGAACGAGATAAACGCATGCCACTGCTCGAGCGACACTCCGCGGCGGCGACGCCGGCGGAAGAGGATCAGCATGTCGGCCACGAAGATGGTCGCCGAGAGGTCGAGTACCGCCGCGAAGATCGTGACAAACACGCTGCCCGCCGCGAAAACCAGACTCAGGATCAATCCGAGCAGACCGATATTCCAGAGCGCCAGATTACGCTTCGCCAGTGTCTCGTCATGACCGTGCGCCAGCGAGAACATGGCCATCAGCTTGTAGGAGACGCCCATCAACGTGAGCGAGAACCATCCGGCCAGCCCGAGATGGGCGTGCGCGGCCAGGATATTCGGCGTTATGTCGAACCACCCGAACACCTGGTCCAGCGCGTAGACAAAGCCGAGAAGGACCGTTAGGGTTAGCCAGCCCAGCGCGCACAGAACGTAGTAAGCCATCGCGTTCCAGGATTTGACCGACGGGTAGCTGCGGAACATGTTCGAGACGAAGTGGATAACGCCGGCCACCGCGCAGGTACCGAAGAGCGCGATGCCCGGCGTCCACCAGACGTAGAAGCTGGGGGCGAACCCGGCCACGCCCCCGGCAAAAAGCCAGAAATTCCACTTACCGAGCCGCACGCTCCGGATCTCCGCCTGCAAAGCCACCGGAAAGAGCTGGTAGAGGGCGCCCATCATGATCATCGTGATCCAGCCCAGAACCGCGAGATGGACCAGCGCGAACACGTGCGGATCGTCATAAGTACGGAGAAAGTATGGCGCGAGAAGCGGCGCCGCCGTCGCAAACAGAACGAACGCAACTAGCGCCGCGATCATGTAGCGCAGCGGCAGACTCAGATCCGGCGACTGTTCCGGCTTGATTGCCTCCGCTGCCGGCCCTTTCTGTCCCCCAAGCATCGATAATCTCCCTGTCGCTCCATCGTCCCGAATTCGCATACCGTCCCTCTGCGACTTTTGTCACAGCGTTCGCAGCAAGACGGAGGCAATTGGTGGGAGGGGTCGGCGCGCCACATCCAATTCCTGCCGTGTAGACTGAGCACGACCGACAGGGGAAGGGATCGAACACACAGGTGAACATCCGAACCGACGCCGCGCTCGCCGATGTCCTCCGTTACCGAATCGGCGGCCGGGCGCGCTATGTCATCGACGCTGCCGGCCCGGACGATGTCCTCAATGC
>Ga0070739_10001813_pt1 | contig 30673 bp, 27 predicted proteins | sample Coa_R1_7_FD_66445 | JGI IMG/M metagenome (GOLD analysis project Ga0070739, IMG submission 66445) | Surface soil microbial communities from Centralia Pennsylvania, which are recovering from an underground coalmine fire - Coalmine... | ecosystem: Environmental > Terrestrial > Soil > Unclassified ...
GATGGAAGGCGACCCAGCGGCTCTCGGCCTCGCCGCCGAACGTGCGCCCGAGCCCCCACGGGCTCGCCTGCACGAAAAGGCCCTCGGCGTGCGAAGCCTCGACGAGCTCGGCCATCGTGCCGCGGTAGTACGCGAAGTCGTTCTCCGAGAAAGTGTGCAGCACGCCGCGGTAGCCGCGTGCCGCGAGGTCGGCCATGTCGCGGCGGGCGTGGCGGGGGATCCGCACGCCGAAGTACGAGCACCCGGCTCTACTGGTCTGTACCACCTCAGGCCTTCACCGCGCCGGCGGTGAGCCCGAAGGCGATCCGGCGCTGAACGAGGAGGAAGAAGAGGACGACGGGGATCGAGATCAGCGTCGACGCGGCCATGATCGCGCCCCAGTCGACGAAGCGGTTGCCGCCGTAGAGCAGCGAGAGCCAGACCGTGATCGTCTGCGTCGATCCCTTGCTGAGCAGCGTGTTCGCGAAGATGAACTCGTTCCAGGCCGTGATGAAGGCGAAGACCGAGGTCGCGACGAGGCCGGGCGCGGAGAGCGGGAGCAGGATGCGGATGAAGGCGCCGAGCCGCGTCGACCCGTCCACCATCGCCGCCTCCTCGAGCTCCTTCGGGATCCCGATCAGGAACGCGCGCAGCGTCCAGACGCAGAAGGGCAGCGAGAACGTCAGGTAGACGAGGATCAGGCCGCTGAGCTTGTTCACCTCGCCGTAGCGCGCGAGCAGCACGTAGAGCGGGATGATCATCCCGGTGGGCGGCAGCATCTGGATGCCGATCACGAGCACGATGAAGAGCTTCCTGCCCGTGAAGCGGTACTTCGCGAGCGCCACCGCGGCGAGGAACGAGAGCGCGAGCGCGATGGCGACGGTGACGAGCACGACGATCACGCTGTTCTTCACGTCCACCCAGAAGTACGGCCGGTGCAGCGCCGCCGTGAAGTGGTGGAGCGTCGGATGGCCGGGGAGCCAGACAGGGTCGAAGCTGTAGATCTGGTCGTTCGTCTTGAACGCCGTCGAGATCATCCAGAAGACGGGGAAGACCATGAGGGCGAAGAGGACGACGCCGACGGTGTTCCAGCCGAGCCGGCCCGCGAGGCGGCGACTCACGTCTCCTCCCCCACGCGCAGCATCCGCCGCACGTAGACGATGCTCAGCAGCGCGACGATCGCGAGCATCAGGAGCGAGATCGCGGCGCCGCGGCCGAAGTCGGTCCTCCCGTAGCCCTCTGCGTACAGGTAGGTGCTCATCAGGTAGTTGGAGGAGGTCTGCTGCCCGGGAGTGATCAGCAGGTAGGGCTGAGTGAAGGCGCCGAAGTCCCAGATGATCGAGAGGCTCGTGAGGATCAGCAGCACGGGCATGAGCACCGGCAGCGTCACGTCCTTGAAGATCCGCCAGGCGCGGGCGCCGTCGATCTCGGCCGCCTCGACGAGCTCGTGCGGCACCTGCGCGAGCGCGGCGTAGACCGTGATCGCGACGAAGGGGATCGCTCCCCAGACGATCAGCGTCGTGACCATCGAGTACTGCGAGAAGGTCGTCACGAACCAGTTGTGCTGGAAGTAGTCGCCGACGTGCAGCTCGGTGAGGATGTAGTTCAGGACGCCGTTCTGCGAGTTCGTCATCCACGCCCAGACCTGCACCGCGACCACGGGCGGCATCGCCCAGACGAGGACGAGCCCCGCGGTGAGCAGCAGCCGCACCCAGGTCGAGATGCGGACGAGGAGCAGCGCGATCAGCGTCCCGAGCACCAACGTCAGCGAGACGTTGGCCGCAGTGAAGACGACCGTCCGCAGCAGCGTGTGCCAGAAGACGTTGTCGTGGAGGACGCTGCTGAAGTTCTGCAGCCCGACGTACACACCGCGGTGGGCGATCAGCTCGAAGAGGCCGTACTTCTCGAGCGAGAGCCGGACGAGGTTGTAGATCGGATAGCCGAGGATCGCCGCGAGCACCGCGACGACCGGCAGCACGAGCGCGTACGGGACGGCGCCGCCGGCGAGCCGCCGGCGGATGGGGTGCCGCCGCCGCGACGTTGCGGTCGCGGCGGCGGCCCGGGCGCTCTCGGGCTGGGCGCCGGCGGCTGAGCCGCCGGCGCTTCCAGCATCGAGCACGGAAGGCTCGCTCCCGCTCAGGAGTGGCCTAGGGCTCGTTGAGGGTCTGGGCGATGTTCTGGCTCGCCACCGTCGCAGCCTGCTTGACCGAGAGCCGGCCGGTGAGGAGCTGGGCGAGCATCGTCTTCAGGATGTTGCCGTTCTCGACGTCCACCCAGTGCGCCGCCTGCGGCACGAACCAGCTCCGAGCCGCAGCACGGTCGTTGACGGCGTTGGTGAGCAGGTTGGTCGCGTTCGGGATGTTCCCCTTCGCCTGCAGCGCCTTCTCGCTCGCCGTGCTCGTGAAGTCCGCGATCCACGCGATCGCGGCCGCCTTGTTCGCGCTCTGGGCCGGGACGGCGAGGTCGGAGCCCCCGAGGAAGCCCGGCATCGGCTTGCCGGCGATGTGGCTCGGCATCACGAACTGCTTCGTCGACTTCGCGTACTTCTTCCCGGTGCAGCACGTGTACCAGGCCGGGCCGTAGTTCGCGGCCGTCCGGCCCTGCGAGAAGACCGTGTACGGGTACGGGTTGCTCCCGTCCAGGGTCGCCGTCGACTTCGACTGCGTCGCCTTGAAGAAGTTCTTGAACGCGGTCAGGCCCGCGATCGATTGCTTCGAGTCGAGCGTCCCGTGCCACTTGCCGCCCGAGAACTTGGCGATCGACCCGCCGTAGTCGAAGACGAAGCTCAGGGCCGTGTACCAGTCCTCGCCGCCGACGTAGAGCGGCGAGAAGCCCTTGACCTTCTTCTCCATCTTCCCGACCTTGACGAGGTCGGCCTGGAACTGCTTGAGGCTCTTCGGGATCTTCTTGACGTGCGCCTTCGCGAACAGGTCGCTCCGGTACGTGATCACGCGCGAGCCCGCGTAGTACGGGACGCCGAACAGCTTGTTGTGGTACGTCGACGACGCCGTGAGGCCCGAGAGCCACTTGCTCGAGTTGTCGAACGAGGACTTGTTGGCGGTGATGTTGGTGAACGCGCCGGCGGCCATGTACTTCGTCATCTCGGTGTTGCCCATCTCGATGACGTCAGGCGTGTCGTTGCCGGCGATCGTCGCGTCGAACTTCTGCAGGTGGTCGCCCCACTGCTGGTACTGGACGTCCACGTGCCAGCCGGGATGGCTGCTCATGAACGCGTTGTTCGCGGACGCCACGATGTCCGGCCAGCCGTTCTGCGCGTCGACCTGGAGCCAGACCGTGAGCGTGTTCGCCTGCGCGCGCTGCCCGCTTGCGGCTGCCGTCGCGGCGACGACGCCGAGCGCGAGCGCGGCAGCGAGGACCGCGAGAACCCGGTATCTCATGCGAAATCTCCCTCGTGCCGTCGACGTGCGAGCGGGCGAGAAGTCCCTGTGGCCGAGGAACCCGAACAGCCCGTCGGTGCGTCGAAAGGTCTATACCAGTTGACCACGAGCGGAATCTCCCACACAAGACCACTCGTGTCAAGAGGGGTTATTGCGGACTTACGAAGGAGTCAGCTCGGAGACGATCCGGTAGCGGTCGCCGCGGTAGATCGAGTGCACGAACTCCAGCGTCCGGTCGTTCTCGTCGCGACTCGTCCGCTCGAAGAGGAAGGCCGGCGAGTGGAGCGGGACGCCGAGCGCGGCGGACTCCTCCTCGTTCGTCACCGTCGGCTCGATCGTCTGCGTCGCGCTGGCGATCTCCACCCCGTAGCGCGAGCGGAGCAGCTCGTAGAACGAGCCGGCCAGGTCCTCCGGGCTGACGCCCGGGACGACGCTGGACGGGATGTGCAGCGTCTCGATCGCCATCGAGACGCCGTCGGCCAGGCGAAGCCGCTTGACCACGACGATCTCCTCACCCGGCGAGACGTTGAGGAAGCGGCCGAGCCGCGCGCCGGCGAGCTGCCGCGTGAGCGAGAGCGTCTGGCTGCCCGGCGACATCCCGCGGCGCCGCATGTCCTCGCTGAAGGACGTCATCGTCAGCTCCTGCGAGATCTTCGGCTGGCGCACGTAGGTGCCGCTGCCGCGCCGCCGGACGAGGTAGCCCTCGCGCGCGAGCTCGTCGAGCGCGGCCCGCAGCGTGAGGCGCGAGACGCCGAGGTCGGCGCTGAGCTGCCGCTCGGACGGAATCGCGGTGCCGACCCCGAGCTGCCTGACCAGCTCCAGCACCTGCTGCCGCGCGACGCTCTGCTTCGTGACCTTCCCCTGAGTTCCCGCGGTGGGCATTGCCCGACGACTATAGAACCAGTCGGATAAGTGGTCAATGCCATTGCGCTCGCGGGCGAAGTGCGGTATAGACTCCACGATCGTTCCAGTGGCCGAGATCGTCCTGGACAACCTCAGCAAGGTCTTCGCCGGCGGAGTCGTGGCGGTGGACGACGTGTCGCTCACGATCGCGAGCGGCGAGTTCCTCGTGCTCGTCGGCCCCTCCGGTTGCGGAAAGTCGACGCTGCTGCGGATGATCGCCGGGCTCGAGGACGCGAGCGGAGGCACCGTCTCGATCGACGGCCGCGACGTGACCGACCTGCCGCCGCGCCAGCGCGACGTCGCGATGGTCTTCCAGAGCTACGCGCTCTATCCGCACATGTCCGTCCGCGAGAACCTCGGCTACGGGCTGAAGGTGCGGAAGACGCCGAAGCACGAGATCGGCGAGCGCGTCGAGCGCACGGCGAAGCTGCTGGGGCTCGAGCGGCTGCTCGACCGCAGGCCGGCGGCGCTCTCGGGCGGCCAGCGCCAGCGCGTGGCGATGGGCCGCGCGATCGTGCGCGAGCCGAAGGCGTTCCTGATGGACGAGCCGCTCTCGAACCTCGACGCGAAGCTGCGCGTCAGCATGCGGGCCCAGCTGTCCGCCCTGCACACGCGGCTCGCCACCACGACGGTCTACGTCACGCACGACCAGATCGAGGCGATGACGCTGGGACAGCGCGTCGCGGTGATGCGCGAGGGGAGGATCCAGCAGGTCGACACGCCTCAGGCGCTGTACTCGCGGCCTGCGAACCTCTTCGTCGCGGCGTTCATCGGCTCGCCGGCGATGAACCTCGTCGAGGCGGAGGTCGCGGACGGGACGCTCTCCTTCGCGTCCTACCGGATCCCGCTGCCGCCGCACCTCGGCCCCGCACCGGGGCGCGTGATCGCGGGTCTCCGCCCCGAGGCCTTCGAGGACGCGGCGTTCGCCGATCCCGCCCTCCCCCGCATCGACGTCGACGTCGAGGTGGTGGAGGAGCTCGGCGCCGACACGCACGTGATCTTCGCCGTCGAGGCGCCGCGGGTGGACGTGAGCGAGGTGCGCGAGGCGGCCGGCGACGAGGACGCGCTCGTCGCCGTCGAGGGCGCGGTGTTCACCGCGCGCGTCGATCCTGGGACGAAGGCGCGGCCGGGCGCGCCGCTCCAGCTCGCCGTCGACCCGTCGCGCTTCCACTACTTCGCGCCGGAGACGGGCCTTCGGCTCGACCCGGCGCCGGTGCCCGAGCCGGCCGCGACAGCTGGCTGACGCGGCGCCCGCGCGAAAAAATCCCGCAAAGCGGGCTTGCGGCTCGCCGGAAGGCTGCAACACTGTCCGGCGTGGTGAGCGGGAGGGGACTCACCGGGCTGGTCGCCGTCGCCGCTGCCCTGATCGTCGCCGACGTCGCGCATGCGGCGCCGCGGCCGCTTCCGGCAGCGAAGACGGCGCTCGCGGCGGTCCGGAAAGCGGAGAAGGCCGGGCGGCTCGATCCGGTGAGCGCGTCGACCGACCGCAAGGAGATCGCGCGCGCCGTGCATCTCGTCCAGGTGCTTCCACTCGCGCGGCGGGTCTACGTCGAGTCGGCGCTCGCGCAGGCGGCCGCGGTCGGAAGCCGCCTCACGAAGCCGCGCGCACTCGCGGTCTTCGGCCAGCTGCGCGCGAACGACGACTGGTTCGCGAAGCGCGCCGCCCCGGGCGCGAGCACCGACATCACCGACTCCGACGGGGTCGTCTACCGCTTCTTCACCGACCAGGGCTTCGAGTTCCACCCGCTCGCGAACTTCGGCGCGCTCAACGCCCGCATCGCGGCCAAGGACGTCGCCGGGACGCAGCGGCTCGCCGACGCGCTCGCCGCCCGCGGCGTGCACGGGCCGGGCGGGAGCATCTCGTGGGAGTACTACTTCCGCTTCGGCGGCGGGCACCCGCCGTGGACGTCCGGGATGGCGCAGGCCGTGGCCGCGCAGGCGTTCTCGCGCGCGGCGCTGCTCGTGAGCGACGACTCCTCGACCTATCTCTCCGAGGCCCGCGCCGCCTACCTGGCGATCCCGGGACGGCTGATCACCAAGCTCTCCGTCGGGCCGTGGATCCGGCTCTACTCCTTCCGGACGATCTCCGTGCTGAACGCGCAGCTCCAGTCCGTCCTCTCGCTCCAGTCCTACGCGAAGAACGCAGACGACGCGGCGGCGGCGGCGCTCGCGGGCCAGATGGAGCAGGCCGCGGCCGCGAATCTCGCGCGCTTCGACACGGGCTACTGGATCGACTACTCGCTGGACGGAGCGCCTTCGCCGCTCTCCTACTTCGACTTCGTGCTCCAGCTCCTGCAGAAGCTCTCGACCCAGGATCCGCGCTTCGCGGCGGCGCGCACGAGCTTCGCGGCCTACCTGCACGAGGCGCCGGCCTTCCAGGTCGCGAACGCGCCGGAGGGGTCGATCCGCTTCTGGCTCTCCAAGCCGGCGTACGTGACCGTGACCGTCAGCGGCCAGCAGGAGACGCTCGGGCTCAGCCTCCCCGGCGGCTGGCACACGCTCGACCTCGGGCGGCCGAGACACGCGGGCATCTACGGCGTCCACCTCGCGGCCGTCGATCCCGCGGGGAACCGCGCCTCGTTCACGTCGCTGCCGCTCGTCAGCCTCGGCTCGCCGCAGAAGAAGCCGGCCACGCGCAAGACGGCGGCGACGGGCACGGCGGCGCCTTCTCCGGCGTTCGCGACCGGGATCGGCATCGACGACGTGACGCAGGCGCCGCAGGCGCAGTCGCTCGGCTTCGGGCTCGTCCGGCTGAGCACGCCGTGGCAGGCCGGCGAGACCGTCCCCGATCCCGCGCTCGCCGCGTCGCTGCAGTCGGTGCCCTCGGGAACGGGTCTCGTGCTCGAGCTCGACGCCGCCCAGCTGCCGACGGACGACGCGGGGCGCGGCCAGCTCGCGCAGTACGCGGCGGCGCTCGCGCAGCAGGTGTCCACGCTGCGCGACCTCCTCCTGACCCCTGCTCCCGTGCCCGCGAACCCGGTGGACTACGCGGATGCGCTGGCCGCAGTCCGGGCGGCGGTGCACGCGGCGAGGCCGGACGTGGCGGTCGGCGCCGAGGTCGACGGCTCGCTGGCGCAGTCGCGGCAGACCGTGCTGTCGGTGGCGGCCGAGCTCTCCCACGACGGCGAGAAGCCGGACGTCGTCGCCTTCCGCCCCGCCGCGCAGCCCGCGCAGGGCGCGTGGACGGCGGGAGACGTCGGCTCGCTCGAGTCGGCCCTCGCCAAGGGCCTCGGCGCGGCGCCGCCGGTTCTCGTCGATGCGGTGCCCGTGCCGACGGGCACCGTCTCGCCGGCGGCGCAGGCATCGGCCTACGCGACGGCGATCGGCGACGCGTCCTGCGCGAAGGGCGTGAGCGGCGTCGTCCTCGACCGGCTCGTCGACAGCGGCGCTTCGGGCGTCCCGAACACCGGCCTCTACTACGCCGGCGGCGCCGCGAAGCCGTCCGCGCGCGCGGTCGCGCAGGAGGTCGCCGCGGTCGGTCGCGGCGCCGTCGTCTGTCCCGGGCTGGCGGCTCGCGTGACGCCGACCGCGCTCACGTTCCCCAGCCAGCTCGGCAGCTCGTCCGCGACCGCGGTCTCGGTCGGCTGCGACCGCGACTGCCTCTATCTCGTCTCGCTGCTCCGCGCCAACGGCCGGCCGGTCGTCGCCGCGCGAGGCGCGCTGAACGGCGGCTATCCCGCGCGGACGATCGCCCTGCCGGGACAGCACCTCGCGGCGGGCCGCTACCGGGTCGACGTCCGGCTCGTCAGCCGCGTCGATCCGGGCGCCGTCGCTCGCAGGATGAGCCCCTGGCTCACCGTGGGCTGATCCGGCCTTGACGGTTTCCCGATTACGCGACAAGCTGCGCCGATGCTGCAACGGGGTCGGAGGGCAGTACATGTGGTCCGCGTGCGCGCGAGGACGAAGCCTGGCCTGCTGCTGATCGCAGTGGTCGTCGGGCTGGCCGTGACGGGCGCCGTCGTGCTGCCGGGAAGCACACCGCAGTACTCGCTGGCGCGGGGCCTCGGCCGCGCGACGCCGGGCGATCCCGCCGGAAAGGCGAGCCCGCCGACGGCCGGCGTCGCGATCCGCGGGAAGCTGCCCGCGGCCAGGCGCCAGACGGCCCCGATCGTGCTGCGCCTCAAGCGCGCGCAGAGCTCCGTCTTCGACGTCCGCAAGCTGCACGGCACGCCGATCAAGCGCGAACGTGCGGAGGACGACGGGCCCGACGGCGGGGACGCGGGCACCGCGGACTCCGGCTCGGACCAGCCCGACGCCGACCAGGCGTCGGCCGACAAGACCGCCGCGCCGGCGAAGCCCGCCGCGCGGAGGCTCGCCGCGGCGCTCGCGGCGGCGCCCGCGCCCGACTCCTCCTTCGCCGGCCTCGACTTCGCGAACTGGGGCGGCGGCCATCCGCCGGACGAGAACGGGGACGTCGGCCCGAACTACTACATCCAGGTCATCAACACGTCGGTCGGCATCTACGACAAGTCGACGGGCAACCGCGTCGCCGCGTTCACGTTCAACTCGTTCATGAGCCAGGGGCACTTCGGGAACCTCTGCGACACCGACAACTTCGGCGACCCGGTCGTCCTCTACGACACGTTCGAGGACCGCTGGTTCATCACGGACTTCGCCTTCAAGCTCGACTCGAACGGCAACGTCAGCCCGCAGCAGGTCTTCCAGTGCTTCGCCGTCTCGAAGACGGGCGACCCCGTGACCGGCGGCTGGAACTTCTACTCGATTCAGGCGCCGGGCGGCCTGGACGACTATCCGAAGTTCGGCGTCTGGCCGGACGGGATCTACATGTCGGCCAACATGTTCGGCTACGGCTCGGGCTCGCCCTACATCTCGCCGCACGTCTGGGCGCTGGACAAGCAGCAGATGTACGCGGACGCGCCGACCGTCCAGGTCGTCGACTTCGCCGCGCCGTCCGCGGACTTCACGCTGCTGCCGGCGAATGCCCGCCTGCAGACCGGGACGCCGCCCCCGGGCACGCCCGAGTACTTCGTCTCGACCGAGGAGTACCTCAACGGGCAGACCGTCTACAAGCTGCACGTCGACTGGAACAAGGTCTCCACCTCGACCTTCACCGGGCCCGAGACCCAGCTCGCGTCGGACTGCTGGCCGAACGCGAGCGTCGCCAACGCGTCCACGCCGGCGAACGCCCTCGACACGCTGCAGATCCGGGCGATGGCGCAGGCGCAGTACACGAACATCGGCGGCCAGGAGTCGCTCTGGGTCGACCACACCGTCAACCGGGGCACCTTCACGACCGCGAACTGCGGCGGCACGAACAGCAACAACGCGACTCCCCGCTGGTACCAGCTGAACGTGACCGGCGGCACCGTCGCCGCGAACGACGTCCAGAGCGAGACGTACGACCCTGACGGCTCGAACACCTTCTTCCGCTTCATGCCCGCGCTCGCCGTCGACCGCGCCGGAGACATGGCGGTGGTCTACAGCAAGTCGAACGCGACGACGAACCCGCAGATCAAGTACGCGGGACGGCTCGCGAGCGATCCGCCGAACACGCTGGGCCAGAGCGAGCAGACGCTGATCGACGGCACGGGCTCGCAGTCGGGCAACTGCGGCAGCTCCGCGTGCATCCGCTGGGGCGACTACAGCGGCATGGCGCTCGACCCGAACGGCTGCGAGTTCTGGATGACCGAGGAGTACTACGCGACGAACGGCCTCAACGACCAGACGGAGATCGGGTCGTTCCACTACCCGAGCTGCACGCCGATCGGCGACGGCTCGCTCTCCGGCACGGTCAGCGACGGGACGAGCCCGATCGCCGGCGCCACCGTCTCGCTCGGCAGCCGGACGACGACGACGGACGCGAGCGGCAACTACTCCTTCCCGTCGCTGCCCGCGGGGACGTATCCGTCGTTGTCGGTGAGCGCCCAGGGCTTCGGGCCGGGCTCCGCGACGAGCATCGCCGTCCCGGACGGCGGCAACGCGACGCAGAACTTCACGCTGAGCGCGTCCGCGCAGAGCGGCTGCTTCACCGACAACAGCCAGTCGACGTTCCAGACGGGCATCCCGAACGGCTGCGACCTCAACTCGAGCCCGGGCAGCATCGTGCTCTCGAGTCCCGACAACAACGACGCGTCGAACGGCGACGTCAACCCGACGGGGTTCGGGTTCTCGAGCACGAGCTGGGCCGGCCAGACGTTCACGCCGACGGTGAGCGGCCAGCTCAGCCGGGTCGACGTCGAGCTCTTCTGCGCGAGCTGCACCGCGAGCAGCCCGAACATCACGCTCTCGATCCGCAACACGACGGGGACGACCCCGGTGCCGACGGGAGCCGACCTGGGAACCGCGACGCTGACCGGCTTCAACGACGGCGGCGCGGGCGGGCTGAAGACCTTCACGTTCGCCACACCGGTCGCGGTGACCGCGGGAACGCGCTACGCGTTCGTCTTCCGCCTCGCGTCCTCGTTCGCGAGCGGCACCATGGCCTACACCTGCAGCTGCGCGACGACCGGGTACTCCGACTCGAACCCGTATGCGAACGGGCAGCGCGTCACGTCGTCCAACAGCGGCGCCTCCTGGACGGCCGACACGACGGCCGGCGGCCGCGACCTCCACTTCGTCACCTACATCAACCCGGGATTCACCTCGAGCGGGACGTTCGTCTCCTCCCTGAAGGACGCGAACCCGGCGCCGGGCAGCGTGCCCCACTGGACGACGCTCACCTACTCCGCGGCCACGCCGGCGGGCACCTCGGTCGAGTTCCAGCTCGCGGGCAGCAACTCGCAGTACGGGCCGTTCACCTATGTCGGGCCCGACGGAACGCCGTCCACGTTCTTCACGACGAGCGGCGCCGACCTGAGCCAGTTCGACGGCTTCCGCTACCTGCGCTACGAGGCATTCCTCTCGACGAACAGCAGCTCGGTCACGCCGTCCATCTCGTCCGTGGCGGTCTGCTACGACGACGTCCGCTCCGGGCCTTCGGCGCTGGACGTGACGGCGCCCGCGCACGTGAACGCCACGCACTCCTTCACGCTGTCGGTCTCCGCCCTCGACGCTGACGGGCACGTCGTCCCGAGCTACTCGGATCCGTCCGCCGTCATCACCGACTCGGACGGAGAGCTTTCGCCCGGCACCACGATGTCGATCGTCGACGGCGTCGGCCAGGTGACGCTGAAGCTCCCGGCGCCGGCGACGACCGAGACGCTGACGGTGACGAGCGGCTCGCTCGCCGGCACGACCGCGAACGTGCGCGTCTACGGGACGCTCGCCACGATCACGGTCGGGCACGGCGGCCCGTACACGGTCGGCACGCCGTACAAGGTCTCCGCGGTAGCCCACGACTCGGTCGGCAACATCCTCACGACCTACAACGGCGCGGCCAACGTCGGCGACCTCGCAGGCGGGAGCGCGACGCCGAGCTTCACGAAGGGCAAGCTCGCCCTGACCCTGACGCCGACCAGCCCGAGCAAGGCGGACGTCATCAGCGTGAGCAGCGGCGGCGTCACCGGCCAGAGCACGAGCTTCAAGGTGATCGGGCCGCTCGCGCAGATCCTGGTCGGAAGAAGCGGGCCGTACGTCCACGGGACTCCGTACACCGTCAACGCGACGGCGGAGGACGCGGCCGGCAACATCCTCACCGGCTACACGGGCGCGGCGGTCGTCTCCGATCTCGACGGCGGGGCGGCGAGCGGGAGCTTCGCGGCGGGCAAGCTCTCGGTCCACCTGACGCCGGTGGCGGCTCAGGCGAGCGACCAGGTGACCGTCGTCAGCGGCGCCGTAACCGGCACGAGCAGCACCTTCCGCGTCAAGTAGCAGGGCGCGGGGCGAGCCGGTCGAGAGCCGGTTCGCCCCGCTTCCCGGACCGCCGGTGGGAGGGCCCGGCGGCGCAGCCCGCGGGTCACCGCACCTCGACGGGGGTGGCGCGGACGGTCGAGCGTCCGGCGCTGGCGAGCGACGCGATGCCGTACACAGCCGCCAGTCCGACGAGCCCGTAGACGATCCGGCTCGCGACGTCGGTCTGTCCGAAGTCCATGCCGAAGATCCAGGCGACGAGGTCGAACCTCGCGATCGCGACCAGGCCCCAGTTGAGGCCGCCGACGACCAGCAGAACCGCGGCGAGCAAATCGAGCTTACGCATTGTTGTCTACCTCCTGTTCAGATATTGTCCGGCACTCTAGCTACCCTCACCAGGTGATGTCAAACCTCTGTCCACATTCTGTTACGCTCGGCTCCGATGGTCGCTGAGCGCCGTTTCCGGATCGGCGAGCTGAGCCGCCGTGCGGGCGTGAGCCCCGACCTGCTCCGCGCCTGGGAGCGCCGGTACGGGCTGCTCGGCCCAACGCGCTCGGCGGGCGGCCTCCGCCTCTACTCCGACGGCGATCTGCGCCGCGTGCTCGCGATGCAGCAGCACCTCGCCGCGGGGCTCGCGGCCGCGGAGGCGGCAGCGGCCGCGATGCACGGGGCGAGCGAGCGCGAGGCAGCCGTCGACACGGCGCAGGCACGCGCAGAGCTCGACGCGGCGCTGCTCGACTTCGACGACGCGCGCGCCGACGCGGCGTTCGACTCGCTCGTCGCGGGTTTCTCCCTCGACACCGTCCTGTCGGAGGTCGTCCTTCCGCACCTCCATCAGCTCGGGGAGCGCTGGGAGCGAGGCGAGGTCTCCGTCGCACAGGAGCACTTCGCCAGCGCGCTCCTCCGCGGCCGGCTGCTGGGCCTCGCCCGCGGCTGGGGCAAGGGGCTCGGTCCGACCGCGCTGCTCGCGTGCGCTCCCGGCGAGCGCCACGATCTCGGCCTGATCGCGTTCGGGCTCGCCCTCCGGGCCCGCGGCTGGCGCATCCTCTATCTCGGCTCGGACACGCCGCTGGCGTCCCTCGCGGAGGCCGCTCGATCCGCGCGACCGGATCTCGTGGTGGTGAGCGCCGTCGACCCCGGGGCGCTCAGCCGCGCGAGGGACGAGCTCGTCGAGCTCGCGCGCGGCCAGCGGCTGGCCGTCGGCGGTGCCGCGGCGACCGTCCTCGATCTCGGAGAGGGGATCCTGATGCTGACCGGGGCGCCCGTGGACGAGGCCGAGCGGCTGACGCGCCTGGCGGTGCCGTCTCGCGGCTCGTCGCGCTAGAGCACCGGCGATCGAGCCGCCTGCGGTCTACGGGGCCAGCGCGCCGTCGGAGTGGGCGACGACATACCGCAGCATCCGGCGCATGTTGAGCTGGTCGACGTGCGTCGCGTTCTTCCAGTCGGCTGCGTTCCCGCCCCAGGTGCGGATGTCCTCGCAGTTCACGACCACGAATCGGTAGCGGCCGCGCAGGCTCTGCAGGTACCGCAGCGAGGTGGCGACGACCGGCGCGCCGTACTGCTGGAGGGCGGCGTAGACCGTCGGGTAGACGGGGTTGAAGACGAGCACGGGCTCCTCGCCCCGCGAGTTCAGGTAGCCGAGGAGGTGCTCGAAGAGCAGGAAGCGCTTCGGGCCGTAGTGCGGCGTCGTGGGCGGGTTCTTGCGGACGTTGGCGACGATCGCGGCGGCCTGCGCCTGCACGTCCTGCACGTGCTGCGGCGAAGGAGGCGTCGGCCGGCCGGGCAGCGAGCCGTCCGGGCGGTAGCCGTCGAACGGATGCGCGGGCCACGGGACCTCGAGCGGCTGGGGGTCGAGGTAGCGCGCGACCTCCTGCAGGTAGTGCCGCCCGCGCGGGTCGGCCTCCGTGCGGGGGTCGGGGATGTCGCCGGCGAGGCCGTCGCTGACGAACCAGATGTAGTGGCGCTTCTCGTCCGGGAAGCGGTCGGCCGTGTAGCGGATGAAGACCCACGCGTCGGGCGCCGAGCCTCCCGTGACCGCCGCGTTGAAGCCGGTGAGCCCGGTCAGCTTCTGCAGGAACGAGGGCTCGGCCTGCCGTCCGCGCGAGTCGCCGAGCACGAGCAGCTGCGGTCCCTCGTGGAGCCGGGCGATCAGGTCGAGCTTGAGCGAGCGGTCGGTGGGAGGAGGAGCCGAGGCGGCGCCGAGGCCCGCGCCGGCGAGTGCGAGCGCGATGAGCAGGAGCGGAATGATCTTGCGTGCGGTCATCTCAGAACTGGAAGTAGAGGAAGGGGTGGGCCTGCGAGATCGTCATGACGGCGATCGCCCCCGCGGTTCCGACGGCGATCCCCTGCCAGGCGCGCTGCCGGAGCCTGATCTGCCACGTGTTCGGCGCGACGTTGACGAAGACGAGCAGCGCCGCCACGAGCAGCGCGAGCCGGAACGGGACGAGCGCCGCGAGCCGGGCGCTGCGATCCAGACCGTGCAGCCCCAGCATCGAGGAGAGCACGTCGCCCGCCATCGGGAGGCTGGTCGAGCGGAAGACGACGAAGGCGCCGCACACGAAGAGGAAGGTGAGCAGGCGGTTGACGACGACGCTCGAGGGCGTCCGCCCCGCACGCCGCAGGACGGCATGCCCGCCGAGGAAGACCCCGTGCGCGAGCCCCCAGACGACGAACGTCCAGCCCGCCCCGTGCCACAGCCCGGCGAGGAACATCGTCACGAGCAGGTTGAGCACCGTGCGCCTCGCGCCGCGCTGCGAGCCGCCGAGCGGGATGAAGAGGTAGTCGCGGAACCAGGAGGAGAGGCTGATGTGCCAGCGCCGCCAGAAGTCCGAGATGTTCACCGCCTTGAACGGCGAGTCGAAGTTCTGGGGGAAGCGGAAGCCGAGCAGCCAGGCGAGCCCCACGGCCATGTCCGAGTAGCCGGAGAAGTCGAAGTAGAGCTGCAGCGAGTAGCCGACCGCGGCCGACCAGCCGCCGACGAGCCCGAGGTGGGCGTGCGCGGAGTAGAGCCTCCCCACGTACGGGCTGAGCTGGTCCGCGATCAGCAGCTTCTTGACCAGCCCGCACGAGAGGAAGAAGAGCCCACGGCCGGCCGCGTCCGAGGTGAGGCGCGGCGTCAGGCGCTTCAGCTGCTCCGCGAGGTCGGTGAAGCGCACGATCGGACCGGCGATCAGGTGCGGGAAGAGACCGACGAAGGTGGTGTACTCGAGCAGGTTCCGGGTCGGCTCGACGCGGCGGCGGAAGATGTCGATCGTGTACGACATCGAGTTGAACGTGTAGAACGAGATGCCGATCGGCAGCAGGATCTTGAGCGACGGGAGCGGCGCCCCGACCCCGAGCGCGGAGCCGATCCCGTTCAGCGATCCGAAGAAGAACCCGGCGAACTTGAAGTAGGCGAGGATCCCGACGTTCGTCGCCAGGGACACGACGAGCAGCAGCCGTCGCCGCGATTCGTCCTCGCTCGCCGCGATCCAGCGGCCGGCCACGTAGTCGACCGAAGTGGCACCGATCAGCACCGGCAGGTAGCGCCAGTTCCACCAGGCGTAGAAGAACCACGAGGCGCAGGTCAGGAAGGCGAGGCGCGGCTGCTTCCAGCGGCTCAGTCCCCACCAGCCCGCGAGTACCGGCGGCAGGAAGCCGAACAGGAAGAGGTAGCTGTTGAACAGCATCGGCGGCCGGCCTCAGCGCAGCGCCCCGTGCGAGTGGGCCACGATGTAGACGAGCTCGCGGCGCATGTTGGCCCGGTTGACGTGCGTCGCGTTCGACCAGTCCGAGGCGACGCCGCCCCACTTGCGGCTGTCCTCGCAGTCGACGAGCACGAACCGGAAGCGCCTGTGCAGCTGGGCGACCTTCTCCAGCGTGGCGCGCCGGTCGGGGAATCCCTTCCTCTCCTGCGCGGCGTAGACGCTCGGGTAGACCGGATTGAGCACGATCACCGGCACCTCGCCCCGCCGGTTCATGAAGGCCAGCATCCGGTCGAGGTACGCGAACCGGCCGGGGGCGTCCATGGCCTCGCGCGCCTGGGCCAGGCTCTCGTGGCTCGCGCGGACCTGGGCGAGCTTCGCGTCGACCGACTTCGTCAGCGACTTCGCGTGCTCGGGCAGGTAATGAAGCGACTGGTCGGTCAGCGACCCGTCGGCGTGGTACTGGATGTGCGAGCGGCAGGGGCCGAGCACGCACTTCTCGAACACCCGCCACGAATCCTCCGTCACGTCGGTGCTCAGGTAGGTCTCGACGTCGCTGAGGCCGAAGCGGGGAAGGCTGCGGAGGTAACGACGCGCCCGCGGGTCCTGCGCGAGCTGGGGCTCGACGACGCCGCTGGCGAGCCCGTTGTCGGTGAACCAGATGTAGCGGCGCCGCTGGTGCGGGAAGCGGTCGGCCGCGAAGCGCACGAACACGTAGGCGTCGGGAGCGGAGCCGCCGGTGACGGCGGCGTTGAACCCGCGCAGCCCGGTCAGCCGCTGGAGGAAGCGCGGCTCGGCCTGGCGGCCGCGCGAGTCGCCGAGGATGAGGACCTGCGGGCCTCGCTTCAGCTGCTGCAGCAGGTCGAGCTTGATCGAGCGGTCCGGCTCGACGGCCGTCGGGACGAGGCCGGTGCCGGCGAGGGCGAGCGGGTCGACGACGACGTTGAAGGCCAGGACGGCAGCGAGCACGGCGAAGAAGGAGCCGAGGAAGCCGGCGACGAACCGCCGCCGGCCTCCCTCCGCTGCTTCCGCCGCGGGCATTGCCACGGCGATCGCCTCGCTCGCGGCCATCGGCTAGCCGGCGTCCTCCACGCCCGTGCCGCGCGGCTGCCAGCCGGGGACGAACTGGATTCCGGGCCCGGGGTGGACCGCCCGCGCGTCCTCTCCCGTCGCGGCGTCGATCGTGTAGACGGTGCGGCTGGGCCAGTCGAGCGTCGCGATCCGCGTGCCGTCGGGCGACCAGGCGGTGCCGTAGTAGGTGGCGCCACTCGTGAGCGGGTGCTGGCCCGACCCGTCGGCGTTCATCACCCAGACGTCGCCGTAGCTCGGGCTCACCGTGTCGGCGACGCCGTGCGTGTCGGCCAGGTAGGCGATCTTGCTGCCGTCCGGGCTCCAGTCGGGCACCTGGTCCTTCGGCTGCGGGTCGAAGGTGAGCTGGGTCTGGCCCGTGCCGTCCGCATTCATCAGCCAGACCTGCCACGTCCCGGTGCGGTCGCTGGTGAAGACGATCTTGCTCCCGTTCGGCGAGAAGGCCGGATAGGCGTTGTTCCCCTCGCCGTCCGTCAGCCGGGTCAGACCGGTGCCATGGCTCCCGATCACGTAGATGTCACGGGTCGGCGAGCCGGCCGGCTTGGCGGTGAAGACGATCGTGCTTCCGTCGGGCGAGAAATCGGGGAAGATCGCCGGCCCGCTCAGGTGCGTCACCTGCTGCTTGTCGGTGCCGTTCTGCTTCATCGTCCAGACCTGGACGGGACCGCCGCCCTGGCCGGAGCAGTAGGCGATGCGCTGTCCGTCGGCCGAGTACGCGGCGCAGGCGTCGAAGCCGGGATCGGTGGTGAGGCGGCGCAGGTCCTGGCCGCCCGGCAGCGCGGTGTACACGTCGGTGTTCCCGTTCACGGTCATGCCGAAGGCGAGCCGACCGTTCGTCGCGCCTCCGTAGGTGGCACGCGCGGGTCCGCCGGCCGCGGCCAGCGCGGTGAGCGCGCAGGCGACGGCGAGCGCCGCGAGCACGAGAAGCCGCTTCATCTCACTCCTCCTTCCGTTGGCGTTTCCAGGTGGTGCGGCGGCGACGAAGCGCCGCCGGCCTCCCTAGGTGATCTCGAAGCCGCCTCTGGAGCCTGATCGTCGTCTTCGGCACGGCTCCGCGAGCCGCCGGCCACGAGCACGGAGGCGACCAGGATGCGGATCGCCATCCGGCCCGTGCCGGTGTGAGCTCTGCCCTTCATCTCGTTCTCCCTTCGTGCCGCCGTGCACGGCCCGTCAGGCGCCAGGCGACCTTCACGTGCGGCTGGTCGGTTGCGATGGTGAAGCGGCCGTTCGCGAGCTCCGCGGTGACACGCGCGGTGCTCGCCGGGTCGAGGTCGCGGAGCTCGTACTCGAGCGGCGGGGAGAGGCGGGCGGCGCCGGCGGGAAGACGCACGGTCGCGAGTCCGCGCCCGTCCGTCCACACCTCGCCGTGGTACGCCGCGTCTTCCATGGCGCCGAGGATCGAGCGCGGCGGTAACGGGCCGACTACGAACGAGTTAGGACGGGATGCGACGGATCCTTCCAATCCGGCTTCCGAAGCGGTAAAACCGCGGCGTGGAGTATCGGATCCTCGGGCCGCTCGAAGTGGTCGAGGACGGGAACTCGGTCGCCCTGGGGACCCTCAAGGAGCGGCTCGTCCTCGGCGTCCTGCTCCTGCACGCGAACGAGTTCGTCTCCCGCGAGCGCCTGATCGACGAGCTGTGGGGGGCCGCGCCGCCGCCGACCGCGCGCAAGGCGGTCAACGTCTACGTGTCGAAGCTGCGGAAGACGCTCACCCGCGGCGGCCACGATGCGCTCGTGACCGCCGACGGCGGCTACCGGCTCGTCGTCGACCCGGGCCGCCTCGACGCAGGGCGCGTGAGCAGCCTGATCGCGGCTGCCCGCGACCGGATGGCGGCAGGCGAGTCGGACGCCGCGTCGGCGCTGCTGCGCGAAGCGCTCGGGCTCTGGCGAGGGCCGACCCTGGCCGGCCTGAAGCTCGAGTCCGTGGGCCGCGACGAGGTGGCGCAGCTCGACGAGCTTCGACTCGCAGCGCTGATGGACAGGATCGACTGCGACCTCGCGCAGGGCGGGCACGAGCAGGTACTCGGCGAGCTGCAGGTGCTCGTTCGCGAGCATCCCCTCCGCGAGCGCCTGCGCGCACAGCAGATGCTCGCCCTCTACCGCGCCGACCGCCAGGCGGACGCGCTCGAGGCGTACCGCCAGGCCCGGCACGCGCTGATCGAGGAGCTGGGGATCGAGCCGAGCGAATCCCTGCAGCGCCTGCAGCAGGCGATCCTGCGCCACGACGCCGCGCTCGAGCTGCCGGCCGGCACGGCCGCGAGGGAAGGCGTGGCTCCGGCTGCGCCGACGGCCGGCTCGCCGGCGGCGCCCGAGTTCGTCCGGCGTCCGCGGCCGCGGCGGCTCTCGCTCCGGCGCCGCCATCTCGTCGTCGCGGGTGGCACGATCCTCGCAGCCGTCGCTGCGGTGGCCGCCGTCCTCGCAACTCGCGGAAGCGGAGGAAGGCCGCCGCCCCCGGGGCCCGTCTCGGCGATCCAGGCCGACCAGTTCGCCCGCATCGACCCGGCCACCGGCGCGGTCGCGTGGGGGTACAACGCGGGAGTCGAGCCCGGGCCGATGGCCGTCGCCCGGAACACGCTCTGGCTCGTCCAGCGCGGGGGCGGGACGATCGAGCCCTTCGACCTGCGCACGCAGCGGCTCCGGCCGCCGGTCACCGTGCCGGTCGTCCCCTACGACGTGGCAGCCTCCCCCGACGGCAAGCCCTGGATCTCCGACCGGAAGCCGTTCGTGACGGTGGTCCTCGCCGCCGCGAGCGGCAGCGGCACGGCTGCGGTTCCCGCCGACAGGAAGGACGTCCCGGTCCACCTGCCCGCAGCCGGCGCCGAGGCGACCGGAGGCGGCTACCTCTGGGTGATCGCCGGGCCTCCTCCACTTCGGACCGGCACCGCCGTCTCGCTGATCGACACCGGCTCGCGCAGGTTCGCCTCGACGATCGACCTCGGCCGGCAGACCACGGCGATCGCCTACGGCTTCGGCCGCGCCTGGATCGGCACCTACGACCCCCGCCGCTCCACCGCCTGGCTGTCGAGCGTACGGCCGGGCTCCCGGCCGCGGTCGCTGCGGCTCGAAGCCGCGGACGGGGCAGGGCCGTCCGCGGTCGCCGCCGGCGACGGCAGCATCTGGGTCCTCACGTCCGCGGGAACGCTGGTCAGGGTCGACCCGAGGAGCGACAGGATCGTCGCGCGGATCCCGATGTCGGCCGAGCAGCCAGAGCTGCTCGCGGTCGGCGCCGGCGCCGTGTGGACGCTCGACCACGCGCGCTACTCGCTCTCCGAGATCGACCCGCGCCGGAACAGGGTCGTGCACACGTACCCGCTCGGTCGCTACGACGCCGTGCCCTGCGGCATCGCCGCGACCCACGACGCGCTCTTCGTCGCCGTCGGCGACGCCTACTGCGACAGCGCCGGCCGATGACCCGGCAGGCGGCCGCCGCAGCCGTCCTGGCGTGCTCGATCGCCGGCCTGGCAGCGGCCCTCGCCGCAGGCCCGGGCGGAGCCGCGCACCGGAGGTACACGATCGCGTACGCGACCTACGTGACCTCCACGGAGCCCGGCGGGCGCGAGGCGGCGAGGAGACTGGGCGTTCGGATCGTCTACGGCAGATGCCAGCCGTGCACCGACGCCCAGGCGATCCGGCGCTTCAGGTCGCTGATCGCCAGGCACGTGGACGCGATCGTCGTCGACGGCTTCGACCCGGGCCTGAAGCCGGTCTTCCGGGAGATTCGGCGGGCGGGGATCCTCCTCATCTCGTCGGGTGACGACATCGCAGCGCCCCGCGATCTCTGGGTGAGCCAGACCGACGACGTCGCGTACGCCGAGGCGCTCGCCGACGCGCTCGCCTCCCAGCTGGGTGGGACAGGCGAGTACGCGATCCTCGAAGAGGGGGACGAGTTCCCCGTCGCGACCAGGTGGGCCGATCTCGCCGCCGCCTACATCGCCAAGGCCTACCCGGACATGAAGTCCGACGGAGTGGTCGTCGGCACCGGCGCGGGCGACCAGACGGAGGTCGACTCCGTCAAGAGCTACCTCGCCGCCCATCCGAATCTCAGGGGACTGATCGGGATCACGCCGACCGAGACGTACATGGCGGCAGAGGCGATCACGCAGTCCGGGAGGATCGGCCAGATCTTCTCCGCCGGGAACGGCGGCAGCGGCCTCGGCGGCAGGTACGGCCCCGCCCCGTTCGCCCGCAGCGGCGCCGCCGAGCTCGTGTACGGAGCCGATCCGCGCAAGCTCGGCTATCTCACCGTCTGGGCGGCCCACTACCTGCTCGCGGGCCACCGCTTCCGGGCCGGCGCGTACGAGGTCGGCGGGCCGGTCGGCCTCGTCTACTACTACCCGGGACACCGGGAGCTGCGGCTCGGGCAGCCGCTGACGATCACGAAGAAGAACGTCGCCCGGTACGAGAAGAAGTTCTAGCTCCTCTCGACCGTCCTCAGCGAGTCGCCGATCTGCCAGAGCGTGGGCGCCCAGAGGCCGACGAAGATCGCGCGCCGCTCCGCGTTGCCGCGCTCGTCCTGGTCGACGGTCTTGGCGCGGATCCAGAGGCCGATGCACAGTCCGACCGACCCGAGCGACAGCGCATGGAAGTGCGATCCGCGGAGACCGGCGCGATGCAAGGCGTCGACGAGCACGCCGCGCTTCTGCCCGTCCCCGGCGTTCTTTCACCCCCGGCGGGGTATCGACGAGCTTCGTGTCGAGTCGGCTTTCGCTCCGGCGCCGTCTCTGGACGGCTGCGCTCTGGCCCGTGGGGATCTCCTTGACCTCCTGGAACTACATGTGGCGGACGACGCCGATGCATCGCAGCGAGGAGCCCGGACGACGCGACGACCTGCCGCCGAAGCTGCCCCGAGCCTCGGTCGACGACGACCTGCAGCGCGTCGAGGACGGGGTCGGGCCGCTCTTCCACCGCCTCTACCGCGCGCAGATCCGTGACGCCCGGCTTTCCCCGCGGGAGCTGATCGGCCGCCTCAGGCTGGATCCGAACGCGGCGACGCCGACCGAGCTCGCACGCTTTCTCAGGGTCGGCGGTGCGGAGGGCCGGCTGTCGGTCGGAGACGAGCTCGTCGTCCGCATGCCCGGCCCCTGGGACGGGCCCGTGCGCGTGACGGCGACGACGTCGACGTCGTTCCGCCTCGCCACCCTCACGGGTCATCTCGAAGCGGGCCAGATCGAGTTTCGCGCGGCACGGGACGGCGGGTTCCTTCGCTTCGAGATCGAGTCGTGGGCGCGCAGCGGAGACCGTCTGTCGAACCTGCTCTACAACCACCTGCGCATGGCCAAGGAAGTGCAGCTGCACATGTGGACGTCGTTCCTCGAGCAGGTCGCGAAACTCAGCGAGGGACGGCTGACGGGCGGAGTCGAGATCATCAGCCGCAAGGTGGAGGATCCTCTCGCGCTTTCCTGAGTTCTCCATCCGCGCCGGCGATGCCGAGCCGCGGCTCGCCGCGCTCCACGACCGGCCGCTCAACTTCGACCCGGAGCTGCTCGGCCGGGGCCCGGGCTGGGAGCACGACGACTACCGGCAGCCGCTCGAGCCCGAGCAGCCCGGCCCACCGGAACCGGGCGGCAGCTGGGAGACGGCCGTCGGGCTCAGCCGCAGCTACGCGTTCGCCGATCCGGCGCTCGTCGAGGCGCGCTACGACCCGGGCGTGCCGCTGGAGCGGCGCGAGATGCTGCTCATCCTGCACGTGCTCGGCATCCGCATCTATGCGGGCGTCCGCGTCGGCGAGGTCGGCGATGACGAGCGGAGCGAGCACGACCGCCGGGCACGCGTCTTCTTTTGGAACTACCGCACGCTCGAGGGACACGTCGAAGCGGGGCAGCGGGCTTTCGAGGTCTGGAAGTGGCTCGACAGCGGAGAGGTCGAGTTCCGGACGCACGCCGTGTCGCGCCCCGCCGACACGAACGCGATCGTCCGGCTCGGCTTCAGACTGCTCGGCCGGCACAAGCAGGTCGAGTTCGGACGTCACGCCTGCAGCCGCATGGCGCTGCTGACGGAGGCAGGCCTGCGGCGGCCGGACGACACGCCGCCGGACGAGAACCTCGACGGGCGCCTGCTCGCCGTCTACCTGCGCGACCACCACGCCCTGCTCGTCGTCCTGCGCGAGCTCGCAGGACGGATGAGCGCCGCTCACCGCCCCGACGACCAGCGCGCCTTCGCCGAGGAGCTCCGCCGGGCGGCGGACGACGACTGCGCCCGGATCGAACAGGCACTCGCTCGGCTGGACAGCGCGCCCTCGGAAGCACGTCGCGCCGCCGCCTGGACGGCGGAGAAGTTCGCACGCCTGAAGTTGAACGGACGGGTGCTCCGCACGTCGCCGCTTTCGGCGGTCACCGAGCTCGAAGGCTGCCGCATCCTGCTGGAGGGCGACCGCGCGGCGTGGTCGGGGCTCGCGCATCTCGCGCTCGGACCGGCCGACGCCGCCGAACGGGCGAGCCGTGCGGAGCGGCTGCTCGCGACCGCGGAAGGCCTCCGTCTCGACGCTCTGCGTACCGCCACGCGACAGCGCCTCCAGCCCGATCGGTGACGGCCGGCCCCGTTCGGGGCCGGCCGTCGGAAGTGCCTAGAAGGGAAGCCGCCAGACGCCGCGGCCGTGGGTGGCGACGTAGAGGTCGCCGTCGGGGCCGAGCGTGAGGTCGTCGTCCGCCGCGTCCGGGAGCCCGCTGCCGAGGCGCGACCACGAGGTCGCCGCGCCCTGGCCCTCGCGGGCGGTGAAGACGCCGATGTCGGTTCCCAGTGCGAGCTGGCCGTGCGACAGGACGAGCGCGTCGCCCGGGACATCCGGCAGGTTGCCCGTGATGTCCGTCCAGCTCTGGCCGCCGTTGAACGTCTCGAAGACGTGCCCGACGCCGCCGCCCGGTACGAAGTGGCGGGAGAACCCGCTGAAGACCGCGTACGCGTGCGCGGGGTTGGTCGGGTCGACCGTGACGCCCGAGATGTAGCGGCTCGGCAGGCCGGCCATGTTGATCTGGTGCCAGCTGCCGCCGTAGTTCGTGGCGATGCCCGAGGCGAAGCTCGGCCCCGGGTTGCCGCCGCCGCCGACCCACGCGGCGTAGACGATCGTGCCGCCGCCCGCCGACGTCAGAGCCGTCACCGAGTTGGCGGAGCCGGTGTCGTACAGCATCTGCCAGGAGCAGGCGCTGTCGTCGCAGTTCGTGCCGAACCCGGCCTTCGACATCCAGACGTCCTCGCCGCCGAGCAGCCAGACGTTCTTGTTCTGGAGGTCGGGGACGATCGGCGTGACGAACCGCGGATCCGGATCGCAGTTCGGCCGCGGCGCCAGGCCGACCTCCTCCTGTGCGAAGCAGGTCGGGCTGATGTCGTCGTTGAACGAGTGACCGCCGTCGGTCGAGGTGTACATCGTCCCGTACACGTACTCGCCGGCGAGCCGGTTCGCGCTCTGCGGGTCGATGATGACGTCGAAGCCGTCACCGCCGGCCGCCTCCGCCATCTGCGAGGAGCCCGGGTCGAGGATCGAGCTGCCGTTGTCCTGCAGGCCGCCCCAGATGCCGATGCCGTTGCCGCCGATCTTGCCGGCACGGGCGTCGTAGTACTGCCAGGAGCGCAGCGTCGCGTTGAGGTCGGACCAGTTGCCGTCCTCCGCCACGTCCGAGAGCGGACGGCTGTACACGCCGCCGTCGTTGCCGATGACGATCTTGCCGTCGGCGATCATCATCGCGTGCTGATCCGGGTGCGTGACCTGCGGGCAGGTCGCCGGGGTCGTGTAGTCGCACGCGAAGTTGTAGTTCCAGTACGGGCTGGCGGTGATCCAGCTGCTGCCGCCGTCCGTCGACTCGTAGACCTCTTCCAGCCCGGCGTAGAGGTGGTTCGGGTTCGACGGGTCGACCGCCAGATCCTGGTTGTACCAGGCCTGCACGCCGGGATTGCCGAAGGTCGGCGAGGCGGAGCCCGAGGCCCTGAGCTTCGCCGAGTTGGCGATCAGCGTCCACGGGCCGGTGACGCTGGCGGCGTTGCCGCCGGAGCCGTTGGAGACGAAGATCCCCTGCAGGACGGACGAGCTGCCGGCCGCCTGCCTCGCCGGGGACTGCACGATCGCGTACAGCTTGCTGCCGTCGGCCGAGTAGGCGAATGTCGTGCGTCCGATGTCGCTCGCGTTGATCTGCCCGGTCGGCGTCACCTGGTTGAACGTGTTGCCGCCGTCGGTCGACTGGTAGAAGCCGTTGTACTCGGTGTTGCCCGGCCCGTGCCAGCCGATCGCCGCGATCACCTGCATGCTGTTCGTTCCCGGCACCACGGCGACGTCCGTCACCTGCTGGTCGTAGGGCGGATTGTCCGCCGGGCCGGCGGGATCGAGCACCTCGGTCCAGTGGGTCGTCCCCACCTGAAGCCGGAAGAGCCCGTTGTCCGTCGCCGCGTAGGCGTCTCCCTCCGCGTCGAACGCGAGGCGGAACACCGTGTCGCCGACCATCGGGCTGTTGCCGCTCGGGTCGGGGGCGACGACCTGCCACGAAGCGCCGTCGTCGGTCGAGCGGTAGACGCCGGTGCCGGCGTAGCTGTCCTGCGAGACGTTCGCCTCGCCCGTGCCGACCCAGAGCGACCCGTCGACCGGATCGACGGCCAGCGCGCCGATCGAGAGGCTCGGCATGTTGTCGAAGGTCGGCGTCCACGTGCCGCCCTTGTCGGTCGAGCGCCAGACTCCGCCGTCGGCGGCGCCGACGAACCAGTCGCCGTTCGGAGTCTCGGCGAGAGCCGTGGCGCGTCCGCCGACGAGCGAGAAGCCGGCGCCCGCGTTGCTCCAGAACGGATCCGTATAGCCGGCGGGCTCGCCGCTGTACGGCTTCGTCGTCATCTCCTGCCACGCGCCGCCGGTCTTCGGCAGAGCGGCCGCCTGATGGGAAGCCGCCACCATCGCGGCCCCGGAGACGTTCTCGGCCGGAGCGGTGCGCTCGTACCCGTACTGCGCCTGCTCGTCCATCAGGTCGTCGTCGCCGTCGCCGCCGTTGATGCCGGTGGCGCCGCCGTCGCTGTCGTTGGTGCCTGGACTGGAGAGTGTCTTGGCTGCGTTCTCGCGTGCAGCCGCGCCCTGCGGCCCGCGCTGCGCCGCCGCGCTGACACCCATCACGAGGATCAGCGCGCCCACTGCTGCAAGCGCAAGAGCGCCGATCCGATATCTGAGTCCACTCATCCTCTCCCCCTTCGCTGACCGATCTCCTCGGGATGGGCCACACCGCCAACGGCGCAGCCACGCGAGAGGATCATCTCGGGAAAGCGGGTCAAAAAGCAACCACGGCGCCGATGCCCCCGGCAAGAATCGAACTTGCGCACGCGGTTTAGGAAACCGCTGCTCTATCCACTGAGCTACGGGGGCGGAAGCCTGCAGTTTGCAGGAACTTCGTGAGAAGCGCGCCTCCGGAGGTTTCCTCCACCTCGTGGGCTAGTTCTCCGAGGGAGTGTAGCCCGGCCGACGGTCGCTTCCTGACGGGGCCGCGGAGAAGACGCCCCCGGCGGGCGGAGTGCGTGCAGTAAGCGGCGATTGACCACTAGGTATCCCAGTGTGGTACACTAGGATACCTAGTGGCCGCCAACCCGATCACTTACGCCGACATCGTTCGGATGCTCAAGCGTCACGTAGACGCCTTCTTCAACGAACTGGAGGAAGCCGTGGGCACAGCAAATCTTCAGGCCGACGGGCCGACCTCGGCACCGACGAGCACTTCCTCGATCCCGGAGGAGTTCCGGCTAATCGAGTCCCGTAAGGGTGAGACGTATGACTGGCCGACGCTCCACGAGGAGTACGAGACGTTCGACGTCTTCGAGGGTCGGTCGGCAGACGGCGATGTCTCGATGTGGGCGCTCGGGAAGTGCTTGCGGGCGCGCGTTTGGGGCCGTGACCGCCAGTACTACATCGTCTTCTGGCTCGGCTCAGGCGGAGGTTCGAAGCAGCCGATCGCCGAGTTCCTCGAAGTCGACGACTTCTCGGAGACCTCCGAGTTCGTCGCGATCATCCGTGGCAACGGCGGCCCGCGCGGCCAGCGGATGTTCAGTCCCGGCGATGATCTCCCCGCCGCTTATCAAGGGCTGCGGATCGAGACGTACCGCGATCGGGTCGCCGGAACCGACCAGCTACGTGGATGGAACAAGCTCGCCGTTGTAGCCGGTGAGGACGACTCCCGCTCGATGCTTCGGCACGCTGCCATTCAGGTCGAACTGCGTCACCGGTTCTGGGGCTAATCCGCGATGCCCGCACCGTCCGTCTTCGGCAGCTGTCCGCCGGAGGCAGGCGGGCCGATCCGCAGCTAGAGCTGCTTGACCCCTGTCCAGCGTGAGTCGGTGAGGATGACTCGGCCAAGCCACATCTCGCGGCCGCCGGTGTCCTTCCACCTCTTGTTCGCCCCAATCGCGGCGATGTCACCTGGCTCCATCGACGCGCGGTCGCCGCGCTCAACCCGAGAGAACTCCTCGTCTGCGGCACCGAACTCCGCTTGCGTAACGTGACCCGCTTGGAGAGCGTCGTGCGCTCGTTCCCGGCCTCCCCACTTTCGCCAGATGTCGAGGCACTGCTGGCAACGACGCTCGGGCGGGCCGGCGAGCTGGAAGCCTTCGCTGTGCCAGGCGTAGGCGCCCGTACCCTGGGCGAACAGCGAGACCTGCCCGATCCCGTGCTTGCGGTACGTCACCTCGCTCGCTCGTTGGAATGCCCGACCGAACCCACGTTGCTGGAAGGGCTCATCTAGATACAGCCCGGTGTGGCGGGCCTCCCAGTTGCCTTCGCGCCGGACGTAGCTCCTGCTCACGGTTCCCGCGTGGTTCCCGTTCTGATCGACGATCTCGCCGCCTGTCTCGACCACGGTTCCGTCGTCAGCCTTTACTTCGAGTCGCGTGCTGAGGCCCCCAGCGCTGAAGGCGTTGAGATCAGCGAGAAGATGCACGATGTTCAGACCCTGAGCCACGGCCTCCTCCTCGGCCAACCGGACTTAGCCGAGACCGATCCGCTTACGGAATGCCGGGTCGCCGAGCTGTTCCTTCGCAGCCCCGACTGCGATCACGTCGAGCCCGTTGTTGTAGAGGCACGCCGGCCAGTCACGCCATCCCCGCTTTTCACCCCATTCGCTCATCGCAGCAACCATCGCCTCGAACTTGCTCTTCTCCCCGCCGCGGATTACGGACCGGTCACGGCCGTCTTCGAGGCGGCTTTGGATGTCCCACGCCTTCTCGGCATCGAGCAGCCCGGACACGACGGCGGCGCCGAGCATCGAGACCCAGTACGTGCTCTTGACGGCCGCCGCGCGCGCCGCGTTCCGCGCCTGCGCGTCCTCGATGATCGCGGTGCCCTCGTAGCGCGCGGTCAACGCGATGACGTGCAACTCGCCGATGTTCTTCGACCCGCCGCGCTCGAACCGGCGGCTCAGCTGCGCCATCAGCGCAGCGTCCTCGGTGGAGTCGGCGTCGATCACCGTGAGCCACTCCGCATTCTCGATCGCCTCGTTCCCCCCGTACTTGTGCTTCCAGGCGACGATCTCCTCGCGCATCACGTACTCGGCCGTATAGCTGTCCGGGAACCACTGGCCGAGGCGCTCCAGCTCCCCGATCCGGTTGAAGTGAATGAGAGCGCCGGCGTCGAAGCAGACGAACTCACCCGGCCCCACCGCCTCGAGGTCTAGGGCCATCTACCGCTCGAGGAGGTCGTCAAAGTCGGAGTCGACCAGCTCCGGCGTGGTCGGTTCCTCGATACCGCGCTCCTCGAGCAGGCGCTCCGCCTCCTGCGGCGAGATGCGGAGCAGTTCCGCGAGCCGACCCAAGCCGAGAGCACCTGCGACGTAAAGCCGGAGCGCCGTCTCCCGGTAGTCGTCTGGGACGCCGGCGTTCACGAGAACAGCGTCATCCTCGTTGTAGCCACCACGGGCGCGCACGAGCTCCTCGACGTTGCCGCGCCCCTGTGCGATCAGGACGTTCCGCTTCGCCGCGCCGATCACGCCGCTGTTATTCAGGCGGTACACGAGCGTCTGGTACGAGACGCCGTAGCGGATCGCAAGGTCGACGACGTCCTCCATCGTCGGAGACCGCTCAAGCGCGGCCACGTCGCGCTTGAGAGCGCGGGTGGGGGCGAGGAAGTAGGCGGCGAAGGCGTCCGCCTCCTTCTCTTCGGGCGGCTTGTCCCCGCCGCCTCCGACCTTCGCGTCGACGAAGAGCGCGGAGTGCCGACCCTCGCCGTGGATCAGGTGGTGGCCGAGCTCGTGTGCGATCGTAAACCGGACGCGGCCGGTGGTCTGGACGTGCGAGTTGATGACGATCGCCGCCCTATCGCCCTTCTTCACGTAGCGACCGTCGCCGCCCTCCGGGCCGAAGTCGTGCGTGATGAAGATCACGCCGACGCGACGCATCACGTCGCGCAGGTCTGCGACGGCCGTGCCTAGATCGAGTCGGTAGCGGAGGTCGTTGGCGAACCGCTCACCAGTCCGCCATTCCTCACCAGGCATACCGGCGTTTTTCGCCCTCCACGAAGTCCATATCCGCGAAGAGCTCGAGCGTCCAGGCAGTGACCTCATCGCGCCCGCCCTCGTCCGTGCGCGCATACGCGATCACGTCGTCGCGCTCCTCGTCGAGGAACACGTCCGGACGCACCTCGAGGACGTCGGCGATCCTCATCAAGGTCGTGACGTCGATCGCCCGCTGGCCCGACTCGATGCGGGAGAGGTTGCTCTCGCTCATCCCGATCGCCTCGGCGATGTCCTCCAGCCGGTACCCGCCGGCCTCGCGCTCCGCGCGAATGCGCCGACCCACCGTTTCCCGCAGCTGCTGCCCCTCCATACTGGCTCCCTTCGGCAAGCTCATTGTGTATCCGCTTGTCGGAAAAGCAAGCGCTGTGCCGTAACCAGCACGTTAGCGCGACTCCCAAGACCCTGTGCTACGGTTTCATGGTGCTCAGTGAAAACGTAGGAGGTGGATCGTGACCTTGTTCGTGCACTCGAAGAGCCCGTTGAAGACCGTCGAGCCGGAGCCGAGCCACACCGTGGGGGACTTGATCGCGGCCGAAGGCGGGGGTGAGCTGTGGCTCGAGAACGCGGAGACGCCGCTCGACGCGGCGATGCCGCTGGCGGAGCTGCCGGCGAACGCGCACGTCTCGCGCGGCACCTGCAAGCGGGTCGCCGTGACGGCGCAGTACAACGGCGAGAAGATCGAGAAGGAGTTCCCGCAGGGCGCAACGGTCGCCGCGGTCTTCGCGTGGGCCGTAGGCGGACAGGGCTTCGACCTGCCGGCGTCGCAGCGGCCGAAGCACACGCTCGCGCTGTGCGGGACGGAGACGGAGCCGGACAAGTCGACGCACCTGAGCGAGCTCGTCGGCGAGGACTGCAGCGTCTGCTTCGCGGTGGTGCCGAAGCATCGCTTCGAGGGGTAGGCCGTGGAGGAGGAGTCGGAGCTCGACCCGGACGAGCGGGCGTTCCGCGGCGACGCCGCCGACGCCCGCTTCGTCGCCGGCGTGTCCGCCGGCCGGTGGCGGATCGTCGAGGTCGCCTGGCCGTTCGTCGTCTTCGCGATCGCCGCGGCGAGCCGCGACAACTCGCCACGCGAGTTCTTCCTGCGCTCGAATCTCGCGGGCTACCCGTTCGTCGCGCCAACATCCACGCCCTGGGACGCCGCGCAGAACCAGCAGCTCCCCGCCGCCGCGCGGCCGAAGGGCGAGCGGGTGGGGCGCGTGTTTCGGGTCGACTGGGAAGAGGGCCGGGCGCTCTATGCCCCCTACGACCGGGTTGCTCTGGATAGCCACCCGAACTGGAAGCAGGAGCACCCTGGGCAGGCCTGGACTGATCAGCGTGACGTCGCCTGGCTTCTCGCTGTCGTCTCCGATCTTCTGAACGACGATGACTACCTGGGCGTCTAGACGGCTGTGGCCGGCGATTGCCGGACGCGACG
>Ga0070739_10001814_pt1 | contig 30651 bp, 23 predicted proteins | sample Coa_R1_7_FD_66445 | JGI IMG/M metagenome (GOLD analysis project Ga0070739, IMG submission 66445) | Surface soil microbial communities from Centralia Pennsylvania, which are recovering from an underground coalmine fire - Coalmine... | ecosystem: Environmental > Terrestrial > Soil > Unclassified ...
CGTTCCGCAACTCCAGCGAGAACCTGCACGTGGTCGAGCGCTTCACCAAGACCGGCCCCGATACGCTGCTCTACCAGTTCACCGTGGAGGATCCCCACACCTGGGCCAAGCCCTGGTCCGCCGAAGTCACCTGGGAAAAAATCAATAGCCCGATTTACGAGTACGCCTGCCAGGAAGGCAACTACGGGCTGGCTAACATTTTGAGCGGCGCCCGGGCCGCCGAGAGGGAAGCCGCCGCAAAAGGGAAGTAGGAGGAAGATTCGATGCGAGCCAAGTTCGCGTTATTGACCGTCGCCGCCGTCGTGTTCGCGGCTCTGCCGGCCTGGGCGCATCACGCTTTCGCGCAGGAATTTGACGAAAAACGCCCCATCAAACTCACCGGGGTGGTGACCAAGTGGGAGGTCATCAATCCCCACTCGTGGATCCATCTGGATGTGAAAGGTCCGGACGGCAAGGTGACCAGTTGGATGATCGAGGGCGGCAGCCCCAACGCTTTGTTCCGCCAAGGCTTCACGAAGGACTCGCTGCCTCCAGGCTCGGAAATCGTCGTGGAAGGATTTCAGGCCAAGGACGGCGCTAACCGCGGTGTCGGCTCGAACATCGTGTTCAAAGACGGCCGTAAGCTGTTCCTGGGCGGCTCGGCTCCCGGCGCGGATGGAGGCGCCGCCGCCACCGCCGAAAAGTAAGCTGCGGGATTCGTGTTCAACCGTGTCCATGCGTGGTTTCTGGGGTGTGTGGCGCTGTCTACTCTCTTGACGGCGGCCGAGAAGCCCTACGCCGCTCCCCGCACCCCGGATGGGCAGCCCGATCTCCAAGGCGTCTGGAATAACGCCACCATGACGCCCCTGGAGCGCCCCGCCAGCCTCGCCGGCAAGGAATTTTTCACCGAGCAGGAAGCCCGCCAATATGAAGCTGCCACGTGGGCCCAGATCAACAGCGAGCGCCGCGACGGTGGAGCGGACGCCGACATCGCCCGTTCCTACAACGAGTTCTGGCGCGACCGCCCCAACAAAATCATCGGGTCGCGGACTTCGCTGATTTACGACCCCAAGGACGGAAAAATTCCCGCGCTCACGCCCGGCGCGGCGGCCCGCATCGCGAGAGCCCAGCGTGAAAACGCCGCGCATGCGCTCGACGGCCCGGAAGGGCAAAACCTGTGGGTCCGCTGCATCACCCGCGGCGTCCCCATGGTTCCTGGCCCGTACAACAACGATTTTCAGATCCTCCAGAGTAGGAACCACGTGGTAATCTTCAACGAAATGATCCATGAAGCCCGCGTGGTTCCGCTGGACGGCAGCCCGCACCCGCCATCCAATATCCGTTTCTGGACCGGCGATCCGCGCGGCCATTGGGAGGGCGAGACGCTGGTAGTGGACTCCACGAATTTTTCCGAAAAGAGCAATTTTCGCGGCGCGGGTGAAAATCTGCATCTCATCGAGCGCTTCACCCGCGTCGCCCCGGACAGGATCCGTTACACCTTCACGGTGGACGATCCCACTACGTTCACGCGGCCATGGTCGGCCGAACTGCCGATGATGCGCCTGTCCACTCCGATCATCGAGTACGCCTGCAATGAAGGCAACTATGCGATGTCCGGCATCCTGGCCGGCGCGCGGGCGCAGGGAAAGTAGGACATGTCTCCGCTGGTCATTCCCCTGTTCGTAGCGCCTTTACTGGCGCAATATCATGCCCCCCGCACGCCCGACGGCAAGCCCGACCTCCAGGGCGTCTGGACCAACGTCACGATCACTCCCCTCGAGCGTCCCGCCGATCTCAGCGATAAGGCCTTTTTCACGCTGCAGGAAGCCGCGCAATACGAAAAGAATTTTCTGGATCAGACCAACGCTGACCGCCGCGACGGCGGCGCGCAGGCCGATGTCAACCGCGCCTACAACAATTTCTGGTATGACCGCGGCACCAAAGTGGTCGCCAGCCTGCGCACGTCGCTGATCGTCGATCCGCCCGACGGAAAAGTTCCGCCGCTTACGCCCGAAGCGCAGATGCGCCAGGCCGGCCGGTTAGCGGCCGCACGGGAACATCCATTCGACGGCCCGGAAAGCCGCGCGCTGACCGAGCGCTGCCTGGTGTGGCCGACCGCGGGCCCGCCCATGCTCCCCAGTTTTTACAACAACAATTACCAGATCATCCAGGCGCCCGGTTACGTCATGATCCTGGTCGAGATGATCCATGATGTGCGCATCATTCCCACCGATGGCCGCCCGCACCTGCCGGCGAACGTGCGCCAATGGTTCGGCGATTCGCGCGGGCGGTGGGAAGGCGACACGCTGGTGGTGGAAACCACGAACTTCACCGGCAAGTCCCCGTTCCGCGGCTCGGATGAGAATATGAAGCTCATCGAGAAGTTCACGCGCACCGGCCCGGACACCATCAAATACGAATTCACGGTAGACGATCCCACCGCGTTTACCCGGCCCTGGAGCGCGGAAATCCCGATGAACCGGATACCGGGCCCGATTATCGAATACGCCTGCCATGAAGGCAATTACGCGATGACTGGCATGCTGGCCGGCGCGCGCGAAGAGGAGAGCAGGCAGGCAGCGCAAAGGAAGTAGAATTGTGGTACAGCCCCGCCGGTAACCGGCGGGTTTGAAGGAGCAACTCACATGCGTACAAAATGGGCGGTTCTGGCGGGAGGTGCGGTTCTGACGGCCGCGGCGCCGGTGTGGGCGCATCACGCTTTCGCGGCGGAATTCGACTCGACCAAGCCCGTAAAACTGAGGGGCAAGGTGACCAAGGTCGAATTGATCAATCCGCACTCCTGGATTCATATGGACGTGGTCGGCCCGGATGGCAAAGTGACCAACTGGATGGTGGAAGGCGGCAGCCCGAACGCTCTCATCCGGCGGGGCTTCACGAAGGACGCGCTGCCGGTGGGGGCCGAGATCGTAGCCGACGGCTACCAGGCCAAGGACGGCTCGGCGCGCGCCAACGGCCGCGATATCACTTTTCCCGACGGGCGAAAGATCTTCGTCGGCGGATCCAACCCCGACGAGCAACCCAACTATCAGGGCAAATAATTTTCTGGTGCGAACGGGGAGGGTCGAACTCCCATGCCCTTGCGGGCGCTGGAACCTAAATCCAGTGCGTCTGCCAATTCCGCCACGTTCGCACGGTGGGTGAAAGCTACGCCAACTGCATTATAACGGCCTGGGGGCCGGTTGCTGCTACTTGCGTTTGGCCGCGTCCTTCAGCGCCTTCAGATGCGGCAGGTCATGGTCTTCTTCATGGCAGGCCGCCTCGGTCAGCTCGAATTGCTTTTGGCGGTCAAATTTCAAAGCGATGGTCCACGGCCGCGTGTACACTACGGGATCTGTGACTGTGGCCTCATAGGCGATGGTGTCCGTACCCGTGGGCGTAAAGCGCTCAATCACGTGCTCGGCATAGCTCACCACCTCGCCCCCCTCGTTTAGCCAGGTCTTCCCGTTGAAATTCGTGGTATCGACGACCAGTGAGTCGCCTTCCCAGTGGCCGATGGAATCGCCCTGCCACAACCGTATGGAATCGGGAAGATGCTCGCGCGCGTTCAGCCGGATGATGCGCCAGGACACCCGCTCATGCAAAAACACCACGTAATCGGCGGTTTGAATCAGGTGAAACGAGGTCGGCACATACATGGACCGCGGGACCCCGGCGGGAAAGCAGTGCGCGGTGGGATCATCATAACCGCGCTCCGTGCGGTTGCGGTCCGCGCGTTCCTGCACGGCCCAGGGCTGCATCGGGAGAATGCCGCTGGGCGGGTCAATAATCACGCCCCGGCCGCCAGGGGTGACGCTGGTGGCGGCGCGCTTCTCCAGTCCGTAGTTCGCGCCGCCCGCGTCGGGGACATAGAAGCCCTGAAGATCCGGCTTGCCGTCGGGCCGCCGGCGCAGATTCGCGACTGGTCTGGATGGCGCCGCAGGCGGCCGCGGCGCGGAAGCCGTCGTGGGAGGGACAGGTTTCCCATCGCCCGGATACCATGTACGCGGCTCGCGCTCGAATGCTCCGCTGGCTTCTTCGGCTTCGGCTTGGCAGACGTATTCGAACAACCGGTCGCGATCGCTGCGGCGGCGCAAGTCTACCGTCAGCGTCCACGGCCGGGTGAACACCTTAGGGTCTTCTATTGTTGCTTGATACTGAATCGTGTCGCGTCCGGTCATACGGAAACGCTCTACGACATGGAGCGCGTCGCTATGAAAATCGCCCGCGGCATCGAACCAGGTCTGGTCGTTGTAATTTGCGACATCCACCACCAGCGTGTCGCCTTCCCAGTGGCCGCGCGAATCGCCCATCCAGGATGGCAAATCCTGGGGATGCTTGCTGCCATCGGTGTAAATGAGGCGATAGTCGAGGGACCACTCAAAAGCTATGGCCACTGCCTGCGGGGTCTGGAAAATCTGAAACGGAAAATCCATATACATGATCCGGGGGACGCTGGGTATGAAACACCGGTTCACCGGATCGGCCGTCTGGCGATTCTTGAAATTTTCAGCCCTTTTGGCTGCGGCCCAGGGCTGATAGGGGATCGTGCCACCCGCAACAACGGACCGGCCCGCGAGCATATGGAACGATGCCGCGTGATTCTGAAGATCCGCCCAGGCAGTGCTGGAGGCCTGCCAGATGCCTTCCAGGTTGGGTTTGCCCTCCGCGGTACGAGGTACAGCCTGACGCGGGGACGGCGCGCTCTGGGGAGCGCCGAACAAAATATCATTCAGGAAGATCGCCGTGACGGCGGCAAGAAGACGGGTACGCATAGCGGAGCGAGGCTGGTGTCCAGGCTCCCAATCTATCATGCGGGGCAGCGGAAGCGGCCCTACGAACGCCATTACTGCCCTGGAATCCCGGCGGCGCTTGGCTTATGATGGCTGCGATGCGGACGATCAACTTCGCCCTTTTGCTTGCCGCGCCGCTGGGCGCGCAGTGGCTCAACCTGCCGACTCCCGGCGTCCCTCGCACCAGCGACGGAAAGCCCGACCTGAATGCTCCGGCGCCCAAGGTGGCCGGCGGTAAGCCCGATTTTTCAGGCATGTGGGTCCCGCGCGATGTGCGCCCGTGCGATCCCAAGGAGCGCGGTGTCCAGTGCACTGAGCTTCCTTTGACAGCTCAACTGACTAACTTTGCGGCAGGGCTGAAGGGTGGCCTCCCTTACCAGCCTTGGGCTGCCGACCTGGTCAAGAGCCGCTCCAAGGACGTGGCTTACATCGATCCGCACACGCATTGCATGCCTCCGAATTTCCCGCGCGCCTGGGCTTTTCCGGAAACGATTAAGATCTTTCAAACGCCCACGCAGCTCGTGCTGCTGCACGAGTTCAACGCCAGCTACCGCCAGATCTTCTTCGACGGCCGGAAACTCCCCGAGGACATGTTGCCGACCTGGAACGGCTATTCGGTCGCGCACTGGGAGGGCGACGCGCTGGTAGTGGAATCGGCGGGTTACCGCGATGATTCCTGGCTGGACACTTCGGGCAACTTCTTTTCGAGCGAGGCGCGCGTCACCGAGCGCATTCAGCGCCCGAACTTCGGCAGCCTGGATATCGAAGTGACCGTCAACGATCCCAAAGTGTTCACCAAATCCTGGACGGCGGCCGTGCATATGAAGCCGTTGGTCGACACGGAGATGATCGACTTCATGTGCCAGGACAACAATAAAGACATCAAACACTTCGTACGCTGACCAGCGCGGGGCGTCTCCGGTGCATTCGCAAACGCGAGGCGACGTTGGCGGCAATAGATCCCGTCATCAATCGCGGCCGGTGTGGACCGTCGCGGCGACAAGCACGTACTCGGGATCGAGACCGGGGCCACCGAGAACGCGGCAGCGGTAAAAAACTGCCGGTTGGCTTGCGGGAACGCGGGTTGCGGAGCGGCTAACAGAACCTATTCGTGATCGATGGAGCGAAGGCGTTGCGGGCGGGGATCGAAGGGGTCCCATGCCCAACCCCCGGCTGCCAGGCTCATAGGGACTTGCCCGGGAGGGGACGAGGAAGAAGCTCTGCAAAACCTTTTATTCACGGGTTCGATTCCCCCCGCGCCTCCAACGACCAGTTGCCTCACGGGCGCGGCTCTGTGAGGAGCAGTTGCCATGGCCTTCTTGCGATTTCAGGATGCCGCCCGGACGCAGGAATCGTGAGCCGGGGATGGGCGAGCACGTAAGCGCGCGCGTGCGGGTTGACGCGAAATATTCCGCCCGCTAGACTGAATGGGGTGCGGACCGGCGCAAAGCGGGTGTGCATTCGCCGATTCCCGGAGACGACTACTCTTGTGCAAATCCAAAAATTCTTGACCAGACGAAACACAATTTGCGCGATGGCACTGCTTGCTCTGGCGCTCGCGCCGTCGGCCGTGGGGCAATGGCTCGGTTACGCCACTCCGAACGTGCCGAAGAAACCGGACGGCACTCCCGATCTTGCCGCGCCTATGCCCCGCACTGCCGACGGCAAACCCGATCTCTCCGGCATGTGGGGTTGGATCAACATTGGCCGGCCATGCGGGGCCAAGTGTACGGATACGCAAATCTCGCGCGAGTTCATCAATATCGCTTCCACGCTGAAGAGTCCCCTGCCTTACCAGCCGTGGGCTGCGGCGCTGGTGAAGAAGCGCAGTATCGAGCAGGGTCTGGACCCGAACGTTCATTGCATGCCGCGCGGAGCCCCGCGGATCTGGACCGACGACTACTACAAGCGAATCTTCCAGGTGCCCGGCCGCGTGATCATTCTGACCGAACGCAACATGCAGTACCGGCAAATTTTCACCGATGGACGGGCCTTCCCGCAGGATCCCAATCCGACATGGAATGGGTACTCGGTTGGCCATTGGGACGGCGACACGTTGGTGGTGGAGACGGTCGGCTTTCGCGATGATCTGTGGCTGGATGCCGCGGGAAATCCTTTGACCGAGCAAGGCAAGATGATCGAACGGATCCGGCGGCCCAATTACGGAACCCTGGAAGTCGAAATTACGATCGACGATCCCAAAGCCTACACCGCGCCATGGACCGTGAAGATCGATCAGCCGCTGGTTCTCGATAGCGAACTGATCGATTATTACTGCCTGGAGAACGAGAAGGACTCGGTGCACATGCAGAAGCAGGACCGGCCCATCGGCGCCCCGTAAGCGCGGTTGCGGCCGTTTGCCGCAGAAGCAGCCCGCCCATTGGCGTGGGTGCGGGCGGCTCCGCGCAGCGGCTCTCGCCCGGTAGCGCGGGCCGGGGCGTGGGCCAAGTACAGGGCCGGTCACTCCGGCAAATGCGGGAGATCGACATTATTTTCCCCGCAGATAAACTCCATCGGCTCCCACCCCGGACGAAGGTGCATTTCCTGCCGGTTGCCCCACGGCTTGGTGTACGCCCCAGGGTCGTCAATCGTAATATCGATGATGAGGCGGCCGTAATCCGGACGATGGAAGCGCTCGGTCACGTGCAGCTTCTCTGTGGTGGGACGGCCCAATTGATCCAGCCAGATTTTGCCGTTGAAGCCGCGTGTGTTTACCACCAGTGTGTCGCCATCCCATTGGCCCGTCGAGTAGCCAAGCCAGGATGGATTCGCGTCCGCGCTCATCTCGCGGCCATCCATGAAGATCTGCCTCCAGTTCGTAAATGTCTCGTAGATGATCACAATGGAATTGGGTGTATAGATCAGCTTCCAGGGGTAGCTGATCGACTCGATTTTCGGGACGCCCTGCGAGAGGCAGCGCGCATCGGGATCCTCGGCCGAATGCGAGCCGTTCTTGCGCTGCTCGAATACCTGCCTGGCCCAGGGTTGATAGGGAACGTCCTCGGGTTTAATGCCGGTCGCGAAATCCCGGCCGTAGCGGTTATCGTCACTCGACCACGTGCCGGAAAGGTCGGGCTTGCCGTCCGCCCGCCGGGGCGTTGGGGCGTTCAGATCCACCTTCGCCGGCGGCGCCTTGATCCATTGCGCCCCGGCAGGAATCGCCCATAACGCGAACCAGATGAGCTTGTCCATAAAGATGCGGCCATCATAGCGAATCGTATTAAGGGGTTCCACCCGGACGCGGCGCCATGCTTGTGCACGATAACCCGAACCGGCCGGAGCGAAGCTGGCGGAGCGGGCTTCTGTGCGGCGTGCCGTAGACTCTTATCTTGCATGAAAAAAATCGGGTTTCTGTCATTCGGCCATTGGACGCCTTCACCGCACTCAGAAACGCGAAGCGCGGCGGATGCGCTGCTTCAGTCGATTGACCTTGCCGTTGAGGCCGAGCGGCTGGGGATGGACGGAGCGTACTTTCGTGTGCATCATTTCGCGCGGCAACTGGCCTCGCCGTTCCCGCTGCTGGCCGCGGCCGCGGCGAGGACCCGGCGCATTGAAATCGGCACGGCCGTGATCGACATGCGGTATGAGAACCCGTATTACATGGCAGAGGATGCCGGCGCCGCGGATCTCATTGCAGGCGGGCGTCTGCAATTGGGAATCAGCCGCGGATCTCCCGAACAGGTCATCGACGGGTGGCGCTATTTTGGCCATCAGCCGCGGGACGGCGAGGACGATGCCGCCATGGGCCGGCGGCATGCCAAGGAATTTCTCGATCTGCTGCGCGGCAAGGGATTCGCTCAGCCGAATCCGCATCCGATGTTTCCCAATCCGCCCGGGTTGTTGCGTCTGGAACCGTACTCTGAAGGATTGCGCAACCGGATCTGGTGGGGGGCGGCCACCAACGCAACGGCCGTCTGGGCCGCCAGGCTTGGAATGAACATGCAGTCCTCCACGCTTAAGTTCGACGAGACCGGCGAGCCCTTTCACATCCAGCAGGCCGCCCAGATTCGCGCTTTTCGGCAAGCGTGGAAAGAAGCCGGCCACAGCCGCGATCCGCGGGTCTCGGTCAGCCGCAGTATCTTCGCGCTGGTGGACGATCGCGACCGCACATATTTCGGGCGGGGACGCCAGGAACACGACCAGATCGGCTTCCTTGACAACACACGAGCGATTTTCGGCCGCGGCTACGCAGCGGAGCCCGATGTTTTGATCGAACAACTCAAAAAAGACGAGGCGATCGCGGCGGCTGACACGCTGTTGCTGACCGTCCCGAACCAACTCGGAGTGGCCTATAACGTTCATGTCTTAGAGACGATTCTGACGACCGTCGCTCCGGGTCTCGGCTGGCGCTGAACCAGAGATGGGGAGGAAATCTGCCGCCACGCATTGTCGGATTCATAAAGAATCCCGATGGTGTCCGGCTTCTGAATCACCCTCCAGGGTGGAGGTGAGGCATTGATCCTCGGGACACTCCGGAGCAAACAGTTTGCAGGGGAACCTGTCCCGAATGCCAGCCGTCTGCGCGTTCGTACACAAGGGCCTTGGCCCACGCGGAACCGAGACCGGGTGCGCCGTTCGTTATTGAAACCATCGGCCATCGGCTCCCCGCCCGCCGAGCGCACCCGAGCGCGTTCCAGCCGCCAGCATCGGGGCTGGCAAGCCAGCCTATGGTTTTCCCAGCTATTCCTGCAAGCAGGTTGCTGGCGTGCAAGTCTCGCTAGGCGCCGTGATGCGGCAGAACGTCCAGGGGGCGGCTTCCTTTGGGCCTGTGTTCCCTATCGGACTTGTGGCAAGTTCTGAAGGGACAACTCATGACGGGAGCGCAGTCGCTCCGCCTGGGGTCGCCGCCGCGCCCGCCTGGCCGGCCGGGTTCTCCGGTATCGCCAAACCGGTGCACATCAGCCGCAACACCTCAGCCGCGTCCGGCGGCAGCCCGATCATCCGGGCGTCGCGGCCCGCTCCCGGGACCTCCGTAAGCAATTCCTTCTTGAGAGCAATCCATCCGCCCGGCGTTTCGTAACTGACAAGGAAGTGCGCTTCCCGCCGGTCCGCCAGCAGTTGCGCCCGGTCGTAAAGCTCGGCCTTGTGCGCCGCCACAAGCTGTCTGTCCGTGGAGGCGAAGTACCGGGCCGGTAGTTCCGGAGCCGCCGGCGCCTTCGGGCCGGTCACTGTGCCGTTTCCGGGCACCAGACGCAGCCGCCCGGTTCTGAAACCGCCGTACGCGCCATTCGTATCCCGCCGCCTGAGTTGGCTCTCGATGCGGCCGAAAACTTCTTCGGCGAATTGTTGCGGGTAGTCGTACAGCCGCTGCATTTCGAAGCTGATGTGGGGCAATCTTCTCCAGCCGTTTACCCAGGCGAGCTTGGCGGCGTTCGTCTCCGCATCATGGGCGTCCCCATCGCAGAACACATCCTCCAGGCCGAAGCGCGTTTCGGCATCGTGCTGCAAGGCTTTGAGCGCCATGTGCTCGATGAGATGGGAGGGTAGTCCGAAAATGACCCCGTAGGGAGAACAGCCGCCGGCGACGGGCCTGAAACGGGGAAAATCGCCGCGCAGGGAATCGATCAACCGGTCCATCAGGGCGCTGTAGTCGTTCAGCAGCCGCACATGCCGCTGTCCCGGGGATGTATAAACGGCATGGCCGCCGCGAACCTCCGATCCTTCCTCCGCGGCGATAAAAACGTGCTCGATCATGCTGTAAGCGCTCAACAGGTCGACGCGGTTCAGAAACAGCTCGGGATCGGCAGATACGCCCTGGCAGATGGCTCCTGCCATGTCGAGCCGCGTTCGCTCATCGCCGCGTTGCAATGCGCGGTCATAGGCCTCGAGCAGCGCCACGAGGCCTTGAACCAGCAGCGCGAAATCGAGCGCGTTGGAGGTGCGCGTGCGAAGAACAACGCTGAGGCCGTCGATAGAGAGGCCATCCTTCGTGCAGTAGTAACGAATCTGCGAGGTCAGATGCCCGCCAAGCATTCGAACATGAGCCCTCTGGATTTCGAGCGCGTCGGCGTCAGGAAGCGTTTCCGCGACCTGGCGCGCGACCTCGAAATAGGGCGCCAGTTCATCGGTGATGAGACTCTGGGCCAAGGGAATCAGCCAGCGCGCATCGCGCACGATCACCGGCTGCCCGGATGGCGAAGTTCTCCAGAGATCATCGAGCACGGCTTGGATTTCCGCGAGCCGCCCGCCCGCGCTGGCTGGGCCCTGGTCCTGTCCTCCGGCGTCTGGGATGGCGTCCCAGAGGCGCATGCTCAAAAACTGGAGCCACCGGAGTACATACAAGTTGAACAGCGTGTGCGCGTAGTGCGTTCGGCCATTACGGCCCGGCCAGCGCGTCTGCTGCCAGCAATAGAAGGCGCGAATCATCATTTCCGCCGGATGGATCAGGTCGTTATGCAGGCCTTGAACCGGACGAGGTCTGAATCCTCCGGCCCAATGCGCCTCTTCCAATTGGTCCCGGAGGCGGCTTTGGTTGGCGGAGATTTCAGCGCGTCCAAAAAAACAACTCTCGAAATCGCGGGACAAAAGAGAGTGGTCTTGCAAGTACCCGGCCGGCTTGCGCTGGGTGTTCAGAACGGCCTCTATGCTCTCGACGATATCTTCACGGTGCGTCAGAAAGAGCCGCAGCAGCTCAACGTTGGCCTGAAACGGCACTGGACCCAAGGGCCTTCCAGTCACGATGCCTCCCGCGATGAAGTTGCGTCCATTCGAGAGAGAGTATAAACGAGAGATTCGAGCGCGAGGGACCGGCGGCGCGAAATGCCAAAACGCAAAGGACCGCGCTTGAAAGCCCGGCCCCTTTTCATGAAGAATCTCTACTTCGGGTGTCGTGGTTGGTGTTGGGCTGGAGGCTTGAATCGTTTTCGTCCCACACGGCCACGACGGCGTGGTTGTCCTTGCGCCCGACAGGAAAGCGTTTGATGGCGGAGACGATACGCTGCACGGTGACGCCGCCTTGAATGATCCGAGCGGGATTCAAGCCGCTCTGCGTGCCATTGTTCATTGGAATCGAGGTTGCAAAAGGCCCCGGCGTTGGCCCGACCGTGCTGGTCGTGGCATGGGTTCGGAGCGATCAAACGAGAAAGACGGCGCGTTGTAGGACGCCAAGGCGGCCCCTAGCGCTTGCGGCCTGTCAAAGCCTGCGATGTTGTTGAAGCTGTTGTGGGGGCGCTGCCGTTTTCCACGTATTCTCTGGAACGGCAGAGGCTGATGAAAGTTCCTGGTCCTGGCCGTTTTTAGGAAGCTCGTATGATCATCTTCGTAGCCATGGCGGCTTTGGCGCAGAATCCCGGGAGGATCGAAGTCCACGGACATCGGGGCGCGCGGGCCGTGTGCCCGGAAAACACGCTCCCGGCTTTCGAGTACGCCATCGCAGCGGGAGTGGATGCACTCGAACTCGATATGGCGGTCACCAAAGACAACGTGATCGTTGTTTCGCACGATCCGCTACTGCATCCACCGGTGTGCAGCGGGCCGCAGCCGGAAGCCGTGATTCATCAACTCACCCTGGCGCAGGTCCGCGAGTGGGATTGCGGCAAAATTCAAAACCCGAGTTTCCCGCGGCAGCAAGCCATTCCGGGAACGCATATGCCCACACTCGATGAAGTGTTCGAACTGGCTCCCAAAGGGAGCTTCCTGTTCAACATCGAGACCAAGTCGTTCCCGGATCACCCGGAATTCACGCCTTCGCCCGAGGAGTTCGTGCGCCTGGTGCTGGAGACCATCAAAAGACACCGCCTGGAATCGCGCGTGATCCTGCAATCGTTCGACTTCCGGACTCTGCACGCGATGAAGAAAATCGCACCCGAGATCCAGCGCTCCGCCCTGTACGAAGGCGAGCCCAAAGACTTCAAGGCGATCGCGAAGGAAGCCGGTGCTGAGATCGTATCTCCCCATTTTCACCTGGTGACTTCCGGACAGGTGCGCGCCGCCCATGCAGCAGGGCTGAAAATTCTGCCCTGGACTCCCGATACGCCCGAAGATTGGGACCGGTTGATTCAAGCCGGCGTTGACGGCATCATAACGGACGATCCTGCCGCGTTACTCGCGCGCCTCCGCGAGCACGCCCACTGATTCCGCCGTAGGATCCGTATTGTCCCCTCAGTGACGGGGAAGGGTCGCTTCCGCAATCTCCGCACCGTTCGGGGATGCCGAGACTTCGCTAGAGTGACCCGAAATTGCTGCATCGTTTTGCATTCGTCTTGCTTGCCCCAGGACGCGTGATGATGATCGCCGAAGAACCGGCGAAGCCGCCGGTGTCGGCCACGGGGGATTTCCGCTCTCTATTGAACTAGCTGCATCCTATCAAGAGTTTATTCGAGAGGCGGGCGATGGCCTTCCTCTTGCAAGAAAAATTTTCCCTGGGCTGGGGAGGATAAAAGACGGCAGCAACTCATCGCCCGTGCGGGTCCCTTCATGGCATGAATATTGCAGTCTTAAAAAAACGGCTTCAACTCACGCCAACGGGTGTATAGTATTGAGGAGAGATACGCCTGGTGTTTTGATGGGCGAGCAGGCCGATAAGAAGTTTCCTCCGCTACCCCAACCGTTGAATCGTTTCGAGCGGCAGAGTGTGTGTCATCCTGCTCCACGGCGCAGCGAGCCAGAAGTCCTGCGACCGCTTTCCGGAGCGCAAAAATCGAGGGCCAAAATAAATTCAGACTAAGATTCCGTCTGAATGAGGCCTTAGGAACTTTAAAAAATACTTATGCGCTTCGCGTGTATCCAGATTTTGTGAATCAACATGTCCATTTATATGTATGGCTTTGATTATATACACGCTTGAAGCGAAGAATTATGTACCATTTTCCTGAGATGTTCAGATAGAGTAAATTCATTCGATAGACATTAATAAAGTGTAAACTTTTCACTTGACTCTGATCATGAGTCTGGTATTCTCACCCTGCGTGCAGAAATAAATCGGGCGTTGGCCCCGAGTCCAAAAGGAGGTTCGTAAAAACATCATGGATACAATGCAGCAAGGCTATGGAATTCCGCAGGCATACGCGGGCACGATCGGGGTTGGAGGGCCCCAGATTGGGCCGCAAGGATTGGCCGGCAGCCCGCAAACGGTTCCGTTTGGCGGGTTGATGAGCAGTGGCATCGGCGGGCTATTCGGCGCGGCCAACCTTCCGCGTCAATTCGGAGCTGGGGGCATATTTCCCAATGCCGGGCTCGACCCGATGGCCGCTCTGTACGCGCAGCAGGCCCAACTGGCGCCGGGGCTTGTTCCGGCTTGGGGCGGGCTGGGGCCACAAGCCACGTTCGGGAACCTAGTGCAAAACCTCGATCCGGTTACCGGGGCGTATCTTCAGCAAAATCCGCTCCTCCGGCAGGGCGCGTCGCCGTTCGGGCGAATGGGGTATCCAGCGATGGACCCGTACACCATCCTGTTGTTGCAGCAAGCGCAAATCGCGCAGCAGCTCCAGCAGATGCAGCAGTTGCCCTACTTAGCCCAGCTCGCGCAGCATGTACAGATGGTGCAGCGAGGCCCCTTTGGGCAGCCGGGCTGGGTCGGACATCCGGGGCTGGCCGGGCAGCAAAGCCAGCTTGGCGGCCCGCTCGCTCATCCGCTCACGCAGCTTGGCCGCATCCCGCAGTTGCAGGAGATCGGACAGCTTGGCGGTTTCGGAGGATACGGCCAAGGCATTCCCTGGCAATAGATCACGTGGAAGGAGTGAATTCCTCAGGGCGGCGCGTATCCTTTCACCGGTGCGCGCCGCATTCTCGGAGGCTGTAGGTAAATCAGGGAAAGGAGGAGCAGGGAATGCCAGACACAGGATCTATGAACAATGCACCGCGGCCGGAGGCGTCCAACGCGCCGCCCGGAAAAATCGTCCGGGAGAGTCCCAAGCAGTTTATGATCGCGGAGCGGCGGCTTGCAGCCCGGATGCCCGGGATGGGGTTGCCGCCGGCGGTAATCGATCTTGTCGAGCAAAATTTGCGCGCGAGCCCCGACATAGATCTGGTGGAGCGTATTGGGCCCAAGGGGCTGACGGGTGCTCTCGCCGACGGGATGGCCGGAGTCCCCCATGTGCTCGTAGCGCGTATGGCGGAGGATCAGGCGGAATTTTTGCGGCAGCAGGCTCGCGGCCTCCTCATCGTCGAACGCGATCAGCCTTTGTACCTTGAGGGTGCTGTTCTGGAACAACCCAGCCTCGTCAGGGGGTTGGCGCCGCCCGGAACTCCCTCGCTGGAAATCACAGTTATGGTGCTGGGCAAGGACAATGCGCCGCTCAAAGATGCCGAAGTTTTCCTCTATGGGAGCGTTTCGATGGCTTCGGCCTGTACGGACGATCGGGGGCTGGTTACTCTGGCTCTGCGCGGTGAAACGGCGAACTCTATTCGCAGTCTTTACGTCTCGCCGCGGGCGGATTATTGGACGTTCCATCAGGCGCAGCCGGCATTGGACGCCAACCAGCCCAATATTGTCTTTCTGCATCCTTTATCGGATTCCTTCGCGGGCTTTCCGCGCCAACAAACCCTCGGGTGGGGGCAGAAAGCGATGCGGCTGGATCAACTGCCAGCCCAATATCGCGGGAAAGGCGTGAGAATCGCCCTGATCGACACCGGTGCGGCGGCCAGCCACACCGATCTGCAAGGAGTGCGGTTCGGATTCGACGTAACCAACAGCCGCCACGATCCGACCACGTGGAATCAGGATCCTGTTTCACACGGCTCCCATTGCGCGGGGATCATCGCGGGAGGCGCCGATACCTCCACCGGCATCCGGGGCTTTGCGCCGGATGCGGAGATCCACGTTTGCAAAGTCTTTCCGGGCGGACAGGCCAGTCAACTCATCGAGGCGATCGAGTATTGCATAGAAAAGCAGATTGACTTGATCAACCTGAGCGTGGCCACGAACGAGGTCTCCGAAGCGCTGGAGCAGCAGCTCCTGCGGGCGAAACGGCTCGGCATTGCGTGCATAGCCTCGGCCGGGAGCTCCGGAGGGAGAGTGCAGTATCCGGCTTCATCGCCAAACGTCCTGGCAGTGTCAGCGATCGGGAAGCTGGGCGAATTTCCTGCCGACAGTTATCACAGCCGGGAACCGGTGGCGGTAGACGGCATGGGATTCTTTTCCCCCCGGTTCACGTGCTTCGGCCCCGAGGTCGGCGTGTGCGGGCCCGGCGTGGCCATCCTGTCTGCGGTTCCTCCCAATAATTACGCGATTTGGGACGGAACCTCCCTGGCAGCCGCGCACGTAACTGGTCTGGCGGCTCTGGTACTCGCGCATCATCCCGATTTCCAGGGGCCGTTCAAAGCGCGTAACGCAATGCGTGTCGACCGGCTGTTCCAAATCCTCAAAATCAGCGCGCAGCCCCTGAATCTGGGCGATCCTAGACGAACAGGGTTCGGCCTGCCCGACGTTCTTGTGGCGCTGGGCATCGCGCCTCCTTTGAACGCGCCTTCCATGTTCAGCACCATGGGGGTCGTGAACGCCTTCGGTTCGCAGGCGACGTTGGGACCGGGTGCGTTCGCTCCATCTCCGATCGCGGTCTGGTGAGAATTTCCACATGCTTCAGCCTGTCGAGTGGCGGCAGGTTGAAGCATGGCTTTTAGAGTCTCATCCAGCCCTCCAGAATTTCCGCCTCAGCACGCCGCCGGCCAATCAAGTAACCGATTTGGAGCATGGTTCCTGCCAGCAAAACCAGAGGTGTGGTGAAATCCCCCCCGGTTCGCATCAGCCGCAGCAAATCCTCGAGCATGGCAAGCAGTAATTGCCGGCTCACAGTGGATTCCGCGCATAAACGACAGCTATCGCCGTAATGCGAACGATACCATTGTGGGGATTGAAATTCTAATTCAGCTAAAAGACTATTTACTTCCTGAACCGTAATCATAGACAACGGCCTGGGACTGTTCATAGAGTGAATCCATTTACAATAGATTTAAATGACCCTTTTTATAACTCGCCGCCGGACTTGTGGCGCGCATCAAAGCGGCCGGCCCGGGTTGTTTCATAATAAAAACCTGAGGCAACTCAAAGAACATCGTTCTCCGGCGGCCGATGGATTGTAGAGGAGACGCGGCCCGCAGTGGCGGTGTTTCAATGCGAACTCTGGGCGCGAACCGTGACGTGCGGCCTTGCGGGTTGAAAGGGTCCAAGAGGGCCGCGCTTCGGGGCCTTTGGCAGTATCCGGCCAGGCGATCCGTCGTGTGTTTGTCAAATTAGCCGTGTGCCAAGATCGCGGCGCCTGCGAATCGTAGATACGCTACAGGATGCACTCCGGCAGCGCACCGCCTCATTTTTAGCCGGTCGCGTGTGGCCACCGATTTGCTGGTTTGAACATAGGCGTTTATGAAAAATGTCTTGGGCGGCACGTGATTTTGCTACGGAAGTACGTGGGTTTCGGTTTGGTTCTGGCATCGGCCAGCGCGGCGGAGTTGCAGTCCGAAACGGTGCGCGCCTGGGAGGATTATGTTCGATCTGCGACAGCGAGCACCCAGCAGCGCGTGGCGTCCAGCGCGACGTTCATTTGGATCGACGAATTTCCCGATCGAGCCCAGCGGGTCAGGGAGGGTGAGATCCTCGTAGCCCCCGTCGCGTGGCGGAAAGTCCCCTCCGGGCTGATCCATCACTGGATCGGGGCGGTATTCATTCCGAACGCGCGCCTCGAAGATCTGATCGGCGTCCTCCGGAACTACGAGGCCTATCGCGACTACTACCCGCCTTCGGTCTTGGAGGCCCGGAGCGTTTCCCAGAGCCGTTTCGATGACCGGTTTTGCGTCCTGCTGATGAATAAGGCTCTGGTGAGGACGCTGGCCTTAGAGGGAGAATACGAATCGACTTATGTTCCCCTGGACGATCACCGCTGGTACAGCATCTCCCGTTCGGCACGATTACAGGAGATCGAGAATTATGGACGCCCGGATGAGCGCCGGCTCGCGCCCGGCGAAGGTTCGGGCTACATCTGGCGGCTGTTCACCATCTCGAGATTTCAGGAACGCGGTGCCGGGGTCGTGGCGGAGATAGAAGTGATCGCTTTAAGCCGCCCCGTACAAGCGGCTGTGCGGTGGTTCGTGGACCCGATCATCCAGCAGGTAGCGAAGAGCTCGCTTACGAAATCCTTGCGGCAGATGCGCGCCGCGACCTCGCGGGTGGTCTCGAGCCGCCGCCGGGGCGCGCCCGTTCCACCAACGGACTAGAGAACAAGGAATGAACGCCGCCGCTCTCGAAGGGGACGGGTGGTTCCGGGATTCTCAGCCCGCTTCGGACCGGCATGCGACCCGAGGCGCACTGCCAGCAGAGTCCACTTCCTTAGACGGCGTAGAAACATCCGGCGAGTCGCATGTGACATGGCGGCCGGTTTTTATCAGAAACGGTGGGGGCCGGGAACCGGAAGCTACTCCGCGGGACGGAAGCGTTGGCGAGGGATCTAACGCTCGGAAGCTGACCCGGGAGATCCTGCCCGGTCTTCGGGATCCGCCCCGCGTCGAGACTCTGAAGGAGAATCCGGGGGCTCCTGGCGGTCCGCTCGACCCGGAGACTGTGAACGCGGGCTCCTGATCAGAGGGTGCGAAGAGTTTCTCGAACGAGTCGCCGTCCCACGGGGCGGCTGGGAATCAGCGCCGGCGGGGAATGACCGGCGGCGAAGTTGGGACCGCTCATCGATCAGAAGCTGGCGCAGGTCCGTTCACCTGCTGCGCGCAAGCTGGATCTTTATTCGCGCAAGGTCCTGTTCCAAGCCCTGGCTGAAGGTGACCGCGTATGGAATTTTCGAGGGCTCTAAAGCCCGGAGATGAGCCGGAAGCCGCCCGATTTCGCCTTGGAAGCGCCGCCGGGATTCTTCGAGTTCGATACGGGTAACCGGCGCGCCCGCTTGCATCACCGGCTGCAAAAGCGGCTGCCCCGGCAGAGACTCGTCGAACCTCGCGATGACATCGCGAACCATGCATCCGTTCTCGCACTGCCGGAACACCTGTTTGCGGCCGGGATACAGGAGCTTGTTGGCGGACAGCTTCAGCCGTCCCTGGCCTCCGTAGTCCACCAGCTTGTAAGCCATGTCCAGGTGGCAAGCGTCCTCGAGCACGGCGAGCTTGGTGCCCACGCCGAAGGCGTCGATCGGCGCGCCGGAACTCACCAGCTTCTGAATCGCGTATTCATCGAGGCTGCTGGAAGCGAAGATGGCCACCTGCGGCAGCCCGGCCTGGTCCAGCATCGCGCGCGTTTCGCGGGCCAGCCCGCCCAGATCTCCGGAATCCAGACGGACCGCGCGCACGCGAAAGCCGCTACCCAGCTTCTGGCTCAAGGCGATCACCTTACGGACGCCGTCGAGCGTATCATAGGTGTCCACCAGGAGCGTGGTTTCCGGATAGAGCGCCGCGAACGCCTCGAACGAGGCTGCTTCACACTCGTGCGCCTGAATGTAGCTGTGGGCCATCGTGCCGAAAATAGGGATGCCGTAGCGCTGGCCGGCCAGGACGTTCGAGGTCCCCAACCCTCCCGCCAGATAGGTGGCGCGGGCCACCTTAAGAGCGGCATCATTCCCATGCGCCCGGCGTGAGCCGAAATCCACCACACCGCGGCCTTGGGCGGCTTCCACGATGCGCGCGGCTTTGGACACCGCCAGACTCTGAAAGTGCACCTGATTCAGAACCAGAGTCTCGATTAATTGCGCTTCGATCACCGGCGCGACGACCTGCACGACCGGTTCATTGGGAAAAACCGGCGTGCCTTCCGGCATCGCGTAGACATCACCGGTGAAGCGAAGACTTCGAAGCCGCTCCAGAAATGCCTTCGAGAACTCGGGGCGCCGCCGCAAATAGTCGAGCTCCCATTCTTCGAAGCAGAAGCTGGAGAGAAACTCGATGACATCCCCGATGCCTGCCGCCACAATGTAGTTGCGCGTGGCAGGCATTTTGCGGAAGGCCAGCTCGAATACGGCGAGCTGATCCATATTCTCGGCGGCGTAGGCCTGAGCCATCGTGAATTCGTAAAGGTCGGTGAACAGAGCCGGCACTGTCATGAGAATTCACAGGCTCCGGACTGCTTGTTCCACTCGTTCCGCGAGCGCGGAATAGGACTCACGCTGGGGGTAAACAGGCGGTCCGAAGGCAACCTGGACTGTTCCCGGATGCGGCACCCTGGCGTGGGGCGGGAGGATCCGGCCGGCGCCGTGCAACCGGACGGGCACGACCGGCAGGCGGAGATGCGACGCGATCAACCCAACGCCCGGAAAGAAACGGCCGGTCTCGCCGGTGGTGGAGCGCTCGCCTTCCGGAAAGATCAAGATTGACCAGCCTTCTTCCACTAACTCGCCCATATAGCGGATGGATTCGCGCGCGCCGGTTTCGGTTTGGGGGATCGGGAATCCGTTGAACAGGAGAGTCACCAGGAAATACAGCAGGCTGTTCGGGCAGCGCCGGGCGGGCGGGTAGCGTTCGGGATGAAAGTGAGCGTCGAAGTACTCTTTCCGCATCGCGGGCGCGATTCTTTGTCTCCAAGCCAGGGGAAGGCTGGCGAAGATCACCGGCGTATCGAGGTGGCTCTGGTGATTTGCCGCGAAGATCACCGGACCGCGAAGCCCCCGCAGATTCTCGAGTCCCGTGACGGTGCGCCGGGCCATCAGTTTGGTGGCGGGCAGCAGGATTCCTTCGAGCGCCACTCCACGGATCAGTTTCGCCACTGCCCGCCGGTTGTATACGGGGAAAGAGGTCCCGGCGGCGGCCGGCATCGGTTTTGCGAGATCCGCGACGGTGTTCACCCGCGCAAAGGCGCTCTCGTCGATGCTGGTATCCAGCTCTTCTTCGATATCCATCATGAGCTCGACGCGGTCCAGCGAACTAAGCCCCAGCTCTTCGAGGGTGGTGCCGGGACCGATGGTCCGGCCCGGCGCGTACTTCTGGATCAAAGCCGCCATGTCCGTCCCGGGTGTCACGGCGGTTGGAGGTACGCCCTGTTCCAGCGCGCGCGCGATCTCGGCGCGCCGGAGTTTCCTGGTAGTGGGGGTACGCGGCAACCGGTCTCCAGTCCAAACCGCGACGGAGCGGATCTTCTGGTGGTCCTCCAGCCGGGAGTTCACCTGGCGGATGATCTCCCCGGCATCCACTCCGGGCTCGAGGACGAGCACGGCGCGAACGCGGTCTGCGCCGATCACCGCGGATTCGCGGACTCCGGGCAGGCGGTCCAGCACGGCCTCGACATCTTCGGGAAAGACCTTGAGCCCTTCGGGAGTGACGATAACGTCCTTCTTGCGGCCGCGAATCATCAGATTGCCCCCGGCGTCAAATTCCCCCAAATCGCCGGTGTGAAACCAGCCATCGCGGAAGGCTCCGGCGGTTTGTTCCGGCAATTCGAAGTATCCGGGAGTCACGTTATCGCCGCGAACCAGGACTTCGCCGTCCCCTGCGATTTTTACGTCCACGCCTGCGAGAGGTTTTCCCGAGGTCCCGCTTTGGACGTGAAAGGGATGGCTGAAGCTGATGACGGGCGCGGTCTCGGTGAGGCCGTAACCTTGGACGACCACGAAGCCCAGGTTCTGCCAGAACTGTTCCAGGTCCGCGGGGAGGGGCGCGCCTCCCGAAACGAGGCAGCAGAATTTCCAGCCGAACAGGCGATGTACGGCGCGGAAACGCCACCAGCGGCGAGGCCATAGTTGTCCGGCTCCGGTGGTATCGGCGGCTTCCGGAAACCGGTGCACGACAAAGTCGCGCAGAACCTCCAGAACCTTTGGAACGGAGACCAGAATCGTGATGCGCCGCGACCGGATCTGGCGCGCGATTTCATGCGGGCTGGTGCTCGAAATGAACACGGCCGAGGCGGGGATAAGCGGCGGAATAATGGTCGCCAGGAACTGGCCGAACAGGTGGCTCATCGGCAGGAGGTTGAGAATCCGCAGCGGAGCGAAGGGGCGCACGTACTTGCGATAGGGTGCGATCTGGTCCTCGATCGGCCGGATCTGGGCCGCGAGATTCCGGTGCGTGATCACGACTCCTTTGGGCTCGGCCGTCGTTCCCGAGGTAAAGACAATTTCGGCGACGTCATTTTCGAAAACCTGGCCGGAAGGAGGCGCAGCTTCGCCAGCGCCCTCCTCTGCTTGAGAGAGCGGCCAGGCGGAAACCTCGCCGGCCGGGGCTACGGCCGGGACACGATCTCCCAAAAGAATCAGGCGAGGGTGGATTTTGCGCTCGATCTTGCGGAACAGACCGGTTGAGGACTGCGGCTCGACGGGCACCACCACCGCCCCTTCCAACAGGCATCCCCACAAGGCGACGACCCACCCGGGGCGGCTCTCCGACCAGATGATGACCGGATCCCCTCTGGCGATTCCCTGTTGCCGGAGCCGGCCCGCGAAGATTTGGGCAAGGCGGGCAATTTCCTCGTACCGATAGGTCCAGCCTCGAAAACCGTTGTCGTAGATGAGGAACTCCTGGCGGTAGCGCGCGAACCGGCGGAAGAACCGCAGCAATTCACTCGGGTTCGAAACGGACTGGATGGCGGGTTCTGCGCGTTCCGGGACTCGGCTGGCGGACGGCATTCTCTCCTCTTCCTCATGGGGCACGTAGCTTGCCAGATCCCGGGCGCGGGCGTTCATCCCATACATGGCGCGCCGGTGGCAGACTCAGAGGAGGTGACGCAAGCCCCGTCTTTCAGATCGTTCGCCAGGTGCAGAACCACCAGCGCGCTTGGTTCAAGCCTCTGAGTGATTTCGGCCTCAGTCGGATTACGATGCCCGGCTTCGACTGGCGCCATACGAGCGCGCTCGGTCTGATCTTCCATGCCGCGCAACGTAAGTACTTCCACCTCCCCATCCGGTACACCTTGATGACGCGGTGGATGTGAAATCCGGCGAGGGCCTGGCTCCTTTCCGACTCATCGATGTGTTTGACGGCGAGCATCGCCTGGCCTTCACTTGCGGATCGAGCCCTCGCCGCGCCACCCCTCGCGCACCAGGACTTTGAAATTCTCGCGCTTGTCGTCGATGACACGGAAGGCCTCGACCTTGATTTTTTGAAACTTGCCGGGGACACGCGGCGGGGCGTCGTAGACTAGGCGGTACTGCGTGGCGATGCTCTGCATGATCCCCTCCATCACGCTCGGAAACGCGCTGAACTGGTTCGGGAACCAGGCAAAGCCGCCGGTTTTGGAGGCCAGCATTTGCAGGAATGCCTGGGCCTGGAGCAGCCTCATCCGGCTCGCATCGTCGAGGTATGGATCATAGGCGCCGCGAAACAGCGAGCCCAGCCCGGCGACAAAAATCGTGACATTCTCCGTCTCGGCTTTCTTTTGCACCTCCCCGAGATCATGCTCGCTGAACGTGTCCACTCCCGAACCGACCAGGATCAGGATGCGGCGTCCCGGCAGGCGGCCCATCTTATCGAGCATTTCGTAAACCGCGTCGTAGGTATCGATTTCGCTCCACGCAGGCGCCCCCAGTTGCGAATAGGCCTCGATAATGGCGCCGATCTGCTTGGTGAAATCGGTATGAACCTCGAGCCCGTGCGAGTAGGTCGCCAGGGCGTACCAGTGCCCTTCCGGCGCATGCCGGAGAAAGCCTTCCATGGACATATTCAGATCGTCCAGGAAATAGGCTGACGAACCGCTATACTCCACCAGGAGCGCGATAGAGGCGGGGGTTTCCGGTGTTTCCAGCCGGAACGGCAGAGCCTTGCCGTCCTGGTACAAACGGAAATTTTCGTGAGTCAGACCGCTGACCAGCATGCCGTTCTTGGTCTCGACGTTCAGATAAAACGATACGGCGGCCGGACCCAGTTCAATCGAGCCCGCGCGTGCCGCCAGCGGCGATGCCGCAGCCGCCAGCATGAGTGCTACTTGCCAGGTCCGCGCGGCGGAAGCGGGCTTGGAACGGCGAGGATTGCCTCGCGTCCTGCACGCTACTCGCCGGGCTCTGTTGCCTGCGAAATGGTCTGGGGAGTAGAGCATATAGCCTCGATGGGTTGGTCGGCTTCGTAGAGGAGCTTGGATGGTGCCGGGCAACCCTGTTCGGGAGCGACCAGGCTCGGGCGGCCTTTCGACTCCTCCTCCGCCTTGGCGCTGACTTTCTTCAGCGCTCGTTTCATGACCTCAAATTCCGCGGTGTTTACGATCGCGTTGGACTGCTTCGGCAAATACATGATTTCTTTTTCCGCTTCCACCATGCGTTGATAGAAGGGCGGGTGAGAGCGGAACCAGCTCGCGCCGTTCACATAGCCCTCTTTGGTGGCCATCTTGTCGAAGAAGCGGATGAAGCCAGTGGGGTCGTAACCGGCTTTCCAGGCGTACTGGATTCCCAGTTGGTCCGCCTGCTGCTCAAAATCGCGGCTGACGCCCAGCAGGGTCAGGTTGAGGGTCAGACCCAGGCCGTAGAATCCGTATTGCAACGCGTAATACGTGCCGATGCCAGCCGCGCCGCCCGTCAGGATCACGGCGGCGATCTGCGCGGCTTGATATACGAGTGACGCGATGGTGGCTTTGGTCATGAGCTTTTTGCCATGGCGCGCCACTACGTGCGACATCTCATGGGAGATCACGCCCGCCAGTTGCGCTTCGTCATCGACGGACTCCAGAATGCCGCGCTCGATAAATACGAATCCACCCGGCAGCGCGAAGGCGTTGATCTCCTTCGAATTCAGAACCGTGATCTGGAGGGGAACCTGAAGGTCCGAATTGGCGGCGATCTTTTGGCCGATTTTCTTCACATAACCGACCACCGTCTCATCGTCCATTTCCTTGGGCATCAGCGCGGACTGTTTCAGATCGCGAATGGCCTCCTGGCCCAGCTTGATATCGTCCTTCTGATTCTTCTCGATCTCGCGGAAACCGATGTCCTGCACGTCGGCCCAGCGGCGGTTCTTATAGGAGCCGTCCGCGATGCTTTGCTGGATCTCCTTCGCCTGGGCGGGCCATTTCTGGATCAGCTCGAGTTTGGCCTGCTTGTTTTCGTAGGCGACCGGGATGGCGTGCTGCGCGATCACGTCCGCCTGGCTCTTCAGCGCCCGCGCGTCCTGAATGGTGCAGTGCAGATTGTGGCGCTCCTCGTCCGCAAGCTCTTTCTTCTTGAGGCCCTTCTGGGCTTCCTCGACGCGGCGTTCGTACTCGCCCGCGACGCCCTCGAACCGGCCCACGCAGTAATCCTGGGCCTGCTTCAGGTACTCCTGCATTTTCAGGATCTGGCTTTCGCTGTATTCAAGCGTGGAGGCGGTCTCGAACAGCGTTAAGTAGGACTTCTTGAGCTCCTGTTGCAGGGGATCGAACACCGCGGCGGGCGGCTTCGCTTCCGGCAGCGTGGCGCGATGGCCGCCGCAACCGGCCAGGCTCCCCACCAGGAGTTCAGAACACAATAGGGCGAGCATGCCCCCCACATCAAGTTTCGGCATCCGCGTTCCCTTCCCTTAAAGAGACATCGCAAAAGAGACATCGCAATCGAGAGGCCAGGGGGGACGCGGCGTATGTCTTGAGAAACAGGGTATGATGGCCGGCATTGCGGCGCCGGATTGCGCGAAATCGCGCAATGGACAGAGGGGCCGAGGTTGGCTAGCGCTCCCGGCGGGCGCGGGCCCGGCGCTAGGCGCCGCAGCTTCGCACGGCTTCCGAAGCTTCCGCCGATAGGCACTCGACGAGTTCGGCCAGCAGGGCCTGCTTGTGACCGGTCTCCGCAGCCAGAGCGTGGTAGGGGCTCATCACCGTCGCGCGCAGCACGAATAATCCGTGCCGGCCATACTCGGACTGCTCGATCTCCGCTCGCTTCAATAACGCGGTGATCGAGGCGGGCGGATAATGCGAGGGCTCGAAAATCGTACGCGAGAGAAAAAATGGCTGGAGGTAGCTATAGACCGGGCCCCGGGGGCGCGGTCCGATGGTAAAGGCCTCGAAAATCCGGCGGTTGATGGCGTTGGTGACTTCCAGCCCGCGAACCGGCCGTTCCTGCACCAGAAAACAAACGATGTTGGTGTCCGGAGGTTGCGGAGAGATCAAGATAAAGCGCCAGGGGTGCTCGATTCCGTTGGTGCGGGCCGCCGTGTCCCAGTGAACTAAAGTCTCATGGAGTTCGCGGGCCGCGAGCAGCGAAGCCCGCACGATTTCGCCGTAGCCGGAGCGGTCGGGCGGGATCATCCGGTGGGAGAGCCAGCAGGCTGCCACGCTTGAGCCGGGTTTGGAGCCTTCCAGAATGTGAGGGCCGATGGTGTCAGGAGCCTGATGATGCCGCACATCCACATCCTCGATATGGACCGAAGATATGTAGGCAATCTCCTGATTGGCGAATTGACGGACCAGATCATTCTTGAATGCGACGGCGCCGCACGGATACGGAACGTAGCCCATTTTATGGGGATCGACCGTTACGGATTCGGCGTGAGGGAAAGCTTCGAATGCGGCCAGAACCTCCGGAGCGCCCCACTTTAACGCGAGCCGCTTGGTGTAGCGCCCGCGCTGAAGAACCCATTCCCGAGACACGAACTCGGAGACGGGTATGCTGTCCGGGCTTGAGAAGAGCGAGCGGATGTATCCGCCCCAAGCTGCGTCAATGTGTAACCAGAAGCTTTCCCCCCACCCGGTCGCGGCGTGTTCGCGGAGAGCCGCGATGCGATGGATAGGATCGACGGCGCCGTCCTCCGTGGCGCCCGCGATGGCGATCACAGCCAGAGGGAGAACACCGCGCTTGGCCGCGCCTCGAAGCCGCGCTTCCAGCGCTTCGACATTCATGCGGAACATCGTATCGGTCTCCACAGTTTCCAGATGCTCGCGGCCGATGCCCAGAATGTCAGCCGCTTTATCCAGGCTGTAGTGCCGCGCATCGGAGACCAGAAGAACCGGCGGTTTCACGTTATAGGCGGGCCGCGTGCCGTGGTGCGGTATGCTGTACTCGCTGTCGGAGAGCAGGTCCGCCACAGTGCGAATCGCTTCGGCGTGCGCAAGATTCCAGCGGCGGCGGACGGCGTCGATGGGGCGCCCGAACAAATAGATGGCCTGATTCGGCCGGATCGACAGACAACTCTCCGGAGAGACGTCCGCAATCGGCTGTGGATGATCGGGATCGGTGGGGAGTTTGATTGTCAGCGGGATTTCGCGGCGGCGGCAAACATCGCGAACCGCCAAGGGGAAATAGCGCACGTTGCGCGCGAGCCACAGCGCTTCAAGGTTGGCTACGGTTCCCCCACCGGTGACGTGCGCCCATCCAAACTCCTGTTTCGTGAGCTCACCCGGAGGAGGCGGAGGCGTGAATCCGAGCATCTTCAAGATGTCCGCGCCGACCTCCAGTTCCCAGCGCAGCGTGACCGGCGCGGATTCCGGTGTAACGTTGTTCGGGTTGTATAGCAGGCCGGCGAAGAAACCCAGGCGGCTCGGGATGGTCTGGTCGGACAGCATGTGAGCGTTGTAGCGGGGGCTATAGAAGGGGAAATGCGCGCGCAGGCCGGCCAGCATTTCATCCAACTGCTGCGCCAGACGGTCGTGGAACTCGAACTGTTCGCGGCGCATGTGTTCGGTCACGAGAATCTCGTCGCCGGGGAAATAGTTGCGCCGCCAGTGAAAGTAGTCTTCGAGAATGTGGGAGATCATTTGACGCTCCCACTCCGCGTTTTCCGCTTTGGGCCCGAGGAACCAGGCGGACATTTTGCTCGCGCTCATGGTTTACATTCTCGCAGCCGGGAAATGGAGCCACGGCGGCCGACGCGCAGGCCAGCGCATCCCAGCGGAAGCAGATCAGTTTGGGCGCGGGCTGTGGACGGCGCCTTCGTCCTGCCTTGCGCTTAGAGAGCGCTTTCGTTCCAGGACCCCCGCGGACAATTCCGCCGCGGCCTTTACCAGAGCCCACATCTTCGGATGTTGGGGGACGATGTCCGCCGGGAGTCCGTAAGATTCCAGCGTCGCGGTCATGACCGGACCCACAGAGGCGACGGCGACATGCTGCAGGAGCGCCTGGCGCACGGGCTCTTCCAGGCGCTCCTGCCGCGCGACCTCCAGCAGGTGATCCAGTTGGATGGAGGATGTGAACACGACGACGTCGCAGGCCCGCGAGGCGATTCTGCGGGCCGCTTCGCGCAACGGGCCGAGGTCGGCGGGGAGTTCCCAGCGATAGAGGGTGACCGGGCTCACCGCTGCACCCAGCGCCTCCAGGGCCGCATTCAGCTCCGGGTTCGGACGGCCGTACTCTTGGACGGCGATGCGGCGTTCCGGCCGGGCCGCGACTGCTTGCACCACTTCTTTCCATGTGTTGGGCTCCGGAATGACCACCGCCACGGGAACGCCCATGGCGCGCAGCGCCGGCACCGGCTTGGGACCGCGCGAGACGATGGCCACGCGCCGCAACGCCGCCGCAAGGCGCTCCAGCGGCATTTGCACCGCCACCACGTGGCGTAGAAATTCCAGGCCGGCGCCGGTCATGCAGATGACCATATCGAACTCCCCGGACTCCAGGCGCTCCACGAACCGGATCGCTTCCGCGTAATTCTCAAGCGCGCGCTCCTGCACCGAAGGCGCGACAAAGGGAACCCCGTTCAGGCGGCGGATGAGCGTTTCCATCTCGCTGGCGCGGCGGCTTTCCAGGCTGAGTACGCGAAGTCCGGCGAAGGGCATTCAGAAGTGGTACAGCACCTCCACATAGCCGAACTTAGCATCCTTGCCCTGCGCGTAAATCTGCTCGATTGCGGCCAGGCCCTGGGTGTAGCCGAAGTATACCGTCAGCGTGAAGGCCCGGTTCAGGCGATATTCCGCGTTCAGGTCGTACAGATTCCCGAGCGGGCGCCGTCCGGCCGTGGGACGGCCCACATAGCCGAAGGTCCAGGGCTGATAGAGGCCGCCCCCGCTATACCACAGATCGTTGCCGCTGGCCAGGCGCAGCGAATGAGATTCGCTCGAAAGCGTCAGCCTGGAGTGCGGCCGCACAATCAGAATGCCGTAGGCGTCTGCGGTGTTCATCATGTTGAAGAACGGAAAGCGGGCATAGGGGCGCGGCGTGGGCAGGATCTGGAAGAACGTTTCGTGCCGGTTGTCGTTGGGATTGCCATCGCCCGAGCCGTAGGCATAGCCTCCCCGGATCCAGGGCTGGATCTTCGGCAGAATCTTCGGCTGGAAGCCGCCTTCGAAATCCACGGCGAAGGCTCGCTGCGTCTGCGTGCCCCAGCGACCGGTCTGGAGCGCGCCCCAGGCGATGGCGTCCACCGTGCCCGCGCCGGTGGTGAACGAATGAAGGCTGTGTCCGCCGAAGGTTTGGATCTTGATGTTTTCCGTGTCGCCGCGGCGGATTCCCAGGGGGCGGTTGTCGGTTTTGAGGATGTGCCGGAAGTCGCCGTAGTCGATCAGGAAGAAGCGCGTGTCCGCGGAATGGCGTCCGTGGCCCCATTCCCTCGTGTAAGCGGCGTAGCCGAAGCCGGCGCGATTCCATCCCCAGCCATCGACTTGAAAGACCCCCCGGGTCGGCACGGCGGCGATGAAGGTGAAGTCTTCTGATGACTTGGTGTAGGCGAAATGGACGCCGTCAAAGCTCCGCCCTACGTCGGTGAACCCGAAGTCGCCGATGAGGCGCTGCGCGATCCGGCCGCTTTTAAGAGTCGCCAGAGTCGCGTTTTTCGGCGCGATTTCGCTCCCGTCCAGGAACGTAAAGCGACCGATCTGTAGTGAGGCTGCTTCCCCCCACCCCGTCAGCCGTACGTAAAGCTGCTTGGGGAAAATCATGGCCGTGATCTGTTCGTTATGATTCGCGCTGTAGTAGCTCGACCCGAACCCCAACGCCCCCTGCGGCGCGGGCGCCGTCGCGCCGGCGGGCAGGCCCAGCAGAAAGGGCACGGTAAACTCTGCGTCCCAATCCCAGCTCTGGAACTTCTCCGCCAGGTTCAGCCGCAGGAGGTTGCCGGACTGTTCGTATTGATTCTCGCCCGCGGCGGGCTGGAACCAGTCCCAGTCGTAGAAGCGCGCCCGCAGGCTGCCGGTGAACGTCACGTTGCCGATTTTGATAGGATCGGCGGCGGCCGCAGCCGGCGCCGGAGCGGAAGGCGAAGCCGCGTTGTTGGAGGAAGGCGCGGGCGGCGTCAGGCCTTGCCCAAAGCAAGCCAGCCCGGCGCATCCGGGCCCGATGCACAAGACGCCCAGTCCGCAAAGAGCGATAGAAGCGCGCATGTCAGTCCCCCGCGGCCGCCGTGGCCGTGAGAAGCTGCTCCGCGAGCCGCGCCTCGGTCTCTTCGCGCGCGGCCCGTTCGTCCACCTCCGAAAAACGAACCAGGAGCGCCAGCGACGAGCACGAAAAGATCACGGCACCCGAAATCAGCAGGGCCTGCGGCCACGTCAGAGCGGCCGTTTTGAAGAGGAAGCCGGCCAGTACCGCGCCGACGTTTCCTCCGGAACCGACGATTCCCGCCACCGCGCCGAGCGCCCGCGGGTTGACGAACGGCACGATGGAGTATGTCGCACCGTTGGACATTTTCACGAACAGGCCGGCCAGCATCATGGAAGCGATCGCCAGCGGCAGCCAGCGCATCCGGGAAAACAGCATCAGTCCCAAGCCTTCGGCGCCGATGGTGCAGCCGAGCAACAGGACCCGGCCTTTGAGTCCCCAGCGGCGGCTACAGCGGTCGCTTACGATGCCGCCGAGCGCGCGCGCAAACAGGTTCATCATGCCGAACGAGGCGGCCACGAATCCCGCTGCGGTCAGAGCGAGATGAAAGTAATCGGCGAAATACAGGACCGCGATGTTATCAATGGTCAGCTCCATGCCAAAGGAGCAGGCGTAGAGCACGAACAACGCCCACACGCGCGGGTCGCGGGCGGCCTGGCCAAAGTTGCGGCCGGCCGCCGATCGCGGGCTAAGCTGGCCGCTGGCTCGCAGGGCGGAGAAATTGCCGTCGGGGGTGTCCTGCGTGAGGGCGTAGTACGCGACGCCGCATAGAAGCATCGCGACGCCGGGCACGAACATCGCCAGGCGCCAGCCCCACCACGTGCCGCTCCCCA
>Ga0070739_10001817_pt1 | contig 30625 bp, 39 predicted proteins | sample Coa_R1_7_FD_66445 | JGI IMG/M metagenome (GOLD analysis project Ga0070739, IMG submission 66445) | Surface soil microbial communities from Centralia Pennsylvania, which are recovering from an underground coalmine fire - Coalmine... | ecosystem: Environmental > Terrestrial > Soil > Unclassified ...
TTACGTGTCAAATCGAATCGCTGTCCGACGGATCGCGCATCGGGCAATCCGTGGAAGTGCAGGGCCCGATGGCGCTGCTTTTCGGACGCCCTATGGCGAAGCAGATCGCTGCGACGTTCGAACCGATTCTCGACGCGTTAAAAAACCGCGCGGAAAGCGGGGTCGCGACGTAACGGAGGCCGAAGCAGTGCTTGGCCTGGAATGACCGGAATCTACGTTCATCTTCCCTTTTGTCCGTACATTTGCCCGTACTGCGATTTCGCGAAGTGGCCGCACCGGCGCAGTGCGGCTGCGCGGTATTTGACGGCGTTGCATCGGGAGGTTGCAAACTTTCCCCTCGACGCTGCTCGGGGTCGTTCGATACCTCACGATGACGAAGTAGTACTGCACGGCGGCAATGAAGGATTCGAAACGGTGTTCTTGGGTGGTGGAACGCCGAATACGTACGATGCGCGCGATATTGCGCAGCTCTTAGCGGACCTTCGCGAGCGCTTTCCGGGACCGGCCGGGCGCGAAACGACGATCGAAGTCAATCCGGAATTGGTGCAGCCTGAAGATTTAGCCGCATATCGCGACGCCGGCGTTACCCGCATATCGATCGGCGTTCAATCGTTCGTTCCTGAAGAGATCCGCACGCTCGGCAGAAAGCATAGCGTGGAGCAAGTGCGCTCAGTCGTGCGTGCCGCCCGCGATGCGCGCATCCAGAGCATAAGCATCGATCTCATTTTCGCCGTTCCGGGACAAACGCCGGAGACGTGGGCGCACTCGCTGCGCACGGCGATCGAACTTGGCGTGGATCACATTTCAACATACGGTCTTACGATTGAAGCCGGCACGCCGTACGAACGCTGGCAGGAGCGGGTGCCGCAGGCATTTTTCGACGATGCGCGCGAGGCGGATCTCTACGACATTGCGATCGAAACGCTGGAGCGTGCCGGGTTCGAGCACTACGAGATCAGCAATTTCGCGCGGCCGGGTCATCGCAGCAAGCACAATGCGAACTATTGGGCCAACGGCGCGTATGTGGGACTAGGGGTCGGAGCGGCGTCATATCTTGCCGGCGTGCGCAGCGTACACACGCGCGATCTGGAAACGTACGTCGACGCGGCGTTGGAAGGACGGGCGATTCCGAACGAATCCGAGCAGCTCGAAGGGGCGAAGCGAGCCGGCGAGGCCGCTATGCTTGCGCTGCGTACTTCGCAAGGGGTCTCGCTACAGGGGTTCAAAGAGCGCTATGGCGTGGACTTTTTGGAATTCTATGCACCCGTTATTGAGCGTTACCGCGAGGACGGACTGCTTGAAGTGGACGCAACGCATGCGCGGCTGACGCGGCGCGGGCGTTTTGTGGCGAACGACGTATGCGCGGCCTTCGTGACGTTCGCGTAGGACCGGGTCTGGCTGCAGCGCTGCTGCGGTTCGTTTTTGCGATCGTTTTCGGCATCACGGGGTTTTTACTCGGACGCGAAGCGTATATTCATTTGTTTTCGCTGCATTTCGCCAGCGAACCGCTGCAACTTACGTTCACGATCCTCGCTCCGGTGGCCGGTGCGATTATCGGCGTACTGCTCGCGCCGCTTGCACAAACGTTCTTCGAGGACGAACTCAACGCGGTCGAACGCGCGATCGAACGCCTGGCGCCCATCGAACTTGCGGGCGGCGCCATCGGTCTGATATTAGGCTTGGTCATCGCGTTCTTGATCCGCAGCATCCTTTTTGAGTTCATTTCGACGGCAGGACGCGCGGGCAGTTACATCGCGATTCTGCTCTATATTATTATCAGCATTTTCGCGGCGTATCTCGGCGCGCGCGTCGGCGCCCGTATGCACATCATGCCGCTTATACCGGCGAGTACTTCCGGCAGCGGCGTACCGAAGGTTATCGACACCTCGGTGATCGTCGATGGCCGTATCGTCGAGATTCTGGAGTCCGGTTTTTTGGAGGGCCCGTTTATCTTGCCGCGCTTTGTTTTGCGCGAGCTGCAAGCCGTTGCGGACTCGACCGACAGCATGAAACGCACGCGCGGCCGGCGAGGGCTGGAGGTGTTGAACCGCCTTCAGGAACTCGGAGTCTTGGAACTGAGCGAGCGGGACTTCGACGACGTGCAAGGCGCGGATGCCAAACTCGTTCGCATGGCGCAAGAGCTGCGCGGCAGATTACTCACCAATGACTACAACCTCAATCGCGTGGCAGGCGTCGAGGGCGTAATGGTGCTCAATGTGAACGAGCTTGCAAACGCGGTAAAGCCGGTCGTGCTCCCGGGCGAAGAGTTGCACGTACAAATTATTCGCGACGGCAAAGAGCCGCATCAGGGTGTTGGCTACCTGGATGACGGTACGATGATTGTCGTCGAGCATGGCCGGCGGCTCGTCGGAGAAGCGACCGACGTCGTCGTTACGAGCGTGCTGCAGACGGTTGCGGGACGGATGATTTTTGCCAAGCCGAAGGGGGCCGCTCGATGAGATCGGGGTCGTTCGATACCTTACGATGACGATGCATTGGGCGGCAGTTATTGTCGCGGCGGGGCGAGGTACGCGATTTGGGCGGCCGAAACAGCTGATCGATATCGCGGGCGCGCCGATGCTTTCGTGGTCCGTTCGCACGTTTCAATCAATGCCGGAGATTTCGGACATTGTTGTAGTGACCGAGCGCGAGTGGCTCGAGCAAGTTGCTGCCGTTGCACCGGGATGCGGGGTAACGACGGGCGGCATGACGCGCCAGGCCAGCGTGTACGAAGGCCTGCGAGCAGTTCCGGCCGGATGTGATGCGGTGCTCGTTCACGACGGTGCACGGCCGCTCATTACCACCGAAGACGTTCGCCGAGGCATGCGGCCCGTGCGTCCGGGATGCGCGTCGCTGCTCGGAATTCCGGTCGTCGATACGATCAAAATGGTCGATCCTTCGACGAATGTCGTGTGCGAAACGCCGGACCGCCGGGCGTTGTGGGCGGCGCAGACGCCGCAGTTTGCGATGCTCGACGATCTGCGGCGCGCGCATGATGCAGGCATTCGTGAAGGCATCGACGCAACTGACGACGCGATGCTGCTCGAGCGCATCGGCGTACAGGTGTACATGGTGTATGGTTCGGCGGAGAATTTCAAAGTAACGCTTCCCGAAGATCGTTTGCGCGCGGAGTATGCGATGCGTGAACGGCTTGCCGCACGCGAGGAAGCGAGCTCGTAACATGCGCATCGGTCATGGATTCGACGCGCACCGCTTAGTGGAAGGACGCAAGCTGATTTTGGGCGGCGTGGACGTCCCGAACGAAGCCGGCGCACTTGGACACTCCGACGCCGACGTGCTTGCGCACGCAATTAGCGATGCGCTTTTGGGCGCTGCGGCACTGGGCGATTTGGGTGGGCATTTTCCGGACACGGACGCGCGGTGGAAGAACGCGGACTCAATGGACCTGCTGGGACACTGCCGCGCCGAAGTACACCGTGAAGGCTATCGTATTGAAAATATCGACGCGACGATCGTCGTACAGCGTCCAAAACTCGCTCCGTACATCGGCCGCATGCGCGAGAATCTCGCAAACCGGCTTGGCCTGTCGCTGTCGCAAGTCAGCGTAAAGGCAAAGACCAGCGAGGGAATGGGGTACACGGGAGACGGCAGCGGGATTGCGGCGTATGCGGTTACGGTCCTTTCGCCTATATGACAAAAGATGAATTGGCGGCGGCGATGCAGCGCTGGGGGTTCTTGGAAAACCCGGCGCCCGAGGCTGCGATGCGCTGGATCGACGTGTTCTTGCAGGCATTCGGAGAGCGGCTGCGTTTGGTGGACGATGCGCGGCCGTACGTCGCCGAGTTGCGAGCCGAGGCTTGCGTCATTCCGGCGCTCGAACTGGAGCGGCTTCGCACGCGCGAGGTGCTTTTTTTCCTAGACACCGTGGGTCAATACGTCGATAGCCAAGCCGAACTGCGCGGGCTACCTTTGGAACATGACCTGCGCCAGATGGCGCGTGAGTTCGGCATAGTGCCGGAGGACGCGCAATACGCGGTTCGTATGGCATTGACCGGAAAGAAAGAGGGGCCGCCGCTGGAACTGCTCTTTCCGCTGCTGGGGCACGATCGCATCCTCATCCGGTTTGGGGCGGTGAATTCGCGCCTGCTGCACGGCCGCGGACTCGAGCCGATTAAATTCGGGCCGGGCGGGCAACCTTTCGAGCCGATTCACGGGTCACGTCCCGAAGAAGAGCATGATTAGCACTATTCTCGCCGACTTGAAAGCTCCGCTGGAACGCGATCCGGCAGCTCGCGGATGGCTCGACGTGGTGCTTTCGTATCCGGGATTTCACGCCGTAACGGCGCACCGGTTCATTCATCCGTTATATCGCGCAAACGTGCCGCTGCTCCCGAGGTATCTCTCGCAGATCGTGCGGTTTTTCACCGGAATCGAGATTCATCCGGGCGCTCAGCTCGGAAAAGGCGTTTTTATCGATCACGGCATGGGCGTGGTTATCGGAGAAACCGCGCAAGTCGGCGACGGGTGCACGATTTACCAGGGCGTAACGCTCGGCGGCACCAGTCTTTCGCACGGCAAACGTCACCCCACCCTCGGCAAGAACGTCGTCGTCGGCGTCAATGCCGCAGTGCTCGGCGCGATCACGATCGGCGAAAATTCCAAGGTCGGCGGCGGTTCGGTGGTTGTTAAAGACGTTCCGCCGAATTCTACGGTTGTCGGCGTGCCGGCGCGCGTCGTTATGCAGGATGGCGTTCCGGTGCGTTTGGTTCCCGAGCGGCCGCAAGTCGAGATGCCCGACCCGAACGCCGATGCGATCGGACGGTTACAACGCCGCGTTTTGCTGCTGGAAGACCGTCTGCGCGAGCTGGAACAGGAAGAAGAAGGCGCGAGCGCGTGGTCCTGGGTTATTTAAGGAGTTTTTCGTAGGTGGCGCTGAGGCTTTACAACACGCGCACGCGCAGCGTTGAAACGTTCGCTCCGCTGCAAGCCCCGCGCGTGCGTATGTATGTCTGCGGTCTGACGCCGTCCGCCGAAGCGCATTTGGGCCATGCCAGGTCGTTCTTGTTCTTCGACATTCTGCGTCGCTATTTAAGCCATCTCGGTTACGATGTGACGTACGTTCAAAACGTTACCGATATCGACGATCGCAGTATCAATCGCGCAAAAGAAACGGGGGAAGATTGGTACAAGATCGTCAGCGATTATTACGCGTCGTTCAAGCGGTCGATGCAGCGCCTGGGCGTCAAAGAGCCCGATTGCGAACCGTATGCGACCAAATTCATTCCGCAGATCGTGTCGATGATCGAGCGACTGGTCGCGCAAGGCTTTGCATACGTGTCTAAGGACGGCGTTTATTACCGCGTTTCGAAATTTTCGCGCTACGGAGAGCTCGCGAACCGGAATATCGACGAACTGGAGGCCGGCGCTCGTATCGAAGTGGACGAGCTCAAAGACGATCCGCTCGATTTTGCGCTATGGAAATTTGCAAAACCCGGCGAGCCGAAGTGGCCGTCGCCATGGGGCGATGGGCGCCCGGGCTGGCATATCGAGTGCTCGGCAATGTCGCGCACGCTGCTCGATCCGGACGGCGACGGTTTCGATATTCACGGCGGCGGCGCGGATTTGATTTTCCCGCATCACGAGAATGAGATCGCGCAGAGCGAGCCGCTCATGGAACATCCGCCGATGGCGAACTTTTGGATGCACGGCGGTCTGCTCCAGTTCGACAATCGCAAAATGAGCAAATCGCTCGGCAATTTCGAGCCGCTTTACGGCTTGCTCGAACGGCATAACCCGCAAGCGATTCGGCTGGCGTTCTTGCAAACCGGTTACCGGAAGGTGATGAACTTTACCGAAGAATCGATCGGCGCGGCGACGGTTGCGCTCGAGCGGTTGCGGAGGATGTATCGGGAGATGGCGGCGGCTTCGACAAGCTCAGCCGTTCGGCAAGCTCGCAATGACAATACTGTCGTCACTCTGAGCGCGTCGAAGAGTGAGCTGATGAGGCGTATCGAGGATGCGCTCGATGACGATATGAATACCGCCGTCGCGCTTTCCGAGCTGCTTTCCTATCGTGAAGGCACGCGCGAGGAGTTTGCGTACGCGCTCGACCTTCTGGGTCTTACGCCGGACGAGTCGTGGCTGGAAGAACCAAAGCGCGAGTTGGCGGACAACTTCGTCGAATGCTTGCAAGAGTCGCTGCGCCCGCACGGCATGGTATTGAATGGAGCGACCGCGGAAGAAGCGATACAAAAAGTGATCGACCGGCGCAGTCACGCGCGCGCGAACAAAGATTGGAAGACCTCGGATCAATTGCGTGACGCGCTGCTTGGGTGCGGCGTTACGCTCAAAGACTCGAAAGACGGAACGACGTGGAGCGTCGCGGGGTAAAACGCGGTGCACGACGCGGCCGCACGCAGCGTACCGAGATCGATTTAGACGACGTTATCTACGGCGTGCATGCGGTGGAGGAAGCCCTCGCGGCCGGCGAACAGTTGCGGCGCATTCACGTTGCCGACGAACGCAAGCGCGATCCGGCCGTTCGCAAGATTCTCGACGTGGCGCGAGAGCAGCAGCTGCACGTGCGGTTTGAAGATCGGGCGTACTTCAATCAATTTCCGTACAAGGCGCACCAGGGCGTGATCGCGTTCGGACCGCCGTTTCCGTATGTAACGCTCGAGGAAATCCTGGCAAAGCGCGGCGAGGATCCGCTGCTGCTCGTGGTGCTCGATCACATTACCGATCCGCACAACGCCGGCGCAATCATTCGCACGGCTGAAGCGGCGGGCGCCGACGGCGTCATTATGCCCGAGCGCCGCGCCGCGGGCGTAAATGCGACGGTGCGAAAAGCGGCCGCCGGTGCGGCGGCGCACATGCCGATCGCGCGCGTGGCCAACGTCGCGGAAGCGATTCGCAAACTGAAAAAGGCGAACGTGTGGGTAGCCGGCGCCGACCTCGGGCCCGGCAGCGCCGAGTACACGCAGGCCGATTTTGCGCGGGATATCGCGTTGGTGATTGGCGCGGAGGGGGAGGGACTCGCGCAGCTGGTCAAGCGCGAATGCGACTACCTGGTGTGCGTTCCGATGCTCGGGAAGGTTGAGTCGCTCAACGCGTCCGTCGCCGCGGCGATCCTTCTGTACGAGGCAATACGCCAGCGCCGGAACGCAGCGCTCGCTCCCTAGCTTCGGCCTCTAAAACGGCATAAAACCTGCCGAAGTTGTCCTTGACGCGCAAGGAGGACCCTCCTATACTTGTCGGGATGTGTCGCGCTCGACAGGTTCTGCGGAGCCCGCGATTAGCACACATTTGGTCCCAGAGGGCAAGACAGTTATGGCAATGACCCATCCTGTGTCGGATGGACTCGACTACCACGAGCGGGCGGACGAGGATTTGGTCGCGACCGCGAAATCGGGCGACAACCTCGCGATGGAGTTCCTGCTCAACAAGTACAAGAACTTCGTTCGCATCAAAGCAAAGAGCTACTTCCTTATCGGCGCAGATCGCGAAGACATCATCCAAGAAGGTATGATCGGTCTTTATAAAGCCGTGCGCGATTTCAAAGCCGATAAGCTTTCGAGCTTCCGTGCATTTGCGGAATTGTGCATCACGCGTCAGATCATCACCGCAATTAAGACGGCGACGCGTCAGAAGCACATCCCGCTCAATCAATACATTTCGCTGAACAAGCCGATTTACGACGAGGACAGCGAACGCACGCTGCTCGACGTGATGGCATCGCAGAAGACGTCGGACCCCGAGGAACTGGTCATCAACCAAGAGGTTTCTCAGGATATCAAGGAGCGCATCCAGGAGAATCTCTCCGAACTCGAATCGCAGGTATTGCTTTCATATCTCGAAGGCAAGAGCTATCAAGAGATGGCGCGCGATCTCGGACGCCACGTCAAATCCATCGATAACGCTCTGCAGCGCGTCAAGCGGAAGATTGAAAAGAACCTTTCGGAGATCGAGTTACCGTAAACTCGTTGTCATCCTGAATTTGTCGAAGGGCGCCGGAACTCCGGCGTCCTTTTTCATTTTTAAAACCCGACGTAGTGAAGCGCGTGCGCGGCGAGATAAAGGATGATCAGCACGAGTAAGATCACGGCTGCGAAGCGCAGCAGACACCCCGCGACGCGCACGGCGATAACGACGAGAACAATGACGATGAGCACGAGAACCAGCGTCGTCATGACGTGCCGGCGCCTTCCTTTTTCTCGTCTTCGTAATGCTCGAAGCTTGGATGACCTTCGTCGGTCACGAGCCGGTTCACGATGGTGGTATAGAGCACTTCACGATCGCCGACGGGATCGATGACGAACGCTTCCGTCGTCTTATCGTCGCATTGCGGGTCAATGACGACGGTAACGCGCCGGCGGGCACAAACGTCCATGCAACTCGTGCTGATCGCGCGCACTTTACCCCAATGACCGTCTTCTTTTAGGCGCTTTTTGAGCCAATCGCGCAAATGGAAGTCGCCGATTTCCGCCGCTTTGTCGGGATCTTCTTCGGGGATCCGCTCTTTATAACAGCGCTCGCACACGAGGACGAGGCCTGAGTTCATCCATTTGGGTTTGATTGGCTGCATGTTTGTCTTCGTTCGATGGCGGAGGCTCGCTTGTGCGAGCCTCCTAATTTCGCAAGCCGACGATGGGATTCGAACCCATGGCCCTTCGCTTACAAGGCGAAAGCTCTACCACTGAGCTACGTCGGCGGCAAGAGCGGTAATTGCTCCGCGGCGGCATTGGGTCCTGGCGACGGTAACTTTGGAAGGCGTGCTATCTTCGACCGGACCTCCTTAGTCAGCGGTTTCGTCGGGAGCGGATTTTGCCGTCCTCCAAGACGCTGCGCTCGTCCACGTCCGCGATTCAGGCCGCGAAACGTGTCTGTAAGTGAGTGGCAGTTCGGGCATAAGAGCGTAAGGTTTTCCGGCCGATTATTCTTCCACTTTCCATCGATGTGTTCGACTTCAACCGGCACGCGGCCCGTCTTCGGATGGCGCTTACTCCATCCACACCGTGAGCAGCGTTCGTCTATTTTCGATATCAAGTATTTGCGTATGAAGTTGTTACAGTTGTATGCGCGGTAAGTCCCGTTTTCCAAAGCGGCGGCTCGTACCTGATATTGATATGCCTGCTGGCATCTAAAAGAGCAATATTTCCGTTTTCCTGCCGCAGCAGATCCTCCACAATTTAAACACGCGCGTACTTCGCGATGCTTTTTGAATCGGGCATTTGAACACGTGAGCGAGCAATATTTGGTGCATGCATCTCGCGAGAAAACCGGATTCCCACACCCGTTGAGGCAATAGCCTCGGAATTGTTTTCTTCTCATGCAAACATGTTACAATTCTCGTATGCCATACGTATGGCTCAATAGTGGCGCATGATGCAAGATTTTCCGCTCGAACATCTTGTATTGAGCGACGGCGAGATTGTGATTCGCAGCGCGCACGCAAACGACGAACCATTACTGACAACGTGGTTTAGCGATCCGCAAGTATACGCGCACTGGGGCGGCGTATCGCTCCCGCAGAATGAGATTGCGGCGCATTGCCGCGTGGACGTCGATGATAACGACACGTGTTGGCCATTCATTATTCTGCATGGCGGCGAGCCGGCGGGATTCATTCAAGCGTGGGTGCAGCGCGACATGACCGGCGGTTTAGATCTTTTTATTGCGCCGGCACGCCGGCGCAAAGGCATAGCGCTGCGGACGCTGGCCATGCTTGCGGCGCATCTGCGAGACGTTATCGGATGGAAACGTATTACCGTTGATCCGTTGCCGTACAATGCTCCGGCGATTGCCCTGTACAAACGCGCCGGCTTTGTCGACACCGGCAAGCGTTTTTCGCAGGCTGGTGAGCTTCATATGCTCATGGAGTTTCGTTAGCGCGTTGTAAGGACAGTCCCAGAATCAAGCGGGACGATATTCACATGAGAAAATCTGGTTTCGCGCTGTTCGCGGCGTCGCTGGCTCTTGCCGCGCCCGCCGTCGCTCAAAATATGCCGGATGCCACACCCAATCCCGCCATACGGCAGGCTTTCGATCAAATGCGCACGCGCATGGAAGGCGTTCGGCGCACGGAACGTTCGCAAATGCTCGAGGCACTGACGCCCGAGCATCGCACGCTCTTGGCCACGATTGCGGGACAGCTCGCCACCGCCGTCGATCCAAATTACGAGGCGGCGGCAAAGCGTTTGAGCTCGGCGTTATCAGCAACGGAGTCTCAAGGCGTACTCCGTGCGGCCCAAAATGCGCGGCGCCAGCGGGAAGATATCATGCAAAGTATGATGCCTGCACCGCCGGAGGGCGGCCGCGTGATGCGACGTGAATTCCGGCGCGGACCCGCGGCGCAGGACGCCGGACGCACATTGCTCAGAACGATGATTGGCGGCGGCGGACCGGGATTCGGCCCGATGATGATCATGCGCGCTGGGATGGACGCGGGACCGTAGCATTCGGCCGCCCGTTGTATTGCAGCGAATCGTGGGAAAGCTGCGCGCATGGATCTGACCAAAGAGTATCCGCGCAGCCCCCGCGACCAGCTTGACGGCATCGCGCTATTGCCCCGCGCGATCGATAAGGCGCGCGCCCAGCTCGAGGGTAAACTCGGCGAGTATACCTATTACGGTTGCCGGTTTAATCTCAAGCTCTTCAACACGTTCGGCGTTACCGAGGATGAATTTCTGGACGCCGTTCGCGGTGCAGGTGACGACGGTGCCGTTCTCGAGTGGATTCGCGACTATGTGCGTCCCGAGCGCGAAAAAATTGCCAAGATGAACGAGTGGGTACTCCGCAACGAGCCTGCCAATGACGCCGAACGCGAAGAGTTTTGCGACGAGCTCGAAAAAATCGATCCGGGCAACGATTCGGTAAACACCTGGACGGATTTGGTGGATCTCGAAGAGGGCAGGCTGAAGAAGGAGAGCTCGACCGCGACTTAGCCGCTCGAAAATGAGAAAGCCCCGATTCTTACGTCGGGGCTTTTCGATGCCAAACCGAGGCTTATTTGACGACGTGCCAATCTTCGATTTGGTATTGTTTGCCGGTCGCGGCGACGATGAGCACTCCGTCGCCGAATGCATCGACGTTGAAATTCGCAACCGGGTTTGCGTTCTTCGTGAGCGTGCCGGAGATGAAGTGTTCGTTCGCGGGCGAGACTCCGCTATTCGTTTGAACGTTCAGCGTATCGCCGTTCACGAGCGATGCATTCGTCACGGTAAGGTTCGCCAACACGCCGTGCGCATACGTGGCCGAAATCGGAATGCTGTATTGTCCCCTCGAAGTTCCGCCGGCGAGCGTGAACATCGGCGTCGATATCGGGCACGCCGTGTTTTGAACGCCGGCTTGAATGGACAGGCCGCCGATTGCTGCAGTGTAGGCGGTCCCCGTGTGGGTGCTCTGCCAAGTTACAGTTCCGTCGCCATTGACCGTGCGCGTTCCGCTCGGCGTCATACCGGCCCAGCCGAACGTTTCGCCCAGTGACTGATTCCCGGTCGCATTAAAGCCGGCCGTGTCGGAACAGAACGTCGTGCTGTTGCCGGTGCTCGCGGCAACGACGAGTTCGCCGTCGGCATCGATCGTCTTGACGCCGTTGATGTCGAGCTCGCCGGTGTGCGTCCGGTCAAATCCGTTGCTCAAAACCGGGAAGCCGTATCGATCGAACGTCGCGTTTGTATAACTGACGGTTTCCGACCGTACCGCGGCGGGCGTGGTGCTATTCAGTGCAAACAGCGAGACGGTGCGAGCAACGGTTTCTGAATTTGCGCTCGACGGTGTGAAGATGCGAACGGCATCGCGCGCAATTGCCGTGCACGCATTGTCGTAGAAATCGATGCGTTCGGTAGAGTTCGGATCGCCGTGTTTGTCCGGCGCGAAGAACTCTACGCCGTTGCTGCAGGAACCGTCGCCCACCGATTGACGCGAGACCGACTCTGCGCGGACGCTGCTTTGCAGCGGCGATCCGGTTGCGTCGTTGTTGTAGCTTTGGAAGTCTTTCACGGGACTCCCAACCGCGTTTGCGGTGTCGATTGCATCTTCGGTTTGCTGCTGAACCGATTGGGTGCTGTTGCCGCCGCCGGCCGCAGGCAGCGTGCCGCCGGCATTTCCGCCTCCGCCACAAGCCGTGAGCATCGTGCTGCCGAGGAGTGCCGTAATTGTCAGAACATGACGTGCATTCATTGCGTAGCTCCAAATCCTTAAACGTGAAGGGTGCTTAATCACGTTATAGCGGGAGCAAGGGAGCGCTTCATGAGCGCATCCTGAAAGACGCATCAGAATCGGATTAAAAGGCTTGGCACAGGCGGTACAGGACTCCGACCGGGGCGCATCGTACCCTGGTCAGCCGTGCCCAGTAGTGTGGGTAGGTGGCCGAGTGGTTAAAGGCAACAGACTGTAAATCTGTCCAGCTAACGCTGTACGCTGGTTCGAATCCAGCCCTGCCCACCAGATTATTGCGGGCGTTGCATAGTGGTAGTGCTTCTGCCTTCCAAGCAGACAGCGCGGGTTCGATTCCCGCCGCCCGCTCCAGTTCGTTCGTTACTATGACGTACTGGCGGCATTTCGTTTTCGCACGATCGCGTCGGTGATATTTCGGAACTGCACGTAATGTGCGACGTGGATTATCCGAGCATCACTCAGGTAGGGAGAGTCCCCGCTCTTGAAGTACAGCATCGGGCACAATGACGCCGTCGTAGCTTAGTGGTAAAGCACGTCCTTGGTAAGGACGAGACCGCGGGTTCAATCCCCGCCGACGGCTCCAGATTGAAAAGAGGAAAGCCGAGCATTCGCCCGGCCTTTCCTACTTAATAACATTCAACACTTTTTCGCAATACGGGCGTAGTATGCGCATGTGCTGGCCGCATTGTCGACGCAGAACCATCCTTACCCGCTTCAGGTCCTCACGTTCGGGCTTGCGATGCTTCCAATTCTTCTGCTGGCTGCACTCATCATTGCATCGATCGTGTGGACGCGGTTCCGGCACCGTAAATCGCGCCACCGCGATGTCATGAAACAGCTGATGAACAAATAAGGTTTTCTATGCCAAGTCCGCTTCGGCGGCGAGGTACAGATCGTGATCCTCCGTATCGATCCGCCCTCGCAGTGCGTGCGTGAATGCGTCCCACTCAGTGCGCCACGTGTCCACGTTCGCCTCAATTGCGCCATTCGGCGACCACTTACGCCAGATCTCCACAAACTGTGCGCGCAGGCCACCCATCTCGCGGCGATAACGTTCGGCTTTTCCCCGAACGATTGCGTTCCGGCTTTTCCCAAGCTGCGGATACAACCACTCGTCTTCCAACTTTAGATGCGCGAGCAAGACGTTTCGAAAACGTTTGAGCAGCGCAATCATTTCCGCCGGCGACGTTGCGCGTTGGTCCATTTCGTCCAGGAGAAAACGCAGGACGGAGTGATGATCCAGGCAGGTCTGGACGTCGATGCGCTCGTTGATACGCGCGCCCGCGGACAATCGCTCAGTGCGGTATTGATTTGGAAGCGGCGTGTGCTCGATGAACTGACGCACCAGCCTTTCGATTCCGACCTTATCGACTTCGTGAAATCGTGCGAGTACCGGACTATCGATGTCGAAGACGCCGTACACGGCGTTCTCGTGCAGCAGGGGCACCACGAGTTCGGAGCGCGACGCGGAATCGCAAACGATGTGGTCGGCGAATGCCTCGACGTCGTCGACGATCATCGTCTTAGCGCTTTCAAACGCTTTGCCGCAAACGCCGCGCCCCGCCGGCAGACGCGTGCATGCGGGTTTGCCGCCGAAGGGCCCAAGCACGAGTCCGTGGGCATCCGGAAAATAAAAGCCGGCCCAATTTACGAGCGGCAGAACGTCGTACACGAATGCGGCAAAATTCGCGCAATTTGCAATGAAATCGCGCTCGTCCTCGAGTAGGGACGCAGCTTGGCGCTCGAGCAAATCGTAATCCACGGCCGCGTTTGGCTGCGTGTCCGTTCCGGTCTGGGGCATGGCACAGCCTTTACCCGCATCTATGCTGCCGGCCTTGTGGCTCGTTTCTGCCGCCCGGCGGGCGAGCGAGCCACCGCACGCAACGCCTAGAACGCGGAATAAAGCGCGCCCGGGCGGAATCGAACCGCCAACCTCGGCCTTAGGAGTGCCTTGCTCTATCCTATTGAGCTACGGGCGCACGCCGGTCCCACCACCCTGTTTCGGCCGGAAAGGGCGGTTGCGCCTCCGGATGCCGCTATGTTATAGTAGGGCGTCTTCATAACGGGCCTCGGGTCCGTTATATTTACGTTGGACGGTAGAGGAACGTGGCGAAGAAAGAGAATCGCGTGATGGTCGTCATGGCGTGCACGGAGTGCAAGCGCCGGAATTATAACACGCAGAAAAACAAGCAGAAGACCTCCGAGCGCCTTGAACTGAGCAAATATTGCCGGTTCTGCCGTTGCCATCGCTCGCATCGAGAGACGAAGTAGACGGCAAGCACGCTCGCTGCACCAGCGAGACACAATTTAGGGCGGTAGCTCAATTGGTAGAGTAGCGGTCTCCAAAATCGCCGGTTGCAGGTTCGAGTCCTGTCCGCCCTGCCAATCTCCCGTTAAAGCCGAAGGTAATCTGGAGTAACCTCGTGATGAATAAGGCCCCCGGCGGCTCGCCGGACGCCAGAAAAAGATTAGCGAATCAGAGCGCCCAGGAATTTATTCGCGGCGTCTGGTTGGAGCTGCGCCGCGTAACGTGGCCGACCCGCGAAGAGTGGGTTTCGGCGACCGTGCTGACTGTGGTACTGGTGGTGGCGATTGGCTTGTTCACGTGGGTGTGCGACTGGGTGTTTGGTCAATTCTTCACCTTGGTTCATCCAGGTTAGCCATGACGGATCTTCCATTGGACCAAGAACGCGAGGGCTTCGCGATCACGCACGAAAAGCATGAAGCCGAAGAGCAAGCGCTCACCGAGGCCGCGCATAGCGACGATCTTGGCGCGGCCGACGCAGTCGCCGAAGAAATCGAGGGCGCTCCGGACGCCGACGAAGAGCTGCATGACGAACGCGTGCAAGCTCCGCCGCGCGCCAAAGACGATCGCAAGCACTGGTACGTGATCCACACGTACTCTGGTTACGAGAACAAAGTCAAAGCAAATCTCGAGCGCCGCATCCACTCGATGAACATGCAGGATAAGATTTTCCGCGTGCTCGTCCCGATGGAAGACGAAGTCGAGTTCAAAGACGGCAAGCGGAAAATCACGCCGAAGAAAGTTTTTCCCGGATACGTGCTTGTTGAGATGGACATGGACGATCAGTCCTGGTACGTCGTGCGCAACACGTCGGGCGTTACCGGCTTCGTCGGCAGCCCGGGCGCAGGCGAGAAGCCTGTTCCGCTGCAAGACAAAGAAGTGAAGACGATTCTCAAGCAGATGGGCATCGAAACGCCCAAACTGAAGATCGACTTCAAGAAAGGCGATCGCGTCAAGGTCACGTCCGGTCCGTTCTTCGACTTCACCGGAATCGTCGACGAGATTCAACCGGAGAAAGAGAAAGTTCGAGCGCTTATCTCGATCTTCGGGCGCGAGACGCCGGTCGAACTCGAGTTTTATCAAATCGAAAAGGTCTAGCGCTTCGACGCGCTTAGCCGCACTTCGACGGGCTGGAGGATGACAATGTGGGGTGACCCCGACCACATTGTCTATTAAAGGGGCAGACTACTAAACAGTCGAGGTTACAATGGCAAAGAAAGTCGTAGGCAAAATCGGCCTACAAATTCCGGCCGGGAAAGCAACGCCCGCGCCGCCGATCGGTCCGGCTCTCGGCCCGTACAGCCTGAATATCATGGACTTCTGCAAGCAGTACAACGAACGTACTGCCTCGCAGGCGGGCATGATCATTCCGGTCGAGATTACCGTTTTCGAAGATCGCACGTTCACGTTCATCACGAAGACTCCGCCGGCTTCGTTCCTCATTAAACAGGCGCTGAAACTCGAATCCGGTTCGAAAGAGCCCAACCGCAACAAAGTCGGCAAACTCAGCAGCGCGCAGCTCGAAGAGATTGCAAAGGTGAAGATGCCCGACATCAACGCGAACGACATCGAGGCCGCGAAAAAAATCATTGCGGGCACCGCGCGTTCGATGGGCGTGGAGGTGGAAGCATAATGGCACGTTTCCACGGTAAACGCTTCCGCAATGCAGTCTCCGGTTACGATCGCAAACAAGTCTTCGATACGAACGAAGCGGTGACGATCGTGAAGAAGAATGCGAACGCGAAGTTCGATGAAACGGTTGAGGCGCACATTCGTTTGGGCGTGGACCCAAAGAAGAGCGATCAAAACGTGCGCGGAACCGTGCTTCTTCCGCACGGAACGGGCCGTACAGTGCGCGTCATTGCGTTCGCGAAGGGCGACAACGCCAAAGCAGCGGAGGCCGCGGGTGCCGATGTTGTGGGCGAACAGGATTTGATCGACAAAGTGAAAGGCGGCTTCGCCGATTTCGACGTCGCCGTTGCGACGCCGGATATGATGGGCGCCGTCGGTTCGCAACTCGGCCGTATTCTCGCGCAGAAGATGCCGAACCCCAAGGCGGGCACCGTCTCGCCGAACATCGCCGGCGCGATTCGCGACATCAAAGCCGGTAAGGTCGAGTATCGTTTGGACAAGACCGGCATCATTCACACGATTGTCGGCAAGGCGAGCTTCGGCGAAGAGCAGCTTGCGGAAAACGTGTCGACGCTGCTCGATGCAATCATTCGCGCGAAACCGGCTGCCGCAAAGGGCACGTATCTCAAGAGCATCACGCTCACCAGTACGATGGGCCCGGGCGTGAAAGTCGATCCGAATCGCGTCAAAACGCACGCGTAATCGCTTCGACGGTCAAGAAGAAGCAAAAGCCCGCCGGTACCGGCGGGCTTTTGTTTTAGCGCGAAATAAATCAGGGTCCGCTTTGCGCGCAACCGCCGGTGCGGTTGTCCCAAAGCGGCTGCGTCGGATAATTGCCGGCATTCGGATTGTCTTCGAGGTTTTGCCACGCGCACTTGTCGCCGATCTCGCTGCCGCTAGAATCGAGCCATCCGCTGTTCGGCTGCGGATCCGTTTGCGTCTCGGCCTCTTCGTGACCGGCGATGATCGAAACGCCGTCGTACGTGCCCGGATTGTTGACCGCACCGACGCCGCAATTGCCGCCCGCATCGGATTGATAGGGAAGATCCGTAAACGAAACGACGCCTTCGGATTCCGACTCGCTGCTGTGCCACGCACACCAAGAGCTTCTGAACCCACTCGGATCGTTGCCCGATTGAATTGCGACGATGTAGCTCGCGTTCACGCCGCCGTAACCGAAATGCAACGCGGCTTTCTGCGCTTCGGCGCCGACGTTGCTCGATGATGGCCGCCGCGGCACCGACGACGAATCGATCCACGTTCCCGCAAGCTGATTGGATGGGTTGCTAATCGCACCATTCGAACCCGTGTATTGCGTATCGATGTTGATCCATTTGCCGCCGCCGATTGCGCCCAGGAAACCCGTCAGCGCTTTATATTCGCCGTCGCCGGTCGTCCATTTCGGACCCCAGAAAACGACGTAGATTTTCGGCGTAGTTTGTACCGGCCCGCCATGCCACGTGAGGTTTGCCGAACTTGCGCGCCCCGAGCTGAGGGTCGTAATGCCGCGCGTGTAATCGCTCAGCACGGTGACGCCGCGCGCCGGCAGCACGTGGAGAGTCAGGCCGTCGTCCACCATGGTTCGCGATTGAATCGACGGCCCGGACGGATGCGACGATTGCGGAGCGGTGGTTGCCGGAAGGGATTGAGGGCCGCCGCCGCTGCAGGCTGCGAGCAACGCTGCCACGGCGGAAAGAGCGAAAAGACGAGGTGCTTGCACGTAAAGACCTCCGCGAGAGTGCAAAGTACCCCCATCTTCCCACGGCCTCGCGGCCGCTACCTAGGTGCAATTTGCACTATATCAGGCTTACACGTCCGGTCGCCAAGTCATACACCCCGCCAACGACCTCGATCTCGCGGCTTTGGACCGCCGCTACCATAATCGGGTCCGCGGTTTTCAGCCGCTGGACCGCTAAGCGAACGTTGGCAACCACCGCGTTGTAGACCCGGTCTCCGTGCTCGTGGGCCGAATCACGGGCTGCGGGCGCGATAGCCTCGGCCAGCGTCTGCACTTGCCCCGGGAACTTCTTGCCGTCCTCAACGTATTCGACCGCGGCCTTCACGGCGCCGCAGGCGGTGTGTCCCAGGACCATAACGAGCGGCGATTTTAGAACGGCGGTGGCGTACTCGATGGAGCCCAGTCCCGCATCGGTCACGAAATTGCCGGCGACCCGCACGGTGAAAATGTCGCCCGGATCGTGATCGAAGAGGATCTCGACGGGCACACGGGAGTCCGAACATGCAAGGACGGTCGCAAATGGCGTCTGCCCGCTCGCCAGCTCGCGTACGCGTGCAATCGGCGCCGAAGGCCGGGGCTTGCCCTCGGCGAACCGGGCGTTGCCGTCCATCAGGTTTTTTAGTGCAGCGCTTGGGTGCATCGATGCTTTCTCGTTGGCGGCCGGCGCCGTTGAGGGCAGAATCCCTGCGGCAAAGGCGCCGGCGGTGGAAAAAAGGAACGTCCGGCGATTCGTCATCACGGTTGGTCTCCTCTCTTACCGACCACCATAGCACCTTGCGCACCTCCCCGGCCCTCTGATATGATGGCCGACGGCTCCGAAGACCGTAGGTCGTCCGCAAGGACGGTAATGTCGGAAACGACGCCTACCGAGGACGTGATATCGAGCGCGCACGCGCCCTTTTTGCGTTCCTCCGGTGCGGATGGAGCGCTTAATTCTTTTTAGGGAGCGTTATGCCAACCGCAAAGAAAGAAGCCGCGATTGCGGAGCTTCGAGATCGCATCTCGGGTTCAGGCAATCTGTTCTTCACGAACTATGCGGGTTTGACCGTCGAAGAAATCACGCGTTTGCGTGGTGAACTTCGCAAAGACGGCAGCTCGTATGCGGTCGCAAAAAACACGCTGTTCTCGATTGCCGCAGGCGACGAACTCGCAAAGCAACTCGAGCAGTTCCTTCATGGTCCCACGGCCATCGTGTTTGCCGGAAACGATCCGGTGGCGCCGGCCAAGGCGATCAAAAAATTCTCGGACGACGTCAAACCAATCGAAGTCAAGGCCGCGTACATCGAAGGCCGTGTCGTCGACGCGGCGCAAGTTACTGCACTTGCAGCGCTGCCTTCGCGTGAAGAGCTCATCGCGAAGATGGTCGGTTCCATCGCCAGCCCGCTGCGCGGTCTCGTCACCGTGCTTTCGGGCAATCAAAGCGGACTCGTCCGTGCCCTCAACGCTATCCGCGAGAAAAAAGAAGCCGCGGCCGGCGCTTAACCAATGAACGCAAAAGTTTAGGAGACACATACGTATCATGGCAGTTGCCGATATCATCGAAACAATCGATAAACTCACCGTGCTCGAGCTCGCGGATCTCGTCAAACAGCTCGAAGAAAAGTACGGCGTTTCCGCCGCCGCTCCGGTTGCAATGATGGCGCCGGGCGCGGGCGCGCCGGGTGCTGCGGCTCCGGCTGCGGAGAAGACCGAGTTCGACGTGATTCTGCAAGAGGCAGGCGCGGAGAAGATCAAAGTCATCAAGGCGGTTCGCGAGATCACGAGCCTTGGCCTCACCGAAGCCAAGACGTTCGTCGAAAGCGCGCCCAAGGCGGTCAAGGAAGGCGTCAGCAAAGACGAAGCCGAGGCCGTCAAGAAGAAGCTGGAAGAGGCCGGCGCCAAAGTCGAAGTTAAGTAGCACGTTATCGTTCTCGACAAAACGCAGGAGAGCAGTCCGAATGGACTGCTCTCTTTCTATTTGCACTGTGCTAGTCTCCCGATAGGAGGTGCCGCTCTGCGCCAAAGTTGCGCATTATGCCATGACGAAGTCGCAGGGTGCGATTTTGCAGCTCGAAGGAGAGGGTCCGTTCAAAGACATCCTTTTGACGCAATAAATTGCGCCGCTTGAGCCTTTCGACCCACCCTCCTCTCGTTCGACGCGTGCTACCGTTGGGGCGGAGGTTGACTATGCGCATACTACTCGCTGCATGTGCGCTCGCTTTCGCGGCATCCGTGGTTACGGCGTCCGCGCAGACGGCCGGCGCACCCACGATTGTGATGGCGAATCAGGAGAAGTGGACCGCGGGCACGGGGATGCTCAAGGGAGCCGACGTCGCCGTCTTGTCCGGCGATCCGATGAAGAGTGGCCCGTACGTGATACGTCTGAAATTGCCGGCCAACACGACGTTCCCGGCGCATTTCCATGGCGACACGGAGATGCTTACGGTTATTTCCGGAACGTTCTACGTTGGTTTAGGCGACAAGGCGGATCCCGCGAACGTGACGGCTCTGGCACCAGGCTCGTTTGCGTCGGTTCCGGCGAACGTCCATCATTACGCGATGACCAAGAGCGAGCCCGTCGTTATTCAGATCAACGGAATGGGTCCGTTTTCGATGACAGCCGTCGGAGAGAAGATGTAGGCTGCATGCAGATTGCGAAACATACGGCGGGCTGAAGACAGCCCGCCATTTTTTTGTTGGGAGACTGCATGGGTTCTTCGTACGCCGCGCCGGCCGGCATGACCGCGCTGATCTACGTCATCGTGATTGCGCTTTTCGTTTATCGGATGATGCGTCCGATGCGCGTGAGTGTCGCTCGCATTTGGGTACGGCCGGCGATTCTCGTCGTCTTTACCGCCTTTGCAATCTGGGGCGAACAAACCATCGCGCCCGCGCCGCTTTGGCAGCTGGCCGCAATCCTTATCGCCGGCGCGATCGTCGGTGTGCCGCTCGGCATCTTGCGAGGCCGGCACAGTGAAGTTCGGGGCACGGAACGCCCGGGCATTTACTACGTGCATTCATCACCGCTCGTAACCGGCATTTGGCTGCTGGCATTTGTAGCGCGCGGCGCCATTCGCTACTTCATTCCGGGCGCTAGCCACGGAACGACGGTATGGACGATTGGGATTTTGGCGTTTGCGACGGCCGCCATCGTGGTTTCCGGATTCATCGTGCACCAGAAACTGAAGCAGGTCATGCAACAAGCGCGGGCCGCATAAGTAGTGAGAAGAGAGGGAGGCTCCGATGCAACAGGTTCAAGTCCAGCGGCGACCGTCATATGCGCTATGGATTGCGCTTGCAATTGGGCTAATCGTCGCGATCTCGATTATCGGCTCGTACAATAGCTTGGTCTCACTCGGCCAGGCGGTAGACGCGCAATGGGGCCAGGTGCAGAACGTGTATCAGCGCCGCGCGGATCTCGTGCCCAATTTGGTCGCTACGGTAAAGGGCGCGGCGAACTTCGAGAAAAGTACGTATATCGCTGTAACTCAAGCGCGCGCGAGCGTTGGGCAGCTCTCCCCGGACGTGCTCAAGAATGCGACGAACGATCCGAACGCCATGGCGCAATACGAGCGCGCGCAGAATAATCTGGGCAGCGCACTTTCTCGTTTACTAGTCGTCGTCGAGAATTACCCGCAGCTTAAAGCGAACGAAAATTTCCTTACGCTGCAGACGCAGCTCGAAGGAACTGAGAACCGGATCGCCGTCGAACGCCGCCGGTACAACGATGCGGCTCGCGCTTTTAATACTCGCAGGAACACGTTTCCTACAGTATTGTATGCGGGTTTGTTCGGCCAGCGATTTAACGATAAATCGTACTTCCAAGCCGCTGCGGGCGCGCAAAACGCGCCGCAGGTAACGTTTCCGTGAAACCGATCGACGGTGACCGCATTCGCTCGGCGATCCGCAGCGCGGAAGAAGGAACATCCGGGCGAATCGGCGTGCACGTCGCGCAAGGCCGCGTGACCGACGCGTTGGATCATGCGCGCGCACATTTCCAGCGAGCAGGTTTGCACGAATATCCCGACGCGAACGCCGTGCTCTTCGTCATCGCGCCGAAATCGCGCAAATTCGCGGTGTATGGCGGAGAGGCGATCCACACGCGCTTGGGCGATGCGTTTTGGAACGAGCTCGTCGCAGATATGGCGGCATATTTCGCCGATGGCCGTCTGACCGAAGGCCTCACCCATGGTATCGACCGCGTCGGAAAAGCGTTACGCTTGCATTTTCCATCGATGGTGAACGCATGATTGCGGCCCTCGTATTAGCGGCAGCGGTTGCGATTCCGCCGCGCCCCAGCGATTACGTAACGGATAACGCGGCTGCATTGAGTACGAATGCCGCTCAGCAGATCCGTACGGAGTTACAGACGTACGAACAGTCTACTAAGCATCACGTCATCGTCTGGATCGGGCAATCGACGGGAGATACGCCGCTCGAGGATTGGACGATTCGCGCGGCGGAGCAGTGGAAGGTTGGGCGAAAAGGCGTCGACGACGGCGCAATTCTCTTCATATTCATGCGCGATCGTAAAGTTCGCATCGAAGTCGGATACGGACTGGAAAGCGCGCTTACGGACGCACAAGCCGGCGAGATCATCCGCAACACGATCGTCCCGAAGATGCGAGCGGGCAACATAGACGGCGCGGTCCAAGGCGGCGTCGATGCGATGTTGCTCACCATTACACCGTCGTTTGCAGCGCAGATTCAGCATCCGCTAAGCGCGAGTTCGGAGAGTTCGAACTCCAGCGTCTCGCCGGTCTTCGCGTTCGTGCTCATTACGTTCATTCTGATTCTCGTGCTGATTTCGATTAGGTCGGTCCAAAGAAAAGGCCGCCGGGGCGCCTGGTATTGGGGCGGTTATTCCGGCGGCGGATGGTCCGGTGGCGGCGGAGGAGGTTTCTCGGGCAGCTTCGGAGGCGGATTCGGTGGAGGTGGCGCTTCCGGCGGCTGGTAGCGAATGCGCTACTTAGAGCACGTCAAGTCTATGCGGTAATTGTAACCGGGCGTTTTCATCTTCCAAAACTTCGCGTCTTTGCCGGGATGATATTGTCTGTATTTCGCGACGTCAAAGGTAATGAGTAGTTTTGCGGGCTTGTTGTTTTGATCCAAGGTTTGGTTTGAGTAAAAGCCCTGCGTGTACGTGAATTGGCCCGACGCCGGGAAAGAATGATAATCAAGCTGTTGCTGATTAAGCGCTCCGGTTGTCGTATCGCCGGGCGTAAGCGTGTCCCCGTTTGCGAGCGCGAGCACGAAATCTTGCTTGAGGGTGTCTACGGCCGGCAAGACTCCCGCAAAGCTCGTGCCGTTAGCCCATTGCATCGTCACGTTCCACGCGTTTGGCCGATCGCCCGCAGGTTGGAATGCAACGTTGGTTACACGGACGCGCCACACGCCGTTAAACATCCACTGGTTCATGCAGCCCGATTGAGCGCCGACTTGCGTCGAACCGCCTTCCGCCTGTTGTGGCGCGGCACCGAACGCCGGTGTGGACGCGAGCGCCGCGAGAGCTAGCATAGTAAAAAGAAGCCTCATCGTGCGTTCCTTTCAGTAGCAACAAGCTCCGCGGGACTCGAGCTTACCCCAGGGCCGCTTTGGTGCGCAAGGGTCTTAAAGAGTCATTAATATCGTTCTGTCACAATGAACTCCGGTATGATCGCCGGCGAGCCGTCAATTCCAGCCGCGTACGAGGCCTTTTGCAGCGTGCTGCGCCTTCGCGGCCCAACGTTGAACCTGCTGTTCGAGCAGGCGCGCATATCGCCCGAACGCGAGGGCGACGGTGTGGTCCGCGACGCGTTTGCAGGCGCTATCGTTACGGTCTTGCACGACATGCTCCGCGTCTACTGGCAGGCCAAAGACGGAAGTAAAGCAGACTGGAAACATGCCGGTCCAAAGATTAAAGGGTTTTCGGCCGGCCAGATCGTGGCGGCAGCGCTGGATAACTTGCGGCACTTCGAGGAATGGGATTCGCAAAAACTCGCGACGCTGCCGCAGATGCGCTCGCTAAAAGTCTTATGCGCGGTGCTCGACATCCCGCTGAAGAAAAGCGCAAAGCGCATGCCGTTCCGCGGGAACGTTTGCTGGCCCGTACTGGACGCGCTCAGCGCCGGTGAAGGTTACGGCCGCATCGATGCGCTCGTGCGTGAATTTGCCTCGGCGCTGTGCAATAAACGCGAGCGTTAGAAATCGCCAGGCGTATCATCGGGTGGTTCGGAAAGTGATGCCATGGCCTATGGCGGCGCGCACGTTGGCGCGGGATCTCGCTCGCCTTCGAACGGTTCGCGGTGAGGGGCTAGTACCCGCGCACCTGTCACTTCGCCCGCATACGTCGCCGGCTTATCTGGCCTCCGCTGGTTGCATCGCTTTCGCCCGCGCACGCGCGCACCTACAGCGTAACGCGGCGCGTAAAACTCTTCGACTACGAGATCGTGGAGGAACTCGGCGATGCGCTCGACGACCCGCACACAAAGGGAAGAAGCGCTTCGCCTGCGCTTTTCGTATTACGCCGACGATTTGACGAACTTCGTACGTACGATGCGCCGCTGGACCACGAACTCGACGCGATCTATGCGCTCGCGCTGCGGCGCTAGCATCAATCAGGACGGGCGTACAAATCCGTGCTGAGATATTTCAGCCCCGAATCGATCATCAGCGTAACGACGGTCGAGCCCCGACCCAGTTCTTTCGCAATCTCAATCGCCGCGCAAACATTGGCGCCCGATGAGGTGCCCGCAAATAGCCCTTCCTCACGCGCTAGGCGCCGCGCCATCTTTTTTGCGTCTTGTGTGGATACCGGCACCACGCGATCGACCAGCGCCGGGTCCCACAGCGGCGGAACGTATCCAATGCCGACGCCCTCGATATCGTGAACGCCGGGTGCGCCCCCGGAAAGCACCGGCGATTCGGCGGGTTCAACCGCGACCGCTTTGCAAGCGGGATTGTGCGTTTTGAGCGCCATCGCGACGCCGCGAAGCGAATGGGACGTGCCGACCATCTGTACGAATGCGTCGACGCGGCCGCCTGTCTGGTCCCAAATTTCGTCGCCGACGGGTTCGTATCCGGACGCCATGTCGCGATTTTCGAGCTGATCGGTCCAATACGTGTTGGGCTGCTCGCTTAGTTCGCGCGCGGCCGCGATCATATCCAAAAACAGCTGCTTATCGATCCGCTCGTGATGCAGAAGTTTGAGCTGCGCGCCGTACGCTGCCATGTGATCGAGCTTTTCACGGCTGAATGCCGTCGAGCTGACGACTTTGATACGGTAGCCTTTTAGCGCGCAGACCAGTGCCAGCGATGTGCCCGTACTCCCGCCGGTGTATTCCACAACGGTGTACCCCGGCCTCAACCGGCCGTCTTGCTCCGCCCGCGAAATGGCGCTGACAGCCATGCGGTCTTTCATACTTCCTGTCGGATTTTGCCACTCGAGCTTCACCGCAACGGTGGCGCAGTTCGGCGGCACCACACGACGGAGCGTCACTAACGCCGTATTGCCGATCGATTCCAACATGTTAGTATAAATACTACACTGCCGAGGAGCGCACCATGGTGCATGATGAGTTGCCCGACAATTTTCGCAACAATGAGAACGTGAAGTACTCGGGGTTGCGCGTGGTCGACATACCGGCAGAAGCCGCGGCCAATGCACCGTGGTTCAATCAGACGCTCACTACGGTGAACGACGCGGTGGTTCGCCTGGGAATTTTTCAGGGAGACTTTCCCTGGCACAAGCATGTCGACCAAGACGAGTTTTTCTTGGTTTTGGATGGCGAGATATCGCTCGACGTTGAGGGTCTTGGCCAGGTCGCACTAACCCAGCACCAAGGATTCACGGTACCGAAAGGCACCATGCACCGCCCGCGTTCACCGCAGCGTTCCGTGGTTCTCATGGTTGAGTCGGTAGGCATCGTTCCGACCGGCGATTAGTCGTCGCGGTGCTGAACGTTGTAGATGACCAGGTCCCAGGCGTTGCGAATTCCGATCACGAGCAGCAAGAGTACTGCTGCTGCAGCGCAGTAAAAGCCAAACGCCGCTGCCTTCCAAATTCCCACCGCGGCCGCGCCGATAACCAGATAGCCGACGTATGGCAAGGCAACATACCAGATCAAATCGTCAAAGCCCAGCTCGCTCAAGCGCCACATGCGATCTGCGCCGCTCGTCAACATGTAAACAAGTCCCACGATCGCGACTACGCCTAGCATTATACCGAGTGCGATCGGTTCGAAGTGCGGCGTCAACATGACCATCGTGACCACAATGACGGTCGCGAAGAAAACAACAATCGGTGTGAAAAAACCGCGCGTAGCGCGAATGCCTTCGTCCGTAGCCAGCGTGCGTTGGCCCAGCGACATCACGACGAACATCAGACCCATCAGCGTTGCAGCCGCCGTGCCGGCGAAAACGTAAAAGTCGCGCCAGGCGTCGAGCTCTTTAGGCCAGTCTAGCAATACTTCCAATCCGGCGGACACTGCGGCTTCGCCGCCGCGCTAACCGGCGCGATGTGCTTGGTGCCCGAATTCGACCTTGAACGCGAGGTTGAAGTGTTTGTGTAACCTGCCTGGCGCCGCCCACAGCCGCCCTTGTACTGGTTGTTCCAGCTCGATGTGAGAATCGGCGTCGAGCAGCCAATGTTTGTGTTGAACTTTGCAAACGTCGACGGATCGGCGCTGAACTCGTCTTGCAGCGAACTTACGCGATGACTGTCGCTGGGATGGTCGGCCAAAAATTCCGGCGTGCCGGCGCCGCTGCCGCTCTGTTCGAATTGCTGCATGAGCCACACCATCCCGTATGGCGTGACGCCCGCTTGCGCGCAGATGTACGCGCCGGTGTAGTCCGCATTATGCTCGACGTCGCGCGAGAAGTGCGCGGCCTGGATGTTTGCGCCCAGGCCGATGAGGGAGTTGGCAATTTGATTACGGCCGCCGCCGAGTAGCAGGGAAAGGCCCGTCGCGTACAGCGAGAGCCGCTGATCCTTTACATACAGATTGTATACGTCGTGATGGATGTCGTGCGAGACCTCGTGGCAAAGTACGCCCGCAAGCTCTTCCTTGTTCTTCACGAACGTCATCATCGAATCGGTGACGTAGACGTCGCCGCCGGGAACGGCGAACGCATTGGGCTGACTTTCATGCACCAGCGTGAAGTGGAACGGCATGAAATATTTCTGATCCGCGACAGGCGTAATTTTCGCCGCGATTGAGTTGAGCGTCGTGTAATACGGCGAACTGGAGATAATCTCGCCTTTTCGCGCAAGCTGCTGACGCACTTGCTGACCGATTTGGATCTCTTGTTGCTCTTGATCGGTATAAGCCAAGGCCGGCGCCGCTCCGGCCAGGCAGAGCACGCTTGCAAGAAGCACGGCTGCGATTCGGTTCATAGGTCTTGTCATTCTTACCACGCTTACTAAACGAAAACAAAAAGAGCGGTCTCTCGCAAGAAACCGCCCCCTTGTTCCGTCTCTAATGCGCCCTTTAATGAATCAAGAACGCCACCAGCAGCAGCGCTACGATGTTCAGTACCTTGATCATCGGGTTGATCGCCGGGCCGGCCGTATCTTTGTACGGATCTCCCACCGTATCGCCGGTTACCGCTGCCTTGTGCGCATCGGAACCTTTGCCGCCGTTGTGCCCGTCTTCAATGTACTTCTTGGCATTGTCCCACGCGCCGCCGCCGCTCGTCATCGCGATTGCAAGGAAGAGCCCGGTGACGATCGCGCCCATAAGGATGCCGCCCATGACTTGCGCGCTGGTGATTCCGGGAAACACGTGAATCGCGCCCAGGATGACGACGATCACAGGTACGCCGACCGGAATAAGCGCGGGGACGACCATTTCCTTCAGCGCGGCGCGCGTAACGATATCCACCGTCGACGCGTAGTCGGGACGCGACGTTCCCGCCATGATGCCCGGATTGTTCTTGAACTGCATGCGAACGTTCTCAACGACCTTGCCGCCGGCGCGTCCCACTGCTTCCATTGCAAGTGAAGAGAAGAAGAACGGCAGCAATCCGCCGATGAGCAATCCCGCGAGCACGAACGGGTTGCTGATGATGAATTCGCCCTGAATGTTTGCCGGACAATGCATGCCCGGTGCGGAGCAGTGGTTGGTAAGCTCTTGCAGGAACGAGGCGAACAGCACGATCGCCGCCAGACCCGCCGAGCCGATCGCGTAGCCTTTTGTAACGGCCTTCGTCGTATTGCCGACCGCGTCGAGCGGATCGGTGATGTTGCGTACGTCGTCCGGCAGCTCCGCCATTTCCGCAATGCCGCCGGCGTTATCCGTAATCGGTCCGAACGAATCGATCGCGACGACGATGCCGGCCATCGAAAGCATCGCCATTACCGCGATGCCGACGCCGTACAGACCCGAAAGCGTATACGAGACCAGAATGCCGATGACGATGACCAGTCCCGGCAGTGCCGTTGCCTGCATCGACACCGCAAGGCCGCTGATAATGTTCGTTGCGTGGCCCGTGATTGACGCGTTGGCGATGCGTTTGACCGGCGAGAATTGCGTTCCGGTGTAGTATTCGGTGATCCACGTGATGAGGCCGGTAATGAGCAGGCCGATGACCGCGCACGCCCAAATCGCGACCGCCGATTCGTTGCGTCCGTCGACCGTGATGCCGGCTGCGCCGAACTCTTTTACCGTAATCCAATAGAACGCTGCAGCAGAAATAATGCCTGCAATCGCCAGACCGACGTACAGCGAGTTCATGATCTTCGCGCGATCGACTTTTCCGACGCCCACAAACAACGTGCCGACGATCGATGCGATGATCGAGATCGCGCCAAGCACGATCGGGAACGTCGTTGCACCGGCAACTTTGCCCAGAATCAAGTTCCCGAGAAGCATCGCCGCAACGGTCGTAACGACGTACGTTTCGAACAGGTCCGCGGCCATGCCGGCGCAGTCGCCGACGTTGTCGCCCACGTTGTCCGCGATAACTGCCGGATTGCGCGGATCGTCTTCCGGAATGCCGGCTTCAACTTTACCGACAAGGTCCGCGCCGACGTCGGCGGCCTTCGTATAAATACCGCCGCCCAAACGCGCGAATACCGAAATCAGCGAACATCCGAACGCGAGCCCGACCATCGCTCCAAGCGAGTCTGTTTCGTTTCCATGGTTGACCGCGAGCAGGATCCAGTAGTAGCCGGAAACGGCGATAATACCTAAGCCGACCACCAGCAACCCGGTGATGGCGCCGCCGCGAAACGCAACGTTCAGCGCGCTGCTTAGCCCGCGGCGTGCGGCTTCCGCCGTGCGCACGTTCGCGCGAACCGAGACCGTCATGCCGATAAATCCCGCCGCACCGGAGAGAATGGCGCCGATCAAAAATCCGACGCCGGTCTGCCATTTCAATCCGATGGTAATGACGATAAACAACACGATCGCAACGATCGCGACGGTCGTGTACTGCCGGCGAAGAAACGCCATCGCGCCTTCCTGAATCGCCTGAGCGATCTCTTGCATGCGCGCATTGCCCGGCGACTGACTCAAAACCCAGCGTATAAGGTACAGGCCATACAGGATGGCTACAATGCCGGCGCCTATGCCCAAATAAAGGGCGACGTAGGTGCCGATCCCACTCTCAGAAGTCATGCAAATCCTTACGGGTCAAGTGCAATAATCGTCCGCCCACGTTGCCATGGTGAGGTATCGAACCACCGTGTCATGGTGAGGTATCGAACCAGCCCGAGGGGCAGGAGCGTATCGACCCCTCCGGTTAGGTGGGGTGCGAGCGCAGTCCTCTTCTTAATAGCGCCTTATTTAGCTGCTGCCGGAACAGCCGCAGACTCGTGTTCTTGGAAGCGCTGGTACGCTTCTTGAATGATGCGCCGAGCCGCCGCGGCATCTTCCCAACCCGCGGTCGACGTCTTCTTGCCCTCCAGCAATTTGTACGTCTCGAAGAAATGCTGGATCTTGCGAATCGTGTGCGGGAAGATCTGGCTGTAATCGTGGATGCCGTCGAAGGACGGCTCGCCGACGGGAACCGCCAGCACCTTGTCGTCCTCTTTGCCTTCATCCGTCATCTTCAGCAGTCCGATGGGGCGCGCTACGACAAGGCATCCGGCAAAAGTCGGCTCGATCGTCAAGATGAGTACGTCGAGCGGGTCGCCGTCGAGCGCCAAGGTCTGCGGGGCAAAACCGTAGTCGCCGGGGTAGTGAATCGGCGAATGCAGAGCGCGGTCAAGCCTGAAGATGTCCAGGCTCTTGTCGTACTCGTATTTGTTACGCGACTTTTCCGGAATCTCGACGACGACGTTGATTTCGTCGGGCAGGCGGTCGCCCAGCGGCAAATGCAGATAATTCTTCGGGGTCGGAATAGGCATAGCCGCGCGTTCTTCTCATAATGTCGCGCTTTGTCATCGTGCCGCGGGCATAACCAGCTCATGAGTGAAACTCGCCCACCGCTCCCGCCCTTCACCTTGGAAACGGCGACCGAGAAAGTCCGCAAGGCCGAAGACGCATGGAATACGCGCGATCCCCAGCGCGTTGCGCTCGCGTACAGCGAGGACAGCTTCTGGCGAAACCGATCGGAATTCATTCGCGGACGCCGGGAGATCGTTGCCTTCTTGAAACGCAAATGGAGCAGAGAGCTCGACTATCGTCTCATTAAGGAACTTTGGACGTTCGCCGGCAATCGCATCGCGGTTCGCTTTGCGTACGAGTCGCACGATGATTCGGGATCGTGGTATCGATCGTACGGAAACGAGAATTGGGAGTTCGATGAGCGAGGACTAATGCGTTTGCGTTTCGCGAGCATCAACGATTTGCCAATCAAGGAAGACGAACGAAAATTCCATTGGGATCGGTCCGGTCCGCGTCCGCACGATC
>Ga0070739_10001818_pt1 | contig 30617 bp, 24 predicted proteins | sample Coa_R1_7_FD_66445 | JGI IMG/M metagenome (GOLD analysis project Ga0070739, IMG submission 66445) | Surface soil microbial communities from Centralia Pennsylvania, which are recovering from an underground coalmine fire - Coalmine... | ecosystem: Environmental > Terrestrial > Soil > Unclassified ...
CATGTCTCCGGGCCGGAATCCGCCCACGACACGCGGGGCGGTGTCGGATTCGTAGATGTCCGCCAGGATACTGCAGGCCTGCAGGAGCGACGTTCCCGCGCCCGAACAAACATTCAGCACTCGCGGCGCATCCGCTCGATCGAGACTGCGCGTGATGGTTTCGACCACATCGGCCACATACACCCAGTCGCGCAACTGGCGGCCATCTTCGAACAGCGACGGAGAGTGTCCGGAGCGAATCCAGCCCGCCATTTTCGCGACAATCGTCGCCTCCCCATCGTCCAGCCGGAGGCGGTCGCCGTAGACCGACGAAAGCCTCAGAATGGTCACCGGACAGTGCTGAAACCCGCGCAGGCACAGCTCCTGCATGTACTTCGAGGCGCCATACGTTTCCAGCGGGTCGGGTGTCGCATCCACCGTAATGGGCAGCACGTGACAGGCGCCGCCGCATACGTCGCACATCACTTCGAAACGGCCCGCTTCGAGGTCCTCGGTGCGCCGCGTCGCCGAGCGACGCTTACCGCAGTCATCGCACTCGAAAACATAGTTCGAACCGTAAATGCTGAAGCTGCTGATGAGCACGATGCGTTTCAGCCGCGGCCACTGGCGGGCGTATTCCACCAGCCGCGCCGTGCCGCCGACGTTTCCGCCCAGCACGTTCGCCGGTTCCTTACCCGCGCGGCCGACTCCACCGAGCGCGGCCAGGTGTACGACGGCCTCCACATCGCGGATTTCCTCATCCGGGATCCAGTGCCGGAGATCGCTTACGCAATAACGCACATCAGGCCGCAGGTAGGTGGGCAACCTGCGGTGGGCGCCAGGGTCGAAGCTGTCCAGCGCTATAACTTCGTCGCCGCGTTCGGTAAGGCGGTCGACGACATGCGATCCAATGAAGCCCCCGCCCCCTGTAACCAGAACCTTCATACCAACTCCTTGACCGATACCGCCGACTCGATGTCGGACATATTCTGGTGGAACCATTCGATGGTCGCGGCCAGCCCCTCTTCCACTCCGGTTTTCGGAGCGAAGGAGAGCGTGGATTTCGCCTTGTCGATATTCGCCTGGCGCGTCACGCTCCGATCCCACGAGCGCCGCGGTGCGAATTCGATGCGGCTGCGCGATTGGCAGAGCCGAATGATCATTTGCGCCAGATCGATGATTCGGGTCTGCAGCCCGGTGCCCAGGTTAAACGCCTCGCCGGAGGCGCCCGGTGAAACGGCGGCCCCAATCAGACCGCTCACCAGGTCGTCCACATAAATGAAGTCCCGCGTCTCCTCACCGGTGCCGGTGATGGTGAGCGGCTGGTTCTTCAGGGCGCACCAGATGAAGTTCGGAATCACGTTGCGGTAGAAACCAGGCACCTCGCCAGGGCCGAAGGAATTGAAGAATCGGCAGCGCACCGTCTCCACCGTGGGAGTGAAGTAATTGCAGTAGAATTCGCCCAGCGCTTTGGTGATCTGATAGGGCGTGTCCAGGTGCAGGCTTACGGGCATGTCCTCCCGAATCGGCCCCACGACATCGTGCCCGGCAATGGAACATCCGGCGGAGGCATAGACCAGGCGCCGGGCTTTGTTAGCCCGGGCCCAGAGCAGAGCCGACAGGGTGCCCAGACCGTTGGTGTGAAGGTCGTCGGCGGGGTGATCCACGCTGTTCTGGTTGGCGAAGAAGGCGGCCAGATGAAAGACCGCCGGACGGCTGGCGTGTACCTTCAGTTCGGGCAGGCGGCACACGTCATCTTCGATGAAGGTCAGGCGCGGGTCGTCCGGTAACAGCCACGCATACCCCGACGAGAGGTCATCGATAACCGTGACGCGAACGTCACTTTCGTCCAGCAGGCGCCTGACCAGACGCGAGCCAATCGCCCCGGCCCCACCCGTTACAAGCACATCCCCGGTGATTGCTTCCATTGTTCCTTCCTGTTGTGAAATCGAGGGATGGCCGAAGCGGCCGTCCCCGCAAAGCGAGCCGTTAGTTACTGCGTGACTGCGCCCCCGCACACCGCCGAATCGGCGGCCTGCAGCAGCTTTTGGCGCATGATGTCCCAGTTGAATTCGCACTCGAACAGCTTGCGCGCGCGCCGTCCGCGGATGCGGGCTTCTGCTTTGTCGGCCTGTATCTCGCGCAGAGCGGAGACAATGCCGGCTTTCGAGTACTCGCAGACATACGCGACACCGGCTTGAGCAAGCCAGGCGGAAGCCAGCACTTCGCTGTTGACGAGAACCGGCGTCCCGGTCATCATCGCGTCATACCATTTCTGCGCGTTGGCCAGCCGGTTCACGCGGAATTGCGGATCGTAAAAGGTGAAGATAACATCGACCCTGCGGCCAAGCCCGATTGCCTGTCGCCAGTCCAGCCAGCCGAGGAACTCCACTCGTTCCGAAGCGAGCGCCTCGCGCTGCACGTCCGGCTCGGGAAAACGGCCGGCCATCAGAATCTTCGCCCCTGGCACTTCCGCGGCGGCCTGCAGGAGCAGCCGTACGCCGCGCCGTTCCGCAAGGTGTCCCATGGCCAGCACGCGCACCGGTTCTGGACTGGCCGGTTTTCGCGACAGGTCCAGATCATGCGTGATTGACTCCGCATCACTGACACTGCCGCTGGCCTCGGGGTCGTCAGGCGGGCAATTGGGGATGATTACGGCCTTGTCGCGGAAACCCGAAAATACCCCGGTAATTCTGCTCACGTCGGGGACGATCAGGCGGGCAGCCCTCTTTAAGATCCAGCGGTCCGCGGCTCGGATTGCGGCCAGCAGCGGCGCCGGCCAGTTGTGCCGCAGTTCGTAATTGTCCTGCACGTCGTAGATATACACAACGCGCCGGAACACAGAAGCGAGCGTCACACCCAGAGCGCTCTCCAGTTCGAAAACGTGCACCAGGTCTACGCGGGCGCGCAGCAGTTTCAGGAACACGCGGAGGAACCAGATCGAATACCCGATCAGCAGCGTCCAGTTCGACTCTCCATATCCGCGCACCAGATACTCGAACCGGACCCCATCGTTTGTGCACGTCCGGCTCCGGCGCTTGTAACGGTCCATACCCCAGAACAACACGGTCCATCCGGAAGACCGGTACGTCTCGCAGAGCTTCATCACTCTGTTGTGCTCGTCGTCCACCGAACCGACCAGGAGCACGGTTTTAGTCGCACCATTCAAGCGATTCTCTCCACTCGTCATGCCTGCTCGGGCGGCCTCGACCGCAACACCGGTCGGAGGTCGACGCGGGTGGGCGCAAACGGGCGGAAGTGCCCGGTACGTGTTGGAACTCGATTTAACTTTGCCGCTGGCCTCGCGGCACTGTGCCGCATCAGCGGACAAGCGCCGGCGTCTCCGTCCAGTTTGAGAATCCAGTAGCACAGGCCGAGGGTAACGAAACCTTCCAGCAACAAACTGTAAGGATCACGAAGCCTGGCCAGTGAAAAGCCGGCGAAGAACAACACCAGAAGCCGGCTCAACAACCGCGGGCCGCGAACGTAGGCTATGTTCAGCCGCTCCAGCAGCCATCCAACAGCGAGGCTCAGGAACGCCAGGCCGAGCAGGCCCCAGTTGTAAATGACCGAGCCGGCGAAGGTAAGTCCCAGAGAACCCGAGCGATCGCCCTTATAAAGCATGGCGTGCAACTCGCTCCCGAACCCTCTCGCCTGCCGCGTTTGGGGCAGCAGGTCGCGCAGCGAGGCCCACCACTCCGCGCCCCAGACGGAGGGAACGGAAAGGAAATACTGCATGAGCAACATCTGGCCACGCGCTTCCCACCCGACAATACGGTCATAGAAGTCGAGCAGCACGCCTGTGGCGAGGTTATGCTGCCCCTCTACGGCCGTACGGCCCATCAGGGTGGTTGATGCACCATAAAAAACCACAACGATACACATCGCTACAATGCCCCAGGTGCGCATACGCTTGCCGACTCTCGGGAAGGGCCCGACGAAGAGCAGCGCGACGAAGCCGCCGATAGCGAAAATCATCCATCCGCGTCCGCCAGTCAGGGTCAGAAAGTACAGATCGCCGAGCGACAGCACGACCAGAGAAAACAGGTTCAGGGCCCGGTGATTCTGCCACCACCGAAACCAAAGGAACGCGATGACCAGGGGGAGTATGATGGCCACAAACTGGGCTGAGTAGCCCGCCGCGACGTACTTATCGACCGAGATCGACGTACGCATTGTGGAGTATTCCTCAGAATTGATCGCGCCCGTGGTAATGAACTGTTTCAGGTTATAAGTGAAGACGTTATAACCGACAGCCATGGAATAGTACACGCCCACGACCATGCTGACGATGCCGCTCGCTGCCACAAACAGGACTTTCCATCCGCGATCCAGATCGTAGTACACAGGCCGCGCGCGAAAGGCCGGTATCTCCTGCGCCGGGTGAAAATGCCGCATCGAATTGGCGAGAATCGCGCCAGCGGTAAACAGGGCCAGGCTGCCAACCTGCGCCAGTAGCCAGATCATATCCTGGCTGTTCTCCGGATTTACGGCTCCGAAAGTGCCGATCAGGTAGGGTAACTGGAGCAGAAAAAACCCGTTCGGCGCGGAAAACATGAACTGCCTGCCGGCAACCCAGCGCCAGTAGACCCACACAATCACCGCCGACGCCATTGCAATGGCCAGCAGAACGAGAAAGTTAACCATCGAGTTTTGGTGAGGAGGAGTTCCGGAGCGGCTCACGCCGCAACGGCGGCCTCTATCGCGTCACAGCGCGCTGCGTGTTCTGAAATCTGTTATTCCGGCCGACTACGGGCCTCTCCGACTGGGGATCCACCATAATGGCGGTCCCGTGCTGAGCGACTGCATTGCTGTCAACGGCAATGTCTCTGGAGTGCGGCCCCAGTTGTATACCGACCGACCTGGGATTCGGAATCCCGCCACAGGTGCTCACGTTATTGGAGACGATCGCACTCGATGCCGCTGCGGAGGTTCCGGCGATGACGGTGACCACTCCTCGCACCACAGCCCACGGCTTCGTGTCGTCCCCCTCCACTGTGTTGCCACGAACCGTGACGTTGCGAATCCCACCGTCCTGGCCGTTGACCATGATTCCGTTGGCGAAACAACTCTGTGGTCCCGGCGACACACACTGATTGTTCTCGATGGAGATTCCGTAGGCGGCGGGCAGATTTGCGGAGTTATCCGGCACCTTATTCTGAATATTGATGCAATTCAGATACCGGCCACTTGCAACGAAATGATTGCCGAGGATCCTGATATCGCTCAGCCCCCGGTCAGAACAGTCCATGCCAGCACAGCGTGGCGAAATGGCCAGCATCGACGTGGGTATCGATCCCGCCTCAATATTCTCGGCGACGTTGTTGCTTATTATCAGACCTCGCCCCGACCCGAGGCGGTATACGGCGCCGTACATGTGCATACCGGATGCGTAATTATCATGAATCTGGCCATTCACGTCCGGCGCCCTCTTCACGGCCTCATTGCTCGGAGCGTCGTACGACCCTGCCCAGTATCGAGTTGTAGCAGCCGCCGGGATGGCGTTCAATTGGTCCCCGAGCGGCCCAAGAGAGGAACTGTCGAACGGTATGGTTACTTCCGTTGGACTGACTACGTTCACGGTGAAGTTCGGGTGTGCGGGGGTGTAGTCGATCCGCTGCCACGCGCCGCGGCCCCCGTAAATGACAATCTGATCGCCGCTGCGCAGGCGGTGCGCTGAGGTGAAGCGAAGTGTACACGGACTGCTGTTTGTCACCGCTGCAATGGTCAGACGCTGGGAATCGACCGAGCCAGTGACACGATTAAAGCCGATGTCGAATCCGGAATCGTCGCCGTAAGCGACCACGCCTCCCCAACCCGGGGACCTGATGTCGTTCTTCTGCACGGTGATGCGTTGGGTGGACACGAAATGAATCGCGTCAGCGCTGACATTCTCGATCACGTTGTTGATCAGCGACGAGTCGTCTACCCATTGAAAATAGGCGCCAAACGAAGCGGTGTGCGTCGCCGGGCGGCGGCCATCGCTCTCCGTCAGGTTCGTAACGCGACTGTTCAACACGTGAACGTTTGCGATGTGCTGCGCCGCAGAGCCGGCAGCAAAGAACGCGTACCGGTCTCCCGAGGGGATTCCCGTCGCCGCTCCGGACCCGTCAATCCACAAGTTTTCGAGAGTGACATCGGATGACGAGATGTCGAATAATCGCCCAGCGGTGCTGTTTCCGGACAGCGGTATGTCCATGCAGATCCGGCTCGCACTCCCCAGAACGTGAACAGGGGCCTTAATGGAAATACTGTGGGCCAGGCGATAACAGACCGCAGGCTTTGGAACGCGCAGCGTTGCTCCGTGTGCATTGTTTATCGCGTTCTGGAAGCACGTACTGTCATCGGCCGCGCCATCCCCCGAGCAGGCGAGCTGAATGGTTCTGGATGTCTGCGCCAACCCAGCGATTCCGGCGAGAGTGAACAGGATCACAAGCTGCCCCGCCCAGAGCACACCGGATCGTCTGAGGACATCATTCCGAGGGGCGCAGTTCATCCTCGAGCCTTCCTTTCTTGCTCCGTTAGATCGTTTCTTACGATCAAACGATGATCGGCTCGTAGGATGACGTATCGCCGGCGGCAAAGGTAACCGTAAATTTTACTCCAGGCGTAATCGTGTAAGGTGGTGAATAGGGCGTCGGCGTACCGCCAGCCGAGATGAGCCGGAACAATACGCGGTCCGTGCCTTTGATATCCGGCCAGCTGAAATCCTGCGGAGATCCCCCGACAGCTTTGATCGACATACCGCGGCTGAAGAAACCGGCGCCATACTGCGGTGTCGTCGTCCGCGTCACGTCAACGCGGTTCCCAATGCGAATGGTGCTGTTGGTATCCGAGAAGAGGCCGACGCATGATCCCGAACCGCTCACGTCAACTCGTACGTCGCTGACACTGATGACGCCGCCGCTGACTGCGACGAACGCATTGTAGCCCGGGCATATAGTGACATGCGTATTCTCGATCGTCGCCAGGCCAGCTACCTGGATTACATTGCCGCTGCTGTTTGCCGTCGAGAAGACGTCCAGATCGCGGATCCGCGCGTATCCGGTGGGAGTTACCCTGATGTATGTGTTCGGAGCGGTTCCGCGCAGTCCTGCGATTTCGCAGTCCGATTCCACGCCGAGACCGGTGGTATTCACTTCACAGGACAAAATCCGGGTCGCGGACGACCCGGCGGTGACCCGGATGCCAACGCCCTTTAGGTTGTTGATGACGCACTCTTCAATGATGGTGCCTACACACGCCGCGCTGAGATCCACACCCTGAGCCCCGTTGTTATTGACCACCGTCACGTTCCGCAGGCGGTTATCGTTGAGGGTAAAGGATCCCGCGGCGAACTGCACGCCATCGGTGCTGTTGTTGTAGACATTGGCGTCGACGATCAGGTTGTATGACGACCCCTTGTCCAGCACAATGCCGACGTAATTATTGCTGTAATCCCCGCCGTTGATCTCGTTATAATTAGCGCCTTCGGTGTTGTTTACCGCAATGAAGGAGGCGCCGCTTCCGCAATAGGACGCCTGACAGTTAACCAGCCGGCAATCGACGGCGTCCTGAAACAAAAATCCGGGGTTCTGGCATGACAGGGCGGTGCAATCCTCGAAGGAGCAGTGCTCGGCGCCTTCGAACGAAAAACCAATCACTGCCGAATTTCCAGCATTAGCCACGATGCCGCGCGCGTGACAGTTATACGAAGATTCGTCCCAGGAGAACAGCCTCTCGCTGACGCCGCCGGCGCTCGCATCGATATTGATGTCGGAGACACAACAGTTCACGACGCCCTGGATGAACTCCAGGTAGCGCGACCCGGTACCCGTCATCGTCATGCCGTTACCCTGGATACAAATGCCGATCACTGGTGAGTTAATGACGATTTGGTCCCCGGCAGTGAATGCGTAGAAAACAGGACGGTCAAGCGTTACCGTAAACGGACCGGCGCCGGAAATCGCCAGCACCTTGTAGAGCGCCTGGCGAAAGCCGCCCGTCGATGGAGCGTTGCGCAGGATCTGCAGATACGTGCCCACCGCAACGCTGCTGCTGATCGAGAGCTGCCGCGAGCCGATGATTGCATTGGCCGCCACGCTGATATTGCCGAGACTCGTGCCAATGGCGTAGAAACCCGCCATCAGCGGATTCCCGGTTCCGGAGGTAATGCTCTGAACGATCCTGGTCTGAGGGGTCCCACGCAGTACGGTGTAATTCGCCAGCTGGCACGGCGTCTTCAGCAGCCATGACTCGCCATTCGAGCCCGGCAGAAGCCTGATCGCCTGAACTCCGGCGTTCGCGGCGGCCAGCTGTTTGAGCCGTGGCGCATCGTCCTGGTTGCTGCCGAGCGGCCGATACGCTACTTCGGCAAAAACGCTTTCACAAGCGTCACACATATCAGTTGTTATCGCTCCAAACGATCGGTTACAAGAGGTCCCGACGCGCTCTCACAGCGGCGGGCGGCGCGCTCGTTTAGTCCATCCATCCTAAGCCGAATAATATGAACGGTAGTACCCATACGAGTAACCGTCCGAGCTGTCGCTCTTCACCTGATTAAGCACCACGCCTAATACGTTGGCCCGAATACGATGCAGCGCCTGAAGAACGCTCCGCACGTGTTTCCGTTGCGTCACGCCGGCTCTGCCGATGATCAGAACGCCATCCGCCGCCGTCGCCATTTGCAGCGACTCGGCGAAGCCGAGCAGCGGCGGCCCATCGATGATCACCAGATCGAAGCCTTTGCAGCACTCGTCGAGGATTTCACTGATGCGCTGGCTGATCAGATCCGCCGCCCGGTGCGTCGGTGGGCCGGCAGGCATGATGTAGAGGTTCGGGTTCCCTTTGATTGGAATCAGCACCTCATCCCACGTCGCCTCATTCGTCAGCACGTTCGAGAAGCCACGCTCCGGCGACAGCCCGAATTTGCGATGAACGCTGGGACGACGCAGATCGCCGTCGACTACGAGCGTCTTCCGGCCCTGCTCGGCGTGCGCCACAGCAAGGAACACGGCGGCCGTGGTCTTTCCTTCCGAAGGCGAGGCGCTGGTCATCAGGACCGCCCGCATCCGGCCTTCTATATCCCCCAGAAGAATGGTGTTGCGCAGCGTCCGAATCGCTTCTTCGAAGCTGGAGATCGTGCGGTAATACTTTTTCCTGTCGTATCCGTTCTGATGCTTCACCGGATCGATGGTCAGCGCCGCCGCAGCCTCCTGCGGGCTGTTCAGCACCGCCAGGTCGGGGGTTTTCCTGACGGACGGCAATACGCCGATGACGTCCACGCCGAGATACCTGCTGGTCTGCTCCGCGTCCCGGATGGTCGTATCCATCACGTCGACCAGAATCGCTCCGCCGATGGCCAGAAGCGTCGAGAAAAAGAATGCAACCACGGTGTTCAGAAACACACGCGGGGAAACCGGCCTCAGCGCCGGCCGCGCCATATCCGCAATGCGGATATTGTTGGCCTGAAATCCGGAATTGATGCTCGCTTCTTTAATCTTCTTGACGAGTTCCTCGTAGAGCGTCTTGTCCGCGTCCGCCTCTCGCTTGAGTGACTGGTATTCGAAGGAGCGGGCGTTCAGCTGATCGTATTCCGCCTTGGTCTGGAGTACATCGGCCTTCAGCATTTGCTCCCGGTTCAGCGCCTGCCGGTACTCCACTTCAATTCGGTCCGCGACGTTCCTGCGCATCCCGTTGAACTGCTTTTGCAGCTCAGCCAACTCCGACGCCGCTTTTCGGTATTCGGGATGGTTAGGGCCGTATACCGTTTTCACCTGCGCAAAATGCTGTTCTGCCTCGTTGATCTTTTCGGTCAGCTTTGCGAGACCCTCGCCCTGAGTGGATATCTGCGCCGCTTCGAGCGTGCCACTCTTCATGCTGTTGTAGGCAGCCTCTTTCCGCACCCGGTCGTCCTCGGCGGTGGTGTAGTCCTGGTTCAACTGGAGCAGCCGCGCGGAGAGAATGTTCGTCTTCTCCTCCGGATTGATTACGTTCAATTCACGCTCGAACGAGGCCAGCGCCATGCTGGACTTTTCCATTTTGGCCTTGAGTTCATCGAGCTGCTTCTCCATAAATACCGAGAGGCGGCCCGAGGAACGCGTCCGAAGTTCGTAGATGTGCTCCAGATAGGAGTTCGCCACCGCATTCGCCACATCCGCGGCGAGCTGAGGATTCGAGGAACGATAACTGATCAACAGCAGATACGTGTTGGGCGGGCGCGTGACGGACAGTTGGTTGAGCCGGATCGGCGCGTTGGTTACCCGCATCGCCCTCTCCGGATCGGATTCCACCAGCTGCTTCTCCTCTTTGAGCAGCCCGAGCCGCTCCGCTACGGGCCTGAGCACCGCATCCGACTGAATCAGCCTGATCTGCGTTGCAAGGAACTGATCGGAATCCGAGGGTGCATCACCCCGAGTGGACTCCTGACCCAGAATCTCCGCCGGCGCCTGCCGGTCCACGTCGATCGCGGCCGTGGACTCGTAAATCGGCTTCATGCGCATCGAAACGATGAATGCCAGAAGCACGCAGCTCACAATAAACGCCAATATGACCCAAAGGTGGCGGCGTACGATCCACACGTAGTGTGAAAAGGGAATTCCGGCCGGCTCCGGCCCCGTTTCCATCTGGACAACGGGCGCCGGTCCATAGGTGACCGGAACCTCGGGCGGCAATGCAACAGGCAATCGTGATAGTTCTGACATGTGTAATACCGTGGTTTAATAACTCAGACGACAGTTTTGCGCGGGCAAATACGTGTTAACCGCCGGTTACTTTAGCACATAGACCAGCGCTGCGGCCAATCCACTTCCCACCAGCGCAACCTTCCCCGCGGTTTCCACCTTCCACTTCTTGCTGCTGTCTTCAGGGACATACAGAATGTCGTTCGGAAGCACCGCGACGTCGGGCGCCTGACGGTCCATGATCTTCTTCAGATCGATCGGGATCTGTGCTTTCGGGCCCGAATCACCGTTCGAGCGGTAAATGTACGCGCTCTTCTGCGAATACGGGAGCAGGCCTTCCGACATGGCCAGGACTTTCAGCACGCTGGTCTGAGCGTCGCGGTTGATGGTGAACGCTCCTGGCTTCTTCACGTTCCCGACGACAAAAATCTGACCGGCGTCGGGCACCCGAATCTCCTCCCCGCCTTTGAGACTGATATTCAACTCGGGATCCGCATCCTTGATTAGTCCGGACACCGGAATGCGCCGGACCAGCGGCACCGACGCGCCGTTCTCGTCCACCTGCCGGCTGACCAGAATAAAAGAGCCGGCATTGTCGCTCAGTCCTCCGGCGCGGGCGAGCGCATTCAGCAATGTCACTTCTCCCATCGCCTGAAAAGTGAGCGGCTGCCGCACGGCTCCGACCACACTGATCGGGCGGCTGCGGTATTCGGCTACCGTGACCGTCACCGCTGGATCGACAAACAACCCTTCCTTCACTAACTCCGCCGCAATCGATTTTTCCAGGTCAACCGGATATAACCCCGACGCCGGAATCTTCGACTTCACCATGGGCAAATGGATCGACCCGTCCGAAGCCACACGGACTGTACGCGTCAGCTCAGGCGCTCCGTAAACGGAAACACCCACCAGATCGTCCACCCCGATCTTCTGCATCGGGAGGTTGCCTTCCTCCTTGACGGCGTCCGGGGCCGGTTGTACGACAGCTACCTGCTGTCCCACAAGACCCGCCAGTGTGAAGGTCCACGCAAGAAACCACCGCGTGCTCATATCTGCTCCTCATGATTGCCGTTCAAACGTGCGCCTGTGGCGTCGTGCTTGCGCACCTCTTCCGTGATTCGCTCCAGTTCCAATGCCAGGTGCTGGATGCGCTCGCGAAGCTCATTCAGCCGGTTGTTGATCCCGGAGCCATGCTGACCCATGAATACCTGCTGAAGACCGACGCGGGCCAATTCCGAAAGGCTTCGCATTCCGACCCGCGAACAGGTCACCTTGTAGGCTTCGTATTCCTCGGCCGAAAGACGAAAACTAATCATCTTGTCCCTTCGACTCACGGTTGTATTCATGCAGGGTGTGCTCCCAGGACTGTAGTGGAGCCCGGTAACGCTGTGCCAGCGCTCGGGTTTGGGCAGGCTACCGCCATTTTCGTCACACGACCGTCCTTGTGTAATACGGCGGGTGAGCTTGACGGGTCTTCTGAGATTACGACAACGCCGGTCCGGGTGTCAACCTGATTGTGCCCTCCAGCCGCTGTAACCTGTACCGCACACAGGTTTAACCGTCACACTGTTCTAGTACTCTTACGTGCTTTCCCGCCTGAGCCCATCGCGGAAATCTGGTGTTGTCATACGCTCCGCTTCTGTCGTACACTCGTATACTTAGTACTGTTAGACATTTGAAAACACTAACCGTGCCGGCGAAAAAACGCCTCAGAGACACGGAATCCATCTGTTTGTTGCGTTCGGAGGAGCGATGCAGTCAGAGGAGAACAGTCATCAGTGGTTTGCCGTCAAAGTTCGTGTCAAGAACGAACTGGCCGTTGAGACAGTCCTGCGGGGGAAGAACTATGAAACCCTGCTTCCAACGTACACCGACCAGAGGCGCTACTCAGACCGGATCCGCAAAGTAGAGATGGCCCTCTATCCCGGCTACATCTTTTGCCGTTTCGATCCCACCAAGCGGCTCCCCATCCTGACAACCCCGTCCGTCGAATACATCGTGGGCAACGGAAAAACTCCGCAGGCTGTGGAGGACCGCGACATGGAAGCCATCCAGCGCCTCATCGATTCCGGCGCGGATGCTCGACCATGGCCCTTCCTGCAGGAGGGGCAGAGAGTCCGGATTGAAGAGGGGTCGCTTTCCGGTGTGGAAGGTTACCTCGTCACTATCAAGGGCAGTGACCGGCTGGTGCTGTCCGTCGAGCTTCTGCAACGGTCTGTGGCAGTGCATATCGACAGAGCGGCCGTCCGGCCATTGCCAAACTGAGTTCCTGCGCGTCGCGCCGGCAGGATTACCAGACAGGAAAGCGGATATGATGGCCTGGTAATGATCACCGCCGCTGTCCTGCACTCGGTAAGCTACGCCGGCTTCTGGGGCCAGGAGTCCCTTCCGCTCGAAGCCGTAATCGATAAAGCCGCGGAGCTCGGCTTCGACGGCCTCGAGATCATGGCCAAACGGCCGCATTTCTCTGTGCTCGATTACGGGCCGGCCGAGCGTGCGAGACTGCGCGCCCAACTCGACCAGCGGCGCCTGCGTTGCGCCTGCCTGGCCGGATACACCAATTTCACCGCCGACCTCGAGCACGCCGATATCCCGCACCGCGAGTTCCAGATCCGTCACGTGGAAGAACTCGCCGCGGCGGCGCGGGATCTGGGCTGCGACCTGGTCCGCGTGTTCACCGGTTACGATACGCCGGCCGCGCCTCATGGCAGGCAGTGGAGCCTGGTAGTGGAAAGCCTGCGCGAGTGCGCCCGCCGCGCTGCCCCGTTCGGCGTCACCGTCGGCGTGCAGAATCATCACGACGTGGCCTGTGGCTTCGAGTCCATGCGCGATCTGATCCGCGCCGTCAACGAGCCGAACTGCCGGGCCATGTTCGACGCCTGGGCGCCCGCTCTGCACGGAGACGATCTGCGGCGCGCCGCGCGCACCATGGCCGCGGTCTCGGTCTACACCACCATCGCCGATTATCAGCTCCGCCCACGCTACCGCTACGATGCGGCGGCCGTGAATTTCGAGCGCGCCACCGCCGCCACCCTCGCCGTTCCCCTGGGCGAAGGTTTCATTGACTATGACGCGTTCCTCACCGAGCTGTGCGCCAGTGGCTTCGACGGGCCGGTGGCGTACGAGATGTGCTCGCCCCTGCGCGACGGTGGCGGAAGCGATGTGCTTGATCGATACGCCCGAACCTTCCTCGAGTTTATGGAACGCTTCCGCGGAACACGCACCGAAGCGGTTACTTCCCGCTCATCGGGTCGCCCGTAGTCGCGTTAATGAAGGCGGCATAGCCGTCCTTCTTGTCGCCCCACATGATGAACCAGACCGGCGACGGGAAACGCGCGCTCGCCACCAGCTGCAGCATCACTGGCTTGTCCGGATGCTTCTTCAGCCACGCTGCCGCCTTTGTCGCGGCGGTGTTCCACGCCGCGTCGGAGTTGACCATGATTTCCGTGTTCTGAAAAGGGTGATTATCGCGGGTCGGTCCGCCCCATGCCTGCACGGCGCGCGCAGTGGCGCCTTTTGGGGCCAGCGGACTGTCCATCACGGCGTAGTAATAGGTGCGGGCTTCCCGGCGGCCTGGAGAAACGAACACGGCGGTCCAGAGCCCCGCCTTCCCGCCGGTGGCCTTCATTCCCGGCAGGTCGTTCGCGGCAAGGCTGAGCGGAAGCAGGTCCGGCGCCCACGTGCGCGCCGGCCGGTACATCTCATAAAACGCGGTCAGCGCCGCCACGGGCTCGGGCGGCGGTGTCGGCTGTGGTTTGGCTTGTTCGACAGTGGCCTTGGCTGCATTCATTTCCGGCGACCCGGAACAGGCAGACAGGAAAAGCGCGGCAGCAAGGACAGTAAACGTGTTGCACAGAAAACGCACAGACATAAAATGGCTGCCTTGATTCTATGCCCGTTTCGCCCTGTGTGGAGTGGGCCTGGGCCCGCTCGAGACTCAGCTCACGACGCGCTTGTGGAACGTACGCGTGCCCGCGATGAAGCACGCCGCAAAACCAACAATCAGCGCCGCCAACACGATGCGAATGTCGAGGGTGGGCACTTCGCCGAGGCGCGTCGGTGGGACCATTGCGTAGCGCAATCCCTCCGAGCAGTAGGTCAGCGGGTTCAAGAGTGTCAGCACCTGAAACCAGCGAATATGGCCCAGCGCCGTCCACGGATAATAGGCGCACCCCGTAAAGATGAGCGGCGTAAAAATCAGCGTGAACATCAGGCTGATGAATTGCGGCTGGACGAGAGTGCCGATGAGCATGCCGATCGCCGCGCCCACCAGACCGTTCAGCAGAATCATCAGGATCAGCATGCCCATGCGGTCGGTCCGGACAGAATAGGACGAGCCGAGGATCAGCACGGCCATTGGGAATATGCACGCCGACGCGAACGCGCCGCGGAAGGTCCCGAACAGCACCTTTTCGGCGGCCACCATCCACACCGGAAGCGGTGCGAGCAAACGGTCGTCGATCTCGCGCGCGAAACCGAGGTCCAGCACCAGCGGCAGCGTCACGCCCTGGATCGCCGCAAGCATGCCGGAAAGGCTCACGATACCCGGCAGCAGCAGCCCGGCGAAACCGCCCGCGGCCAGTCCAATGCCCGGCAGGACCTTCCCGAAAATGAATAGAAAAAAGAGCGGCTGCATCATCGCCTGCAGCAGGAAGGAAACGATCTCACGCCTTGTGACTACCAGATCACGCACCAGAATGGCGAAAAAGGCAGTCATCGCCAGACTGGTCTGACTTGCTTCGTGGCGTTCCTTGACCGCGATCGCCGCGGGCATGGGGGAGCTCATCGCAGGTGCCTCCCGGTCAGATAGATGAACACCTCTTCCAGGCTGGCGTTCTTGACGCTCAGGTCGTGCACCCGAGCGCCCGCGGCGACGGTCGCCTGCACCGCGGCGCCGACCAGAGCGCCCGCCTCCGCGGCGTAGATCCGGTAACTGGTCGTGTCCTGCTCCTCATTGGCCCCGCGGACCTCCTCCACTTTGCTGACGCCCGCGATCTGCTGCAAACGCGTAAGAAGACTCTGGCGCGCGGCAGCCTCAGCCTGGACGTGCAGCTCAAGCACGTTCCCGCCCGGGATCAGTTTCTTCAGCTCGGATGGCGTGTCGTTCACGAGAATCCGGCCATAGTCCATTACGGCGATTCGGTGGCAGAGACGGTCCGCTTCGTCCATATCGTGGGTGGTCAGCAGGATCGTAAGGCCGCTCGCGTTGAGCGCCTGAATCCGTTCCCACAGAAACAGCCGTGACTGCGGGTCCAGATTGTTCGTCGGCTCGTCCAGAAAGAGCACTTCCGGTTCGTGCATGAGCGCGCGGGCGATCATCAGCCGCTGCGCCATGCCTCCGGAATAGCGATCCACCTTCTCATTGCGGCGCTCTCCCAGTCCGAGTTCCCCCAGCAGAGCGTCGGCGCGCTGTTCACGCTCTCGCCGCGGGACGCCGTGGTATGCGGCATGAAAGGTCAGGATTTCTCGAACCCGCAGGCTGCGATCCAGATTGCTGCGCTGCGGGACCACGGCAATGCGCTGCTTCACGAGAATCTGGTCCGATACGACGTCGTGACCGGCGATCGTGGCCGCCCCGCCAGTGGGCGCAACGGCCGTGGTCAGCACGCCGATGGTGGTGGTCTTACCGGCGCCGTTCGGGCCCAGCAGACCGAACACTTCGCCGCGCGCCACTTCGAACGACACGCCATCAACCGCGTCCGTTTTCGACTGCGGGTAACGCTTTCGTAACTCGCGCACTTCAATCGCGGAGGTCATTCAATTCGGGAAGGATAACATGGGACCAATGCGCAGACTGATCTTTGCCTCGCTGCTGCTCGCACCCTGGGTTTTCGGCCAGAGTCCGGACCAGCTCGAGGCCGTGGTGACCACCGGCATGGGCGTGTTCCGGTTCGAGTTCGCGCCTGACAAAGCGCCGAAACATGTCGCGCTGTTCATCGAGCGAGGGCGCAAGGGTTACTACGACGGCAGCGCGTTTTTTCGGGTCATCTCGAACGGGATCATCCAGGGCGGCGACCCGCTGCTGAAAAATCCAGGGACGCCGAAAAAGCTCTGGGGCACCGGCGGGCTCAGCCTCGAGCCCAGCGAGTTCAGTGACATGAAGCACGAGCGCGGCGTCGTCTCTACCGTGAGTGTGCCGGGCAAGGCGGACAGCGACGGCGCCCAGTTCTTCATCTGCGTGACGCCGCAGCCCTCGCTCGATGGCAAATATTCCGCATTCGGCCGGGTCACCGAAGGCATGGATGTCGTGGAGAAAATCTCGCACATCCCCGCCGGCCCGGGCGGGATCGCGGACCAGCCGGTGCGCATTCAGAGCATCGTCATCGAGCCGAAGCGCAAAGAGCCATTCTCGGATGCCCCCGTCGATGAGTTGCGGAGGACGGTAACGCTGAAGACAACGCTGGGCACACTCAGGATCCAGATGCAGCCGGACTGGGCGCCTGAGAACGTACGCAACTTCCTCGGCCTGGTCGCCACCGGATATTACAACGGCTCGCCGTTTCACCGCCTGGTCAAGGGCTTCGTCGTGCAGGGCGGGGGAGGCGATCCGGCCGGGCGCTGGGTGCATCCGGTGAAGGGCGAGTTCCGCACCGACGTGCAGCAGGTGCGCGGCATCGTGTCCATGGCCCACGGCGACGATCCGGATTCGGCCACGACATCGTTCTTCATCGTCCTCGGTCCGGCGCCGAGTCTGGATGGCAAGTATTCGGCCTTCGGTAGAGTGGTCGACGGTATGGACGTACTCGATGCCTTCGACAAGGAAGAAGTGGACGGCGAGACGCCAAAGCGCAGGCTAGAGGTGATCGAAGCGACCGTGGACCCCAAATAGCCGCTGATGAAGGCCATTCCGATTGCACTCTCCGTCGCCGCCCTGCTTGCCGCGCAGGACCACACCACATGGGCCGATTACGGCGGCGCTCCCGACGCGGCGCAATACTCGGCGCTGCGCCAGATCAACCGCTCCAACGTAAGCCGTCTCGAGGTCGCGTGGTCATATCCCACCGGCGACGGCAACCGGTATTTCTTCGGTCCGCTTGTCGTCGATGGCGTGATGTACGTGCTCGCGCGCAACAACTCCATACTTGCGCTCGCCGCCGCAACCGGCCGCGAGATCTGGGTCCACGCCGCGGACCCCGGCACGAAAATCATCACCGATCGAGGCATTAACTACTGGGAAAGCAGGGACCGCTCCGAACGGCGGCTGCTGTATTGCAGTAATCACTGCCTGCGCGCCCTCGACGCCCGCACGGGGCAGCCGATTCTTTCCTTCGGCAATCATGGGCAGGTCGATCTCAGGCAGGGGCTCGACCGCGATCCGCGGACCATTAAACTCGTTCAGTCCACCACGCCCGGGCGTGTTTTCGAGGATCTTCTCATCCTCGGGTCCGCGACAAACCAGGGCTACGGTTCGGCCCCGGGCGACATCCGCGTGTTTGACGTGCGCACGGGGAAGCTGGTCTGGACCTTTCACACAATCCCGCGTCCGGGCGAGTTCGGATACGACACCTGGCCGAAGGACGCGTGGAAGCGCGTCGGAGGCGCCAACGCCTGGAGTGAATTGTCGCTGGACACGCGGCGGGGCATCGTGTACGTGCCTACTGCCAGCGCCAAATACAACTTCTACGGCGTGGACCGCCCCGGCGCGGACCTGTTCGCCGATTGCCTGCTCGCGCTCGACGCGCGCACCGGCAAACGCCTGTGGCATTTCCAGATGGTTCACCACGACATCTGGGATTACGACAACCCGACCGCGCCCAAACTCCTCACCGTCCAGCACGAGGGTAGATCGGTGGACATCGTGGCGCAGGTCAGTAAGCAGGGCTTCGTGTGGGTCTTCGACCGCGTGACAGGAGCGCCGCTGTGGCCCATCGAGGAGCGGGCCGTGCCGCGATCCGACATGCCGGGCGAGCAGACATGGCCGACGCAGCCGTTTCCGGTGAAGCCGCCGCCGTTCGCGCGGCAGCGATTCACCGCCGCCGACCTCAGCCCGTATCTGAGCGCCGCCGATCGGGCGCGATTCCGCGACGAAATTTTGAGCGCTCGCAACGAGGGCATGTTCACGCCACCGGGACGGCGGAACACGGTCGAGATGCCGGGCAACAACGGAGGAGCGAACTGGGGTGGCGCCGCTGTCGATCCTGCGCGCGGCCGGCTGTTCGTTGTTTCCAAGGATCTGCCCGCCATGCTGAAGCTCGCGCCGGATCCGAAGGCTGACCGTGAACTGGCGCCGGCGGAACGCTACTACAGCGGCTTCGGATTCATGATCGCCAGCGATGGGTTGTCCCCGATCGCGCCTCCGTGGACCTCGCTCACCGCTTATGACCTCAATGAGGGAACCATCCGCTGGAAGATCCCGCTGGGCGATGTCCCCGAACTGGCGGCGAAGGGGATCCGGAACACCGGCTCCCATTTTCCGAAAGTTGGCCCTGTAGTCACAGCCGGCGGACTGATCTTCACCGGCACGCGCGACCGCAAGGTGCGCGCGATCGATGCGGATACGGGCCATGTGCTCTGGGAGCACGAGCTGGATGCGGCGATGGAAGGCATCCCCGCCGTTTACGAGGTGGATGGCCGCGAGTTCGTGGTCTTCTGCGCCGCCGCGCAGGCCGGACTGACGGCTGCGACGCAGCAGCCAATTCACGGCGCCTACGTCGCGTTTGCTCTGCCAGGCAGGCCTTAGCTGCCCGAGACCTTCTTCACGGTGTAATCGATCTTGTAATCCTGCCCGGGCACTTCCACGTGCATATCGATCTGGTCGCCCTTGACCTTGCCGGTGTAGTTGATCTTCGCTTCGTTGCCCTGGAAGTTTACGTTAATGGTGAAGCTCAGGTCATCGCCGTCCAGCTTCCCGTCTTCGATATCCGACTTCCCCATCATGTCGCTCGTGGTCTCGCCGGTCACCTTGTTTCCGTCCTGTTTGAACACGAACGTGCGCTCCACCTTACCCATGGGCGTCTCGGCGGCGCCCTTCCATGTCCCGGAAATATCGGCGGCGCTCGCCGTGAGAGCGAAAACCGCGGCCAGAGGCAGCAGCCATTTCATAGGTCAGTTCCTTTCTGTTGACGGCACGAGCGCGCGCCAGATCGGTTGCACCCAATCGTCTTTGGCCATGTCCCAGACGATGAAATCGGAATCGAACTGCCAGTAGGTCCACGCCCAGCCCAGCGACTCCGCCGCCCGCGCGACATAAGCCGTGTAGCGCACCCGCGAGTCCATCGGCGCCTTGTCGTAAGCGCCGAATTCGCCCAGCAGGATGGGCCGATTCTGCTCTTTCGCCCACGCCTGCACGCCCGCGAAATCGCGATCCACGCGCCCCTTGTCCGCGTCGCTCCCCCAGCTGACGCCCGACAATCCGGCCGTCTCCCTGTTCCAGCGCGCCCCCTGATGCGTGAACTCCATCGGCAGATAGTAGTGTACGGTAACGATGATGTTGCGATCGTCAACCGGCAGCTCCAGCCTGTCCAGGTAATGGATATTGTTCCAGAACGCCGGCCCGATCACCACGGTTCGAGTCGGGTTCGTCTGGCGAATGATGCCGAGCGCCTCTTTCACGTACCCATTCCATACCGGGGCCGTGATCTGCCCGTTGGGCTCATTGAGTATCTCGAATATTACGCTCGACGGCGCATCCTGAAAATGCGGCGCGATTTGCGTCCAGAACGCGAGCAGGCGCGGCTCGCACCAGGCGGCGTCACGTCCGCAGGGCACATAATCGTGCTCGTCCACGATCACCATCAGATGATTCGCCAGCGCTGTGTTCACCGCCCAGTCGAGGGTCCGCATCCAGCCCGGATCCAGCTTGTAATCGGCATCCATGTGCGCGAACGCCTGCAGGTTAAGCCGCACCGTCTGGAACCCGCCGTCGTGAATCGCCTGAAAATGGCGCTCTTTGAAGCGAGCTTTCGCGGGGTTCTTCCAGATCGGATCGTAGCCGAGAATGTTCACCCCGCGCCCCATTCGCCTGACCTGCTGGAATGCGTCGGGCGTATCTGCCGCGACCGCCGCGCAGCAGACCAGCGAAGCGACAACGGAGAGTGCGCGCAGGGTCACGGCTGTGCCGCGGGAGGCGCCGGCGGCCGCGCCACGCGAGCCGTGCGGGCCTCGTCGATCGAGACGTTGTTTACTTTTAGGGTTCGCCCCAGCGCCTGGTCCAGAGCCACCCGCGCGTTGCTCCACGCCACCTCGGCGGCAATTACCGACGACTGCGCCGCGTTGAGGTCGCGCTCCTGCTGCGTCACCGCGAACGGAGTCGAGGTGCCGAGCCGCTGCTTCTTCTGCTCGGCTTCGAAGAGCTGCCGCTGCAGTTCGAGATTCTTCTGCGCGGCCTGATACCGCGAGCGCGCCTGGCGCATCGCCACGACATCGTTCCTGATGTCCACCTGCACCCGGTTCATGTCCTTCGAGGTATTGAGCTGCGTCTGCCGAAGCTGGAGCTGCTCGATGCCGTAGTCGGCCTGAGCCACGCGATTGCGCAACGGGGCGCCGAAGGCGTCGCCAATGCCTTCACTGGGGAAGTCGCGGCGGAAGACCTGGCCGAGCGCGGTTCCGATGCCGCCAACGAAATATGGGTCCGGGCCGAACACCCCGTTGCGAGTAACGAACGAGTGAGGCGTACCCGACAAGCCGGCCTGGCTCGCGTTCCCGAATACCACCGCGAACGGCAACACGCCATTCTGCGTCCCCACCGAGGAAACCTCGGCGGCTTGTACGTTCAGCCGCTCCGCCGCGAGGTCCGCCCGATTGGCCAGAGCTTCATTCAAAAGAGCGTTCATCGGCGGCAGGTCGTCCGTCGCGGGAACCACGATCCGGTCCACCGGCACGATCCGCGCCGCCGAGATCAGCGGATCGGACGCGCCCGTGCGGCTGATCATGTTCTTGAGTTGCAGCTCCTGCTGCTCTCGCGCCGTCTGCGCATCCACCACATCGCGCTCACTGGTGGCCACCTGCGAGTCGGCGCTGATCTGATCGAGCGGCGCCTGGGTGCCGATCTGGATCTGTTTGGCCGTATCCTGTGCGAGTGTGCGAGCCACGTCCAGAGCGGTCTGTTTCGCGCGCACATCCTCGTCATCGGCAACCAGACCGTAATACGCGTTCAGCGTCTGCGCCACCACATTCTCCACCTGCACCCGGAAATTCAGGTCCGCGGTTCTGACCCCGATCTCCTGCACCCGGATATTCCGCGAGTTCACGGTCACCCCGAAACCCTGCAGCAGATTGTGCTGGAACGAGATGGACAGGTTCGGAGCATACGAGGGATTCAGCAGATCGGTGGGCGCGTTCTCATTCAGATAGTGCTCGCTGTAGGTCAGCGTCACCGTACCCCCACTGATCAGACCCTGCTGCATGGTCACGTTGTAAGCCCGTGTATTCGAGATCAGTAGCTGGTTAAAGCTCACCTGACTGTTGAACTGCGGGACGCTGGTGTGGCTGAACGTGGTCGCATCCTGAAACACCGGATCGAGCACGGGCACCACGGGTCCGATCTGGCTGACCTGCGCGTTCACGTTGTTTCTGCTGGCCGTGGTTCCGCCCGTGCTGACCACGCCCGCCGCCGCCTCGCTGCCGGCCACACCCTGCCCGCTGGCGACTGCGCCCGCCTGGCTCGCGTTGCTGGGAACGCCGGGCAGCGCGCCGCCGGCCTGAAAGCGCGTCAGTTGCGATTGCGCGATGAGCGGGTTGTACCGCGCCACCTCCAGATCGAGGTTGTTCTCGATTGCCAGCGCGATGGCGTCCTGCACGGTCAAATAGATCGCCCCGCCGCGAATCAGCGCGCGCAGCCGCTCGGAGTTGCCCAGCCGCGGAGGCGGAATCTGCGGGGCCTGATACCAGCGCACAATCGGCGCCGTGGCGGGGACAGGCGCGACCGCAACCTGCTGCTGACCGGTAACGAGCGCGAGCGAGCAGCCGCAGCACAGGATCCGGGCGGCCATGCCGCGCCGGTTCACGGCTGCACCGCCTGCGGCGTTTCCGGCGTGGCGGGCGGCAAATTTGCCGGCAGCTCGGATTTCCGCGATACATGGCCCGACAACGCCTCGGTCAGCGTGACTCCATGATCTTCGAGCGTGGTCCCCAGAGCCTGCTCCAGGGCGATGCGCGCATGGCTGTAGTTGGCCATCGATTGCACCTCGGAACTGACTGCCGTTGCCATGTCGCGCTGGTCCTGAATCACCTGGTAAGGCGTAGTGGCGCCCAGCCCGAGTTTCTTCTGGTCCGCGTCCAGCGTCTGCTGCTGCAATTGGCGAGCTTTCAAAGCGGCTTCATAGCGCACGCGCGCCTGCCTCAGGCCGATCATCGCGTTCTGCACATCCACCCGGACCTGGTTCATGTTCTTCTGAAGATTGAGCTGGTTCTGCCGCAGCTCCAGCATGCTGGTGGCGTAGTCGGACTGCGCCGCGCGGTTGCGCAGCGTGATGCTGAGCGAGAATCCGGCCGAATAGCTGGGGAAATTGCGCCGAAAGATCTGCGCGGCCAGGTTGCCGTAGCCTCCCACCAGATACCCGATGCCCGGCTGGCCGAGGCCGGCCGGCGCCAGATCGCCGGTGAGTCCGTTGTTGGTCAGTTCGGCAAAGGCCTGCAGCGTGGGTTTCAGCGAATTCCGGATGCCCACCAGGTTCATCTCGTTGCTTTGAATGTTCAGCCTGCCCTGCTGCAGTTCGACTCGATTCTGCATCGCCTGCTGCACCAGTTCCTCGATGTTGCGCGCCGGCTCCGCCTGCGGAACCGGGATCGCGTCCAGCGGAATGACATGCACCTCCGCAAGCGTCGGCGACGCCGCGCCATTACGGCTGAGCGCGTTCTTCAGCACCGTCTCCTGCTGGGTGAGGTTCGTCTGAGAAACCGTGAGGTCCTGCTGCGCCGTATAGAACTGCGATTCCGCGCGCGTGATCTCGATCTCCGCGAGAGCTCCGATCTGCACCTGCTTGCGATTGTCCTCGAGCAGCTGCCGCGCCGCCTCTACCTCGCGCTGCCGCGCAAGCACGTCTTCACGGAAGCTGATCAGGTCCCAGTAGAGGTTGAGCGCGGCTGACACCGTGGTGATGACCTGCAGCTTGAACTGCAGGTCGCTCACTTTGACATTGTTCTTCTGCACGCGAATGTTGCGGTCGTTCACCGCGCGACCAAAGCCCTGCAACAGGCTCTGCGTCATCTGCAGATCGAGGAATCCGGTGGTGTACGGGTTCAGGTTGTACAGCGGACTATTGATCGAAGTGCGCACGCTCTGGTACGTGAGGACGCCGGAGAGGCCGAAATCCCAGTTCTGGGAGTATTGCGATTCGAATGTGCGCGTGCCCAGGACGAGGCCGGTGGTTCCGGTGACCACGGTGTTGTTTTGCGGGACCGTGGTGTGCTGGAAGTTCTCCACGAAGAAAAGAACCGGATCGAGCGAGGGAATCGGCGGACCCAACTGGGTCACGATGCCGCCTCCCGAACTCACCCCCGCGCCTCCGGACAGCGTTGTCGGAGTGCTCGTGACGCTCACGCCCTGCAGGCTGACGCTCTGCGGACCCGCGGCGATGCCAAGGCCCACGCTGCGCAGCGCGCCGCCGGCTTGTGCGCGCTGCAGCACCTCCTGCGCCAGCAGCGGCGTATACCGCTGCACTTCAACATCAATGTTGTTCTCTATTGCCAGCGCCACCACATCCTGCGCCGAAAGATAAAGATTGCCCGCCCGCACCAGCGATTCGAGGCGGGAGGAGTTATTGAGGCTGATCGGAGGTACGTACGCGGGTGTATATGGCCGCTTAAGCCAGCCAAACGTCCCGTCGACGCGCTGGATGCTGATTTCGCTCTGAGCCTGCGCGGAAAAATTCAACAGCAGCAAGAGGCAGATTAGGGTAATACTTGTTCGGTATTGTCTCATTGGGTCGGAAGGCCTTCATGACTGTCAAACTGCGACGCAGGGGAAACCTGATGCCGGCCCATGGAAGCCAGCCTGCGCCGCGAATGTACGAACTTCGATCATACGAAACTACGAGACCTGCGCGCTTTTCGTTCAGTGTGAAACAATAGGGCCGGTTCAGGAAAGGAGCACAAATGAGCGTTTCACGAAGGCGTTTTTTGCAGGCCGGAGGGGCCGCGGCGGCGCTCACCGGTGTCCGCACGCTGTTGGCCGATCCTCTTGGCCTGCCCGTCGGCACGCAGACCTGGCCGGTGCGGCAGCTCATCAAACAGGACTTCCCCGGCACGCTGAAAGAATTATCTTCAGCCGGCTACCAAACCATCGAGATGTGCTCGCCCCCCGGGTATAAGTCGATGGGGTTCGGCGGGCTCGCCGGTATGAAGGGCTCCGAAGTCCGGCGCATGATCGAAGATTCCGGCCTGCGCTGCGAGAGCTGCCACTTCGGTTTCGGCGAGTTTAAGAACAGTCTGGACGACCGTATCGCCTGGGCCGAGGGCATGGGACTGAAGCAGATGATCCTGTCCACCTTCGGCGTGTCGGACAAGGCTACCCTCGACGACTGGCTCCACGCCGTCGACATCTATAATCCAATCGCCGAGCGGATTCAGAAGGCAGGCTTCCAGGCGGGCTACCACAATCACGATTTCGAGTTCAAAAAGTACGGCGACACCCTGGTCTATGACGAGTTGATGAAGCGCTTCGATCCGAAGCTGGTGAAGATGCAGTTCCAGGTGGCGGTGATCAGCATCGGCTACCACGCCGAGAACTTCTTCAACAAATACCCCGGCCGCTTCATCTCCATGCACTGCAACGACTGGTCGCCCGAGCAGAAGAAATTCGTCCCCATCGGCAAGGGCGTGGTCGACTGGAAAAAGGTGTTCACCGCGGCCAAAACCGGCGGCATCAAAAATTACTTCGTCGAAGTGGACACTCCGGAAGAAACCATGGAAAGCGCCGGGTACATGCACGCGCTGAACGTATAGCGCCTCCATGCGCCTTCGCACCGCTCAGAACAAGCTCAAAATCGAGCACAGCATCATCGACGGAGTCCGCGAGCTGCTGGAGCGCCTGCTGGCGCGCAATCCCGAAGTGCGCTCTGTCATCCCCGGCGTGATCCGCCGTGTGCGCGATGCCAAAGGCGAGGTGCGCGTGCACGTTACCGTGCCCGTAAGCAACGGCTGGAAAGCCATCGCCCTGAGCGCCGGCGCCCGCCAGGAACTGTTCATCAGCACCAGCCTGACGCGCGAGCAACTCGAGGAGGCGATCAAAAACTGCGTCGAGTAGGTTTCATGAGTGCCCCAGAATGCCGTGCGGCCGATACGGCGCAGCCAGCGCCTTCAGCTCCGCTTCGTCCAGCCTGATCTGCAGCGCGGCGACGGCCTCCTCCAGGTGTTTCATTTTGCTCGCGCCGACGATCGGCGCCGTTACGCCCGGCTGATGCAGCACCCATGCCAGCGCGATCTGCGCGTTGGACACGCCCCGAGTCCGCGCGATCTCCGTGACCCGCTTCACTACCTCAAAGTCCGAGTCCTGATAGTACATGCCCTGCGCGTAGTCGTCCGTTTTCGCGCGCACCGTCTCGCCGTAGTTCTCCTTCGTCCGGTTCCCGGCAAGAAAGCCGCGCGCCAGCGGACTCCACGGGATCACGCCCACGCCCTCATCCCGGCACAGGGGCAGCATCTCGCGCTCCTCCTCGCGATAGATCAGGTTGTAGTGGTTCTGCATCGTGCTGAAGCGCCGCCACCCGCGACTGCCGGCGATGTGCTGCATCTTCGCAAACTGCCATGCGAACATCGACGACGCGCCGATATACAGCGCCTTGCCCGCCCGGACCACGTCATTCAGCGCCTCCATCGTCTCCTCGATCGGCGTCGTGTAATCGAAGCGATGGATCTGGTACAGGTCCACGTAATCCATCCCCAGCCGCCGCAGGCTGTCGTCGATGGCGTGCTGGATGTGCTTGCGCGACAGGCCGCGCTGGTTCGGATCGTCACCCATCGGGTTAAAGACCTTCGTCGCCACCACGACGCGGTCGCGCGATGGCGCGAACTCCTTCAGCGCCCGCCCGAGGATCTCCTCGCTCACTCCGTTCGAGTACATGTCCGCGGTATCGAAGAAGTTGAAGCCCATCTCCAGCGCCCGGCGGATGAACGGCCGGCTTTCTTCCTCCTCCAGCACCCACTCCCGCCACTTCTTCGAGCCGTAGGTCATGCAGCCGAGGCAAAGCCGCGAAACCTTCACGCCCGCCGATCCGAGGTTCACGTAGTCCATTACTCAGGTGTACCGCGACGCCACTCACCATCCCGAATCCGGACACGGAATGCTCTTCGTGGGGTGCAGGCGCCCAGCCTGCGTCGGGCTCTCAGCCGGCCTGGACGCACCTGCAACAGCACGCGATAACTGCCCACAACGGCAGCACGATTGCCTTTTAATCCCACCTTATGGACAGCCTTCTCCGAGATCTGCGCCACGGCGTGCGCCTGCTGGCCAATAAGCCCGGAGCGACCCTGCTCATGATCGTCGCCCTGGCCCTCGGCATCGGCCTGAACGCGTCGTCGTTCATGATGGTCGACGCTCTCGTCCTGCATCCGCTGCCCTTTCCGAATCTCGGCCGCATCATGTCCATCGCCGAGACCATCCCGAAGCTCCGCGCCGAGCGCGACGCGGTGGCGCCCGCGAATTTCCGGGACTGGCGCGAACAGAGCCGCAGCTTCGATCGCCTCGCCGCCTTCCGCCCCCTGGAGGGCGCCCTCACCGGCGGCCCTGAAGCCGAACACATCATGGCCACCGCCGTTTCGCCCGATTTCTTCCCGCTCCTCGGTATCAGCCCGGAGCTGGGCCGCACCTTCCGCGCCGATGAGAATGAACCGGCACGCGCCGGGGTCGCGGTGGTGAGCCACGGGTTTTGGCTGAGTCGGCTTTCCTCATCGCCGCACCTTCTCGGCAGCTCCCTTTCGCTCGACGGCCGCAGGTACACCATCGTCGGCGTCATGCCCGCCGATTTCAATCTTCCGCTCGGCAACGAGATCTGGGTTCCGCTCGCCTTCAACACCGGTGAATCCGCCGACCGCGCCCAGCGCAGCCTCGCCGTTCTCGGTCTGCTCAGGCCCGGCGTTTCGGTGCTCAGGGCGCGTCAGGATCTGCACGGAATCGCCGTCCGCCTCGCCCGCGCGTACCCGCTGACCAATGAAGGCCGCGAAGTGCTCGTCACCCCCATTCGCGACACCGTCAACGAGGGAACCGACCGCTTCACGCTGGTCCTCATGGCCACCGCCGGATTCGTTCTCCTGCTGGCCTGCGTCAACATCGCGAACATGCAGCTGGCGCGCGCCGTTCAGCGCCAGAAGGAAATCGCCGTGCGTACCGCAATCGGCGCCGGACGCTGGCACATTCTGCGCCAGTTGCTGACCGAGAGCGTATTGCTGGCCATTCCCGGCGGAGCGCTTGGGCTGTGTCTTGCCGCCTGGGATATGGATCTCCGCGGAAGGCTCATCCCCGCCCAGGTTTACTACTGGGTGGCGGGCATTCGGAACATGCGTGTGGACGGACGCGTCGTGGCCTACACGTTCGCGCTGTCCCTCATCGCGGCTGTTCTGTGCGTTCTTCCCGCGGCTCTCCGCCTGATTTCGTCTCGCATGGCCACGGATACCAGTGAAGCGCTCAAAGAGTGCGGGCGTTCCTCCAGCGGCGCTTCCTCCGCCGGACGGATGCGCACCGCCTTCGCCACCGCCGAGGTCTGCCTCGCGCTGGTGCTGCTGATCGGCGCCGGTTTGATGGTGCGCACCTTCCAGCGCATGTTGGCCGTGAACGCCGGGTTCGATCCGAATAACCTGCTGACTATGCAGACTTCGCTGAGCGCCACACGCTATCATGCCGATGCGCAGATCCGCGGCTTTGCGGATCGGTCGCTGCCTGCGCTCCAGAGCGTGCCCGGGGTCAACGAAGCCGCTGTGGACAGCGTCGCGCCGCCGGCTGAAGCGTTCTATCGCCAGGGCAGCCCCGAACCCCGCCCCGGGGAGCCTGTCCCCTCCATCCATGCCGTGACCCCGCGCTTCTTCGCCGCTCTGCGGCTGCCGCTCCTCAGCGGACGCGCCATTGAGTCCTCCGACGGCCCCGCGGCCGAGGGCGTGGTGGTGCTGAGCGAGGTTGTCGCCCGTCACTACTGGCCCGGCGACAATCCCATCGGGCGCCGGATTCGCCTGCATGGCGCCGATACCCGCTGGCTGACCGTGATCGGAGTGTGCGGCGACGTCAGGGAATGGTTCAACGGCCGCCCCGTTCCCCGCGCCTACGTCCCCTTCCATCAGTCGCCACAGCGCTCTCTGTCCCTGTTGCTGCGCACCTCCGTGGATCCCACCCTGGCCGCAACCGGTGCGCGCGCCCGCATGCACGAGGTAGATCGCGCGCAGCCGATGTTCGACATCAAGACCATGCAGCAGCAGCTGGCCGAAGAAACGTCCGGAGTACGCGCCTCCGCCGTCAGCATGATCATCTATGCCGCAATCGCTCTGCTGCTGGCCATCAGCGGCGTTTACGCGGTGGTTTCCTATTCGGTGGAGCAGCGCACGCACGAGATCGGCATTCGCATCGCCCTCGGCGCCGGTCGCGCGCAGGTGGTCCGCATGACCCTCGGCCAGGCGCTGCGCATCGCTGCCGTCGGCCTGGCAATCGGCATCCCCGCCGCTTTCGCGCTCATGCGTCTGATGTCTGCCGTCTTGTACGGCGCCGTGGCACTTGACGCGCTCACGTTCGCAGCCTTCGCGGCAACCCTCGCCGCATGCGCGCTGCTGGCCGGCTACCTGCCCGCCCGCCGCGCGGCCTCGACGGACCCCATCGCCGCCCTCCGCCATGAATGAGCCCACCCGCGCAGCGCTGGTCGCCGGGCTCCTGGTAACCTGGGCCCTCGCCCAGCAACCCGAACCGATCCTCTCCGCGAACCTCGCGGACGCCCAAAATCACATGGCAAAGCGCCTCCCACCTCACGCTCGATGACAACGGCCTCAGCACGGTATTCGACCTCACACGCGACCGCCTCACCACCGCGCCCTGATAGAATCGACATTTCCATGTTTTCCGGACTGGAGCACACCGCAATCGCCTCGCCCGACCCCAAACGTCTGGCGCAGTGGTACGTCGATACTCTGGGGTTCCGCATCAACTACGAGTACGACGGCAACTACTTCGTACGTGCCCCCGACGGAAACATGCTGGAGATTATTCCCTCGGAAGGAGTCCCAGCCGCCCCCGGTATGAAGGAGCCGGGTCTGCGCCACCTCGCCGTCGCCGTAAACGATTTCGACGCTGCTTACGCATTGCTGCGCGAGCGCGGCGTGAAATTTCGTACGGAACCGTACGAGAATCAGGGCAACCGGCTGGTCTTTTTCCACGATGGCGACGGCAACCTCCTCCACCTCATCCAGCGGCGAAACCCGCTTCCCTGAGCGCACCTTGCTGCGCCGGGTCTTCAAGGCTTTCCAGTATCGCGACTTCCGCCTGATGTGGGTCGGCGCCTGCATCTCCTCCACCGGTGGCTGGATGCAGATCGTCGCTCAGGCCTGGCTGGTATTCGATCTTTCGAAGTCATCGTTCTTCCTCGGACTGGATTCGTTCCTCGGCCAAATCCCCATCCTGCTCTTCTCGCTGCTCGGAGGCGCCGTCGCGGACCGCACCGAGCGCCGCAACCTGCTGCTCATGTCCCAGTTCGTGCAGATGACCTGCGCCTTTGTCCTCGCCGGCCTGGTCGCGTTCGGGTACGTGCACATCTGGCACATCCTGCTGCTCTCATTCATCGTGGGCACCGCACAGTCCTTCGGCGGGCCTGCCTATTCGGCCCTCATTCCGAATCTGGTCAAAGGCCAGGATGTCCCCAACGCCATCGCGCTCAATTCCATCCAGTTCAACCTGGCGCGCGTGATCGGGCCCATGCTCGGCGGCATCGCCCTGAAGCAGCTCAACTCCGCGTGGTGCTTCAGCCTGAACGGCATCTCCTTCATCGCCGTGATCATCACGCTGCTGATCATCAGCACGCGTTTCAGGCCGACCGTGTCCACCTCGCTGATGAAGAGCATGAAACAGGG
>Ga0070739_10001821_pt1 | contig 30577 bp, 31 predicted proteins | sample Coa_R1_7_FD_66445 | JGI IMG/M metagenome (GOLD analysis project Ga0070739, IMG submission 66445) | Surface soil microbial communities from Centralia Pennsylvania, which are recovering from an underground coalmine fire - Coalmine... | ecosystem: Environmental > Terrestrial > Soil > Unclassified ...
GCACCGGTCAAGGGCCCGGCCGACCGGCTCATGGACCCGCTCGGGATCGAGGTCTCGTGCGTCGGCGTCGCGCGCGCCTACGCGGACTTCTGCGCGACGTTGGTGATCGACTCCGGTGACGCGCAGCGCGCGGGCGAGGTCGACGCGCTCGGCGTCCGCGCCGTCGTCGCCGACACGCTGATGACGGACGCGCGCGTCGCCGCCGCGCTCGCGCGCGACGCGCTCGACGCGGTCGCCTGACCGCTCCCGCGCCCGGCGTCGTGCGCCCACTCACGATCATCCCCGTCGAGGGGATGCCCGAGGTCACGGCGGGCGACACGCTGTCGGCGCTGCTCGTCGACGCCGCGGCCGCGCAGGAGACGCCGCTGCACGACGGCGACTGCGTCGTCGTGACGCAGAAGGTGGTGTCGAAGGCGGAGGGCCGGATCGTCCCGCTCGACCCCGACGACCTCGTCGCTCGGCGCGCGCTCGTCGAGTCCGAGTCGGTGCGCGTCCTGCGCCGGCGCGGTGACCTCATCATCAGCGAGACGCCGCACGGGTTCGTCTGCGCGAACGCGGGCGTCGACCTGTCGAACGTCGCCGACGGGTTCGCGGCGCTCCTGCCTGCGGACGCCGACCGGTCCGCGCGACGCATCCGCGACGGCGTGCGGGCGCGTGCCGGCGTGGACGTCGCGGTCGTCGTGTCCGACACGTTCGGCCGCGCGTGGCGAACCGGGCTGACGGACGTCGCGATCGGCGTCGCCGGCATCGCGGCGGTCATGGACCTGCGCGGCGCGCGCGACGCGAACGGGCGGGAGCTCCACGTCACGGAGGTCGCGGTCGCGGACGAGATCGCAGGCGCGGCCGAGCTCGTCATGGGAAAGGCGAGTCGTGTCGCGGCCGCGGTCGTGCGCGGCCTCGACCCCTCGTGGTTGCGGGACTCGTCCGTGCGCGAGCTCGTCCGCCACCCGTCGGAGGACCTGTTCCGCTGACGGACGCTCGCGTCCGTCGAACGATCAGCGGCGCGACTTGTCGCGGAAGTAGTCCAGCGTGCGCCCGACGCCTTCGTCGAGCGTCGTCCACGGCTTCCACCCGAGGTGGATGCCCGCACGCGTGGGGTCGAGCGCGCTGCGCTGGAGCTCGCCCGCACGTGCGGGCATGTACTGCGCGGGCTCCTTGTACCCGGTCGCCCGGGCCATCGTGTCGTAGAGCTGCTGCACGCTCGTCTCGACCCCGGTCCCGACGTTCAGGATCAGGCCGCCGCCCTTGTCGGCGGCGCGCACGAACGCGTCGACGACGTCGTCGACGAAGACGAAGTCACGCGTCTGCCGACCGTCGCCGAAGATGACGGGACGCTCCTTCTCGAGGAGCTTCCCCGCGAAGATCGACACCACGCCCGCCTCGCCGTGCGGGTCCTGGCGCGGCCCGTACACGTTCGCGAGCGCACACACCGTGAACTCGAGGCCGTGGATCTCCCGGTAGTAGTGGAGGTAGTCGCCCCCAGCCTTCTTCGACACGCCGTACGGTGACTCGGGACGCTGCGGATGTCCCTCCTTGACCGGGATCTCCTCGGGCGTGCCGTACAGCGTGCCGCCCGAGCCCGCGAACACCACCTTGCGGGTCTTCGCGGCGATCGCGCCCTGGAAGACGTTGAGCGACCCGATGATGTTCACCTCGGCGTCGAACGCGGGCTTCGCGACGGACACGCGCACGTCGGCCTGCGCCGCGAGGTGGAACACGACCTCGGGCTGTCGCATCTCGACGAGTTCGGTGACCGCGGGCGAGCGGATGTCGAGCCGATGGAACGAGAACCGCCGGTTGCGGTCGGCACGCGCGTCCGCGAGGTTCGCGAGGTTGCCGGTCGAGAGGTCGTCGACGACGTCGACCTCGTGGCCCTCTGCGAGCAGCCGGTCGACCAGGGTGGAGCCGATGAACCCCGCGCCGCCGGTGACGAGCGTCCTCATCGTGGCCATCCTCTCTCGTTCGGCACGGGCGGCGACACTACTTGCGCACGCGACCCGTCCCGGGCACGACCCGCGGGCGCGTCGACACGCTCGGTGGGCCGGATGGTGTCAGGCGCAGTCGAGCCGGGCGTCGCGTCCGACGACCGTGTCGACGATCTTCTCGTCGCGCTCCACCCGCGCGCCGTCGAGCAAGACGGAGCGCAGCACGCGCGCGCCCGGCTCCACGACCGCTCGCGGGCCGAGCACCGACTCGGCGACATCGGCACCCGCGCCGATCGACGCGCCGTCGCCGACGAGCACCGGGCCGCGCACGCGCGCGTCGCGGTCGAGGGCCGCGTCGCCCTGCACCCAGACGGCCGCCGCGCGCTCGACCGCGCCCGGCGCGGGCGGCAGGCCGACACGCCCTGCGAGCACGTCGGCATGGGCCTCGAAGTACTTGCGTGGCGTGCCGATGTCGATCCAGTACGCGTCGCTGTGCTGCGCGAACAGCCGGCGCGGCATGTCGAGCATGCGCGGGAACGTCTCGCGCTCGATCGACACCGTCAGCCGCGACGGGATGCGCGCGAGCACGCTCGGCTCGAGCACGTAGGTGCCGGCGTTGATCCAGTTCGTCGGGGCCTTGCCGGGCGGCGGCTTCTCGACGAACGCGACCACCTCGCCGTCGTCGCGCGTCGGCACGACGCCGAACGCGGACGGGTCGTCGACGCGCGTCAGCGCGATCGTCGCCTCGGCCGCGCGCTCGTCGTGGAAGCGGACGAGCGCGGTGAGGTCGAGGTCGGTGAGCACGTCGCCGTTGCAGACGACCACGCGCTCGTCGATGCCGTCGGCCGCGAACCGGATGCCGCCCGCGGTGCCGAGCGGCTCACGCTCGACGACCCACCGGACCCGCATGGCGCCGAAGCGACCGGACGCGAAGTGACGCTCGAACGCCTCGGGCAGGTAGCCGAGCGACAGCACGACCTCGTCGACGCCGTGCCCGGCCAGCCAGGACAGCTGGCGCTCCAGGAACGGGACGTTGACGATCGGCAGGAGCGGCTTCGGCGTGTGGTACGTCAGCGGCCGGAGCCGCGTCCCCTCCCCACCGACGAGGACGATCGCCTTCACGGCTTCGCGGTCGTCGCCGGCGCGGTGGTGGGCGTGCTCGCGGCCGGTGTGCTCGCGGCCGGTGTGCTCGACGGCACCGTCGCGGTGCCCGCCGGGATCTGGTTCGGGCTCTCGATGTTGTTCGCGGCCGGCAGGTTCGACGTCGACGGCGGGTCACCGAGCGAGGTGATGGAGATGCCCGGCGGGAGGAACGCGATCACGATCCGGTCGTTGTTGTGCGGGGTGTAGCTGGCCGGGTTGCCGGTGCGCGCCTTCCCGTTGACGGCCCACTGGACGGTCCCCTTCGCGGCCGGCTTGCCGTTCGCCGCGGGGCACGTGTCGCCGTTCGACTTCTTCACGCCCTTGTCGAACGTGAAGCTCGTCTCGGACAGGCTCCAGCCGTTGTACTTGAAGAACCGCCCGACGGTCGCGCTCGCGCCGGCGTCGTCGGACGTCTGCGGCTCGAAGTGGATGAGCCCGTCACCGTGGGTGTGGATGCCGGCGTAGACGTCGGTGCCGTGCCGCACGATCAGGCCCTGCGAGTCGCGTGGCGTCTCCGGCGGGTTCGGCAGCCACGTGCCGCACACGTTCACGCCCAGGGCGGCGTGCCAGTGGTCCCCGATCTTCAGGCCCGCGCCGCCGCCCCCGTTCGCGCCCTTGTTCGACGCGACCTGCGCGACGACCGCACCGACGCCGAGCACGACGACGGCCGCGACCGCGACGATCCAGAAGCTCGACCCGGTCCGCCGGGGCGGCCGGCGGGCGCGGGCCCGGGCCCGGCCACGCTGGTACTTCTTGCCCCGGTTCGGTTTCGCCATGGTTGTGAGAGGCTAGCCGCGCCTCGACGGCGGCCCGCCGCGCGCTACCGCCCGCGCGACCTCGTCACGTCGTGGAGTCCCTGCCGTGCACACAGCGCCGCGGCGCGCAGCGCGAACACGACCGCGGCCGGTCCGAGCGCCAGGCGACGCACGCCGCGCCAACGCTTGGCCGCGAACCGGAGCGCGGAGCGATGGTGGGCGACGATCGACCGGTACGGGTGGCGCGCCCGGCTCACGCCCTCGACGTGGAGCACCTCGCCGCCCGGCTCGTACGAGACGCGCCACCCCGCGCCGCGCAGCCGCCAGCACACGTCGACGTCCTCCATGAAGAGGAAGAAGCGCTCGTCCCAGCCGCCGATCTCGTCGAGCGCGGCGCGCCGGAGCCAGATCGCGGCGCCCGACACCCAGTCGGCGTCGCGGACCTGCGCGGGGTCCTCGTCCTCCTGGCGGTACCGGCGGGTGAACGGGTTCCCCGGCCACACCGGCGCGAGCACCGCGTGACCGGCAGACTCGACCATCGTCGGGATGCGGCGCACCGACGGATACGTCGCGCCGCTCGCCTCGACGATGTGCGGACCGAGCGCACCGAGTCTCGGCTCACGCGCGAACCGGCCGAGCATCGCTGCGCCGGTACCCGGGTGTACGTCGACGTCGGCGTTGAGCACCGCGACGACGTCGTGACCCGCGGCCGCGATGCCGAGGTTCGCGGCGCGTGCGTACCCGAGGTTCGCGCCCGGGCGGACGACACGCGTCCCGGGGCACGCGTCGAGCAGCTCGTCGACCGATCCGTCCTCCGACCCGTTGTCGACGACGACGACCTCCGGCGCGGCACCCGCGCTCGTGTCGGCGACGAGCGAGCGGACGCACCGGGTGAGCAGCGGCCCGGCGTTGAAGTTCACGACGACCGCCGACCACCCGCCCGTGCGACCCTCGGGCTCGGCGGGCGCGCTCCCGGCCCGCGCGCGGTCGACGGGCACCGTGCTCATCTCGCGAACCGGCACCGCAGCAGGACCCACAGCTCGGTCGCGCCGTCGCGCCACGTGATCTTCTTGCCCTCTTCGCGCTCGCGTGCGGTGTAGCTGATCGGCACCTCGTAGATCCGCTCCCCCGCGGACAGCACGCGTGCGGTGACCTCGGCCTCGAAGTCGAATCGGTCGGCCGTGACGTGGAGGCTCTCGAGGAGCTGACGGTCGAACAGCTTGTAGCCGGTCTCGAGGTCGGACAGCGTCGTGTTGAAGAGCACGTTCGCGACGCCCACGAGCAGCCGGTTGCCGAGCCACGACGACAGCTGCATGTTGCGCCGCTCGCCGGTGAAGCGCGAGCCGTACACGACGCGCGCGCGTCCCTTCATCATCGGCGCGAGGAGGCGCGGCCACTCGTCGGGGTCGTACTCGAGGTCGGCGTCCTGGATGAGGACGAGATCGCCGGTCGCGTGCTGCAGCCCGGTGCGCACGGCCGCGCCCTTCCCCCGGTTGGTGTCGTGGGTGACGGTCCGCACCGTGCTGTCCGCGAGCTGCGGGAGCAGCGCGCGGGTGCCGTCGTCACTCCCGTCGTCGACGAGCACGACCTCGAGGTCGACGGGCAGCTCGACCATGCGCATGCGCCGGACGATCTCCCCGACCGTGTTGCGCTCGTTGTAGATCGGGACGATCACCGACAGCTTGCGGTAGGCGGGGCGCGACGGGACCGCCGGCGTCGTGTCAGCCACGGTCGCGCTCCTGCCGGTACCACTCGTACGTGCGAGCGAGGCCGTCGGCGAGCTCCACCTTCGGCTCCCACCCGAGGAGGTCGCGCGCACGGGTGATGTCGGGACGCCGACGGGCCGGGTCGTCGGCCGGCAGCGGCTCGAACACGATCTCGGACCGTGATCCGGTGACGTCGAGGACCGTCCGGGCCAGCTCGAGCATCGAGCACTCGGTCGTGTTGCCGATGTTCACCGGCCCCGCGTGCTCCGAGTCGAGGAGCGCGAGGATCCCCCGCACCTCGTCGTCGACGTAGCAGAACGACCGGGTCTGGCTGCCGTCGCCGTAGACGGTCAGCGGACGACCCTCCATCGCCTGCACGAGGAGGTTCGACACGACGCGCCCGTCCGACGGCCGCAATCGGGGGCCGTACGTGTTGAAGATGCGGACGACGGCGACGTCGACGTCGTAGGTCCGGTGGTACGCGAACGTCAGCGCCTCCGCGAAGCGCTTCGACTCGTCGTAGACGCTGCGGGGCCCGATCGGGTTGACGTTGCCCCAGTACGTCTCGGGCTGCGGGTGCTGCTCCGGGTCGCCGTACACCTCGCTCGTCGACGCAAGCAGGAAGCGCGCGCCGGTGCGCTCGGCGAGATCGAGCGCGTTGCGCGTGCCCGCGGAACCGACGTCGAGCGTCTCGATCGGGTACCGGAGGTACTCGGGCGGGCTCGCGGGACTGGCGAGGTGCAGCACGGCGTCGACGCGTCCGTCGACGTCCAGCGCGCGCGACACGTCCTGCTCGACGAGCGTGAAGCCCGCGGCGCGCTCGGCGTCGGCGACGTTCTCGCGCCGCCCGGTCAGGAAGTTGTCGACGGCGACGACGTCCCACCCGCGCGCGACGAGCGCGTCGCACACGTGCGAGCCGATGAACCCCGCGCCGCCGGTCACCACCGCGCGCGTCATCAGCGGCCCACGCCCTGGTACACGAAACCCCGACGCCGCATCGCGACAGGATCGAGCACGTTGCGCGCGTCGAGGAGCGCAGGCGTCTCGAGCAGCTCGCGGACGCGCGCGAAGTCGAGCCAGCGGAACTCGTCCCACTCGGTGAGGAGCGCGAGCACGCGCGCGTCGCGGCACGCCTCGTACGCGTCCGTCACGACGTCCAGACCGGGGACGAGCTCCGCGACGCGCTCCCCCGCCGCGGGGTCGTAGGCGCGCACGACCGCACCGCGCGCGAGGAGGTCGCTCGCGATCGCGATCGCGGGCGAGTCCCGCAGGTCGTCGGTGTCGGCCTTGAACGTGAGGCCCCACACGCCGACGCGAACGCCGTCGAGGCTGCCGCCCGCGAGCTCGCGCACCTTGTCGACCATCCGCGCGTGCTGGCGCCGGTTCACGTCGACGACGCCCGACAGCAGGCTGAAGTCGTACCCGTTCGTCGACGCGGTGTGGAGCAGCGCCGCGGTGTCCTTCGGGAAGCACGACCCGCCGTAGCCCGGACCGGGATTGAGGAACTCGAACCCGATGCGCGGGTCGTACCCCATCCCGAGGGTGACGTCGCGGACGTCCGCGTCGACGGCCTCGCACAGGTTCGCGATCGCGTTGACGAACGAGATCTTCGTGGCGAGGAAGGCGTTCGACGCGTACTTGACCATCTCTGCGGACGCGGCGTCCGTGACGACGATGGGCGCCTGCACGTCGCGGTAGAGCTCGGAGACACGCACTGCCGTCGCGGTGTCGTCACATCCGATGACGACGCGCGCCGGATGCAGGAAGTCGTGGACCGCGGTCCCCTCGCGCAGGAACTCGGGATTCGACGCGACCCGGATGTCGTCGAGCCGGGCCCGGTTGGACGCCAGGAGTTGACCGACGACGCGCGTCGAACCGACCGGCATCGTGGACTTGTTCACGACGACGGTCGCGGGGCGCAGCACCGGCGCGAGCTCGCGGACGACGGACTCGACGAACGAGAGATCGGCCGCGCCGTCGTCGCCCTGGGGCGTCGGCACGCACAGGAACACGAACTCGGCGTCCGCCACCGCGTTCGACGCGCCGACGACGAAGCGCAGCCGCCCCGACCGCAGGCCCTCCGCGACGAGCTCGGGCAGGCCCTCCTCGAGGATCGAGACCTCGCCCTTGCGCAGCTTGGCGACCCGCTCCTCGTCGATGTCGGCGCACGTCACCTCGTGACCGAGGTGCGCGAAGCACGCGGCCGTCGTCAGCCCGACGTACCCGGCACCAACAACCGAGACTCTCACGATTGCACCGCCCTGGCAGTGTCCGGTTCGCCGACGTACTCGGCGAGCGCCTCACGGTAGTGGCGGAGCGGCCCCAGGCCCGAGAGCCGGAGCGCGGCCGTGTCGAGCGCGCTGAAGACCGGCCGCGGCGCCGGCCGGCCGAGCTCCGCGGTCGTCACGGTGCGCAGGACCGACGGGTCGGCGCCGCGCATCTCGGCGACGTCGCACGCCAGCCGGTAGCGAGTGCAGTGCCCCGCGTTGACGACGTGGAACAGCCCCGGGCGACGCTCCACCGCCAGGCGGACCAGCATCTCTGCGAGGTCGGGCGCGTACGTCGGCGAGCCGGTCTGGTCGTCGACGAAGCGGACCGGCCCGTCCGGATCGGCGAGCGCGTCGAGCACGAGCTGGACGAAGTCGTGCCCCCGTCGCCCGAACACCCAGGCCGTCCGCGCGACGGTCCACGAGCGCGCGTGACGAGCGAGCTCGAGCTCACCACCGAGCTTCGAGCGCGCGTACGTCGACAGCGGGCTCACGAGGTCCCATTCGTCGTACGGTCGCCCGGCGCGCCCGTCGAACACGTAGTCCGTCGACACGTGGACGACGTGCGCACCGACGCGAGCCGCCGCCACCGCGAGATGGCGAACGCCGAGCGCGTTGGCCGCGAACGCGGCGTCCGGCTCGAGCTCGCACCGGTCCACGTTCGTGACGGCCGCGCAGTTGACGATCGCGTCGGGGAGGAACGCCGTGACGACCTGCTCCACCGAGTCCCGGTCGGCGAGGTCGAGCGTCGCGTGGTCGGCGGCGAGCACCTCGTACGCCGGCGTGCGCGCCAGGACCTGGACGGTCGCCGCGCCGACCTGACCGCCGGTCCCGGTGACGAGCACCCGCGTCACGTCACCCCGCCCGCGTTCGCCCAGTCGCTCTCGACGACGGGCGCCCGGTCGCGCAGCGGCTCCCACCACGGCCGGTTCGCCGCGTACCACGCGACCGTCTCGCGCACGCCGTCCTCGAACTCGACGCGTGGCGACCAGCCCAACTCGGTCCGGATCTTCGTCGCGTCGAGCAGGTAACGCCGGTCGTGACCCGGACGGTCGGGCACGATCGTCTTCAGCGACGCCGGCTTGCCGAGCGCGCCGAGCACGAGATCGGCGACCTGCTCGATGCTCGCCTCGACGCGGCTGCCGACGTTGTACGTCTCGCCGATGCGGCCGCGCTGCAACACGTCGTCGACCGCCCGGCAGTGGTCGAGCACGTGCAACCACTCGCGGCGATGGTCGGTCGACGCGTACATCGGCAGCGGGCGGTCGTCGAGCGCGAGCGTCGTGAAGAGCGGGATCACCTTCTCGGGGAACTGGTACGGCCCGTAGTTGTTCGCGCAGTTCGAGATCGTGATCGGCACCGCGAACGTCTCGTGGTACGCGCGCACGAGGTGATCGGCGGCCGCCTTGGACGCGTTGTAGGGCGTGCGCGGCCGGTACGGCGACGACTCGGTGAACGCGTCCTCGCTGTCGAGCGGCAGGTCGCCGTACACCTCGCACGTCGAGACGTGGTGGAACCGACCCACGCCGACCGCGCGCGCGGCCTCGAGGAGCATCTGGGTCCCGAGCACGTTCGTGCGCACGAAGCGGGCCGGGTCGAGCACCGCGAGGCTGTTGTGGGACTCGGCCGCGAAGTTGACCACGACGTCGATCGACTCGTCGCGCAGGAGACGCTCGACGAGCGCGCGGTCGCCGATGTCGCCGACGACGAGCGGCACGCGCTCGGCGACGTCGGCGAGGTTGTCCGCGTTCCCCGCGTACGTCAGGAGGTCGAGTGCGACGACGCGGTCGTCCGGGTGCTCACGCACCCAGTAGCGGGCGAAGTTCGACCCGATGAACCCGGCCGCACCGGTGACGAGCAGACGCACGCCGTCCTCCCCGTCGCGCGGGCCTCAGCAGGCCGGCGCGGCGGACTTGGCCGCCGTCGTCGTGGTGGTGTGACCGCGCGTGGCCGGCGCGGCCGCGGTCGACGCCGTCGTCCCGGAACCGGGCGCGACGACGTGCTGGAAGTCGCGCCCCAGCACGACGACGACGTCCGCGTCGACGATCGAGCTGTCGGCGACGAGCCGCCCGACGCCGCCGAGGTACTGCTGCACCAACGCGGCCTTCTCCTGCTCGCTCGGGAGGTAGCGGACCGTCGTCGTCGACGTGTGCTGCCCGTTGCCGGTGCCCGCGGGGACGAAGCCCGCGTTGACGAGCGCGCTGCTCGCGGCCGCCGCCTGCCCGTTGATCCCGGTGCCGTTGAGCACCCGGACCTTGACCTCGGCCGGCTTGACGGTGCTGGATCCCGCGGAGCCGGCGGACCCGAAGCTGCGGAGCTGGGCGAGGACCTGGTCGGCGTCGGGCTGCTTCAGGTACAGCACGCTCTGCCCTTGCTGGTCCGGCCCGTTCTTCCACGGGAGCGTGACCATCTGCAGCGTGTTCGGGTTGTTCGGGTCGACCTTCCGGAACGCGTTCATCAACCCGAAGATGTCACCCTTGCTCATCTGGTCGTCGATCGTGAGCTTCGACACCACCTTGTCGGCGATCTGGTTCGCGGTGAGCGGGTTCCGCAGCCCGGCGCGCACGGCGACGTCGGCGAGGTGGCGGATGAAGTTCTGCTGACGGTTGATGCGGCCGATGTCGCCCATCCCGTCGGCGTCCTGCCACCGCCCGTCGACGAAGTACTGCAGGTGCCGCGACCGCACGTACGCGAGCGCCTGCGCGCCGCCCATCGAGTAGCACCCTGGATTCGGCACATTGAGGCCGGTGAACGTGTCGCGCGCGCGTGACGGGAAGTACACGGCGACGTGTCCGATCGCATCGACGATCCCCTGGAACGTCGCGAAGTCGACCTGGAGGTAGTGGTCGATGCCGACGTCGAAGTTCAGCTTGATCGTGTCGATCACGCTCTGCACGTGCTGCTCGGGCGTCGAGCCGTAGTTGAAGGCCGCGTTGATCTTCGAGTAGCCGTGCCCGGGGATCTGCACCCAGAGATCGCGCGGGATCGAGACGAGCAGGCTCTGCTTCGACTTCGGCTCGACGTGGACGATCATCATCGTGTCGGAGCGCTGACCGCCCTCCTGCTGGGGCGTGCCGAACTCCTGCGCCTGCTGGGCGTTGTCCACGAACGCGCGCGAGTCCGACCCGATGATCAGGTAGTTGCCGGCGCGCGCCGGATGGCTCTGGTCCGACAGACGGAGGTTCTTCACCCGGTGGATCGCGGCGATCTTCTGGTCCGTGACGACGTTGGCGCCGACGATCCCGGTCGCGATGAGGACCGTGACGAGCCCGAACGCCATCACGTAGCGGTGCCACCAGGCGCGCAGCGGGGACGACGGGGAAGCAGCCACGGAGGCGCCACTCTACCGAACGCCGTGTGACCTGCGGTTTCGCCCGCGGCGGGTACCGTCGCCGCATGCGCGACGGGCCGACGAGCGACGGGCCGGCGAGCGACGGGCCGAGGGTCTGGGTGAACGGCGCGCTCGTCGCTCCCGGCGAGGCGCGCCTGTCGCCGTTCGACCACGGGCTGCTCGTCGGCGACGGCGTGTTCGAGACGCTGCGCGTCTACGGCGGCGTGCCGTTCGCGTGGACGCGGCACCTCGACCGGCTGGCGCGCTCGGCGAGCGGGCTCGGTCTGCCGCTCCCCGACCGTGACGACCTCCGGCACGCGGCCGACGAGGTGCTCGCCGCGAACGGCGTCGACGAGGCGCGCCTGCGCATCACGGTGACCGGTGGGCCCGCGCCGCTCGGCTCCGAGCGCGGTGAGACGGCGCCGACGGTCATCGTCGCGGCGACCGCGTGCGGTCCGCCGCCCGAAGCGGTCTCCGTCGTGATCGTCCCGTGGGCGCGCAACGAGCGCGGCGCGACCACCGGGTTGAAGACGATCTCGTACGCGGAGAACGTGCGCGCGCTCGCACACGCGCGTTCACGCGGCGCCGACGAGGCCGTCTTCGCGAACACGCGGGGCAACCTGTGCGAGGCAACCGGATCGAACGTCTTCTTCCTCGACGACGACGACGTGCTCGTCACGCCGCCAGCCGAGGCCGGCTGTCTCCTCGGGGTCACGCGCGCGCTGACGATCGAGCTCTGTGCGCGCCTCGGGATCCGGTGCGCGGAGCGTGACGTCACGGTCGACGCACTTCGCGCGGCACGCGAGGCGTTCCTCACGTCGACGACGCGCGAGGTGCAGGCGATCAGCGCGGTCGACGGCGCACCGCTCGCGAGCGCGCCCGGTGAGCTGACGCGGACGCTCGCCGACGCGTTCACGAAGCTGGTGGCGTCCGATCTCGATCCGTGAGTCACGCGTCGCGCAGGTGCACGACGTCGCCGGCCGCGACCTCCACGATGCAGCCGGTGTCCACCTCGACGAGCAGCCTGCCCGACTGATCCACGTCGACCGCGCGGCCGAGCAACGGACCGTCGCTCAGGTCCACACGCACGCGGCGACCGATCGTCGCGAGTCGCCGCCGGTACTCGAGCGGCACCCGGTCGAGCGCGCGTAGCTGGCCGTCCAGACCGGCGAGGAACGCGCCGAGCAACGCGGCACGCTCGACCGAGTGACCCGCTTCGACGTCGCACGCAGTCGCGATGCCGGCCAGCTCGTCGGGCACCGCACCCCAGTTCACGTTGACCCCGACACCGAGCACCACGGCCCGCACCGACCCGTCCGCGCCGAGGTCCGCCTCGGTGAGCATCCCCGCCAGCTTGCGATCACCGACGAGCGCGTCGTTCGGCCACTTGAGCGTGGCATCGATGCGTGCGATCTCGCGCACGGCGTCGACGAGCGCGACGCCGGCCGCCATCGTCACGAGATGGACCCGCTCGATGCCCAGCGCCGGGCGGAGCAGCACCGACACGAGCAGCGAGGCGCCCCGCGGTGCGACCCACGCGCGGCCGAGCCTCCCGCGTCCGGCGGTCTGGTGCTCGGCGAGGACGACGAGGCCTTCGGGTATGCCTGCACGCGCGTCGTCGAGCACGACACGGTTGGTGGAGTCGACCTCGTCGAGGACGCGCAACGCGGTGAAGCGGGTACCCGACAGGCGCGCGCGGACGGTCGCCCATGTGGCGGCGTCCGAGGTCATCACCCGTAGGATACGGGCCGCGGAGGACCCGCCCTCGCGCCCACCCGAACGGAGCCGTCGAACGTGCTGTCCAAGATTCTGGTCGCCAACCGCGGGGAGATCGCGGTACGGGTCATGCGGACGTGCCGGGAGCTCGGCATCGCGACGGTCGCGGTGTACTCCGACCTGGATCGCGACGCGATGCACACCCGCTACGCCGACGAGGCGTACGCGCTGGGCGGACAGACCGCAGCCGAGAGCTACCTCAACACCGACGCCATCCTCGACGTCATCCGCCGCAGCGGGGCCGACGGCGTGCACCCCGGCTACGGGTTCTTCTCGGAGAACGCCGACTTCGCCCGGGCCGTGATCGGGCTCGACGGCGTCGCGTGGATCGGCCCGCCTCCCGACGCGATCGAGGTGATGGGCGACAAGATCTCGTCCCGGAAGGCCGCGGCGCGCGCAGGCGTCGAGGCCGTCCCGGGCACGCTCGAGCCGATCCGCGACGCGGCCGAGGTCGTCGCGTTCGGCGAGCAGCACGGCTGGCCCGTCGCGATCAAGGCCGCGTATGGCGGCGGCGGCAAGGGGCTGAAGGTCGTGAGCGGGCCCGACGAAGCGGCGCGCCAGCTCGAGTCGGCCGCACGCGAGGCGCAGGCGTACTTCGGCCGTCCCGAGGCGTACCTCGAGCGGTACCTCACTCGTCCGCGCCACATCGAGATCCAGGTCTTCTGCGACACGCACGGCAACGGCGTGTGGCTCGGCGAGCGTGACTGCTCCACGCAGCGCCGTCACCAGAAGCTCATCGAGGAGACGCCCGCGGCGGGGCTGGAGCCCGAGATCCGCGCCGCGATGGGCGACGCCGCCGTGCGCGTCGCGCTCGCGTGCGGGTACGTGAACGCGGGCACCGTCGAGTGCCTGTACCAGGACGGCGACTTCTACTTCCTCGAGATGAACACGCGGCTCCAGGTCGAGCACTGCGTGACCGAGATGGTCACCCAGCTCGACCTCGTCCAGGAGCAGATCCGCGTCGCGTCCGGCGAGCCGCTCAGCTTCACCCAGGACTCGATCCACCCGCACGGGCACGCGATCGAGTGCCGCATCAACGCCGAGGACCCCGCGAAGGGATTCCTCCCGTCGCCGGGGACGATCACGCGCATGCGCGCGCCGAGCGGACCGGGCGTGCGGTGGGACGGCGGGTACCAGGAAGGCGACACCGTCTCGCAGTACTACGACAACCTGGTCGGCAAGCTGATCGTGTGGGCACCCGACCGGGAACGGGCACGCACGCGGATGCTGCGCGCGCTCGAAGAGTTCGAGATCGGCGGCATCCGCACGACGATCCCCGCGCACCAGGCGTTGCTCGCGCACCCGGACTTCGCCGCGGGGCGGCACTCGACGGTGTGGCTCGAGAACGAGGTCGACCAGTCGATCTTCACGGCGCCCGCCACCGAGCCGGCACCCGCCACGGCCACCGCCGCGTCGACCAACGGCGAGGTCGAGGAGCTCGTCGAGCGCGCGGTTCCGGTCGAGGTGAACGGGAAGCGCTTCGACGTCCGGGTGTGGCTGCCGCCCGCGCCGACGGTTGCCGCCGCCGGTGGCGGCGGGGCCGGGGGCCGGGCCCGCTCGGCGAAGCCGCGTGGCGCGACGTCGGCCGGGAGCGGGGCCGGCGACGGCACGATCGCGGCACCGATGCAGGGCACGATCGTCAAGGTGCTCGTGGCGGAGGGTGACGACGTCACCGCCGGGCAGGCCGTGCTCGTCCTCGAGGCGATGAAGATGGAGAACCACATCAACGCGGAGCGCAACGGCAAGGTGGCCGAGGTGCGCGTCGCGGCCGGCGACACCGTCGGCACCGGTGACGTCCTCGTCGTGATCCAGTAACCGGTCCGCGTGTCGTTCCCGCTGTTCCAGGTCGACGCGTTCACCGACGAGCGGTTCCGCGGCAACCCCGCGGCGGTGTGCCTCCTCGACCGCCCCGTCACCGCGGCGTGGATGCAGTCGGTCGCCGCGGAGATGAACCTGGCCGAGACCGCGTTCGTCCTCCCGCTCGACGATGTGCTCACGCTCCGCTGGTTCACACCGACCACGGAGGTCCCGCTCTGCGGGCATGCGACGCTCGCGACCGCGCACGTGCTGTGGGAGACGGACCGGATCGCGGCCGACGAGGACGCGACGTTCAGCACGTTGAGCGGCGCGTTGCGCTGCCGTCGCGACGACGAGCGGATCGCGATGGACTTCCCGGCGGAGACGCCAGTTCCCGAGGTCGCGACGGTGACGCCCGTCCGCCTCGACGACGCGCTGCGCGGCACCGCCCGTGACGTCGTGCGCGGGACGAACCACTACCTCGTCGAGCTGGACGACGAAGCGACCGTGCGCGGGTTGCGACCGAACCTCGACGTGCTCGCGAAGCTCGACGCGAACGGCGTCATCGTCACCGCGCGTGCGGACGACGACCGCTTCGACTTCGTGTCGCGCTACTTCGCGCCGCGCGTCGGCATCCCGGAGGACCCCGTCACCGGTGCCGCGCACTGCATGCTCGGACCGTGGTGGGCGGAGCGGCTCGGCAAGATCGAGCTCGTCGGCCACCAGGTGTCCGCACGCGGCGGCGTCGTCCGCGTGCGCGTCGACGGCACGCGCGTCGAGCTCTCCGGGAGCGCGGTGACCGTGCTGCGCGGCGAGCTGTTGTAGAGGTCGGCTCCGGCTAGCGCTGGGATGGCAGCGAGCCTGCGAGCTCGGCCCGCTCGACGACCGCGCCGAACTCGTCGGGTGCGGTGTCGTCGACCGCGGCGAGCTCCTGCACACGACCGCGCATGCGCCACCAGACGACCGCGAGCGCGACGACCGCGCCGAGCCCGAGAGCCCACGGCCAGACGCGCCGCTTCGGCGCGCGCTTCGACGTGCCCTTCGCCGCGCCGACGAGCTCGGCCGCCTTCCCCTTCGCGACGCCGCTGAGCTCGGCGGCCTTGCCGGCCGTCGTGCCCCCGATCTCGGCCGCGAGACCCTTCATGGCGTCCACGGTGCCGCTCGTGGAGCCCGCGAGCTCCTTCACCGCACCGGTCGTCGTGCCGGCGAGCTCCGCGGCCTTGCCCTTCACGACCTCACCGAGCGCGACCGGTGTCGCCTTCGAGCGCCGCGCGGCGCGCCTCGTACGGCGCTTCGCCTTGTTCGCCAGGTGCTCCGCGGCCGTCCCGGCCGCGGCCTTCGTCGCCTTGCCGGCCAACATCACGCCCGCTCCCTTCGCGACGGCCGAGAGCCCACCGTCGTCGCCACCGGACGGCGTCTCGCCGCTGCCGCCCAGGCCGGCCTCGTGCCCGAGCATCCGCAGCACGACGTCCGCCCGTTCCTTCAGCGCCTCGACGACGGCGTCCACCTCGTTCAAGGCGTCGCCGACGTTCGAGACGCGCGCACCAGTCACCGTGATCGTGCTCACGACGTCCATGTATCCCGCCGACCAGGCGCGGAAACGTTCAGGAGGCGGCTTCGGCGAGGGATTCGGACAGCGCCGGGTGGACGAGCAGCGAGTCGACGATGTCGACGACCTTGAGGCCGTTCGTCACCGCGACCGCGAGCACGCTGATGAGCTCGGCCGCGTTGCGCCCGACGATGGAGCCGCCGAGGACGACCCCGGTTGCGGGGTCGGACAGGATCTTCACGAACCCGCGCGGGTCGCCCTCGATCAACGCCTTCGCGTTGGACGAGAACGGCACCTTCGTGACGCGGATCTTCCGGCCCACGGAGAACGCCTCCGCCTCGGCCAGCCCGACGTCGGCGATCTCCGGGTCGGTGAAGATCGCGGACGCGGCCTTGTCGTAGTCGAGATGGCGGTGCTCGCGCGTGTGCAGACCCATGAGGTGCTCGGCGATCTTGCGCCCCTGCATCGCGGCCACGGACGACAACGGGAGCCGACCCGAGAGGTCACCGGCCGCGTAGATGTGCCGCACGTTCGACTGGCAGTGGTGGTTGACCGGGACGTAGCCGTGCTGGTCGAGCTCGACACCGGCGTCGTCGAGACCGAGCGACTCGCTGTTCGGGATCGAGCCGACCGCGAGCACCACGTGCGATCCGTTCACGACGCGCCCGTCGTCGCACTCGACGCGCACGGCGTCATCCGTGCGCTCGATCGCGGACGCGCGCGCGCCCTTCAACAGCTTCACCCCACGCTGGAGGAACGCGTCCTCGAGCACGGCCGCGACCTCCGGGTCCTTGTAGGGCAGGACCTGCTGGCGCGACACGATCAGCGTCACCTTCGAGCCGAGCGCGCTGAACATGTGGGTGAACTCCACGCCCGTCACACCGGACCCGACGACGACGAGGTGCTCGGGGATCTCGGGCGGCGGGTACGCCTGGCGCGTCGTGAGGACGCGTTCCCCGTCGACGTGGACGAACTCCGGGATGCGGGGGCGTGATCCCGTGGCGAGGACGACGAAGTCGGCGTCGAGCTCCTCGATGCCGTCGTTCGTCTCGGCGGCGACGGTGTGCGGACCCTTCAGGCGCCCGGATCCGTGCACCATGCGTACGCCCTGCGACTCGAGCAGCCGGCACACCGACGCCTGGAGTCGCGACTCGATCGACGAGACCCGGTCGCGCAGGGCGTCGAGATCCAGGCGGCCCTCGGCCGACAGCCCCATCGCCTCGGCGCGCGTGAGCTCGGCGAGCGCGCCGCCGGTGGCGATCATCGCCTTCGACGGGATGCAGTCGCGCAGGTGCGCGGCACCGCCGACGACGTCGCGCTCGACCAGCGTCACCTCGGCACCGAGCGTGGCGGCGACGGTGGCGGCGGTGTTGCCGGCAGGGCCTCCACCCACGATGACGACACGGACGGGCACGGGTTCCAGGCTAGGGCACGGAACCACCGTCCCCGTTCACCTGCCCGGTACCTTCTGCCGGTGCCCGAGCTGCGCTACGAGCGCCTCACCGACCGCACGGTGATCGTGGCGACGACCCGTGCCGCTCGCCCCAAGGTCTTCAGCGGGGCACGCGCGAGCGAGCGGGGACGCGCGCCCGACGAGTGCCCGTTCTGCCCGGGCCACGAGCACATGACGCCCCCGGAGGTGTGCCGCTCGGGCCCGGGCGCGCCGGAGACGCCGGGATGGCACGTCCGCGTCGTGCCGAACCTCTACCCGATCGTGGGAGGCGAGGACGCGCGTCCGGGCGCGACGGGCGCGCACGAGGTCGTCGTCCTGTCACCCGACCACCGCAGGACGTTCGCGCAGCTCGACGCGGATCAGGCGCTCGACGTCATGCGGGTCGTACGCGACCGCGTCCGGGTCCACACGGACGACGGGCACGCGTACGTCCAGGCGTTCGTCAACCATGGCCGCGCCGCCGGTGCGTCGATCGAGCACCCGCACGCGCAGGTGGTCGCGCTCGACTTCGTGCCGCCCGCGGTCGTCGCCTCGCTGGCGCGGTACCGGGACGCGGGCAGCGACCTCGTCGCCGACGCCGCGTCGAGCGCGCGCGAGGGCGGGCGCGTCGTGCTCGACGGCAGCGGCGACGTCGACGCATGGTGCCCCTACGCGCCGTCCGCGCCGTACGAGACCGCGCTCGCGCATCGGGACGCGAGCGCGAGCTTCGCCGACGCATCGGACGACGAGCTGCGCGTCGTGACGCGCACGTTGCAGACGGTCCTCGCGCGCGTGGCACGCGTCGCGGGCGACCCTGCGTACAACGTCGTGGTCCATTCGGCACCCGGCCGCGACGCCGGAGACACGGTGTTCCACTGGTGGGTCGAGGTGTCACCCCGACTGTCGCTGCAGGCCGGGTTCGAGCTCGGGACGGGCGTGCTCGTGGCGACGGTTCCGCCGGAGCAGACGGCCGCGGAGCTGCGCGAGGCCTGACGCGCGCCCGCGCGGGAGTCGGCTCGACGGCCGATCAGCGGCCCACGAACCGCGCCTTCCCGGGCCCCTGCTCGAGGAAGCTCCGCACGCCGATCCCGGCGTCCTCCGTCGAGAAGACCTCGACGAAGGCGTCGCCCTCGACGTCGAGCGCCTCGTCGAGCGGCAGGTCGAGGCCGCGATCGATCGCGCGCTTGGCCAGGCCCATGGCGACGACCGCGCCCGTCGCGAAGCTCGCCGCCCACTCGAGGGCGCGGTCGAGGAGCTCGTCGGCGGGGACGACGCGGTCGACGAGCCCGATCCGTTCCGCCTCGTCCGCCCGAACACGGCGGCCGCTCCACACGAGCTCCTTCGCACGCGCCGACCCGACGAGGCGCGGGAGCCGTTGCGTCCCGCCCGCGCCCGGGATGAGGCCGAGCTGGATCTCCGGTTGACCGACCTGTGCGTTGTCGGCAGCGATGCGGAGGTCGCAGGCCATCGCGAGCTCCAGCCCACCTCCGAGCGCGAACCCGCTGACGGCGGCGATGACGGGGCGCGGGATCGCGACGAGCGCGTCGAACGCGACTCGGAACGTGTCGGTGATGAGCCGTGCGCGTTCGGCGTCGCCGAACTCGCCGATCTCGAACCCGGCTGCGAACGCGCGCTCGCCTCCCGCGACGACGACTGCTTTGACGTCCGGGTCGGTCGCGAGCGCGCGACCCGCGTCGGTGAGCTCACCGAGGAGCGCGAGCGACAGCGCGTTCATCGGTGGACGCTCGATGCGAAGGAGCGCGACCCCGTCGTCGCGAACGCTCGAGGAGACGAACTGGGCCATCGCCGGAGGCTATCCGAGCACCGCCCATGCCGTTCATGGATCAGTGGAACGGGACGTCAGCCGGCGAGGAGCTCGTCGGCCGCCGCGTACGGGTCGAGCTCGCGAGCGCTGACGCGTGCGAGGAGCTTCTCGAACTGGTCACCGGTCGCGTGGTCGGCGACCTGTTGCTCGAGGCGCGCCCGCACGATGCCGCGCAGCTCGTCGCGCAGCCGCGCGTCGCGCCGCGCCTGCAACCGTTCGCCGTCGAGGAACGCCCGGTGCTCCCCGATCGCGTCCCAGAGCTCCTCGATGCCGGATCCGTCGGTCGCGACGGTCTCGAGGACCGGCGGCCGCCACTCCTGCTCGGCCGACATGTCGAGCATGGCCTTGAGGTCGCGCACCGTCTCCTTCGCTCCGTCGCGGTCCGCCTTGTTGACGACGAACACGTCGGCGATCTCCATCAGCCCGGCCTTGTTCGCCTGCACGGCGTCACCCCAGCCGGGGTTGACGACGACGACCGTCGTGTCCGCCGCGCCCGCGATCTCGACCTCGACCTGGCCGACCCCGACCGTCTCGAGCAGCACCCACGGCTTGCCCGCGGCGTCGAGCACGCGGACCGCCTGCGGCGTCGCGAGCGCGAGGCCGCCGAGGTGACCGCGCGTCGCCATCGAGCGGATGTAGACGCCGGGATCGGTCGCGTGGTCCTGCATGCGGACCCGGTCGCCGAGGATCGCGCCGCCGCTGAACGGGCTCGTCGGGTCGATCGCCAGCACCCCGACCTCGTCGCCGTCGCGCCGGATGCGGCCGATCAGCTTGTCGGTGAGCGTCGACTTCCCCGAACCCGGCGCGCCCGTGATGCCGATCGTGTACGCGCGCCCGGTGTGCGGATAGAGCTTCGCGACCGCGCCGTCCGCCGCCGCGCCGCCACTTTCCACGAGCGAGATGAGCTTCGCCACCGCGCCGCGGTCGGCGCGCAGCGCGCGCTCGACGAGCTCGGAGGGATCGTTCGCCATCGTCGACCGCCGGTCAGTCGTCGGCGACGACTTCCGTCACGGCCGGCACGCGGTCCTTGAGGATCCGCTCGACACCGGCCTTCAACGTCATCGTCGACACCGGGCAGGTGCCGCACGCACCGACGAGACTCACGTGCACCACGCCACCGTCGGCGACGCGGTTGAGGACGATGTCACCACCGTCGGCGTGCAGCGCCGGGCGGATCGCGTCGATCGCGGCGGCCACGCCGGCTTCGACGACGCTCGTGGGCATGCGTGCGATCCTCCGGGAGACGGAACCGACGGCTCCGAGTATCGCATCAGCACCCGCGCGGCCTCCGCATGGGCGGTCCCGCGGGACCGCCCATGGCAACTCTGGGAGTCCAGTGGTACAGGGAACCGCTCGCATCCCAGAGGTCGACGGGCGACGCCCGGATCCGCCGCCCGCCGGGCACGACACGTCGTACGCCGCGCGCGACCGCGGACAAGATGCGGCACTGACGTACGCAAAGCGTTCGTGAGTGCCGCATGTTCGCGGCGGCTCAGCCGCCCAGGGAGAACATCGCGTCGAGGTCGTGACGCGAGTACGCGCGGAACGCGACGAGCGTCTCCGTCCGCACGATCCCGTCGACCTTCGCGATCTCGCCGGTGACGACGTCCGCGAGCTCGTCGTGCTGGCGCACGCGCACGATCGCGACGAGGTCGAACTCTCCCGTCACCGAGTACACCTCGCTGACGTGCTGCAGGTCGGCGAGGCTCTGCGCGGTGTCGAGGATGAACGGAGGCTCGACCTCCATGAGCACGATCGCGGTGATCACGACGACCGCCCGTGGTCAGCGCACGTCGGCGCCCAAGGCGCGCAGCTTCCCGGCCAGGTCCGCGTAGCCACGGTCGACGTGACGGCGGTCGAGCACGACGGTCTCGCCGTCGGCCGCGAGTCCCGCGAGCACGAGCGCGGCACCCGCCCGGACGTCGGCCGCGCGCACCGGCGCGCCCGACAGGCGCGGCACGCCCCGCACGACCGCATGACGCCCCTCGGTGCGGATGTCGGCACCCATCCGGTTGAGCTCGTCCACGAAGCCGAAGCGCGCGTCGAACACGTTCTCCGTGACGATGCCCGTGCCCTCCGCGACCGACAAGAGCGCGACGGCCATCGGCATGAAGTCGGTCGCGAACCCGGGATAGGGCAACGTCGCGATGTCGATCGCGCGCAGGCGCTCCGTCGCGCGGGCCCAGATGCCGTCGGGCGTCGGCGAGACGCGCATGCCCATCTCGCCGAGCTTCATCACCACCATCTCGAGGTGCTCGAGGCGTACGCCGTGCAGCTCGATCTCGCCGCCCGCGATCCCGCACGCCATCAACAGCGTCCCCGCTTCGATGCGATCGCCCATGATCTCGGTGTCGACGGGGAGCAGCTCCTCGACACCCTCGATCTCGATCGTCGACGTACCCGCGCCGATGACCTGCGCGCCCATGCGGTTCAGGAACGCCGTGAGGTCGGTGATCTCCGGCTCGCGCGCCGCGTTCTCGATGACGGTCGAGCCCTTCGCGAGCACGGCGGCCGTCAACAGGTTCTCGGTCGCGCCCACGCTCGGGAAGTCGAGGACGATGCGCGCCCCGCACAGGCGGCTGCAGTGCGCCTCGATGAAGCCGTGCACGACCGACAGCTCCGCGCCCATCGCCTCGAAGCCGCGGAAGTGCATGTCGAGCTTGCGGTTCCCGATGTTGTCGCCGCCCGGCATCGCGACCTTCGCGCTGCCACAACGCGCGAGCAGCGGACCGAGCACGTTCACCGACGCGCGCATGCGGGTCACGAGCTCGTACGGCGCCTCGCCGTCGAGCGGACCGGACGCGTCGACGGTCAGCTCGCCATCTCCGGTCGTCTCGACCTTCGCCCCGAGCGCGCGCATCACCGCGACCATCACGTCGAGGTCCGCGACGGGCGGCATGTTGCGCAGCACGGTGATGCCCGGCGCGAGCAACGACGCCGCGAGCTGCTTGCAGCCCGAGTTCTTCGTCGCGCCGGACACGCGCACGACACCCGAGAGCGGCCTGCCCGGATGCACGACGAGCGCGTCGCCCCGAGCGCCGGGCGCGCCCATGCCGGTGTCGTCGGCTCGCTCGGTCCCCACGGCGGGAATGGTACGCGGCGCGATCTACCGCGCCGCGTAACGCGGTGGGCGCTGCTCCACGAAGGCGGTGATCGCTTCCTTCATGTCGTCGGACTTCAGGCAGACGGCCTGGGACTCCGCCTCAACGACGAGACCGTCACGCACCGTCGTGGACGACGACGCGTCGACGGCACGCTTGGCGCCGCGCACGGCGAGTGGCGGCTGGGCCGCGATCAGCGCCGCCAGGTCGCCGGCCTCGCGCTCCAGGTCGGCGTCGGCGACGACACGCTCCGCGATGCCGATGCGATGCGCCTCGGCGGCGTCGATCTTCGCCCCGGTGAGGATGAGCTCCTTCGCCTTCCCGGGACCGACGAGCCGCGGCAGCCGTTGCGTGCCGCCGAGGTCGGGGATGATCCCGTACTTCAGCTCGAGCAACCCGACCGTCGTGCCCTCCGCGAAGACCCGGATGTCGCACGCCAGCGCGAGCTGCAGTCCGGCCCCGAGCGCGTACCCGCGCACCGCGGCGATCGTCGCGAACGGCGCCTCCTCGAGCCACGTGTACGAGTCCTGCGTGCGCAGGACCGCGGCCGCGACGGGATCTTCGTGCCGTGGCGACGCCTGGTCGCGGAGCGCGCTGTCCGTCTGGCCCGTCGTGAACACCGACGTGTCGATGCCGCTCGAGAACGCCCGGCCCTCGCCGATCACCACGAGCGCGCGCAGCTCGGGATCCTCCCGCAGCTCCTGACCGAGCTCGCCGAGCTCGCGCCACATCTCGATCGTGAACGAGTTGAGCTTGTCGGGCCGGGCGAGTCGCAGCCAGCCGACGGGCCCGTCGCGGTCCAGGCGCAGTGTCTCCACGAACCGGAGACGCTACTGCTGCTCGGATGCGAGCGTTGCCTCGCCGACGAGCGGGATCAGCCGCACGAGCGGCACCGGCGTCGCCAGACCGGGGATCGCCCGCGCACCGACGCGCGCCGCCTCGCAGTCGTCGGGCGCGAGCTTCGCGACATCCGTCGTCGCGAGCACCTCGCCCGGCTGCGCGACGGAGCACAGCCGCGCGGCGAGGTTGACGGCACCACCGATGTAGTCGTCGCCCTCGAAGATGATCACCGCGCCGCCCGACACGCCGGCGCGGACCGGCAACGGGAGATCGCTCGAGTCGACGCGGCTCGCGAGATCGACGACACCGCAGACGAGACCGCGGCCATCGACACCGACGAGCATCGCGCCGTCGCCGAGCCACTTCGCGACCCGCACACCGTGCGTCGAGGCGACGTCGCGGACACACGCCCGGAAGCCCGCCAGCAGGCGGCTCGCCTCGTCGTCACCTTGCGCCTCGGTGAACGCGGTGAAGCCGCTCAAGTCGACGAAGGCGAACGTCCGGTGCACGCGCACGCGACAAGTCTGCCCGGTGCGGCACGCGCCCCGCGAACACTTTCAGTCTGGAAGCGACGCGACCCACTCGACGGTCACGCGCGCGACCTCGTCGAGGATCTCCGCGCTCGACCGCCCACTCGCCTTGAGCGGCCGGAACCCGTGGTCGGCGGACTCCAGCCAGTGACACGTCACCCTGCCACGGATCGCGCGCGTCGCCGCGGTCAGCTCGTCGCGACCTGCAAGGTTGTCGCGCGTCCCGCTGACGAACAGGCACGGCACCCGCACGCGCGGGAAGTGGTCGACGCGCAGCTGCTGCGGCTTGCCGGCCGGGTGCAACGGGTAGCCGAGCAGCAGCAGGCCGAGGACGGCGAGCGGTTCGTCGGCATCCGCGGCGACCATCGACCCGTACCGTCCGCCCATCGACCGTCCGCCGACGACGAGCCGCGCGGTCGGCAGCTTCGTGCGCCGGGCCAGCTCGGCGGCCGCCTCACGGACCGCGGCCTCGAGGACGGCCGGACGGTCGGGCGCGCGCCGTCCTGCGCTGCGGTACGGGAAGTCGAAGCGCAACGACGGGATGCGCGCGTCCGCCAGCGCGTCCGCGACCGCGACGAGCGCCGCCGCGTGCATGTCCGCACCGGCGCCGTGCGCGAGCAGGACGGCACGGTCGGCGCCCCGCACGCGACCCTGCAACTCGAACTGCAACTGCGTCACCGCGTCACCGCCGCAGCACCCAGTTGGTCAGGAAGCGCTCGGTGCGCGTCAGCTCGTCCTCGACCGTCTCCGGGCGCGCCCATCCGTGCCCTTCGCCCTCGTACACGTGGTACTCGACGGTCGCGCCGCCGGCGCGCATCGCGTCGACCATGAGATCGGCCTGCGCCTTCGGGACGACGCGATCGGCGTCGCCCTGCAGGACGAGCACGGGTACCGACGTCTCGCGCGCGTACGTCACCGGCGAACGCTCGCGATAGCGCGACGCGTGTTCCGGGAGCTCGCCGACGATGCGGTCGAGATAGCGCGACTCGAAGCGGTGCGTCGTCGACGCGAGGTCGAACAGATCAGTCACGCCGTACAGGCTCACCCCCGCACGCACGAGCTCGGGATGGCGCGTGCACAGCTGGAGCACCGTGAACCCGCCCGCGCTGCCGCCGATCACCGCGACACGCTCGGGATCGCACCAGCCGGCGTGCTTCGCGTGACGGATGCCGGCCGCGACGTCAGCGAGGTCGCTCTCGCCCCACTCGCCGGTCAACGCCTGCGCGTACGCACGCCCGTATCCGGTCGAGCCGCGCGCGTTGGGCATCAGCACCGCCCAGCCGCGCGACAGGTAGAAGAACGCACGCGGCGCCCAGCCCGCGACCGATTGACCGTGTGGTCCGCCGTGCACCATGACGAGGAGGGGCGGCCGTACGTCGGGCGCGCCCGACGAACGGGCGCCGCCCCACGGGCGCCACAGCAGGCCGTGCACGTCGACACCGGCATCATCGTGGCGCCACGTGACCGGTTGCGGCTCGGGCATCGCGTCGAGCGGGAACCCGCCCACCGCGCCCCGCGCCAGCGGGACGCGCGCCCCGGCGCCGTCGGGATCGACGACCGTGACCTCCGGCGGCGTCCGTGCGCCCGATCGCACGCACACGAGCCCCGCGCCCGACCAGTCGAGCGAGTGGTGCCAACCCTTCGCGACGTCGCGCGCCGCCGCGCGCCCACTCACGTCCGCGACGACGAGCCGGCCGAAGCCTCGCTCGTTGCGGCACGACGCGATCGCACGTGAGTCGGGCGACCACGCGTACGAGTGTTGCCCCGGGCCCCACGTCGGCTCCGCGTGCTCCGCCTGCTCGTCGAGCACGGGACGCGCGTCCGATCCGTCGGCGCGCGCCAGCCACACGTTCGTCCACCCGGTCGCGTCCGACGTGTACGCGAGGTGCGTGCCGTCGGGTGAGAAGCGTGGCTGCCCGGTCGCGACGCCGTCGCCACCCGCGACGACCGACACGTCCGACGTGTCGAGGTCGCACACCGCGATGCGCGATCCGTCCCACGGCATGTTCGGCAGGTCCCACTCGTGCCACGCGAGACGGCAGCCGTCGGGCGACCACGACGGGTCGAAGCAGTAGTCCGCGCCCGTCGACACCCGACGGGCCCACTGCGACGCGTCGCCGGGCACCACCGCGACGTCGCAGGAGTCCTCACGCTCGGCGACGAACGCGATCTGCGTGCCGTCGGCCGACGCGCTCGGCGCCGCGACGCGAGCGCCCTCGTGCAGCACGACCGGTGAACCGCCCGACGACGGGATGCGCAGCAGCCGCCCGTCGTGCGCGGCGTAGACGAGGTGACCGCTCCCCGCCCAGCAGAACACGCCCCCGCCGTACGCGCCAACCGGCGCGGCGGGCACGTCCGCGGTGACGACGACCGGCGGCCACGACCGGTCGAACGGCGCGACGACGAGGTCCGTCCGGGCCGCGAACGACTCGACCCACGCGAGCAGCCGGCCGTCGGGCGACCACCGGGGCTCCGTCACGACCCGGGAGCGGGCGACCATCGCGGCCGACACGGCGTCGATCACGGCCGCGCAGGCTAGGTGCGGCCGCTCCCGCCGCGCCGGGCGAGAGCCGGTCACGCAGCGTCCTGACCGGTTGGCAACATTTGCCCGAGGACCCGGATCCTCGGCAGGCTTGTCGGTCATGTCCCCGGAGCGTCCCCTTCGCGTCGCGTGGCTCGTCTACCGGGGAAACCCCCACTGCGGTGGCCAGGGCGTCTACACGCGCTATCTCGCGCGTGAGCTGACCGAGCTCGGCCATCACGTCGAGGTCTTCTCGGGCCCGCCCTACCCCGACCTCGACGACCCGTCGCAGCTCGTCCCGGTTCCCAGCCTCGACCTGTACCGGGCCGACAACCCGTTCCGGGTGCCGTGGCCGCACGAGCTGCGCACGACCGTCGACCTGCGCGAGGTCGCGATCATGTGCGGCGCGGGCTTCCCCGAGCCGTACACCTTCAGCCTGCGCGTCCGCCGCATGCTGCGCGAGCGCCGGCACGACTTCGACCTCGTCCACGACAACCAGTGCCTGGGGTCGGGGCTCCTGGGCGCCATGCGCGACGGCTGGCCGCTCGCGGCCACGCTCCACCACCCGATCACGGTCGACCGCGATCTCGACCTCGCACACACCACGAACCCGTGGCGCCGGCTCACGATGCGGCGTTGGTACGGCTTCCTCGAGATGCAGATGCGCGTCGCGCGGCAGATCCCGCGCCTCGTCACCGTGTCGGCGTCCTCGAAGCGCGACATCGTCCAGCAGATGGGCGTCCCCGAGGACCGGTTGCACATCGTGCCGGTCGGTGTGGACCCGGCGATCTTCCGTCCGATGCCGGGTGTCGCGCGCGTGAAGGGCCGCATCATGACGACCGCGAGCGCGGACGTGCCGATGAAGGGCCTGACGCCGTTGCTCGAGGCGCTCGCGAAGGTCCGCGTCGAGCGGGACGACGCCCATCTCGTCGTCATCGGGCGCCCGAAGGAGCGCAGCCGCATCCCCGCGCTCATCGAGCAGCTCGGTGTCGAACGCGCGGTCACGTTCGTGTCGAAGGTCCCGCAGGAGCGGATCGTCGAGCTGTACGCCGAGGCCGAGCTCGCCGTCGTGCCGTCGCTCTACGAAGGCTTCTCGCTGCCCGCGATCGAGGCCATGGCGTGCGGGGTGCCGCTCGTGGCAACGACCGGCGGCGCGCTGCCCGAGGTCGTCGGCACCGACGGCGAGACCGCGCTGACCGTTCCCCCCGGCGACCCGTCCGCCCTCGCGTCACGCATCCTCGTGCTGCTCGGCGACGCGGATCTCCGTGCACGCATCGGCGACGCCGGCCGCCGGCGTGTCCTCGACCGGTTCACGTGGCGCGCCACCGCGCAGGGGACCGTCGACAACTGGCGCGCGCTGCTCGAGGAACGCGCCCGCGCCGGTCTCCTGCCGCCCGCGGACGCGGGGGCGCGCTGATGCTGACCGTCGACTTCGACCGCCTCGACCTCCGCCCCGGCATGCGCGTGCTCGACATGGGCTGCGGCGGCGGCCGGCACGCGTTCGCCGCGTGGCGCGCCGGCGCGATCGTCGTCGCGCTCGACGCGAGCGCGCCCGAGCTGCGTGACGTGCGCGCCGTCGTCGGCGGGATGCTCGACGCCGGGGAGCTGCCCGGTGGCGCGCCGGGCGGCGCGGTCCAGGGCGACGCGCTCGCGCTGCCGTTCCCGGACGGCTCGTTCGACCGGGTCATCGCGTCCGAGGTGCTCGAGCACATCTGGGAGGACGAACCCGCGATGCGCGAGCTCGTCCGCGTCCTGCGTCCCGGCGGGACGATCGCGGTGACCGTCCCGGCCCGCGGACCCGAGCGCATCTGCTGGGCGCTCGACCGTGACTACCACGACACGCCGGGCGGCCACATCCGGATCTACCGGCAGCCCGACCTCGTCGCCAAGCTCGAGCGCGCCGGCGTCGCCGTCAACGGCTCCCATCGCGCGCACGCGCTGCACTCGCCGTACTGGTGGATCCGGTGCGCGGGCGGCGTGGACCGTCCCGACCGGTTCCTGGCCCGCCGCTACCACCGCTTCCTCGTGTGGGAGCTGACCCACCGGCCGCGCTGGACGCAGGCGCTCGACCGCACCCTGAACCCGGTGCTCGGCAAGAGCGTCGTCGTGTACGGCAAGAAGGGCGCTCCCGCGCCGGCGGAGCGCGACGACCACACGCACTCGGCCAGTCGCGTTCCTGCCGGGGCGGCGTCGTGACCCTCCCCGCGGTCGACGGCGTGATCACGCCGGCCGAGATCGCGGAGACGGTCGACGCGATCGCGTCGGTGCAGCTCGCGGACGGCAACATCCCGTGGTTCGCGGGGGGCCACACCGACCCGTGGAACCTCGTCGAGGCTGCGATGGCACTCGACGTCGGCGGGCGTCACGTGCAGGCCGAGGCCGCGTACGAGTGGCTCCGCGGCATGCAACGCGCCGACGGCGCGTGGCACGCGTACTACCAGGGCAACGGCGTGAAGGACGTCGCCCTCGACACGAACGTCACGTGCTACGTCGCGAACGGCGTGCTGCACCACTACCTGTCGACCGGCGACGACCTCTTCCTCGCGCGCTTCTGGCCCGTGGTCGAGCGCGCCATCGACTTCGCGCTGTCGCACCAGCGCGAGACGGGCGAGATCGCGTGGCGCGGTGACGATCCCGGCGACGGTGCGCTGCTCACCGGGTCGTCCAGCATCCACGCGAGCCTCCGTTGCGCGGTCGTGCTCGCGGAGCACCTCGGTCGCGAGCGTCCCGACTGGGAGCTGTCGCTCGGATCGCTCGCGCACGCGGTCGAGCACCGCGAGGACGCGTTCCTGGACAAGTCGCGTTGGGCGATGGACTGGTACTACCCGGTTCTCGGCGGCGTGCTGCGCGGCGACGCGGCGCAGGAGCGCATCGCGCAGGGCTGGGACACGTTCGTCGTCGACGGTCGTGGCGTCCGCTGCGTGTCCGACCGGCCGTGGATCACCGCCGCGGAGACGTGCGAGCTCGTTCTCGCACTCGACGCGATCGGCGAGCGTGAACGCGCGCTCGAGCTGTTCGCCGCGGTGCAGTTCCTCCGCGCCGACGGCGGCGGCTACTGGACGGGCGCGAACTTCGACGGCGGCCGCTTCCACGTCGACGGCCAGCTGTACCCCGTCGAGCAGCCGACGTGGAACTCGGGCGTCGTCGTGCTCGCCGCGCACGCGCTCGGCGGATCGGGGTTGACCGCAGGCTTCTTCCGCGGCGAAGGCCTGCCGGCCGGCCTCGACCGGGAAGCGCTCCTCGCCGAGCTCGAGGTCGTCTCCCGCCGCCGGCGCGGCATGGTCGAGTGACGCGTCAGCGGTCCCGCTCGTAGCTCAGCATCACCACGCCCGTCGGAGTGGGCGTCGCGTCGAGCAGTCGCAACGGCTGCGGCGAGGAGAACGCGCCGAACAACCGCTGACCCGTGCCGAGCAGCAACGGGTGCAGGAAGAGGCGGTACGTGTCGACGAGATCCTGCGCGACGAGCTGCTCGACGAGCACGCCGCTGCCGAGCACGACGACCGAGTCGTACATCGCCTTCAGGCGCGCGACGGCGTCCGCGAGGTCGCCCTCCAGGACGTGCGCGTTGTTCCAGCTCAGCTCGGTCAATGTCCGCGTCGCGACGTACTTCGGCGCGCGGTTGAGGTGCGCGGCCATCCGGTTCTCGTCGGGCTGGTCGGGCCAGAACCGGATCATGCCCTCGTAGGTCCGCCGGCCGAAGAGGTACGCGGAGCGCTCGACGAAGCCGGCGACGGCCGACTCGGACTCGACGGGATGACGGTACGGCGCGCCCCAGCCGCCGCGCTCGAACCCACGGTCGCGGTCGTCGCCGGGCGAGGCGAACCCCTGCACGACGCCGTCGAGGGTCACGAACTCCACGACCCCGAGCTGTCCCATCGACACTCCCTCGCCGTCAGGAGGCCGGCTCGAGCCGGAACACGGGGTGGTCGTGCGGATCGGGCAGCTGCGCGAACTGCGAACGGACCTGCCGGCCCCAACGTTGCAGGTAGGCGTCGATGATCGGCGGCTTCGCGCCGTCGTCGACCTCCGTCGCACGGACCCGCTCCCGCTTGCCCCGCCGCGACAGCTCGCCGTCGCCC
>Ga0070739_10001828_pt1 | contig 30496 bp, 28 predicted proteins | sample Coa_R1_7_FD_66445 | JGI IMG/M metagenome (GOLD analysis project Ga0070739, IMG submission 66445) | Surface soil microbial communities from Centralia Pennsylvania, which are recovering from an underground coalmine fire - Coalmine... | ecosystem: Environmental > Terrestrial > Soil > Unclassified ...
AGAGCGGCCACGTCACCTGCGAGCCCGGCATCCTCGGCATCGCCCTGGAGGCGGCGGCGCTGGAGCGGGGCTGGACGCTCGGCCACTACCCCTCGTCGCTGCCGGTGTCCACGGTCGGCGGGTTCGTGGCCACCCGCTCGGTCGGCCAGCTGAGCACCCGCTACGGGCGCATCGACGACATGGTCGCCGGCCTGCGCGCCGTCCTGCCCGACGGCACGGTGGTCAACCTCAAGGCGCAGCCGAGCAGCGGCGCCGGGCCGGACCTGCGGCGCCTCTTCCTGGGCAGCGAAGGCGAGTTCGGCGTCATCACCCGGGTCACCCTGCGCCTGCACCCCCTGCCCGAGCACCGCGCCGACGCGGCGTTCCGCTTCGCCGGCTTCGCTGCCGGCGTCGGCGCCATACGCGAGGCGATGCAGGCCGGCCTGCGCCCCTCGCTGCTGCGCCTCTACGACGCCGACGACACCAACCTCCAGGTCGAGCACCTCGGCATCGGCCACGGCGGCGGCTGCCTGATGCTGACCTCCTGCGAGGGGCGCAGGCCGGTGGCGGCGGCGGAGGCCGAGGTCCTGGCCGGGATCTGCACGAACCACGGCGCCGAGGCGCTGGGTCCCGAGCCGGTCGAGGCCTGGTACCCGCGCCGCTACCTGATCGGCTACCAGCAGGCCAAGTACCTGCCCATGCCCGGGGTGGTGCTCGACACCATCGAGGTGGCCGCGCCCTGGTCGTGCATCGTCGCGGTGTACGAGGGCGTCAAGCAGGCGCTGCGGCAGCGCCTGGTGGTGCTCTGCCACCTCTCCCACGGCTACGTCGACGGCGCCTGCCTGTACTTCACCTTCGCCGGCGCGGCGGAGGACGAGGGCGGCGCGGTGCCGCTGCACGAGGAGCTGTGGGACACCGTGGTGTCCCAGGTTCTGGACAAGGGTGGCACGATCGCCCATCACCACGGCGCCGGCCTGGCGCGCGCGCCCTACCTGGCGCGCGAGCTGGGCGACGGTGGGGTGGAGGTGCTGCGCCGCCTCAAGCGGGCGCTCGACCCCGCCGGCGTGGCCAACCCGGGCAAGTGGGGCGGCGACGGATGACCGAGACGCTGGCGCCCGACCAGGAGATGGCGGCACGGCGGTGCGCCTCCTGCCCGAAGATGTGCCGCAGCGCCTGTCCAACGCTGGCGGTCACCGGCAACGAGCGCCATCAGCCCTGGGGGCACGCGCGGCAGATCGTCGACGCGCTGCGCGAGGGCGGGGCGGGCTTCGTCGATCCCGAGCTGGTCGACGGCGTCTACGCCTGCGCCACCTGCTCCGCCTGCACGCCGCCGTGCCACGTCGACGGTGTGGAGACGCCGCTGCTCGCCTGGGCGGCGCGCGCCGCGGTGCATCGCGCAGGAGCCACGCCGCCCGCGGGCGTCGAGGCGGTGCGCCAGGCGCGCGACGGCAGGGTGCACGTGACCGGCATGCAATGGACCGACCCGTCAGCGCCCCTCGACGCGCTGCGCGCCATGGCCACACCCGGCGCCGAGCTGATGCTCCTCCCCGGCTGCGGCGCGCTGGGCCACCGCCCCGACGCCGTCCTCGCCGCCGGCCGCGTCCTGCGCGCGCTCGGCGTCGCCTTCGACGTCCCCGACGAGCACCGCTGCTGCGGGATGATCGCGCGCACCTTCGGCGACGAGGAGGCGAGCATCGAGATGCGCGACACGGCGCTCGGGCAGGCGGGCGACAGGACGCTCAGCGTGCAGTCGCCCTCCTGCGCCCACTGGCTCGGCGCCGAACCGCTGGCGGAGACGCTGGCGCGCGTCCTCGCCGGCCGCGCCGGCGTGTCCGGCCGTGGGACGGTCGCCTACCACGACCCCTGCTACCTGGCCCGCCACATGGACGTCCGCGCCCAGCCCCGCCAGGCACTGCAGGCCGCCGGGTACGAGGTGCGCGAGCTGCGGGGGCGCGGCGACACCACCCAGTGCTCGGGACAGGGCGGCGGCCTGCCGCTCACCCATCCCGATCTCGCCGCCGGCTACCTCCGCCTGCTGGCCGGGGAGGTCGCCGCCTCCGGTGCGGAGAGCGTCGTCACCGGCTGCGCCTCCTGCGCCTCGGCGCTGCGGAGCGCGGGCGTCGACGCGCGCGAGCTCGCCGAGGCCGTCGCCGCGGCGCTGGAGCCCGCACCGTGAGGGACACCCTGGTGGTGGTCAACCCCGCGAGCGCCGGCGGGCGCACCGCCAAGCAGTGGCCGCTGCTGCAGCGCTGCCTGGTCGACGCCGGCGTCGACTTCGAGGCGCGCATCACCTCCGCGCCCGCCGACGCCATCCGGCTGACCCGCGAGGCGCTGCACGAGGGCTTCCAGCGCGTCGTCGGGGTGGGCGGCGACGGCACCCTCAACGAGATCGTCAACGGCTGGTTCGACCCCGACACCCGCGAGCCGATCAACCCGGACGCCTGCCTCGGCCTGCTCCCCAGCGGCACGGGGGGTGACTTCCGCAAGACGGCCGGCATCCCCCTGCACCATGCGGCCGCCTGCGCCCTGCTCGCCCGCGGCGACGTGCGCCGGATCGACTGCGGGCGCATCGACTTCCACGGCGGCGGCGCCCCCGGCCCGCGCTGGTTCGTCAACATCGCCGACTGCGGGATCGGCGGCGACGTCGTCCACCGCGTCAACCGGAGCCGCAAGGCCGCGGGCGGGACGGCGACCTTCCTCTGGCACTCCCTGGCGGCGCTGATGACCTACGGCAGCCGGCTGGTCCGCGTCGACGTCGACGGGCGGGTCACCGAGGGCCCGATGCAGAACGTCGTCATCGCCAACGGCCGCTGCTTCGGCGGGGGCATGCGGATCGCGCCCCACGCCTCGATCGACGACGGGCTGTTCGACGTGGTCACCGTCGCCGAGCTGACCCGGCGCCGCTCGCTGACGGGCCTGAGCGGCCTCTACCGCGGCCGGCACATCGGCCGCCCCGGCATCGGCTTCACGCGGGGGAGGGTGGTCACCGTCGTCCCCCTGGAGCAGCGCCCCGTGCTGTTCGACGTCGAGGGCGAGCAGGTCGGCCGTGCCCCGGCCACGCTGACCTGCCTCCCCGGCGCGCTGCGCTTCTGCGCCCCGGCCCACGCCTGAGCTCGACCGGGTGCTCGGCGGGCGGGTGCTAGACTGCGTCCCGACCTTCGGGGAGCCCCGGGGCGGACCGCCGCGCCCGGCCACCATCCGCTCCCCGTCTGGCCTCTGGCCGAGTCCGGCCGCAACGCACGGAGAGAGAGTGCCCGACACACGTCCCAAGTCGACCATCATCGAGGAGCACCGCCTGCACGAGTCCGACACGGGCTCGTCGGAGGTGCAGATCGCCATCCTCAGCGAGCGCATCCGCGGTCTCACCGACCACCTGCGCGACCATCCCAAGGACCACGCCAGCCGTCGCGGCCTGCTCAAGCTGGTCGGACGCCGCCGCCGCCTGCTCGACTACCTCAACCGCAACGACGTCGAGCGCTACCGCGCGATCATCGCGCGCCTGGGGCTGCGGCGCTGACGGCGGCCCGTCTGCCGTTCCGCACGAGGGAGGGCTGGTAGCCCGCCGGGCGCGCGGAGCACACTGCCAACCGACACCACGAAATCCGGCCCGGCACCCCGCCCGACCTTCGAGCGGAGCGCGCAGACCATCCACGGTGAGACGTTGGCGATTGGATCAGCACTGACGGCGCGAGCCAGACGCAGCCGCAGTCGGCGCGAACCGGCGCATCCAATCCCCAACAGCCTCACCGCCAGTGCGCGGCACTCGAACTGGGCAGCGCCGGGTCACCCACACATCAGGGAGACCCCATGTCCAACCCCCAACCACAGCGATTCGAGACCGACTACGCCGGCAAGCGGCTGGTCGCCGAGATCGGCTCGGTGGCCGAGCAGGCCAACGGCGCGCTGCTGCTGCGCCTCGGCGACTCCGTCCTGCTGGTCACCGCCGTCGCCTCCCAGGCGCCGCGCGAAGGCATCGACTTCTTCCCGCTGACCTGCGACTACGAGGAGAAGCTCTACGCCGCGGGACGCATCCCCGGCAGCTTCCCCCGCCGCGAGGGACGCCCCAGCGAGCAGGCCATCCTGGCCAGCCGCATGATCGACCGCCCGATGCGGCCGCTCTTCCCCAAGGACTTCCGCAACGACGTCCAGATCGTGGCCACCGTGCTGAGCCACGACCAGGAGCAGGACACCGCCACCCTGGCGATCACCGGGGCCTCGCTGGCCCTGGCCATCAGCGACATCCCCCACGGCGGCCCGGTCGCCGCCACCCGCGTCGGGCTCATCGACGGGCAGCTGCTGCTCAACCCCAGCCTGCAGCAGCTCCAGGAGTCCGACCTCGACCTGGTCGTGGCCGGCACAGCCGACGCCATCACCATGGTGGAGGCGGGTGCCAAGCAGGTGCCCGAGGACCTCATGCTCCAGGCGCTGCGCATGGCCCACGACCAGGTGCAGAAGCTGGTGCAGTGGCAGCTCGACGTCAAGGCGCAGGTCGGCAGGCCGACGATGTCGTACCCGAGCGCGTCGGTTGCCGCCGACGTCTCCACCGCGGTCGCCGGCGCCGTGGCCGGCCGCATCTCCACCGCGGCGCGCAACGTCGACAAGGCAACGCGCGAGCGGCAGATCGACGAGCTCAAGGCGGCCGTCGTCGCCGAGCTCTCCGGCGCCTTCCCCGAGCGGGAGGGCGACGTCAAGAAGGCCTTCGAGTCCGAGCTCAAGAAGGCGGTGCGCCGGGCCATCCTCGAGGAGGGCATCCGTCCCGACGGCCGCCGCACCGACGAGATCCGCCCCATCTGGTGCCAGGTGGGCGTCCTGCCCAGGGCCCACGGGTCGGCGATCTTCACCCGCGGCCAGACCCAGGCGCTCTCCATCGTCACCCTTGGTTCCGGCCAGGATCAGCAGAAACTCGACGACCTCGGGCTGGCCGAGTTCAAGAAGTACATGCACCACTACAACTTCCCGCCCTACAGCGTCGGCGAGGCGCGGCCGCTGCGCTCGCCGGGGCGGCGCGAGATCGGCCACGGCGCGCTGGCCGAGCGGGCGGTGCACAACGTGATGCCGCCGGACGAGGACTTCCCCTACGTGGTGCGCATCGTCACCGAGATCCTCTCCTCGAACGGCTCGACGTCGATGGCCTCGGTGTGCGGCTCGACGCTGGCGCTGATGGACGCCGGTGTGAAGCTGGAGTCGCCCGTCGCCGGCATCGCCATGGGCCTGATCACCGACGAGGGCGACGACCGCGCCGCCATCCTCTCCGACATCCAGGGCATGGAGGACGCGCTCGGCGACATGGACTTCAAGGTCGCCGGCTCGTCGCGCGGCATCACCGCGCTGCAGATGGACATCAAGATCAAGGGCCTCAAGTGGTCGCTGCTGGAGCAGGCGCTGGAGCAGGCCCGCACCGGCCGCCTGCACATCCTCGGCAAGATGCTGGAGGCGCTGCCCGCGCCGCGCGAGGAGATGTCCCCGTGGGCGCCGCGCATCGAGACCATCCAGATCAACCCCGACAAGATCCGCGACGTCATCGGCCCCGGCGGCAAGATGATCCGCAAGATCGTCGAGGAGACCGGCGCACAGATCGACATCGAGGACGACGGCCGCGTCTTCATCGCCTCCAACAACGGGATGGCGATGCAGCAGGCCATCGCCATGATCCGCGACCTCACCGAGGACGTCGAGATCGGCAAGATCTACAAGGGCAAGGTCACCCGGATCATGGGCTTCGGCGCCTTCGTCGAGATCATGCCCAAGAAGGAGGGCCTGGTCCGCATCGGCCAGCTGGCCGACCAGCGGGTCGAGAAGGTCGAGGACGTGGTCAACATCGGCGACGAGATCATGGTCAAGGTGATCGAGGTCGACGAGCGCGGCCGCGTCAACCTGTCGCGCCGGCAGGCGCTGCAGGAGCTGGCTCAGCAACAGCAGGAGACGGCCGGCGCGGGCGCGGGCGGGCCGGCATAACGCCGGCCGCCGACCCGCCTCCGAATCCTGGCCGCTGGACAGCTGTGGGTCACGCATGACAACGGGCGAAGCCCCGCTGCGCGTCGCAGTGTCCGGCGCCAAAGGCAAGGTCGGCCGGGAGATCGTCGCCGGTCTCCAGGCCGACGCCGCCTTCGACTGCGTCGCCGCCGTCGACGTCGAGGACGACCTTCCCGCCGCCCTGCAGTCCTCGCATGCGCAGGCGATGGTCGACTTCACCACGCCGGAGTCCGGGTTGCGCAACGCGCTCACCGCCGCGCGCCTCGGCGTCGCGCCCGTCATCGGCACCACCGGCCTCGGCCCCGACGGCGTGGCACAGGTGCGCGACGCCTGCGCCGCGGCGGGGATCGGCGGCTGCGTCATCCCAAACTTCGCCGTCGGCGCCGTCGTGCTGATGTGGCTGGCCCAGCTCGCCGCACCGCACTTCGACACCGCCGAGATCATCGAGGCGCACGCCCCCACCAAGCACGACGCACCCAGCGGCACCGCCCTGCGCACCGCGCAGCTGCTCGTCGAGGCGCGCGACGGCAGACCCTTCGACCACTCCACCCCGCGCGTCGAGCCGCTCGGCGGAACCCGCGGCGGCGAGGTCGGTGGCGTCGCCGTCCACGCGCTGCGGCTGAGCGGGGTCGTCGCCGACCAGTCGGTCATCTTCGGCACGCAGTCGCAGACGCTGAGCCTGGAGCACCGCACCACCTCGCGCGCCGTCTACGTCCCCGGGGTGCTGCGCGCCTGCCGCGCGGTGATCGGGCAGGCGCGCTTCTTCGACTCCCTCGACGCGGTGCTGGGGCTGCCCGAGGTGGGCAGCCTGCGCTCTCGCGCCTGATCCCCACACCGTGGAGCTGAGGCTGGCCGGCGCGGCGGACGCGGAGGCCGTGGCGGCGATCTACGCGCCGTACGTGGCGTCCACCCCCGTGTCGTTCGAGGTCGAGCCACCGGGCGCCGCGGAGATGGCGCGCCGCATCTCGGCGACGCTGCCCGCCCATCCCTTCCTCGTCGCCGTCGACGGCGGCGACGTGCTCGGCTACGCCTACGCCGGCGCCCATCGCAGCCGGGCCGCCTACCGCTGGGCGGTCGAGGTGTCGGTGTACGTCGACGGCGCACGGCATCGCGGCGGGGTGGGCCGGGCGCTCTACGCCGCGCTCTTCGCCGTGCTCCGCGCCCAGGGCTACCGGCGCGCGTTCGCGGGCATCACCCTGCCCAATCGAGCCAGCGCCGGCTTCCACGAGGCGATGGGCTTCCGCCCGATCGGCGTCTTCCGCCGCATCGGCTGGAAGGGCGGCGCCTGGCACGACGTCGGCTGGTGGCAGCTCGACCTCGACGCCTCGGACGGCGCCCCCGGCGAGCCGCTGCCCCTCGACGGGCTCGACGCCGCCCTGGTCGCCGGAATCCTGTCTCGTGGCATCATCGGCGGCAACCCATGAGCACCTCCCCGAACCTCCGCGTCGCCGTCGTCGGCGCCACCGGCGCCGCCGGCAGCACCGTGCTGCGCATCCTCCAGGAGCGCGACTTCCCCGTCGCCGAGCTGCTGCCGCTGGCCAGCGCGCGCAGCGCGGGCACCACGGTGCAGTTCCGCGGCCGGCCGCTGACGGTGCGCGAGGTGTCCGACGAGGCGCTCGACGGCGTCGACGTCGCCTTCTTCGCCGCGGGCTCGGGCACGGCCAAGCGCTTCGCGCCGGTGGTGGCGCAGCGCGGCGGCGTGGCCATCGACAAGTCGAGCGGGTACCGCATGGACCCGCAGGTGCCGCTGGTGGTCCCCGAGGTCAACGGCGAGCTGGTCAGCGGCGAGCCGGGGATCGTCGCCAACCCCAACTGCGTCGCCATCCCCCTCACCGTGGCGCTCAACCCCCTGCACCGGGAGTTCGGGCTGCGGCGGATGACGGTGGCCACCTACCAGTCGGCGAGCGGCGGCGGGCGCAACCTGGTCGCCGAGCTGCGCGACCAGGAGGTCGCCGACGCCGAGGGTCGCGAGCCGCAGCACAGCGTCTACCCCCACGTGCTGCACGGCAACGTGGTGCCCGGCGGCTGGTCGATGCACGGTGACGACAACGACGAGGAGGTCAAGGTGGTGCAGGAGACGCGCCGCGTGCTCGGCCTGCCCGAGCTGCGCGTCAGCGTCAGCACCGTCCGGGTCCCCGTGGCGGTGGGGCACAGCGGGTCGGTCTGGCTGGAGTTCGAGCGGGCGGCCGACGTGGAGACCGCGCGGCGTGCGCTGCAGGGCGCGCCCGGCGTCCGCTACGTCGACGACCCGGCCAACCAGCGCTATCCCACGCCCCGCCAGGCCGCCGGGACCGACGACGTCTGGGTGGGCCGGGTCCGCGCCGACGCGGGCAACCCCGGCGGGCTGGTTCTCTTCTGGTCGGTCGACAACCTGCGCAAGGGCGCGGCGACCAACGCGGTCCAGGTCGGCGAGCTGGTGCTGGCCCGGCGGGCCGCGCGCTCGGCCGTCGCCTAGCACCGTGGCCGACGACCTCGGCAGCGCCTTCCGCCTGCCCTTCGCGGAGCGGGCGGGGATCGAGATCACGGCGGCGTCGAAGGACGAGGTGCGCGGCCGCATGCCCTGGCGCGAGGACCTCTGCACCCTGGGCGGCATCCTCCACGGCGGCGCGCTGATGACCCTGGCCGACACCGTCGGCGCCGCCTGCGCCTTCCTCAACCTCCCCGAGGGGGCCTCCACCGCGACGATCGAGTCGAAGACCAACCTGCTGCGGGCGGTCCGCGGGGGCGTCGTCGAGGCGGTGGCCGCGCCGGTCCACGTCGGCCGCACCATGATCGTGGTGCAGACCGACCTCCGCGACGAGCAGGGCAGGCGCGTCGCCCTGACCACCCAGACGCAGGCGGTGCTGGTTCCCAGCCCGTAGAATCGCGCCCATGCCGAGACCCCTGGGACGCCTGATGACGGCGATGGTCACCCCCTTCGGCAGCGGCGGCGAGGTGAACCACCCGGCCGCCGCCGAGCTGGCCCGGCGCCTGGTCGCCGGCGGCTGCGACGGTGTCGTGGTCAACGGCACCACCGGCGAGTCGCCCACGCTCCACGCCGACGAGCGCCTGTCGCTGCTCGACACCGTGCGCGCCGCGCTGCCCGACCACGCGGTGGTCATGGGCACCGGCTCGTACGACACGGCCGCGTCCGTGGCGCTCACGCGCGAGGCGCAGCAGCGCGGCGCCGACGCGGCGCTGGTGGTCACGCCGTACTACAACAAGCCGCCGGAGGAGGGATTGATCGCCCACTACGAGGCGATCGCCGACGTCGGGCTGCCGGTCGTCATGTACAACATCCCGAGCCGCTGCGTGATCAACATGCCCGCGGCGCTGCAGCTGCGCCTGGCGCAGCACCCCAACATCGTCGGCACCAAGGAGTGCGCCGACCTGGAGCAGGTGGCCCAGATCGTCGACGGCGCGCCCGACGACTTCCGCGTCTGGAGCGGCGACGACGTGGCCATGCTGCCACAGTTGAGCGTCGGTGCATACGGCGTGATCAGCGTCGCGGCGCACGTCTGCGCGCCGGCGATGCGGCGGCTCGTCGACGCCTACGTGGGCGGCGACGTCGCCCATGCCGGCGCGCTGCACCGCCGCCTGCTGCCGCTCTTCAAGGCACTCTTCATGACCGCCAATCCCATCGCCGTCAAGGCCGCGGTGACCATGCTCGGCCTCGACGTCGGTGTGCCGCGCCTGCCGCTGGTGCCGCTCGACGCCGAGCGCAGCGCGCGGCTGCGTGCGGTGCTCGAGGCGGCGGGCGACCTGGTCGAGCTTCCCCAGCCGTCGGCGGCCGCGGCGAGCGCATGACCGAGGCGGCGGGCGCGGCGGCGCTCGAGGCTCTGCACGAGCAGATCCGCGCCTGCGTCGCCTGTCCGCTCTCGCGGACGCGCATCCAGGCGGTGCCGGGCGACGGGCCGGTGACCGCACGGATCATGGCGGTGGGGGAGGCGCCCGGGGAGACCGAGGACCGCACCGGCCGTCCCTTCGTCGGCTCGGCGGGACAGCTGCTCACCAAGCTGCTGGAAGGCGTCGGCCTGGAGCGCGCCGACCTCTACATCTGCAACGTGCTGAAGTGCCGCCCACCCGGCAACCGCGACCCGCAACCCGAGGAGGTCGAGGCCTGTGCCCACTTCCTCGACGCGCAGGTGGAGCTGATCAAACCCGACGTCATCCTGCTTCTGGGCAGGCATGCGCTGCAGCGCATCCTTCCCGGCGCGCCGAGCATCTCGCGCGCGCACGGCACCCGCATCCGCGACCGCGGGCGGCTCTACGTGCCGCTCTACCACCCCGCGGCGGCGCTCTACAACGGCAGCATGCTGGGGACCCTGCAGGAGGACATGCGCCGGGTGCGCCAGTACCTCGACGAGGCCGAGGCCGAGCGCGCCCGCGTCGCCGCCGCCACGGCGATGAGCGACGCCGAGGCTGAGGCGGTCGCTGCCGCCCACGAGCAGATGACCCTGTTCTGAGCATGACCGCCGTCGAGTCCGCTGCGGAGGCAGGGACGGGGCGCCTGACCATCGTCCCCCTGGGCGGGCTGGGGGAGATCGGCCGCAACATGCTGGCGGTCCAGTACGAGGACGACATCGTCGTCGTCGACGCCGGGCTGATGTTCCCCGAGCAGGAGATGCTCGGCATCGATCTGGTCATCCCCGACATCAACTGGCTGATCGAGCGTCACGGCCAGGTGCGCGCCATCGTGCTGACCCACGGGCACGAGGACCACATCGGCGGGCTGCCCTACATCCTGCCGAGGCTGCCGGTGCCCGTCTACGGCACGGGTCTCACCCTGGGCATCCTGCGCAACAAGCTGCGCGAGCATCGCCTGCTGGAGGCCACCGACCTGCACACCGTGCGCCACGGCGACACCGTGCAGCTCGGCGCCATGTCGGTGGAGTTCGTCCGCGCCACCCATTCCATCCCCGACGCGTGCGCGCTGGCGATCCACACGCCGCTCGGCGTGATCATCCACAGCGGCGACTTCAAGATGGACCACACGCCGATCAACGGCCAGCCGCCCGACCTGGCCCGCCTGGCGCGGCTCGGCGACGAGGGCGTGCTGCTGCTGCTCAGCGACTCGACGAACAGCGAGTCCGAGGGCATCACGCCCAGCGAGCGCACGGTGGGGGAGGAACTCTCCCACATCTTCGAGTCGACCGACGGCCGCATCATCATGGCCACCTTCGCCTCCAACATCTCCCGCCTGCAGCAGGCGATGGACTGCGCCGAGGGCTGCGGCCGCAAGGCGATCCTGGTCGGCCGCTCGATGATGAACAACGCGCAGGTCGCCCAGGAGCTGGGCTTCCTCAAGGTCTCCAGCGGCCAGCTGGTCTGGCCCCGCCAGCTCGACAAGCTGAAAGACGACGAGCTGCTCGTGCTCTGCACCGGCTCGCAGGGGGAGCCGCTCTCCGCGCTGACGCGCATCGCCAGCGGCGAGCACCCCATCATCCAGCTGAAGTCGGGCGACACCGTCATCCTCAGCGCCAACCCCATCCCCGGCAACGAGGAGCTGGTGCACCGCACCGTCAACAACCTGTACCGCCACGGCGCGCGCGTCTTCCACTCCTCGCGGCATCGCGTGCACGCCTCGGGGCACGCCTCGCGCGAGGAGCTGAAGCTGCTCATGACGCTGACGCGTCCCCGCTACTTCGTCCCCGTGCACGGCGAGTACCGCCACCTGGCCATCCACGCGGAGCTGGCCAGGAGCGTCGGCATCCCGCCGGAGAACGTGGTGCCCATCGACAACGGCACCGTCGTCGAGGTCAACGAGGACGGCATCCACCGCACCGGCCGGCGTGCCCCGGCGGGCTACGTCTACGTCGACGGGCTCAGCATCGACGAGGCCGGCGACGTGGTGCTGCGCGACCGCCGGCTGCTGGCCCAGGACGGGGTGGTCATCGTGGTGCTGGCGGTGGAGCGCTCCAGCGGCGCCGTCGTCGCCGGGCCGGACCTCGTCTCCCGCGGCTTCATCGAGGACACCGGGATCGACACCCTCTTCGAGGAGGCGCGCGAGGACGTGCTCAAGGCGGTCGGCAAGCTGGAGCCGGACGCCGGCTGGCAGGTCTGGCAGTCGGCCATCCACGATTCCCTTGGGCGCTTCTTCTACCAGCGCACCCGCCGGCGGCCGATGATCCTCCCCGTGGTCACGGAGATCTGACGAACGGCCGTTTCGGTGCTACGATCCTCAGCACCCGCTCGACCGGCGCCGCCGGCCGCAGCCCATCGCCTCACCCCACGCTCCACACGAGGCTGTCGCCGCCGCCATGGCCCGTTCGGCACCCCCTCGGCCCTCCGCTCGTCGCAGCACGCCCGCGCGGCGGCGCCCCAGCGCAGCAGCGCGCCGCCGTCCTCCGGCAAGGAAGCCTCGGCCCCCGCTCCTGACCCCGGATCAGCGCCGCGAGCTGGGCGGCGTCGCCGCCATCGGCCTCGGGCTGATCCTCGCCGCGGTCCTCGCCCTTCCGGGCGGCGGCTCGATCGCCTCGCGGGTGCACGACTGGCTCTTCGCCACCTTCGGCGCCGGCGCCTGGCTGTCCGCCGCGGGCGTCGTGGTCGCCGGGGTGCGCGTGCTGGGGCGGCGCGGCTGGACGGGCGGCCTGCTCGGCGCGCTGGGCAGCCTGGTCACCGTCTTCGCCTCGCTCGGCTTCCTCGGCCTGGCGGCGCCGGGCAGCGCGGGCGTGGTCGGCCAGCACCTGGGTCCCGGCATCGGCGCCCGCCTCGGCGACGCGGCCACGGCGGCGAGCATGCTCGTGCTCGCCTGCCTCGGCCTGGTGCTGGCGGTGGAGCTCAGAGTTGGACGCATCGCCGCGGCGGTGGCGGCGTGGTGGGCGGAGCAGCGGGAGGCGCAACGGGTCGCGCGCGAGTCGGAGCCGCAGGTGCAGACGGCTGCCGAACCGGCGCGCCAGCTGCGCGGGCGGGCCGTCAGGACAGGGGAGGCGGTGCCCGGTGCACCAGCTCGGGCCGGGACGCCGGTGCCCGCCCTCCTGCCCGTCGACGCCCCGCCGCTCCCGCCGCTCCTGCCCACCGACGACCTCGACTTCGACCTGGAGAAGCTGCGCAGCCAGCCCGATCCTGAGCCCGAGGTGGCGCACCCCGCCGTCCCCGGGCCCGTCGAGCCCTTCCAGCGCGAGTTCGAGGGCCTGCCGATCGACGCCGGCCTTGCCGCCGCGGCCAGGCCGGAGAAGCCGGAGCTCGGCGAGGTCCCCGACGTCGCCCTGGCCCACGCGGGCGAGGTGGTCGAGGAGCCCGAGAAGTTGTGGGTGCTGCCCAGCAGCGACCTGCTCGACACCGTCACCGGCAAGCGCGAGCGCCTGGAGCAGGAGGTTCGGGCCACCTCTGTCGCCATCGAGCGGACCCTGCAGTCGTTCGGCGTCGAGGCGCACGTGCGCGGAGTCAACAGCGGGCCGACGGTGACCCAGTACGAGCTGCAGCCCGGCCCCGGAGTTCCGGTCAGGAAGATCGTCAACCACCAGACCGACCTGGCCCTGGCCCTGGCGGCGCCGATCCGCATCCAGGCCCCCATCCCCGGCAAGGCGGCGATCGGCGTCGAGGTGCCCAACAAGGCGGCGCAGCTCGTCACCCTCAAGCAGGTGGTGCAGTCGCCGGGCTTCTCCGACGCGCGCAACCGGCTGGCCGTCGCGCTCGGCGCCGACGTCAGCGGGCACCCCGTGGTCGGCGACCTGGCGCGCATGCCCCACCTGCTCGTCGCCGGCGCCACCGGCAGCGGCAAGTCGGTGTGCATCAACGCGATCCTCGGCGGCTTCCTGCTGCAGCACACGCCCAACGAGCTGAAGCTCATCCTCATCGACCCCAAGCGCGTGGAGCTGAGCGGCTTCGCCGACATCCCGCACCTGCTCGTCCCGGTGGTGGTCGAGCCCGAGGCGGCGGTGGCGTCGCTGCGCTGGGCGGTGCGGGAGATGGAGGAGCGCTACAAGCTCTTCGCCTCGCACGGCGCGCGCAACATCGCCGCCTTCAACGAGCGGGCGCCCGGCCTGGGCCTGCAGCCGCTGCCGTACATCGTCACCGTCGTCGACGAGCTGGCCGACCTGATGATGGTCGCCGCCGGCGAGATCGAGGACCTCATCTGCCGAATCGCGCAGCTGGCCCGCGCCGTCGGCATCCATCTCATCGTGGCCACGCAGCGCCCCTCCGCCGACATCATCACCGGCCTGATCAAGGCGAACATCCCCTCGCGCGTCGCCTTCGCCGTGTCGAGCGGCGTCGACTCCCGCGTCATCCTCGACGAGATGGGTGCGGAGAAGCTGCTCGGCCGCGGCGACATGCTCTACCTGCCCATCGACGAGGGCAAGCCGCGCCGCCTGCAGGGCGCCTTCGTCAGCGACCGCGAGCTCGACGCGCTGATCACCCACTGGAAGCAGCAGGGCAGGCCGGAGTACCAGGAGGAGATCTTCCACGTCGAGGCGACGGTCTCCTGGGCCAGGGACGCCGGCAAGCGCGACCCGCTCTTCGCCAAGGCCGCCCACTGCGTCGCCGCGGAGGGGCGCGCCGCCGCCTCGCTGCTGCAGCGCAAGCTCAACGTCGGCTACACCCGCGCGGCGCGGCTCGTCGACCAGCTCGCCGAGCATCGCGTGGTCGGCCCCTACGAGGGCAGCAAGTCGCGCGAGGTGCTGATGGACGTCATCCAGGTCGACGAGCTGCTCGCCGACCTCGGCGAGGAATAGGCCAGCGCAATATCGGCGCCGGGTCGGGCGTCTTCCCCCGTATGCAGCCAGCCACGGCTGTGTCTGCGCGTGCTCAGGGGAGAAGGAAGACAACGTGATCACCGCCCGCCGCCTCGCCCGTCTCGGCATCGCCCTCGGGGGAGCCGCCGCCGTCGCGCTGCCGCTGGCCGGCACCCCCGCGCTCACCACCCATGCGCAGACGGCCTTCACCGTCGGCATCCCGACCGTGGTCGATCCCATTCGCGGGGTGGGCGAGCCGGACATCCTCGTCGACAACGGCAACCAGGCGCTGATCACCGGGCCCGCCGGCTCGGGCGCGCAGACCTCCTTCTTCTGGCACACCCGCGACGGCGGCCTGACCTACCCGATGCTCGGCCCCTCGCAGGGCCACTGGATCTGCCCGGGCGCCGGCGGCGGCGACAGCCTCGCGGTGATGGACCGCAAGACCGGCGACGTGTACCTCACCGACCAGGAGGCGCTGGCGGACATCGGCTCCGCCAAGGTCGACGGCACGACGGGTGCCGTGACCACCCAGTGCGCCACCGCACCGGGCATGACCGCCGACCGCCCCTTCGAGGGCGTGCTCGACTCGACGACCGCGCCGCAGAGCGTCGCCGACGGGGGCAAGCCGATCGTCTACCTCTCCTGGCTCTGCGCGGGCTGCGCGGGGGCGACAGGCCCCAACGGCCCGAGCGACGGCGGCCTGGCGTTCGGGTGGAGCGACGACGGAGTCACCTTCCACGCCGCCGATCCCGGCGTCACCGGGGACAACATCCTCACCAACACCTTCCAGGAAGGCGGCACCTTCCAGTCCTTCAGCGAGCACGGCAACACCGTGGTCGATCCGAGGACGGGCTACGTCTACACGGGCGTCACCTGCGCAGGCGCCAACTCCGCCAACTCAACCGGGTGCCCCAACGGCGCGACGGACAACGAGGTCGGCGTCGCCATCGGCGCACCGCAGGCATCGCCGAATCCCGCCAACATCGGCCAGTTCTCGGCGCTCAGCTACCAGCCGGCAGTGACCACCGATCCTGACGGCAAGCCGATGCGCGAGCCCAACAGCCTCTTCCCGGTGTTGGGCACGGACTCGAACGGCACCCTCTACGAAGCGTACATCGAGGGCGATGGATTCACCGACCCCACCCAGCCGATCGCCGACGACACCGCGTGGCACATCTACTACACGTATTCCACCGACGCCCCGCTGCACAAGCACTGGTCGACGCCCGTCCGCGTCGACCAGGGTGCGCAGACGGCGACCACCGACTTCGGCTGGATGTCCGTCGGCGACCCGGGCAAGCTCGGCTTCGTCTGGCTGGGCACCAACGTCCGCGAGCACCCCAGCGCGCAGGACAGCGGCACCCTGCGCCAGTGGCATCCCTTCATGGCGGTGACCACCGACGGCCTCGACGCCCATCCCAGCTTCGAGCAGCAGATGGTCGGCGTCGGCCCGAACCACATCAACGACATGTGCCTGCAGGGCACGGTCGGCTGCATCCAGAACGTCGGCAACCGCAACATGGCCGACTTCATCAGCTGCGACATCGGCCCCGACGGCGCGCTGCAGATGACCTGGGCCAACGACAGCAACCTGCTGGCCACCGATCCCTCCACGCTCATCCCCGGACTGCCCCTCACCGAGACGGCCCGTGAGGTCTCCGGCCCGCGGCTGATCGGCAGCGGCGACGTCAGCGACACGCGCTTCAGCACCGCGCCCACCTCCGGCATCAGCGACGCCACCGGCGACGCGCTCTACCCCGTCGACCCGACCCAGGGTGCGCAGCAGGAGCAGCCCCAGCTCGACCTCACCGGCTCGAAGATCGACTGGGACGGCAGCAACCTCACCATCCACGTCGATGCCAAGGACCTGAGCAGCATCAGCAGCCCGGCGACGACCCAGCCCAACGTCTGGTACCTGACCACCTGGCAGTTCAACCACACCATCTACTTCGCCCGGGCCCAGTCGAACAGCGGCGGTGCCCTGAGCTTCGCGGCCGGCCCTGCCAAGTCGTTCGACCGCCCTGGCCTCAACGGCCAGACGGTGGCGACCCTGGTCGACTACAGCGGCGGCACCGCCGTGCAGGGCAGCCAGAACGGCAACGACATCAGCATCACCGTTCCTGCCAGCCTGGTCGGAAACCCGACGCAGGGCTCGCTGCTCGAAGCCGTCACGGCCTACGCCGCGCTCGACAACGGCGCGCCGCTCCTCATCGGCCCCGGCTCGGGGAACATGCCGACCCTCGTGGACGCGACCCCCGACTACGACTTCGTCGCGGGCGGGTCGCTGCCTCAGGCGGGCGGCCTGGGTGGCGGCGGCAACGGGTCGACTCCTCCGGCGACGGGCGCCACGCCGCTGGCCATCCCCAACACCTCGGCGGTGACCGCCTCGGCCCCGCTGGCGGCGGGGCTCGCGGTGGCGGTGCTGGGCGGTGCGCTCTGGCTGGGCCGGCGCCGGCGCGGGGTGTCCTGAGCGGGGAGTAGCGGACCGCGCCGCTCTCCGTGGAGAGTCGGCGACATGCGCTGCCGCCCGGCCCTCGCCGCCCTCGCCACGGCGGTGCTCGCCACCGCCTGCGGCGGGGGAGGGGCCGCGGCGCCGCCGACCACGTCGGCGCGCGGGTTCCCGCTCGGCGACCTCACCGTCCAGCGCGGCGGCGCGACGGTGCTGAGCCTCACCGTCGAGGTCGCCGACAACCAGGCCGCATGGGAAAAGGGCCTCATGGGCGTGACGGCGCTCGGCGACGAGCAGGGGATGGCCTTCATCTTCCCCGAGGTGCAGGGGGCCCAGTTCTGGATGAAGGACACCCTCATCCCCCTCGACATCGCCTTCTGGGACGCCGCCGGGCGCGTCGTCGGCGTGGAGACGATGACGCCCTGCAGCGCCGACCCCTGCCACGTCTACAGCTCTCCCCAGCCGTACCTCGGCGCCGTCGAGGTGCGCGGCGGGCTGCTCGGCAAGGTGGGCGTGCGCACCGGCGACGTGGTCCACTTCACCCGCCGTGGCCACACCGCCGCCGCCTCGCCCTGACCAACGCGGCGGTACCCGCCCCGCACCATGGAGGGGCCATGACCGCCGAGCCGCACGGACGGACGCTCGACGACCTGCGTCGCGAGGCCGCAGGCTGCACCGGCTGCAGGCTCCACGAGCGGGCGACCCAGACGGTCTTCGGCGAGGGTCCTGAGCACGCCGAGGTGATGCTGGTCGGCGAGCAGCCCGGCGACCGGGAGGACCGCGAGGGGCATCCCTTCGTCGGCCCCGCCGGGCGGGTGCTCGACCAGGCGCTGGTCGAGGCGGGCATCGACCGCGACACCGTGTACGTCACCAATGCCGTGAAGCACTTCAAGTGGCTGGAGCGCGGGAAGCGGCGGATCCACGCCACGCCGCTGGCCGGGGAGATCGACGCCTGCCGTCCCTGGCTGGAGGCGGAGATCCGCGCGGTGGCGCCGCGCCTGGTGGTGGCCCTCGGCGCCACCGCCGCACGGGCGGTCATCGGGCCCGGCTGGAAGGTGACCCAGCACCGCGGCGAGGTGGTCGAGCTGGGAGACGGGCGGATGGCCACGGCGACCGTGCACCCGTCGAGCATCGTGCGCATCCAGGACCCCGAGCAGCGCGCCGTGGAGCGGCATCGCCTCGCCGAGGACCTCGCCGCGGCGGCCCGCCGGGTGCGCGCGTAGGCGCCTGCCGCGCGGCGGGGCCGGTATCCTCTTGGCCTCATGGCACAGGACTTCAGCTTCGACGTGGTCAGTGACTTCGACCAGCAGGAGCTGGTCAACGCCCTCGACCAGACCCGCCGGGAGATCGGCACCCGCTACGACTTCAAGGGCGTCACCGCCGAGATCGAGCAGGAGAAGGACCAGCTCGTCCTGCTCACCGACTCGGACATGCACCTCAAGGCCATCCTCGACGTGCTGCAGAGCAAGATGCACAAGCGCGGCGTCGACCTCAAGGTGCTCGACCCCCAGAAGCCCGAGCAGGCGGCCCGTGGGAACGTGCGCCAGGCGGTCAAGCTGCGCCGCGGCATCAGCGACGACCTGGCCCGCGACCTCAACAAGAAGATCCGCGGCAACAACCCCAAGTCGCAGGTGCGCATCGAGGGTGACAAGCTGCGCGTCTCCTCGAAGTCGAAGGACGAGCTGCAGTCGGTGATCGCCTTCCTCAAGGGCCTGGAGCTCGAGGTCCCCCTGCAGTTCACCAACTACCGCTGAGTTCCTGCCGTGCCTGACCGCAAGCCGCTGTACTTCCTGCAGACCCTGGGCTGCCCCAAGAACCAGGTGGACTCGGGGTACATCGAGGGCCTGATGGAGCACGGCGGCTACGCCGCCGCGACGGCGCCGGAGGAGGCCGACGTCTGCATCGTGCACACCTGCGGCTTCCTCGGCGCGGCCTCGCAGGAGTCGATCGACGCCCTGCTGGAGCTGGGCGAGCTGAAGAAGCGCAACCCCTCGATGCAGCTGGTGGCCAGCGGCTGTCTGGCCCAGCGGCACGGCGAGGAGCTGGCGGCGGAGATGCCGGAGCTCGACGTCGTGGTGGGGACGCGCGACTGGCCGGAGCTGCCCTCGGCGCTGCAGGCGGCGCGGGTCGGCCGGCAGGTGGTGCGCATCGAGTCGCTGGCGCCGGTCGACTACTCGGCGCTGGAGTTCCGGCCAACCGCGCCCGCAACCACCTACCTGAAGCTCAGCGACGGCTGCAACTTCCGCTGCGCCTTCTGCACCATCCCCTCGTTCACCGGCGACCTGCGCAGCAAGCCGCCGGAGCTGGTGCTGCACGAGGCGCGGACGGCCGTGGAGTCGGGCGTGCAGGAGCTGGTGCTGGTGGCGCAGAACCTCACCGGCTACGGTCGCGACCTGCCGGCGCGCACCAACCTGTCCGCGCTGCTGCGCCGTCTCGCGGCGCTCGACCCCGCGCCGCGCTGGATCCGCCTGATGTACGCCACCCTGGAGGGTGTCAGCGACGAGCTGATCGAGACCATGGCCTCGCTCGACCGCGTCGCCAAGTACCTCGACATGCCGCTGCAGCACGTCCATCCCGCGACGCTGCGGCGCATGAAGCGTCCCTACAGCGCCGACCGCGCGCACGGCGTGCTGCGCAGGCTCCGTGAGGCCATGCCCGACCTGGCGCTGCGCAGCACCTTCGTCGTCGGCTTCCCGGGCGAGACGGAGGAGGAGTTCCAGGCGCTGCTCGACTTCCTCCCGGAGGCGCAGCTCGACTGGGTCACCGCCTTCGCGTACAGCGAGGAGGAGGGCACGGTGGCGGCGCGCATGGAAGGCCAGCTGCCGCTGCGCGAACGCGAGGCGCGGCGCCGCGCGGTCTACACCGCCCAGGCCGCGGTGTCACGGCAGCGCAACCGGCGCCTGGTGGGGCGCGAGATCACCGTCCTGGGCGAGGCCTTGTCCGCCGCCCGCGACGGCGATCGCGCCGTGCTCTTCGCCCGCAGCGAGCGCGAGGCGCCGGAGATCGACGGCCGTGTCGTCGTCCGCGGCCTCGAGCGCCCCGAGGACCACCTCGACCGCTTCCTCCGCGTCCGCGTCACCACTGCGGCCACCTACCAGGTCGGCGCCGTCGCGGTACCGCAGGACGCGCGGCCGCAACCCCTCGACAGAGCACGGCTCAAGCCCCTGCAGGTGGTGTGACCTCCCCTCCAGGAAGGCTCAACCTTCCCAACTCCCTCACCGTCCTCCGCCTCCTGCTGGTTCCGGTGATCGGGGTCACCCTGACGTCGAGCGGCTCCTGGCACGACCAGATCAGCGCCGCCGTCTACGCCACCGCCGCCGCCACCGACACCCTCGACGGGCAGATCGCCCGCCGCCGCAAGTCGGTGACCGACCTCGGCAAGTTCCTCGACCCCCTGGCCGACAAGCTGCTCGTCATCACCGTGCTGGCCATCCTGGTGAGCAGCAACGTCCTCGCCTTCTGGGTCGTGGTGGTGATCTTCGCGCGCGAGTTCGTCATCACCGGCCTGCGCTTCGTCGCCGCGCAGCAGGGCGTGGTCATCGGCGCGTCGCCGTGGGGCAAGTCGAAGACGCTCACCCAGAACCTCATGATCATGCTGCTGATCCTCTCGCGCCCCTATCCCCAGATCCACACCGCCGCCATGGCCTGCGTCGCCCTCGCGGTCGTCGCCACCGTCCTCAGCGGGCTCGACTACCTCTGGCGCTACCGCCGCTTCGTGGTCTGAGCCGCGCGCGCGATGATGCCCTCCACCACCTCCGACTTCGCGTCGGCGTAGTTCTGCACATAACGCCAGGTCTGCGCGGCGAGGGCGCGCTTGCGCCGCTCGTAGAGCGCCCGCTCGGCGTCGTCGGCGCGCAGCGTGTCGCGAAAGAGGAGCATGCGGTCCACCTCGGGGCAGCCGCCGCTGAAGACGTGGAGGTTGACGTCCGTGTCCGGTCCCTTGAAGACGCGGTGCTCGTACCACGCAGGCTCGCGGATGCGCAGCACGTAGCCCGCCGCCTCCAGCGCCGGGACGTAGCCCGCCTCGTCCGCGGAGTCGGGCACGGTCAGCACCATGTCGATGATCGGCTTGGCGGCGAGCCCCGGCACCGACGTCGAGCCGCAGTGCTCGAGCAGCACCACCCGCTCGCCCAGCGCCGCACGGATGCGCGCCGCCTCGCGCTCGAAGAGGCGCGGCCATTCCGGGTGGTACTCGGCGAGGTGCACCGGCCCGTCGAGGCGGGCGGGCTCGCCCACGGTGGCGGCGTGGATCTCCGCCTCGCGCAGGGCGGCGCGGTCGCCGCCGTCGGGATCCTTGCTCATCGCCGGCCAACCTTAGCGGCCCCGCCCCGCTGCGGCATCATGGCGGCCGACATGCCGGCCACCGCCCCGCATCTCGCCGACGACTTTCCGGAGGCCGCCCGCACCGGCGAGCTGCTCCGCGGGCGCGGCTGGCGCGTCGCCGTCGCCGAGTCCTGCACGGGGGGCCTGCTCGGCGCGGCGCTCACCGCCGTGCCCGGCTCCTCGGACTACGTGCTGGGCGGCGTGCTCGCCTACGCCAACGAGGTGAAGACGGCGCTGCTCGGCGTCGATCCCGAGCTGCTCGCCGTCCACGGCGCGGTCAGCGAGGAGGTGGCGCGCGCCATGGCCGAGGGCGTGCGCAATGCGCTCCAGGCCGACGTCGCCGCCGCGGTCACCGGTGTCGCAGGTCCGGCCGCCGAGAGCAGCAGCAAGCCGGCCGGGCTCGTGTTCGTGGCGGTGGCCGGGCCGGGCGGGAGCACGCGCGTGGTGCGCCTCGACGAGGACCTCGGCCGCGAGGGCAACCGGGCCGCGGCGGTGCGGGCGGCGCTGCAGCTCATCGCGGAGATGGCGGGGTGAAGCACCGCGTCCGCCGCACCGGCGCCCGCACCGTCACCGGGGCGATGCGCGCGCTGCCCGGGCCGGTGGTGCAGCGGCTGGTGTCGATGTGGGCGCCGCTGGCGCGGTACGGGGGCACAAGTCGAGGCGGTGCCGCCGCCCTGGCCAGCGCCATGTCGCTGCTCGCCGAGCCCCCGGTCACCTTCCGCCGTCCCGACCGCACCGTCTCGCTGCCCGAGCTCGCCGAGATCCTCGGGCGCAGCGACGAGGACGTGGAGGGGTGGGCGGGCTCGGGGCTCCTGGGTGGGCCCGTGGTGGCGGCCGAGCCGGGCGCGCCGTCGCTGTGGGGCGCCGACGCCATCGAGCGGGCGCGGCTGATCGACTACCTGCTGGCCCACGGCGTGTCCGAGGACGACCTGCGCGGCCTGCGCGACCCGCGCCAGCTGCCGCTGCTCGCCATCGACCATGCATTGAGCGAGCGTGCAACCCTCACCCGCGGTGAGGTGGCCGGGCGGGCGCGCGTCGACGAGGACTTCGTCGCCCGCGTCTGGCGCGCGCTCGGCCTGCCGCCCGGCGATCCCGACGAGCCGCTGTTCACCCGCCGCGACGTCGAGGGCCTGCGCATCCTCGCCGCCATGCGCACCATCTTCGACGAGGCCGACCTGCTGGAGGCCACCTCGGTGCTGGGGCTGGCCATGTCGCAGGTGGCCTCCAGCCAGGTCGACCTCTACCGCCGCTGGGCGACCGCGCAAGTTTCTGACGCTGATGGCGGAAACCTGAACTTCGTGCTGCGCAACGTGGCCATGATCGACCTCATGCTGCCCACCGCGGCGCAGCTGCTGGAGATCGTGCATCGCCGGCACGTCGAGGCGGCGGTGCGCAACGAGTCGGTGATCATGGTGGAGGAGGCGGAGGGCGGGCTGCCGGGTGAGGTGGAGCTGTGCGTCGGCTTCGCCGACCTGGTGGGCTTCACCGCGGCCTCCGAGCAGCTCATGCCGATGGAGCTGGGCGAGATGGCCGGCGCGCTGGTTCGCCACGCGGAGGAGACGCTGCCGGCGCGCGGGGTGCGCATCGTCAAGACGATCGGCGACGCGGTGATGTTCACCGCCACCGACGCGGGCTCGGCGGCGGCCGCGGCACTCGACCTCGTCGAGCAGGCGGGGCGGGACGGGTCGCTGCCGCCGCTGCGTGCGGGGCTCGCCTTCGGGCCGGTGCTGCGCCGCTTCGGCGACTGCTTCGGGCGGACCGTGAACGTCGCCTCGCGGCTCTGCACGCTGGCGCCGCCGGGGGCCGTGCTGTACCACTGCTCGGGGCCGGTGGCGGAGGAGGCCTGGCGGGCGTCGGGCGTCGCGCCGGGGAAGTCGACGCGGCTGCGGGCCAAGGGCATCGACGGGGGGCTGGAGGCCGTCCCCGTGCTGCGCGCATGAGCTCTCCGGCGGAAGCTCACAACGGGGGTTGCGCACCACACTCCCCTGTGGTACCGTACGTCCGTTCGCCTGAACCGGGCGGGCCCGGTCCCTGCGCCCGAAGCGTGGGCCACGTGTCGCACCTGGCGTCGGAGTACAGTCTTGACAAACACACTGAACAGTGGCACACTCGAGGTCGTCGCTTCCACCAACGGCGCTGGGCGGCGTGAGCGCGCGTCCGCTGCGTCCAAGGAGACCGAGCCCTTGACGACCGAACGGGATCGCGCGCTCAGCACCGCGCTGGGCCAGATCGAGCGCTCCTACGGGAAGGGCGCGATCATGAAGCTGGGTGAGGCCAGCGCGCAGCGCAACGTCGAGGTCATCCCCACCGGTGCGCTGACCCTCGACATCGCGCTCGGGGTCGGCGGCATCCCGCGCGGCCGCGTCGTCGAGATCTATGGCCCGGAGTCCTCGGGCAAGACCACGCTCACCCTGCACGTCATCGCCGAGGCGCAGCGCGCCGGAGGCGTGGCCGCCTTCATCGACGCCGAGCACGCTCTCGACCCGCAGTACGCCGCGCGCATCGGCGTCAAGACCGAGGAGCTGCTCATCTCCCAGCCCGACACCGGTGAGCAGGCGCTGGAGATCGTCGAGGTGCTGGTGCGCAGCGGCGCCGTCGACGTCATCGTGGTCGACTCCGTCGCGGCCCTGGTGCCCAAGGCGGAGATCGACGGCGAGATGGGCGACTCGCACGTCGGCCTGCAGGCCCGCCTGATGTCGCAGGCGATGCGCAAGCTGACCGCGGCGATCAGCCGCTCCAACACGTCGGTGATCTTCATCAACCAGCTGCGAGAGAAGGTCGGGGTGATGTTCGGCAACCCCGAGGTCACCACCGGCGGGCGCGCCCTGAAGTTCTACGCCTCGGTGCGCATGGACATCCGCAAGGTGGAGACCATCAAGCAGGGCCTCGACGCCATCGGCTCGCGAGTCAAGGTCAAGGTTGTCAAGAACAAGGTGGCCCCGCCCTTCCGCAACGCGGAGTTCGACATCCTCTACAACGAGGGCATCTCCTACGCCGGCTCGGTGCTGGACATGGCCATCGAGGCCCGCGTGATCGAGAAGAGCGGCGCCTGGTTCTCGTACGGCGACATGCGCCTCGGCCAGGGCCGGGAGAACGTGCGCGACTTTCTCAAGCAGAACACCGATCTGCTGGGGGAGATCTCCGCCAAGGTGCGCGAGAAGTCGATGCCGGAGCCCACGGCGCCGGTCAGCGGCGCCCCGGCCACCGCCAACGGCACCGCCGGCCCGGCGGTCCCCGTCACCCAGCCCAACTAGCCGCCGCTCCCGCTGGTATCCGGTGCATCCCGCATCCGCGCGCGCCTTTGACGACGCGTGCCCACCTGACCCTGACGAGGAGCGCAGGGCCGCCGTACAGGCCGCCCTGCGCATCCTCGGCGGCGCCGCCCAGTCCGAGGCGTCCCTGCGGCGCCGCCTGGAGCACCGCGGCTTCTCCGCCGCCGCCTCCCGCGACGCCGCGGAGACCGCCGCCCGCCTCGGCTACGTCGACGATGCCGCCCTCGCCGATTCGATCGTCACCCGTCGCCGCTCCCGCCGCGGAACGGCCCGCATCGCCGCCGAGCTCCGCTCCCGGGGAGTGGGGGAGGAGGCCGTCCGAGCCGCCCTGTCCGGCATCTCCCCCGACGACCAGCGTGCCGCCGCCCTCGCCGAGGCCCGCCGCCGCCTCCCCACTCGCCTCCCCGACGACCCCACCGAACGCCGCCGCACCCTCACCCGCGTTGCCGCCGCCCTGAGCCGCGCGGGCTTCCCCGCGGACGCCGTGTCGCACGCCCTCCGTCACGCCGCGTCAGAGGACGGCGAGGACGCCGCCTGAGCGTGCGGGACGGCGGGACGCTTGTGAAGCCTCGCGAGCTGCTGGACCGGGCGTCGCGGGGTGACGTCCGCAACGTTCGATTCGCTGACCTGCAACGACTGATGGAGGCGGTCGGGTTCCAGCTGGAACGCGTCCGCGGGAGCCACCACGTGTACCGCCATACAAAGCCTGAGGGCTATGGTGAACCTGCAGCCCTATGGCCGGGAGGCCAAGCCGTACCAGGTGCGGCAGGTCGTCGAGGTGATCGCGCGCTACGCCGTGAGCGTGGAGGGCGACGCGTGACCACCGACGACCACATCGATGTCTTCTACTCGGTCGAGGACGAATCGTGGATCGCCGACGTCCCCGATCTGCGCCACTGCTCAGCGCACGGTGCCACGCCGGAGGACGCCGTCCGGGAGGTGATGGTCGCCGTGGATGCCTGGCTGGCCACGGCGCGCGAGCACGGCGACCCGATCCCGCCCGCCACATACCGCCCCGCCACGTCCGCGGCGGGCTGAGGCTCCCCGGGCCCTCCGAGCGGCTCAGTCGAGCGCGAGGTCCGGCCGCCCCGCGGCACGCCGCTGGCGCTCGAAGCGCAGCAGCATCCCCAACGAGAACCAGGCGATGCAGCCAAGCCCCAGCCCCAGCAGGATGACGCCGTCGAGCAGGAGCGCCCGCGACATCAGCCCGCCCAGCACCGCGCCCAGCGCCCCGCCCCCGGCGAGGGTCAGTGTGTAGAACGCCATCAACGCCGAGCGGTCGGCGGCCAGCGCCTCGGAGCAGTCCGCCAGGTAGGTCACGGCGGCCGGCCCGAACCCCGCCTGGATCAGCACTCCCACCGCGAAGACCGGCAGGAGCAAGGGCGCCACCCAGAGCGGCAGGTGGTTCATCGCCAGCAGGGCGAGCAGTGCGATGAACGCCCCGGGCACGGCGCGCCGCATCACCACCGGCCCGCCCAGCCGGTTGACCACCGGCGTCCAGAGCACGATGCCGATGATGAGCAGCACCACCCAGCCCAGCAGGAAGAGCCCGATCAGCCGCTCGTCGAACCCGTGCACCAGTGTCTGCTGCGGATCGGGCGAGCGCTTCAGCAGCGCGCTGAGGTTCGCGTAGAAGGCGCCCACCAGCCCGTTCACGGCGAGCCAGGCCGGGATGAAGGCGCGCACCGGCCCCGGACCGGTGACCGCGTGCACGATCACGTGGAGCGGGCTGACCGGCAGCGGCCGGGTCTGCTTCACCCGGCTCCAGCACAGCACCGCCGCCGCCACGTAGAACACGGCGAGCACCGGGAAGGCGCCCCTGTGCAACCCGTGGTAGAGGAACGGGCCGACCACGAACCCGCCCGCATACCCGACCAGCGTCGACCCCTCGAACGCCCCGCTCGCCCGGGCCCGCGCCGCGTGGTCGGCCGAGGTGGCCGCCGCGATGGTCCCGAGGGCGGTGGGGACGAACGCCGCCGCCCCGATCCCCTCGATGAGGCGCGAGCCGGCGATCGACGGCGCCGTCATGGCCACGGTCAGGGCGAGCATCCCCAGCACCCCGAGGAGCGGACCGAAGACGAGGAACCGGCGCCGCCCCAGCCGGTCGGCGAGGCGCGCCAGGGTCGGCGCGAAGACCATCTCCGAGACCGCCTGCGCCGCGCCGACCAGGCCGACCGCGATGCCGCTGGGATGGCCCCCGGCCAGGTCGCTGAGGTCGAACTGCACCGCCTGCCCCGCGCCCACCGCCCCGATGCGCAGCATCGCCGAGGACACCAGCAGCGCTCGCACCCCGGCCGCCGCGGCGTCGACCGCCGCCGGGGACGCCCCCGGTCGCGCCGGGACGGTGGCCGGCGGGACGCGCGCGGAGCGGAACACCGCCCGAGGGTAATGGGTTTTCGAGCCGCACGGAGCCGTGCACCGCTCACGGTGACCCCACCCCCTGTGCCGCTCGTACAATTGCCGGACCGCACGACGGAAGGGGCGGACGCCCGCCGCCGGCCCGGCAACCTCACGCCGACGCCGCACACGGCCGCGACCCCGCGCTCGTCCTGCCGGCTGGCGGTGCGTCCCCGCGAGGTGGCGAGCACCTCACGACCTACCCCACAAGGACCTCCCCAATGATTCCCGCCCTGATCGGGCTGGTTGTGGCCGTGGTGATCGCGGTCGCAGCAGTCGTCTACATGCGTTCCCAGGTCGACGCCGAGCGGCGCGCCGTCGCCGTCGAGAAGGAGCGCCTGGCCGAGGCCGGCGCCGAGGTCGAGCAGCAGCGCAAGACCATCGCGCTGGAGGCCAAGGAGGAGGCCCTCCGCATCCGCCAGGAGGTGGAGCAGGAGGTGCGCGAGCGGCGCGCCGAGATGTCCCGCCTGGAGCAGCGGGCCACCCAGCGCGAGCAGCAGCTGGAGCGCCGCATGCAGGAGCTGGAGCAGCGCGACGAGCGGCTCGACCAGCGCGAGGCCGAGCTCGAGGGGCTCCGCGCCGGCATCGACGAGGAGCGCTCCGGCATCGCCCGGGAGATGGAGCGCGTCGCCGGCCTCAGCCTCCAGGAGGCGCGCGGCGAGATCCTGCGCCGCGTCGAGTCCGAGCTCGACCACGAGATCGCCGAGCGCATCCGCAGCGCCGACGAGCGCGTCCGCGAGGAGGCCGAGGGGCGAGCCCGCGAGATCCTCATCGCGGCCATCCAGCGCCAGGCGGCGGACCAGTCGGGGGAGACCAGCGTCACCGTCGTCCCCCTGCCCAGCGACGAGATGAAGGGCCGCATCATCGGCCGCGAGGGCCGCAACATCCGCGCCCTGGAGGCCGCCACGGGCGTCGACCTCATCATCGACGACACCCCCGAGGCGGTCGTCCTCAGCGGCTTCGACCCGGTGCGCCGCGAGGTGGCCCGGATGGCCCTGGAGAAGCTCTTCTCCGACGGCCGCATCCACCCCGCCCGCATCGAGGAGATGGTCGCCAAGTCGCGCACCGACATGCAGGTCCGCCTCCGCGAGGAGGGCGAGCAGGCCTGCTTCGAGGTGGGCCTGCAGGGCGTCCATCCCGAGCTGGTCAAGCTGCTCGGCACCCTGCGCTACCGCACCTCGTACGGGCAGAGCGTCCTCATGCACGCCCGGGAGTCCGCGCTGCTCGCCGGGATGATCGCCGCCGAGATCGGCTACGACGAGCAGGAGGCCAAGGAGATCGCCCTGTTCCACGACATCGGCAAGGCCGTGGAGCACGAGATCGAGGGCTCGCACGCGGTGATCGGGGCGGAGATCCTGAGCCGCCTGGGGCGGCCGAGCGCCATCGTCCACGGGGTGCGGGCGCACCACTACGACGAGGAGCCGCGCAGCGTCGGCGCCTTCGTCGCCATCACCGCGGACGCCATCAGCGCCGCCCGGCCGGGCGCCCGCAGGGAGACGCTGGCGAGCTACATCAAGCGGCTGGAGCGGCTGGAGGGCATCGCCACCGAGTTCGAGGGCGTGGAGCGGGCCTTCGCCATCCAGGCGGGTCGGGAGCTGCGGGTGATGGTCACGCCGGGGCGGGTCGACGACGACACCGCCACCGTGCTGGCCCGCAAGATCGCCAACCGGATCCAGTCGGAGCTCACCTATCCCGGACAGGTCCGGGTGACGGTGCTGCGGGAGACCCGGTCGGTGGAGTACGCCAAGTAGGGCGGGTCGCCGCACTTCACAGCACGGTCGCGCCGTTGGACGGCGTCGAACTGAGCAAGTACACTGCGGTCAACCGTCTGCCCGGGCGCTCGCGCCGCCCGTCGCCGCACACGCTCCTGCAACGATGCTCTAGAGGGGGTGCACTCCCCGTGGAAGTCCTCAAAGTTTCGGCCACCTCGAAGCCGGTCGCCGTGGCCGGGGCGATCGCCGGTGTGATTCGCAGCCAGCAGAAGGTGGAGGTGCAGGCGATCGGGGCGGGGGCGATCAATCAGGCGATCAAAGCGATTGCGATCTCGCGGGGGTATGTGGCGCCGGGGGGGGTCGATCTCGTGTGTGTGCCGTCGTTCATCGATATTTCGATCGATGGGGAGGAGAGGACGGGGATCAGGCTCTTGGTCGAGTCCCGGTAGGGGGGGCTCCCGTGGGGCGGCTTCCGTAGGGCGGCTTCCGTGGGGCGGCTTCCGTGGGGCGGCTTCCGTGGGGCGGCGGCCAGGGGACACTGCCTCCGCGGACACGCTCGTCGATCCGTCCACTGGACGGATCGCGGCTGGCTCTCGGCGTCGGGGCCCCGACCCCACCGCCTCCGAGACGTCCGCTGCGGCAGTGTCCCCTGGCCGCCTCTTGTGGTCACCGCGACCATAGAGGGCACTGGTAACGGGCCATGGAGGGCGCGGGAACCCGAGCTCAGGGGTTCCGTGGGGCGACGGAGGGGAGGAGGGGGTCGCGGGGGGGCGGGGAGCCGGTACCCTTTGCGGGTCGTGAAGCCGGTTGCCCTGCTCAGTTCTGACGCGGCGCACCTGCGGCCGCTGCGGCTCGCGGAGCGGGGGAGGCGGGAGCCGATCGTGCCGGTGCTGGGGAGGGCGCCGCGGGTGCATCTGTGGCACATCGGGTGCCAGATGAACGACGCGGATCGGGGGGAGTTGGCGGAGCAGTTCGCGGACATCGGGTTCGTGCCCGAGGTGGGGCTGGAGGAGGCGGATCTGGCGGTGCTGATCACCTGTGCGGTGCGGCAGAACGCGGAGCAGAAGGTCTACGGGAAGTTCAAGGAGCTGGTGCCCTGGAAGCGGGCGCGGGCGGGACGGGCGATCGCGCTGACCGGGTGCATGGGCGTGGAGCACGGGTCGTCGCTGCTCGACCGGCTGCCCGAGCTGGACTACGTCTTCGACGTCCGCGAGTCCGACGGGTTCATGGCCAAGCTGCAGGCGCTCTACGGGCCGAGTCTCGACGGGCCGGTGGCGCTGCCGGCGTCGGACCGGCTGAGCGCGTACGTTCCGGTCATCGGTGGCTGCAACGAGATGTGCACGTACTGCATCGTGCCGTTCGTGCGCGGACGGGAGCGCTCGCGCACGGTGGACGAGGTGGTCGAGGACGTCCGGGGCCTGGTGGGTCGCGGCGTTCGCGAGGTGACGCTGCTCGGGCAGAACGTCAACTCCTACCGGTGTCCTGAGACCGGCGCGGGTCTGGCCGAGCTGATGCGCGCCGTCGACGGCGTCGACGGGCTGTGGCGGATGCGCTTCCTCACCTCGCACCCGCGCAACGCGTCGCCGGCGCTCTTCGAGGCGATGCGTGACCTGGGCACGGCATGTGAGCAGCTCCACCTCCCCGTGCAGGCGGGTGACGACGAGCTGCTGCGGCGGATGCGGCGGGTCTACAGCGTCGAGCACTACACGTCGATCATCGAGCGGGCGCGGGCGA
>Ga0070739_10001829_pt1 | contig 30495 bp, 24 predicted proteins | sample Coa_R1_7_FD_66445 | JGI IMG/M metagenome (GOLD analysis project Ga0070739, IMG submission 66445) | Surface soil microbial communities from Centralia Pennsylvania, which are recovering from an underground coalmine fire - Coalmine... | ecosystem: Environmental > Terrestrial > Soil > Unclassified ...
CGTGGTGGTGATCACCGCCACTCCCGCCGCCCGTGCCTTCTCGCTCGTCCCTGGATCGGGCTCGACGCCCTGCCCATCGAAGTCAGCGCCGGCGGCTTTCAGCAAGTCGCCGCCGGCGCTCCCGACGTCGAGCAGCCGCCCGCCGTCGATGTGACGGCGCAGAAGCTCGATGCGGTCGCGGTCGGCCGCGACCCGCCACGAGTGCTCGGCCTCCTCGACGGCGCGTTCGACGATCCCGAGCTCGTCGACGTGCTCGCCGAGCGCGACGGTCCGCTGCGGATCGCTCGCCGAGAAGGTGAAGTCCCGTAAGCGATCACCGACGAAGACGAGGCCGCACCGCCGGCAGCGCACGAGCGGACCGTCGAGACGGGGGGAGCGGAGCAGCAGGCGCACGCGGTCCGAGCCGCACACCTCGCATGGGCGCCTGCTCACCGAGCCGACCCCTCGCGCCGCCGGCCAGATAGGTTTCGAGGATGACCGACGCCGTCCGCACGCCCGACCCGCTCCTCGACAACCTCCCCGGCTTCCCGTTCCGCGCGCACTACCGCGAGGTCGACGGGCTCCGGCTCGCGCACCTCGACGAGGGCGAGGGACCGCCCGTGATCCTCTTCCACGGCGAGCCGACCTGGTCGTTCTTGTGGCGCAAGGTGATCCCGCCGCTGGTCGATGCCGGATATCGCGCGATCGCGCCCGACCTGCCCGGCTTCGGCCGCTCCGACAAGCCCGTCGACCTGAGTTGGTACAGCTACGACCGGCATACCGAGCTGATGGCCGGGTTGCTCGAGGAGCTCGACCTGCGTGACGCGACCGCGGTCGTGCACGACTGGGGCGGTCCGATCGGCCTGCGGCTCGCGGTCGAGCATCCCGACCGGATCGGACGCATCGTCGTCCTCGACACGGGGCTGTTCACCGGGCACCAGAAGATGACCGATGCCTGGATCGCGTTCCGCGACTTCGTCGAGCGCACCGAGGACGTGCCGGTCGGCTTCCTGGTCAGGGGCGCGTGCAAGACGGACCCGGGCGATGAGGTGATCGCCGCCTACGACGCGCCGTTCCCGAACGCGGAGGCCAAGGCCGGCGCCCGTGCCTTCCCGCTCCTGATCCCGACCTCTCCCGAGATGCCGGGGGCACAGGACGGCCAGCGGGTGCTCGACGCGCTGCGCGAGGACCCCCGCCCGAAGCTGTTCCTGTGGGCGGACTCGGATCCGGTCATCCCGCTGAAGGTCGGCGAGCAGTTCGCCGCCACGTTCGGGGGCGAGGTGGAGGTCGTCCCGGACGCGAGCCACTTCCTCCAGGAGGATCAGGGCGAGCGAATCGGCCGGCGAATCGCCGAGTGGCTCCGATCGCTCTAGCCCGGCCTCGGCCTGGCTGATCGCCCGGTCAGCTCACTTGGAGACCGGGACCGCCGGCTCCTCCTCGCTGGCGGCGGGCGTCTCGTCGGCCACCGGCGCCGGCAGCGATTTCTCGCCGCCCGAGATCGTTTCCGCCATCCGAGCCTCATAGGCCGCGCGCGCGGCGTGGTCGGGGTTGGACAGGACCTGGTCGCCCTTGAAGAAGTGGCCGATCGCGTCGACGACACGGCGCGGCATCACGTGCTGTGAGCGAAGGATCGGCCCGACGCTCTTCGGACAGTAGACGTCGACGCGCCCGGTTTGGAGCGCCTCGACGATCGCGTTCGCCACATCCTCGGGCTCGATCGGCTTGAAGCCACGGGCCTTGGCGAGGCCGGAGCCGAGCTCCGTGTTGACCACGACCGGCATCACGATGCTGACGTCGATCCCGGCGTCCTTGACCTCCTGGCGGATCGCCTCGCTGAGTCCGACCACGGCGTGCTTGGTGGCGCAGTACGTGGCGCCTCCCGGGAAGCCCGACTTGCCGGCCGACGAGGCGATGTTGACCAGGTGGCCGGAGCGGCGCGGAAGGAAGCGCTCGAGCGCCAGCTTGGAGCCGAAGATCACGCCGTGCAGGTTGATGTCGATCAGCCGCGCAGCGGTCGCGTCACTCTCCTCGAGGAACGGGCCGATCGGCATGATCCCGGCGTTGTTGATCAGCACGTCCAGCGGCCCGAGCCGGCTCTCGACATCGGTCAGGAACGTGCTGAAGCTCTCACGCTGGGTGACGTCGACGGGAAGCCCGATCGTGCCCGAGCCGAGTTCCTGCGCCGTGCGCTCGACCAGCGCCGTGTCGATGTCGCCGATCGCCACGCGCGCGCCCTGACCGATCAGGGCAGCCGCCGTCGCGCGGCCGATTCCGCGGGCGCCGCCGGTGATCGCAACGACCTTGCCAGTGAGCGGCCTGAGCGCTTTCGCCATGGGTACTTCCTCCTGTGGATGGTGCCGGGCGGCGACGAGCGTGCCGCCGTGCTCGGGACGGTACCGCTACGACGCCTTCCGTGGGGCGCGGTTCAGATCAGTGTCCGCCGGCGCCGTGGCCGTGGCCGTGGCCGCCGCCACTGCTCTGGCCACCGCCGTTGCCGCCCTGGCCGCCCTGGGCCCCGGCATTGCCCTGGCCACCGCCATTGCCTTGCCCGCCGCCATCGCCCTGGCCTTCGCCGTTGCCCTGCCCGTGACCGCTGCCCTGGCCGCCCTGGGCCCCGGCGTTGCCCTGGCCGCCACCGTTGCCTTGCCCGCCGCCGTTGCCGTCCCCCTGACTGTCGCCATTGCTCCCCTGAGCGCCGCCACCCTGGCCGCTGTTGCCCCGCCCGCGCCAGCCGGTTGGGTCTCCGCCCTGTCCGTGACCATCGCCGTGGCCATGCCCTTGACCCGATCCGCTTCCCTCTCCCGCCGAGCTGACATGGGCGATCGGCGACGATGAGCTGGCCGTCGGCGCCTGGCCGTCCGTCGGCGTCGACGCGGAAGGATAGGGCGAGCCGACATCGCCGGCACGACGCGGGTCGCGCATCGGGCCGCTCGTGGGCGAGGGAGGCGCGTAAACGGGATGCATCCCACCGCCGAGCGCATGTCGTGCCTGAAGCGAGCTTCCGGCGCCCCCCGGGGTCGCGCCGCGGCGGCGAGTGTGCCGAGGCGCTGCGCTGGGGGCGGGGAAGCGGCTCGAGAGCGGCGCCGCCTGCCTGATCACGGCAGCGGTCACGACCGTCGCGGTCGAGGTCGAGGTCGAGGTGCCAGGCAGGCGCCGCGGGGAGCGACCGGGCACCCGGACCCGAGCGGACGCGTGCGATCCACCCGCCACCACGCGGCTGATGTGGAGCAGTGACTTGACCGGGAGGTTGATCACCGACACCGCGACGGTCCCTGCCGTTCCGATCCCGGCCACGAGCGCGGCGATCAGGCCCTTGGCGAGGCCGGTCTTGATCGCCGAGGCGGCGATCACGCCGCCTCCGGCCGCAGCCACGCCTCCGGTCCCGAGCGCGGCCGCGAGCACGCCCTCCTTGAGCGCGATCGTCGGCGCGACCGGCATCAGCAGCGCGAACTGCCGCCGCTGGTGCTCGACCTCGGCGCGGAACGCACGGCAGCCGTCGCAGTCACGCAGATGGCGGCGCAGGTTGGCGCGGCGCAGCGCGCCGCCGCGGCCGAACGCGATCTGCTCGCGGATCTCGGCGCAAGCGGTGTCGCGGGCGGTCCGGCTGGCGAGGAGCGACTCACGGGCCTGGAAGACGAGCGCCTTGACCTTCTCCCGTGGCACGTTGAGCGTCTCGCCGATCTCGGCGTGGGAGAGGGCGTCGAGCTCGGCGAGGACGATCGCGGCGCGCTGCTCCTCCGGGAGCCGCCGCAGATCGGCGACGAGGTCACGGAGGTCCTGGCGGCGCTGGACCTGGGTGGCGAGGCCCTCGGTCACGGCCTCCTCGATCTCCGAGGAGGGGCGCTCCCGGCGCGCGCGCAGGATCGACAGGCAGCGATTGCGCGCGATCGCGAACAGCCACGGCCGCAGATGGATCGGCTTGGTCGAAGCCAGAAGGTCGCTGTAGGCGGCCATGAACGTGTGCTGGACGGCGTCCTCGGCCTCGTCGGCGTCGCCGAGCATGTGCCGGCAGAAGGAGAGGATCCCCCGGTAATGCCAGTCGTAGATGGTCTCGAAAGCCCCCGCGCGACCCTCGCGGACCAGCCCCACCAGCCTTGCGTCCGAGGCCAATCGCAGAAGTCGCGGCGTCAGCGCCGGCACCATCGCGGGTGCGGCGCGGGGCACCGCACCCGCTTCCATGAGCGACATTATGCCTTCTTTGTGGATTTTGGACAATAGGCTGAAAGAAAGAGCTTTCAGGAAGGGACGGATGTTCTAGCCCCGACCTCGCCCTGCGGGTCGAATAACCGCCAACAGGTCGCGGTTATTCGACCCGCAGCGTGCGAGAGGGGGAGGGTTGCCGCACGCCGCTCAGCCGGCGCTCAGCGCGGCGCCGGCGGCCCGGGCGGTTCGACGATGTCCCGCCGCGTCGGCTCGAGTCGCTCGTCCAGCTCGAGCTGCCAGTAGTAGCGCGTGAACGTGATCCCGGCGCGGTACTCGCCGACGTGCGGCTCGACCGTCTCGCCGGCGGCCATTCTCACGATCAGCTCCGGATACGTGCGCCCCGGGAGCGCCGCGTACATCGGCGCCGGGAAGGCGCCGCCGAACCGGGTGTTGACGTCCGTGATCCCGAGGCCCACCTCAGAGTCGCGGAACACCTGAACGGTGCACGGTCCCCGCACGCCGAGCGCCTCGACGGCCCGGCGCCCGAGGTCGACCAGCTCCGGATCGGAGATCACGGTCCCCTTGATCGACTCGCCGCCACGGGACTCGATCATCGTCCGCGGGATCGCGTTCAGGCAGCGCCCCTCCGGGTCGCTCAGGCAGTCGATCGAGAACTCCGGGCCGTCCATCGCCTTCTGCACCATCACCGGCTCCTCGATGTACTCGACGAAGAACTCGGCGGCGCGGCGGTCGCGCGCGCGCATGATCGAGCGGGCCCCCGACCCCTGGCGCGGCTTCACCACGACGGGGTAGCGCGAGACCTCCTCGCCAGGCAGCACCGTCGGCGGCGAGGGAAGGCCGAGCCGCTCGAGCAGCAGATGCGCCTCGTACTTGTCGTAGGTCGCACGGGCCGTCTCGGAGCCGGGCACGAGCGCCGGCAAAAGGCCCCGTTCCCGAGCCAGCGCCAGAACCTCGATGTCGAGATCGGTCAACGGGATCACCGCTCGCACGCCGTGCTCCTCGCACAGCGCCGCCAGGGCCGGGACGTAGCCCGGGTCGTCGATCCGCGGCACCGCGACCCTGACGTCGGCTGCGTACTGAGCCGGGGCGAGCGGGTTCGGGTCGGCGGCCACCACGAAGGCGTGCTGGGCGAACGCGGAGACGATGTCGTAGCGCTTGCCCACGCCGGTGAGCAGGATGCCGGTCTCGCGCTTCACGTCGCGCTCGGCGGTTGCCACCCGCCCGTCTCGCCCTTGTAGAGGCCGTGACCGCCGAGCACCATCCGCACCGTCGTGATCAGGATCCGCAGGTCGAGCCCCAGCGAGCGGTGCTCGACGTACCACAGGTCGAGCTCGATCCGCTCCGGCCACGGCAGCGACGCCCGCCCGTTGACCTGTGCCCAGCCGGTGATCCCCGGCCTCACGGCGAGCCGCCCCCGCTGCCGCTCGGTGTACTGCGCGACCTGTACGGGCAGGGTCGGCCGGGGCCCGACGATCGACATCTCGCCCAGCACGACGTTCCAGAGGTTCGGGAGCTCGTCGAGCGAGTAGCGGCGCAGGAACGCCCCCAGCCGTGTGATCCGGTCATCGCCCTGCTGGATGGCGAGGCCGGCGCCGACGAACTCCGCCCCGGTGACCATCGTGCGCAGCTTGTAGATCGAGAACTCCCGGCCATCCCTCCCGGTGCGCGTCTGCCGGTAGATGGCCGCGCCGGGCGACTCGAGGCGGATCAGCAGGCAGAGCAGCGCGACCAACGGCGCGGTCGCGATCGCCGCGGGAACGGCGATCAGCAGGTCGAGAGCGCGCTTCACCGGGTCCCCTCGGCCGGCTCCCAGCCCGCCTCGGTGCCCCGCACGAGCCAGTCCCACAGACCCGCCGCGAGCGACGCCGTCGTCAGCACGTAGTAGCGGGCTACGAGCAGCGGCCGCGACGGTGCCACCGGCGCGAGCAGCGCCGCCGCCAGCACCGCCAACTGCACCGCGACCGCCACCGCATAGACCCATCCGTGACCGAGCAGCGCGACGCTCGTGCCCAGCGCCACCACGTGCAGGAACGGCGAGGCGTAGCGGAGCACCCGGTGCGAGAAGATCATCAGCGCATAGAGCGGGTCGTAGCCGCGCGGAGAGAGCATCCCGCCGCGCACGACGATCGGCCAGCCGTGGCTCATCATCCGCCGCTTGCGCGCAAACTCCCCCTCGATCGAGGGCACCATCCGCTCGCGCGCTCGCGCGTCGGGCGCGTACACGGCCCGCCACCCGCGCTTGACGAGGTTGAACGGGAAGCTCAGGTCGTGGCCCATGATCGGATCGACCTTGAGGTAGGACTCGCGACGCGTGGCGTAGATCGCGCCGTTGCCCCCGGTCACCGACCGCAGGGTCGACTCGAGCCGCCGCAGCGCCATCTCGTAGCGCCAGTACAGGCCCTCCTGATTCGTGCCCTCGCTTCCCACGAAGCGGACGTCGCCGCACACATAGCCGACCTCCTGGTCCGCGAACGGCGCCACCAGCCGGGCCAGGGCGTCGTCCTCCCACAGCGCATTCGCGTCCGTGAACGCCAGGATCTCTCCCCGCGCGCGGCCGACGGCGGCATCCTGGGCGCGGATCTTGCCGCCGCGCGGCAGCTCCAGAACCAGATCGGCGCCCGCCTCGCCGGCCAGTCTCGCGGTGGCATCGGGAGAGCCGTCGCAGGCGACGATCACCTCGAGCCGCTCGCGCGGATAGGAGAGCGCGAGGAGGTTCTCGACCCGCTCGGCGATCACCGCCTCCTCGGCGTAGGCGGCCACGATCACCGACACGTCGGGCGCCACCGCCAGGCCGGGCCGCAGCCCGCCGGGCCCGGTGCGGCGCAGGCGCGCCAGCGCCGCGAGCAGCAGCGCGTAGCCGAGCTGGGCGTAGACGAGCAGGCCCACCGAGAGCCAGAAGACGATCGCCACCGCGGTCATGCGCGGCGGATTGTCTCGTACAGCTCGAGCGTCCTCCGCGCGACCGCGTCCCACGAGTACGCGCCGGCGGCGGCGGCCGAGGCGGCCCGCGAGAGCTCTTTCCGCGCCGCCGCGTCGGCCAGCAGCTCCGTGAGCGCGACTCCGAGAGCGTCCGCATCGCCCGGCGCGACGAGGCGCGCCGCGCCGACCTCCGAGAAGCCCCCGACGTTGCTGGCGACGATCGCCTTGCCGTACCCGAGCGCGCTGGCCAGCACGCCCGAGAAGTCGTAGCGCTCGGTCGCCTCGTAGGGGAGCACGACGATGTCCGCACGACCCAGCACCGCCGCCTGCTCAGCCTCGCTGACGAACCGGGGCACGAACCTGACCGTCGGCGGCGCCGCCGCGCGCAGCGGATCCAGGTCCATCATCGGCCGCCCCACGACCCACAGCTCGGCGCCTGTCACTGCACGCCAGGCGCTGAGCAGCGTCGCGACGCCCTTGTAGGGCCGGATCAGCCCGAAGCAGAGCACGACCGGCGATCCCGGGTCCTCCAGCTCGGCCGGGAGCACCGGCTCGATGGACGGCGGCGTGAACGCGCCGTGGTGGATCACGTGCACCCTGTCGGCTCGCAGGCCGCTCACGCCGTCGAGCAGCGCCCGCCGGCCGTACTCCGAATGGACGACCACGGCATCGACCCTGCGCAGCGCTCGCGCCTGGGCACGCAGCTGGCCCGGCCGGGGCTCGCGCGGCAGCAGGTCGTGCGCCGTGATCACGATCGGCCGGTCCGGCATCAGGCGCGCGTCGAGGCCCGGGATGCCGAGCCACTGGAAGTGGACGAGGTCGCGCGCGCGGGCGATCGGCTCGTAGCCCAGCATGTCCGGGACGTGCTCGGCCAGCTTCCAGGCGCGGCGCAGACGAGACCCGGGGCGGCCGGCCGCGTGCCGGTAGAAGTGCTCGAGCACCTCATAGCCATCCGGCGCGGGCGGGGCACCATACGCGAAGCGGCTCGTCACGAGCCGCACCTCGGCGCCGGCGCGAGACAGCGCCGCCGCGAGGGCATGGTCGTAAGCCGGCGTGAACGCCGGCGCGTCGACGAGGTCGACCCGGAGCATCACGTCCGCTCGGCGCGGTTGCGCATTCGCAGACCGATCAGCTCGTCGATCGCAAGCACCACATCGAGCGCGAGGAACTGGAGCCTCTCCAAACGGCTGCGCGGGCCGAGATCGAGCGCTGCTCCCGGAGACCCCACGCCGACCCGCTCAGGCCGTCCCTGCCGTGCGCGCCGAAGCAGCCGCCGCACCGCAGGCTCGGGCCGGAAGCCGGGGTACCGCGTGGCCAGCCAGGCCCGGCCGGCCGCATAGGCGCGCCACTGCTCGCGGAGCTCGCGCACGGTCGTCCTGTAGACGTGCTCGACGACGGCGTCTGCGCGCAGCTCGAGTGTCCAGCCGAGGTCCTGAAGGCGCCAGCAGAAATCCGTGTCCTCGGCCGTCCGGACGCCCTCCGCGAAGCCGCCGAGCGCTTCGAAGACCTCGCGCCGCACGAGCAGGTTGGCGGCAGCCGCGCGGGGACGAAACGGATGTGCGAGGTGCGCACGTTGGGAGAGGAAGTTCCGCGTGGCGCCGTAGCGGGCGGCCAGCGTCGCCGCACCCTGAGCGCCGCGGATCTCCCCGGCGAGCGCGCCGACGCGCTCGCCGACGGGCTCGGCGAAGTAGCGGTCGAGGAGGTCCGCCGGAGCGCGGACGTCGGCATCGAGGAACAGGATCCACTCCCCCCGCGACACGGCGCCGCCCGCGTTGCGCGCGTGAGCGGGCGATCGCTCACCGTCCACCCGGAGCACGCGCACGTCCTCGGCGCGCTGAGCCGACCCCGAGTTGTCGGCGAGGATGCGCTCGTCGTGCGGCCCGGTTCGAAGCGAGCGCAGCAGCGCCAGGGCGACGAGCGCCTGCGCGACGTCTCCCGCGAACGGGACCACCACGCTGACACTGGGGCGAGAGCTCATGCGCTCACCAGCCGGCGCGCGAAGGCGAGCTCCTCGGGCCTGCCGAAGCCCGTCCCGAGCAGCACGAGCGGGATCACCGCGAACACCGCCAGACGAGTGAGGAAGCCGGCCGCGCCGTGCGTGGGCAGAAGGAGGTCGCCGAGAGCGGCGAGCGCCCCGATCACGAGGACGGCGTGCCCCAGCCGGCGCCACTCGAAGGCGACCGGAAAGGCCCGGCGGATCAGCAGGTGCATGACCGCCAGCATGCCGAGATAGGCGCCGCACAGCGCGATCCCCGCCCCCGCGATCCCGTAGCGCGGTACGAGAGCGGCCAGCAGGGCGATGTTCACCGCCACGCCCACGATCGCGGCCGGGAAGTTGCGGCGGGTCACGTGGGCCCTGCCGGCGATCACGAGCAGCACGACCCAGAGGCCGTACAGCGCCCACCCGAGCGACACCCACGGAACGCCTCGGTAGGCGTCGAAGAACCGCGGCGCGGCGAGCAGCCGGAGGATCCATCGCGACTCGAGGGTCAGTCCGGCGACGACCCAGCCGCTGACGAGCACGTAGTAGGTGGTGACGAGCCCGTACAGGCGCCCGGCCTCGGCATCGTCGCGGACCGAGTAGGCGAGCGGTGGCCACGCGTACTGGAACGCGCGCACGATGAAGGCGACGGCGCCCGCGAGCTTGATCGCCAGCGAGTAGAAGCCGGCCGCCGCCAGCCCGCGCTGGTGGACGACGTACTGGCGGTCGATCACGCTGAGCGCGTAGACGGACGCCTCGGCTGGCACGGTCGGCAGCCCGAAGCGCATCAGCGCCGAGAACGGCTCGGCGATCCCCCGCCGGTCGAGCAGCCGCCCGCGCAGCGTCCACCACAGCCCGAGCAGCACGACGGTCGAGGCGCCGTAGTTGGCCAGCAGCAGCCCGCGCGCCCCGAGCCCGAGGCCGACGACGAGCCCGACCGAGGCGGCGATCGTGAGGCCCACGTTGGTCAGCGACGCCGTCGCGTACGCACGCAGCCGCTCGTCGACACGGAGCAGCGCATAGGCCAGCTCCAGGTTGGTGAACGCCCACACGCCGAGCACTGCGATCCGGAACGCGCCCGGGTCCCGAGCGGTCGTGACCAGCCTGGCGAGCGCTCCCGCGGGCCCCACCAGGGCCGCCGCGACGACCGTCGTCGTGACGAGCAGGAACAGCGCAGCGCGGCGCGCCAGCGCGTCTCGGCGCGCCTGGTCCTCGTCGCTGAAGTAGAAGCGCAGGAAGGCCTCGATCATCCCGAAGCGGATCACGATGCTGACGAAGATCACGAACGTGGCCAGCGTCTCCACGACTCCGTAGCCGGCCGGGCTGATGTACCGCGTGTAGAGCGGCAGGAGCAGGACCGCCAGGAGCTTCGAGACGACATCGGCGAGCTGATAGGCGCCGAGCGAGCTGACGAGCCGCTTGAGGTAGGCGGTCACGGACGGGGCGAGAGGCTCATCGCACGAGGCGCCGCCACACCGCCCGGAGCAGCTCCTGCGCGTCGACGTTGTGGGCCAGCCCGCTCGCGAACCCCTGCAGCCCGACCTCGACGACCGTTCCCCGGCCGAGCCGGAACGCCGTGATGCTCGGGGCTCCCGCGCCGATCCCCGCCAGCGAGGCGGGCGCGCCGTTCGGTGGCGAGATCGTCTGCGCGGCGAAATAGCCCGGGAAGGCGATCGTCGCCCCGAACAGGCCGAGGCGGTCGCCGAGCACGGTGATCAGGGCGCCGGCGGTCTTCAGCAGCGAGCCGTGGCGAGCGCCGAAGGGGTCGGGAACGAGCGGCCGGGGCGGTCCGGCGGTCGGGCCGGCCGCCGAGGGCGAGAGCCGCGCCTGCGCCTGCAACGAGCCGGTGCCGAGCGAGAGCACCGTGCCCCCGTCCTGCGCAAAGGCGCGGAGCGGGGCGCCGAGGTTCGACGGCAGCCATACGAGGCTGCCGTCGAGAACGACCCCGGTGTGACCTGAGAGCGCCGGCCCGGCGCCCTCGGCCAGAGCCACGTCGGTCGTCAGCTGGTAGGCGATCCGGTGGCGGTCGAGATAGGTGAGGAGGGCCAGCTCCTCGTCGAAGCCGGGCGGCAGCCCATCGGCCAGCGGACGCGCGAGGCGGATCTGGTCACCGGCGCTCAGCGTGTCGGGGAGCCCGTCTCCGAGGTCGTCGACCGGATTGGCCCCCTGCCAGGTGAGGGCGGGAAGCACTACCAGCACCCGAGCCGCCGCACGGCGACCGCCCGCGGCTGCTGCGATCGGAACCACGGTCCGGTGCGAGCCCGAGCGGAGCGAGAGCGCGTAGAGACCGGCCCCGTTGGCCGGGATGCGCACGTGCAACGTGTATGCGCCCTGGATCGAGCGCCCGCGCGCGAGAACCTTCGGCGCGCCGGCCCGGAAGAGCTTCCACGTGTACGGCCTCCGGCGAGAGTCGACGAGGACGCTCGCCTCGGCCCCGGCCGTGACCGGCGCCAGCGGGGGCTGGGCGGCCAGATAGCGGACGGTCACCCCGGCGTGCGGGGTCGAGCCGGCCGGCGGCGGCAGGACGACGGGGAAGCGACCCGGATTGCACGCCTGGTCGGTGACGTCGAGGCCGACGAGGTACGTGCCCGCCGGAGCCGGGCGCCCGCGGATCAGGCCATCCCAGACGGCCGTGCCGCGGCGGCCGTTGATGCCGATCGCCTTGACCTTCACCGGCTTGCCGCGCACGTCGGTGCGGTAGATGACGATGTCCGCGTTGTGGAAGCGTCCCGGTCGGTAGCGGATCGTGACCGGGTGGCCCGGCGGGCCGACGACGTCGGGTGAGACCCGCTCGACGTCGGGGCGCGGGAGCGTCGTGATCACCCGCACCGGCTGGTCAGTCAGCTCGAACGTGCGGTTCTCGGCCTGGAGGGCGATCCGGAAGTAGTAGGTGCCGTCGGGAGCGACCTGACCATCCGTCTCGTGCCCGTTCCAGGTGAACGTGTAGCGACGGTTGACGAGCATGTAGCGAGAGCCGATCGCGTCGACGATGTCACCGTCCGAGTCGACGACGTACACGCCGACGTTGTCCGAGCGCGATTGGAGGAAGAAGTTCAGCTTCGTGCGCTTGAAGCTGACCCGCCTCCCCACCAGATCGCGACACACCCGGCCGGCCACCGGATTGATCGCCGGGGGGTCTGGCCGGGGACTGCCGTTGATCAGCGGGTTCTTCACCTTCAGGTGCTGCGTGACGAAGAAGGCGCCCACGGTCGCGGCGACGAGCGTTGCGAAGACGGCGACCGGGAGCCGCGTCAAAGCGCCACCACGCCCGCGTTGGGAACGTCGTACTCGTGAAAGGCGTCCAGTCCGCGCGGATCGGTTCGGCACAGGGCGGCGCGAATCGAGCCGCGGTGGCAGATCACGAGGGCGGGCAGCTCGCCGCTCGCCCGGATCTCGCGGAGCGCGGCGGCCACCCGGTCGGAGTGCTCCTGCAGCGACTCGCCGCCGGGGAAGCGGAACCCGGCGCCACCGCGTCGCCAGGCGGCGTAGCGCTCCGGCTCCTCACGCGCGATGTCGATGAACAGCCTCCCCTCCCAGTCGCCGCGATCGCCCTCGCGCAAGCGCGGATCCGGGCGCGGCACGAGGCCGATCCGGGTCCCGACGATGTCGGCCGTTTCAGCCGCGCGGCTCAGATCCGACGTCCACAGCGACGCGATGCCGCGTTCGGCGACGCGCTCCGCCAGCTCGTGGGCCTGGCGGCGGCCGACCGCGTTCAGCGGCGTGTCGGTGAAGCCCTGGACGTGGATCGGCTCCAGGTTGTCGTCGGTCTGGCCGTGGCGGGCGAGCAGCAGGCCGGCGAAGCCGTCAGCCATCGACAGGTGCGGGCTGCCTCACTCCCCCCGCACCCCCTCTTCCTGAACCTCGGCTCCGACCTGCCCGAGCGCGGTGTCCGACCTCAGGCCGAGCCGCATCGTCTCGAGCGAGAGGACGTCGTCAGGGGCCACGTTGCCCAGGTTCACGTTGGCCCCCAGCCGGCGGATGAACCAGACCTGCTGGTCCTTGAGCGGCGCCTCGAACAGCAGGCTCTCCGGTGGCACGGCGTGGACGATCTCGTCGATCAGCCCCATCCGCACCTCTCCGTCGTGCCGGTAGATGCCGGACGTGCCGCTCTCACGCGCCTCGGTGATCACCTTCCAGGCGCCCGCCTCGAGCTCGCTCTGGATCAGCTCCACCCAGCGGTAGGGGGCCATGATCTTCGTGTCGTCCTTCGATCCCACCTCCGAGAGGACCGTGAAGTCGCGCGCCAGCCGTTCGATCAGCTCGAGCTTCTCCTCGTGGGGAAGCGTGATCGTGCCGTCGGAGACCTCGATGTGCTCGAGGCCCAGCCGAGTCGAGAACTCGAGCAGGCCGTCGAGGCGGTCCTGCGAGACGGCCAGTTCGGTGAGCGTCCCGCCGAGCACGACCGGGATGCCGTGCTCGAGGTAGCGAGCCACCTTGCGCTCCAGATTGCCGGTCACCACCGCAGTGCCCCAGCCCAGCTTGACGATGTCCACGTAGTCGCCGACGACCTCGGCGAGTGCGTCGACTCCGGAGACCGACAGACCCCGGTCGAGGACGTGCGTGAGGCCGGTGGAGCGGGGCTTGGTGGTCCGCTCGGGGAGGTCGAGGAGCTCGGTCACGTCAGGTTCGCGGGCCGGGCGATCAGGTGGTGGTCGTCGGGGCGGCTGAGGCCAGATCGGCGCCGACCGTCACGATCACGTCGGCTGGACAGGAGCCGGCGGAGCCCGCGCAGACGCCGATCGACTGCTGGTCGGCCGGCTGGACCGCGCCCGCCTTCAGCCCGAGCGCGGCAGCGACCTTGCGCGCGTCGTACTGATGGCCGGGCAGGTACTCGACGAGCGTCGTCGCGTGCGTCTGGTCGGCGGCGGTCGCGATCAGCCCGGTCGGCGTCTTGTAGCCGGAGTCGTCCAGGCGGGACGCGAGGTCGTGAGCCAGGTTGGTGACCGCCGTGCCGTTGAGGACCGCCACGGTCACGGTCCCCGGGTTGAAGACGGCCACGGGCTTGAGGTTGTGGGCATGGCCGGCGCTCCGTGTCGAGGGGCCGGCCGGAGCCGGCGTGCCGCCACCGCTGCTCGTGACCACGATCAGCACCAGCACGATCACGGCCACAGCGCCGAGTCCGATCAGCGCCGGGACGAGTCGCCGCGCGAGCGACGGTCGCCGCCTTGCCGGAGCGCGGAGCGGAGAGACGGCGCGGGCCGGGCCCGCTGCGCCCGTCGCGCCGTTGCCCGGCGACCCGGCGGCAGCGCGCACGGGAGCACGGGCCGGGGGCGGAGGGGGTGGCGCAGGCGGCGTCTGGGCATGGCCGTTTGCTGCCGCCGCCGCGACCGTGGCCGGAGCCGGGGAGGCGATCACGGTGTCCTCGCTCGGCGGGGTCGCCGTGGCGCCAGCAGCCCCCGGTGCCATGGCGCCAGCAGCCGTCGGTGCCGTGGCGCCAGCAGCCGTCGCTGCCGTCGCGCCAGCGGCCGTCGGCGCCGAGGCGGCCCCGACCGGCACGGCGGCCGGGACGGGCTGAGGCGCCTGCAGCGGCTCCGGCGTCACGGTCGGAATCAGCTTGGTCGCGGCAGCCAGAGCCGGTGCAGCCACCCCCGCCGGGGCGCCCGGCAGCAATGCCGCTCCACGTGACGCTGTGATCGTCGCGCCGGCCAGCGCGGGCGCCGCGGCAGCTGCAGCGGGCTTCGGCGCGGGCGCCTGCGCGGGCTGGGGTGGCGCGGGTGGCGCTGACTGGGCACGCTGGAGCGCGGCCAGCTGCCCTTCCAGCGAGTCGACGCGCTGGCTCGACTCGTCGAGCCGGTCGCGCAGCGTGGCCGTCTCGCGCGCCTGTGAGAAGAACAGCAGCACGAGGATCGCCAGGCCGAGCAGCGAGGCAAAGCCGACATCGGCGCCGGCCGAGTTGACCAGCGAGTGGACCGACAGGGCGTAGGGCATGCTCCCCATGAGGACGTGCGCAGTCTACGGGGCGACCCGGGCGCCAGAGCTCCGCGCGCCGTCGAGCTTGGCGACGTGCTCGGCCAGCGCCGCCGCGTCGCCCTCGAGCACGAGCAGGTTGATGTTGTCGAACGTCTCGTCGACCCACGACGGGTCGAGCCGGTCGCGCTCCGCCCTGACGATCTTCTGTGCCGGCGTCGGCTGGAGGCGCTCGTAGGGGTTGAAGAGGTCCTCGCCGAACTTCTCGCCGGGCCGGGCCCCGACGATCTCGATCGCGATGTCGCGCTCGGGCTCGAGGCCGGACAGGCGGATCATCGTCTCGGCGAGGTCGAGGATCTTGATCGGTTCGCCCATCTCGAGGACGAACACCTCGCCCGAGCCCTCGGTCAGCGACCCGGATCGGATGATCAGCTGCACGGCCTCCGGGATCGTCATGAAGTAGCGGGTCATCCGCGGGTCGGTCACGGTGACGGGGCCACCGGCGGCGATCTGGCGACGGAAGATCGGGACCACCGACCCGGAGGAGCCGAGCACGTTGCCGAACCGGACGGTCGCGTAGCGGGTCCCAGGATGCTTGGCCGCCTCCGCCTCGACCGCCCATTCGGCGAGCGCCTTGGAGGCCCCCATCACGGTCGCGGGCTTGACCGCCTTGTCGGTCGAGACGAGCACGAAGATCTCCGCCCCCGCGGCCCCGGCCGCGCGCGCCATCACGCGCGTCGCGAGCGCGTTGTTGCGGATCGCCTCGACAGCGTTCAGCTCCATCATCGTCACGTGCTTGTAGGCGGCGGCGTGGAAGATCACCGCCGGCCGGTGCTCGGCGAGGACCTCGCGCATGCGCTCCTCCTCCTTGCAGTCGGCCAGCACCGGCACGGCGATCTTCACGTGCCGGTCCTCCTCGAGCTCGCGGAGGATCTCGAACAGGTTGTCCTCGGCATGATCGACGAGCACGAGCCGGCGGGGACCGACGCGCGCGATCTGACGACAGAGCTCCGCACCGATCGAGCCGCCCGCGCCGGTCACCAGCACGACCTTGCCCGCCAGGTAGGCGCCGACCCGCTCGAGCTCCATGCGCACCGGCTCGCGACCCAGCATGTCCTCGACCCGCACCTCGCGCAGCTGGCGGGTGACGCGCATCTGCCCGGCGCCGTCACGGAGCAGCTCGAACACGGTCGGCATCGTCCGCACCGGGATGCCCCGCTTCCTGCAGGCGGTGACCACGCGGGCGCGCACCGTCCCGGGTGCCGACGGGATCGCGATCACGACCTCGTCGGGTTCGACCTCGTCGAGGACCCGCTCGAGGTCCTCCGACTCAGTGGTGCCGAGGACCTTCAGGCCGTGCTCGTCCTTCATGCCCAGCTTGCGCGGATCGTCGTCGACGAACCCGACCGGGCGCAGACGCAGCTCGGGGTTGCGGACCAGCTCGCGCACGACGAGCCGGCCACCGTCGCCGCCGCCCACGATCAGGACGTCGCGCGCGCCCTTGGCGACGCGGAAGCTCCGGACCCGGCCCTCGGCCACGAGGTGGACGCCGAAGCGGGCGCCCGCCAGCAGCACCAGAGCGGCGAGGAAGAAGCCCGCGATCACGCTCGAGGGCAAGGTCACCGCGGTCGATGGCCCCGCGACCTCGCGGTAGCGGATCCGGGTGGCCAGGTGACCGTGGCGATGGATGATCTGGGCGAACGGCTCCTGCTGGACCGTCGAGTAGTTGACCGGGTGGACGAGCGCGATCACGCCGACGATCAGGATCGTCGCGAGCACCACGCCCTTGGCCACGGCTTCGTAGTCGCGCTGGCCGACGAACGACCAGAGGCGCTCGTAGACGCCGAAGCCTGCGAGGACGACCAGCGTCAGCGGAACGACCCAGAGGATCGTGTCGTCGAGCAGCGCCTGGTAGCGGCCGGGGACGGCGTCCTCGAACCGCAGACGGTAGGCAAGGAAATAGGCGAGGGCGACCAAGAGCCCGTCCACCAGCAACTGCAACAGGGAATGGCGGTGGACGGGGGCCGCGGACCGGATCCGCCGGCGCATGGACGCAGATGTTATTAGGCTCTCAATGCCCGTTGTGGACCGGCGTCAGCTTCGGCGGGACCTGATTGGGCACGATGATGCCGTTCGGGTGCTGGCCGGTGAATATGTAGAGCACCTTCATGCGGGCGTCGCAGCGCCTCACGTCGGCGGCGCGCGTGTGCCACGGGTAGGCCGCCCAGCCGTTCGGGAGCGAGGTCAGCAGGACGGTCGGGTAGGGCTGGTGCAGCTCCCAGTTGGCCTTGTAGCCGATCTGGCCGGTGTTGAGGTGGGTGAGCCAGCCGAAGATGCTCACGTACTCGACGTTCAGCACCGGCTTGCCGCACGACTCGATCCCGCGCAGCCCGCCGAGGTAGTCGACGAAGCTGGACAGCCGGTCGATCTGGGCGGTGCGCGCGTGCTCGCCGCTCAGCTCCTTGTGCTCGGCGCGCAGGCGCGACAGCGCGCCCGGGACGATCGCCGCGGTGATGCCGGCGGCGAGCACGAGCCCGACCACCCACGGCGCCCGAAAGAAGCGCGGGATCTCCGCGAGCAGCCAGCCGAAGAACACCGCGCCGATCACGATCGCCACGACGCCGGGCTCGAACATGTAGCGAGGGACGCCGGGGAGACCCTTGAGCGCGAACGCGATCTCCACCACCACCCACAGCACGCAGTTGCCGAACAGGGCGAGGATGAACAGGTTGCGCCGGCGGCGCTCGCCACCGCCTCGCCACAGGCAGAACGCCGCCCACGCGGTCCCGAGTCCCGCGCACACCCACACCGGCCACTGGTTCAGCGCGCGGTAACGACCGAGCGTGCCGATGATCTTGTTGGAGTGCAGCATCCGCGGCGACTGGGCGGCGAGGTCGCCGGCGATCAGGGGCTTGTTGTTGGTGATCCACGGGATCCCGAACCACATGAACAGGATGATCAGCGCGCACGCGACGAGGAAGGGCAGGATCTCGCGCTCCTGGCGCAGGCACCACAGCGAGTAGAGGAGCAGCGCCGGCCAGACCTCCGGGCGCCCGAGCGCCGCCATCGTCAGCGCGGCGATCGCCCAGCGCTTGCGGCCGAGCAGCGCCATGTCGATCGCCATCAGCACGAACGAGACGAGCGGAGGATCGGACTGCGCGCTGAAGATGTAGTGCAGGTAGCTGAAGTGGGTGCTGTCGTAGATGCACAGGGGCAGCACGAAGGCGAAGGCGCTTGCGGCGATCGCCGGCCAGCGGTGGGCACCGTCCTCGTCGACGATGCGGAAGGCGATTCGCGCGGCGAAAACGCAGCCGGCGAACGACATCGCGCACGCTGCCACGAGCCACAGCCACAGCTGGAAGTGGCCGAACAGCGCGAACGGCAGCGTGAACAGCAGCGGCATCGGCTTCCAGGACGGGGCGCCGCCGAGGTTGAGCGTCCCGTGCAGCGACTGGTAGCCCCAGATCATCCAGCCGTAGGGGTCATAGCCCGGACGACTCCGCGCCCATACGACCAGCCCCACCGATGCGCCGATCACCACGGCGGCGACGAGCCACCAGACGTAACGGCGCACGAGCGCGACGGCGCCGGTTCCCGCAGGTGGTCGCGGGGAAGCGGGCGTCGCTGCCGGCGCGGCAGAGAGCTGTTCGGTGCCGGTGCTCACGGGCGCGAAGGAGAGGCCGCGGTCAGCTCCGCCAGGGGAGGCCGGCGGGCGCCACGAGCCGATCAACGAGTAAAGCAGGGTCGCGGCGGATCCGCGCGCGACCATCCGCGCGCGCGTCACGCTTCTCGAGGACCACGTCGCCTGCCTCGGTCAGACGCCGCAGCCGCCCCTCCGCGATCAGCGCCTCGTCGACCGCTCCGAGCCTCCCCTCAAAGACGGTCCACACGGGCGTCCCGAGCGCCACCGCCTCGCGGTTCATCGTTCCGCCCGCGGACACGACGAGGTCGGCGTACCAGACCAGCGACTGGGCATCGATCGCCGCCGACGGGATCACGAACCCTCCCGTTCGGGCGAGGTCCCGGCGCTGCTCGACGGTCCGTGGAAGCACGACCGCCTGGGTCCCGCGCAGTTGCTCGAGCACCTGCGCGAACAGGTCGTTCTCGAAGCGGTGGTAGAGCGACACCGAGGGCGGCGTGCGGACGACGGCAATCGGGGACGCGCGGTCGAGGCCGAGCTCGTCGAGCACCGCCGGGTCGGGCTCGAAATCGGCCAGGTAGTACTCCTCCTTGAGGCCCGGGTAGCGGTGCACCTTCGCCGGGCGGGCGCCGTAGCGGCGCAGACGCTCGACGGGGATCGCGTCCGGGATCACGACGCCGCGCGCGAGCCGGCAGTTGATGTTGTGCTGCACGGTCGCCCACTCGTAGTCGAACATCGTCGAGCAGGGGATCCCGAGCAACGCCGCGGCGACCGTGATGTCGTTCGAGCCGTGCCCGAACGCGAGATCGAACCCGCGGCCGCGCCCGAAGCGGACCATCGCCGCCGAGCGGTCGGCAAGGCCGATCCCCTTGGCCACCAACGACCCGCCGCGGTGGCGGCCGATCGGGACGCAGGCGATGCCCAGCCGCTCACAGAGGCCGAGCGTCTGGGCGAAGTCCCGTGCGGTGACGGTCACGTCGTGGCCGGCGGCGCGGAGAAGCCGGATCACCGGCGCAAGCACCAGCACATGCGGCGAGTTCGTTAGGTCGACCCAGACGTTCACGCGGCGGCGACGGCGGCCACGACCTCGTCCACCTCGGCGCGGCTGAGCGCGGGCCCGATCGGCAGGGCGAGGTTGGACCGGGCCAGCTCCTCGGTGACCGGCAGCTCGGGTGGGCGGCCGCCGTCGCTGTACGGCGCCATCGCCGGCTGGCGATGAAGCGGCGTGCGGTAGTAGCCGCGCGACCCGATCCCCGCGCGGTTCAGCGCCGCGACCAGCTCGTCGGCGCGCGGGTGCCGGACGACGAACAGGTGCCAGGCGGGGAGCGCCCCGTCGGGCGTGCCGGGCAGCTCGACGTGATCCCCGAGACCCGCTTCCGCGTACGCCTCCGCCGCCGCCCGCCGACCGTCGCACCAGCCGTCGAGCTCAGGCAGCAGGACCCGCAGGATCGCCGCCTGGAGCTCGTCGAGCCGCGAGTTGTAGCCGACGTACTGGAACGACTGCTTGTCGCGCGAGCCGTGGAAGCGCAGCGCCCTGACCGTTTCGGCGATCTCGTCGTCATCGGTGACGACGGCGCCGCCGTCCCCGAACGCCCCGAGATTCTTGGACGGGTAGAACGAGAACGTCGCCACGTCGCCGAGCGCGCCCGCGCGCGCCTCGCCCAGGCGGGCCCCGATCGCCTGGGCCGCATCCTCGATCACCGGCACACCGAGCTCGCGGATCTCCGCGACCGGAGCCGGCAGGCCGAACAGGTCGACGGCCACTACAGCCCGCGTGCGCGGCGTCAGCACCGCGCGCACGGTCTCCGCGGTCACGTTGCGCGTGACCGGGTCGACATCGCAGAACACCGGTCGCGCCCCGAGGCTCGCCATCGCCTCGGCGGTGGCGTAGAAGGTGAACGCGGGCACGACCACCTCGTCGCCCGGCTGGACGCCGACCGCCCGCGCCGCGATCGTCAGCGCGTCGGTCCCGTTGGCCACGCCGATCGCGTGCCGCACGCCCACGTAGGCAGCCAGCTCCGCCTCGAAGGCGGCGACCTCGGGGCCGAGCACGAAGGACCCCTTCTCGATCACCTCGGCGACCCGCGCGAGCACCCGGTCGCGGACCCCCGACAGCGGAGTCTCGGTGTCGAATAAGGGAACTGTCACGCCGCGCACACCGTACAGGCATGTGCTTGGGCATACTGGACGGCGGCCGAACGATGTGACGGCCCCGCCGCGCCGCCATGCACCACCTCCTCGTCTACGCCTCGGTCACGAACTCGCTCGTCAACCTGGCGACCCACATCGTCCGTGACCTCGGGCTGGGCGGGGTCGGGCTGCTGACGCTCGCGTCGGGGGTGATCGGCGTGCCGGGCACCGAGGCGACGATGCTGTTCGCCGGCTTCGACGTGTTCCGGGGCGACCTGTCGCTTGTCGGGATCATCGTGGCCGGGGTGATCGGCGACCTGATCGGCGCGACGATCGCCTACGCGATCGGCCGCCGCGGACTCCACGAACTGCTGGAGTGGCGGGGGAGCCCGCTGCACGTCTCCGAACGCCGGCTCGAGCTCGCCCACCGCTGGTTCGAGCGCTTCGGCGCTCCGGTGATCCTCGTCTCGAGGCTGATCCCGCTGCTCCGCGCGATCTTCCCCTATGCCGCCGGCACGGCGGAGATGCCATACGGGCGCTTCATCGCGCTGACAGCGGTCGGCTCGGTGATCTGGATCGGCGGCCTCGGGATCCTCGGGCGGGCCGTCGGCGCGAGCTGGCCCCACTGGCGCCACAACCTCGAGTACGTCGACTACGCGGTCGTGGCCGTGATCGTCTGCGCCGTCGCCTACCTGGTGCTGCGCCGGGCACGCGTCGAGCGCCGGCGCCAGACTCCCGTCTGATGGCCGAGCTGCAGCTCGGGGAGGCCATCGCGCTCGGTCTCCTGCACGGCCCTGCCGAGCTGCTGCCGATCTCCTCCTCGGGTCACGTCACGGTCGTCCCCTGGCTGCTCGGCTGGGAGTACCCAGACGTCGACGCCGAGCTCCGCAAGTCCTTCGAGGTGATGCTCCATGCGGGCACCGCAGCCGCGCTGATCTTCGCCCTGCGCTCCGAGGTGGCCGACTCGCTGCGCACCGGGACACCGAGGCTGGCGATCCTGATCGGCCTCTCGTTCATGCCCCCGGCGGCCGCCGGTTATGCCTTCGAGGGCCCGATCGAGCGCCACCTCGGACGCCCGGGCCCGGTCGCGGCGGCGCTGGCCGCCGGCGGACTGGCGCTCGCCTGGGCCGATCGCTCGCCGAGCCGGCGCGATTCAGCGGAGGCGACCGGCGCCGACGCGCTGTGGCTGGGAGTGGCCCAGGCCTGTGCGCTCGTGCCCGGGGTGTCCCGGAACGGCGCGACGCTGACGGCCGCCCGGCGGAGGGGTTTCACGCGCGCGAGCGCGCAACTCCTCTCCCGGCACGTCGCCCTGCCGATCATCGCCGCCGCCACGGCGCGGAGGCTCGCGCGGCTCCATGCGCGTGAGGTCCCGCCAGCGGCCCGCAAGCCGCTGGCGGGAGGCGCGGCGGCATCCTTCGCTTCGACGCTGGCCGCGGTCCGGGCCGCTCGCCGGATCGGCCCCGATCGGACGCTGCTGCCCTACGCGGCCTACCGCCTGGCGGTCTCCGGCCTCATCGCCGCGCGACTCGCGCGGCTGCGGTCCGCGCGATCATCGACAATGGGACCGTGACCGACGCGTACGCAGACGCGGGCGTGGACACGGGACAGGCCGACGAGGCCGTTGCCGCGCTGGTCGAGGTGCTGCGCGCGATCGACCCCGGACGCTCGCGGCTGGCCGTCGACCTACCCGGCCACTACGCCAGCGTCCTGCGGGTGGCGCCGAACCTCGGCATCGCGCTCGGCACGGACAGCGTCGGCTCGAAGGTGATCGTCGCCGAGCAGGCGGGGCGCTTCGAGACGATCGGCGTCGACTGCGTGGCGATGAACGTCAACGACCTGATCTGCGTAGGCGCCGAGCCGCTCGCGCTGCTCGACTACCTCGCCGTCGAGCGAGCGGACCCGGCGATGCTCGCCCAGATCGCCGTGGGACTGAGGGCCGGGGCGGAGGCGGCGGGGATCGAGATCCCCGGCGGCGAGGTGTGCCAGATCCCCGAGGTGCTGCGCGGCCATCCGAGCCCGCTCGGCTTCGACCTGGTCGGTTCCGCGTTCGGGACGGTCGCGCTCGACGCGATCGTCGACGGCTCGGCGATCGCGCCGGGGGACGCGCTGGTCGGGCTTCCGGCCTCGGGCGTTCACTCCAACGGACTGACGCTCGCGCGCCAGGCCCTGCTGGAGGACGGCGAGCTGACCTTCGAGGACCGCCCCGACGAGCTCGGCGGCGCCAGCGTCGCCGATGTGCTGCTCGAGCCGACCGTGATCTACGTGCGGGCGGTGCTGGCCCTGCTTCGAAGCGGCCTGCGCGTTCACGGGCTCGCCCACATCACCGGCGGCGGCCTGCTGAACCTGCTGCGGATCGGCCGCGGGGTCGGCTACCGCATCGAGGCGCCGCTCCCCGTCCCACCGGTGTTCGAGCTGATCGCGCGGCTGGCCGAGGTGTCGCGGGCCGAGATGTGGCAGGTGTTCAACATGGGCTGTGGGTTCGTCGCGATCGTGCCCGCCGAGGAGGCCGCGGCGGCGGCCACGCTGCTCGCCGAGCACCACCCGGGCACCGCCGTGATCGGGGTCGTGACCGACGCCGAGGGCCGGATCGAGGTCCCCGCGCTCGCGATCACGGGCGACGCGGGCGGCTTGCGCGGTCAGGAGGCGCCGGACGCCTGACGCCACAGTGTCGGCTTACCGCAAAATACGGGCAGAGTGGAACTGGTGTCCCGGTTGAGAGATTCGGCGTCATGACCACCCTGCTCGGAACCACCCTCAGCGGACGCTACCGCCTCGAGACGCGGATCGGCACGGGCGGAATGTCGACGGTCTACTGCGCGCTCGACGAGACCCTCCAGCGGAAGGTCGCGATCAAGCTCATGAACCGCGAGGTCGCCTCGGACTCCGACCAGCTCGAGCGCTTTCGACGAGAGGCTCGCGCGGTCGCGCAGCTCTCCCACCCGCATGTCGTCGGCGTGATCGATGCAGGCGAGGACGAGAACCGGCCCTACATCGTCTTCGAGTACGTCGAGGGCGAGACGCTCAAGGAGCGGATCCGCCGTTGTGGTCGCCTGCCGATCCCCGAAGCGGTCGCGTATGCGATCGAGGTCGCGCGCGCGCTCGGCGCCGCGCACGCTCGCCACATCGTCCACCGCGACGTCAAGCCCCAGAACGTCCTGATCGACGAGGAGGGATCCGCCAAGGTCACCGACTTCGGGATCGCGCGGACGCTCGACGAGGAGGGTCTGACCGCCGACGGTCGCGTGCTCGGAACGACCGACTACGTCTCGCCCGAGCAGGCGCTCGGCCAGCCCGTCACCGGCCAGTCGGACCTGTATTCGCTGGGGGTCGCGCTGTTCGAGATGCTGACCGGAGAGGTTCCGTTCAAGGGCGAGAACCAGGTCGCGGTGGCGATGAAGCACGTCCGCGAGGCGATGCCCGACGTGCGCGCCCGTCGCCCGGAGGTCTCGGCCGCGCTGGCCGCGGTCGTGGAGACCGCGACCGCCAAGCGGCTCGAGGACCGCTACGCCGACGACGCCGAGCTGATCGCCGACCTCGAGGACGTGCTGGCGATCGAGACCGCCCGGGCCGGGAGCGTCACCGGCGAGGTGACGACCGTGCTGCGCACGCTCCCCTCGAAGGCGAGGCGGCGGATCCCGTTCCGGGTCCGCCACCGGGTGTGGGCGTCGGTGCTGGCGCTGATCGTCGTCGCGGTGGCGGCCGGCCTCGCGATCTGGCTCTCGACCCGGGCGCACCACGGGACCCCGCGCGAGTCGGGCCCGCCGCCCGCCCGCGGGCTGAGCCAGGTCTCGCTGTGCCAGAACTGCGCCAACGCCTACAACCCCGACGGGCTGAACGGGGACATCACGCAGAACAACGCCTCGGCGGGAGCGGCGATCGACGGCAACCCGAACACGGCCTGGCAGACCGAGCACTACTACGACAGGACGCTCGGCAAGCCCGGCGTTGGCCTGTACCTGAACGCAAGCAACGGCGGGGGCACGGCGGCCAAGAAGCTCGTCATCGACACGACCACGCCGGGATTCGACGTGACCGTCTACGCCAGCAACACGACGCCGGACCCGGCGAACTTCAACGCGTCGGGTTGGACGCGCGCGGGCTCGGCCACCGGCGTCGCCGCCAAGCAGGACATCACGCTCAGCACGGGCGCGTCCCGCTACCGCTATTTCCTGGTCTGGATCACGAAGCTGCCCGCGAACTCGAACTCGGTCTCGCTCAACGAGGTATCGCTTTACCGCTGAGCCGGAGGCGCCCGCGAGCGCCAGCGCTCAGAAGCTGTAGCGCCCGGCCTCCTCGTGGCGTTCGACGGCCAGCTCCACGAGCCTGTCGAGCAACTCCGGATACGGCACGCCCGAGGCGGCGAACAGGGCGCCGAACACGCTCGTCGGCGTGAAGCCCGGGATCGTGTTGAGCTCGTTGACGAGGACGACCTCGCCGTCGACGAAGAAGTCGACCCGCGCGAGGCCCGAGCAGCCGACGCGACGGAAGACCTCGACGGCGAGCTCGCGAACCCGCTCCCGCACCCGTTCGGGCACCCGCGCCGGGACGATTAGCTCCATCCCGCCCGGGGTGTACTTGGCGTCGTAGTCGTACCAGCCACGCTCGCCGGCGGCGAGGAGGATCTCGCCGGGCTGTGAGGCCTCCGGGACGGCGTTGCCGATCACCGAGCACTCGACCTCGAGCCCGGGGGCGGCCGCCTCGACGATCACGAGCGGGTCGTGATCGAACGCGGCGCTCAGAGCGCTCTCCATCTCAGCGGCCTCCGCCACCCTCGCGATGCCCACCGACGATCCGAGCCGCGCCGGCTTGACGAACACGGGGAGCCCCAGCGCGGCCAGCTCCGCTAGGACGGCCCCCCGCGAGGCGCGCCAGGCATCGACCCGCACGCCGCGGTACTCGACCTGGGGGACGCCGGCCCGCGCCATCAGCTCCTTGAACAGGACCTTGTCCATGCAGACCGCGCTGGCGGGCACGCCGGCGCCGACGTACGGCACGCCGAGGCACTCGAGCAGGCCCTGGACCGTCCCGTCCTCGCCGAACGGCCCGTGCAGGACGGGGAACACGACGTCGACGCCGGCCACGCCACGACCCGGTGTCAGCGCGAGCTCGGGGCCGTCCGCGCCCGAGCGCCAGACGCCGTCGCGCCCGATCTCGATCTCGACCACGCTGTGGCCGCCCTCCCGCAGCCCGGCGGCGACCGAGGCAGCGGACGCGAGCGAAACCTCGTGCTCGGAGGAGCGCCCGCCGCCGAGAACCGCGACGCGACGCGGCGTCATCCGGTGGTGGAGGTGGGGTTGGTCGTGGTCGGCTGCTGGCCGGTCGTCGTGGTCGTGCCGGTGGGCGCCTTGTACTTGCCGACGACGATCGTCACCGTGCTCCCCTTCGGAGCGCTGCCGCCCGACGCCGGGGACTGCGAGATCACGTTGCCGTCCTGGCTCTGCCGGCTCGTCGTCTGGACCTTCCTGACGACCTTGAAGCCGGCGCCCTTCAGCTGGCTGGCGGCGGCGGCCGCCGTGTCCCCGACTACGTCGGGCACCTTTGCCGTCGTCGGGGCGGTGGCGATCACGAGCGAGACGTCGGAGCCCGGCGGCGCGTTGCCGCCGCTCGGGCTCTGCGCGATCACCGTGCCCGGCTGGGCGGTCGTCGAGGGCCGGTTGGTCGTCGTCACGTTGAAGGCCGAGAGCGCCGCCTTCGCAGCGGCCTCGGTGTCACCGACGACGTTCTGGACCGGGATCGGAGGCTTGCCCGAGGAGATGTAGAGGGTCACCGAGGAGCCGACCGGAACGCTCGTGCCGGAGCCGGGATCGGTCCGGGTCGCCTGGCCCTTGGGGACCGTCCCCGAGCTCTCGCTCAGCACGCGGCTGACCTTCAGGCCGGAGTGCTTGAGCTGGCGCACGGCCTGCTGGCGCGACAGCTGCACGACGGGCGGGATGCTGACGTTGCCGGGCCCGCTCGAGACGGTCAGCGTCACCGTCGACCCCTGGTCGATCCGTGAGCCGCCGAGCGGGCTCTGGCCGATCACCTGTCGGGACGGGTACTTGGAGGTCTCGTAGAGGACGTTCGGGGTCAGCCCCCGGTTCTGCACCTGCGCCTGGGCGACCGACAGCTGCTCGCCGACCACGGTCGGCATCGTCACCTTCACCGGCCGCGTGAGCAGATAGGCGGCCACACCGCCGCCGGCGAGCAGCAGCAGGATCAGGAGCAGAGCGATCCACGGCCACGCGCCGCGGTCCCGGTCGCCCGGCGGGCGGGTGGGCGGGATCGGCTCGTCCCCGTTCGCCGGAACCGGTGGCGCGAGGTCATACGGGGCGACCGCGGCGGCCGCCGGCATCACCGTCGTCGGGACCGTGCCGGCGGCGGCGGCCCCCACCGCCGCAGCCGACACCGCGGCCATGCTCGCGGTGATCTGCCCGGGATGGCCGGAGGCGATCGCGTCGCGGATCTGCTCCAGCACCCGGATGAACTCCTCGGCGTCCGCCGGCCGGTCGGCCGGGTTCTTGTTGAGCGCCCACAGAACCGCCTGCTCGAGCGGCTCGGGGATGCCCGGGACGATCTGCCGGGGCGGGATCGGCGTCTCGGAGACGTGCTTCAGCGCGATCGTGACGGCCGAGTCGGCGTCGAACGGCACTCGCCCGGTCAGCATCTCGTAGAGCACCACCCCGATCGAGTAGAGGTCGGAGGTCTCGCTGACAGCGTGGCCCTGCGCCTGCTCGGGGGAGAGGTACTGCGCGGTGCCCATGATCGAGCCCGTCTCGGTCATGTCCGAGGCGCCGGCCCGAGCGATCCCGAAGTCGGTCACCTTGGCGTTGTCGCCCTCGTCGACGATCACGTTGTGCGGCTTCAGATCGCGGTGGATGACGCCGCGACGGTGCGCGAAGCGAGCCGCCTTGAGGATCTGGATCGCTATGTCGATCGCGCGGAGCGGCTCGAGCGGGGCCTCCTGGCGGATCAGCTGCTTCAGCGAGCGCCCCTCCAGGTACTCCATCGCGATGTAGTAGGTCCCGTCGAACGCGCCGCGGTCGTAGACCTGTACGACGCACGGGTGCTGGAGCGAGGCGGCCGCCTGCGCCTCGCGGCGGAAGCGCTCCACGAACCCGGGATCCTCGGAGAAGCGGCGGTGCAGCAGCTTGAGCGCGACCTTGCGGCCGAGCTGCTCGTCCTCGGCCAGGTACACGTCGGCCATTCCGCCCGCCCCGAGGCGCGACAGGACCTTGTAGCGGCCGTCGATCACCGAGCCGTTCTCGAACTCCATCAGGCTCCGTCCCTCGCTCCGCGCCGGGTCATGCGCCCTCCGAGATCAGCAGCTTCATCACCTGGGCGGCGATCGGCGCCGCGAACGTGCCGCCGAAGCCGTGCGGGATGCTGTCGAGCTCGACGGCCACGGCGATCTTCGGGGCGGCGACCGGCGCCAGGCCGATGAACCACGCGTCGTCGAGGTTCGACCCGACCGGCCCGACCTCGGCCGTCCCGGTCTTGCCGGCCGCGTTCAGGCCCTGGAGGTTGGCCGCGGTCCCGGTACCCTCCTCGACCACGTTGGTCATCATCTGACGGAGCTCGGCCGCCGTCGAGGGCTTCATCACGTGGCTGTAAACGGTCGGCCCGAAGGTGGCCACCGTCTGGCCGTCGGGATCGACCGCCCGCGTGCTCAGGTGCGGCGCCATCAGCGTGCCGTTGTCGGCCACCGCGGAGGCCACCATCGCCATCTGCAGCGGCGTGACGGTCAGCTTGTCCTGCCCGATCGACATCCGCCCGAGGTCGATCAGCCCACTCGTCGGCGAGAGGAGCGCGCCGGACTTCGGATCGCGCTCGCCGCTGCCGTTCATCTCCTGCGGCGGAAGATCGAGTGGCGGCGGCGAATAGAAGCCGAAGCGCTTCATGTACATCGCCATCGTGTCGATCCCCACGTTCTGACCGACCTGAGCGTAGACCGTGTTGATCGAGTAGGTGAGCGCCTTCGTGAGGCTAACCGGCCCGTAACTCTGGTTGCCGTCGTTCTGAAGCGGCACGCCCGACACCGTCAGCGGGGAGTTGCCGACGATCGTCGAGTTCGGCGTGTACTTGCCGCTGTCGAGCGCCGCCGTCGTCGTGACGACCTTGAAGGTCGAACCGGGCGGATACTCGCCCTGGGTGGCACGGAAGAACTGGGTGCCGCCCGCCTTGGGGTCGTTGTCGTTGTAGGTGGGGTTCGAGTAGAGGACCTTCACCGCTCCGGTCTGCGGGACGAGCGCGACCACCGACCCGGGCCGGCCCGCCAGCAGCGACTGGGCAAGCTTCTGCGCCTTCGGGTCGAGCGTCGTGTGCAGGTCGTTGCCGACCTTCTGGCGAGGCCCGAGCGGCCCGAACACCGACGCGAGGCCGGTCTGCGCGTTGCCGGCAAGCCAGCGCGTGCGGAACTTCTCGAGCCCGGCGGCGCTGGCGTACCGCGCGTTGTCGTAGCCGACGACCTGGGCGAACAGCGGCCCGGTCGGGTAGTTGCGCGTCCACGTGCCGCCGCGGGCAGGCGAGGAGGTGGCGAGCTCCTCACCGTCGTCGGCCAGGATCCGCCCGCGCTTCACCTTCAGCGACGCGTAGAAGGAGAGCTTGTTGAGCGAGTTGGCCTGGAGCGCCGTGGCGTCGAACACCGTCCAGCGTGAGGTCCAGACGACCAGCAGCCCGAACAGCAGGACCACGACGCCGAACAGCCGGACGATCGAACGGTTCATGTCCGCACCGGCCGTCGAGCCCGATCGGAGACGAGCAACAGGAGCGCGACGAGGACGAAGTTGGCCACGATCGAGGAGCCGCCGTAGGACACGAACGGCAGCGTCACGCCGGTGAGCGGGATCACGCGCGTGACCCCGCCGACGATCACGAACACCTGGATGGCGAGCACCGAGCTGAGGCCAGTCGCCATCAGCTTCGAGAACGAGTCCGAGGCGAGGATCGCCGCCTTGAACCCGCGCGCGATCAGCATCAGGTAGGTGAGCAGCAGCGCTGCCGCGCCGAACAGGCCGAGCTCGTCGGTGACGACCGCGTAGATCATGTCGGTGGACGGCGCCGGGAGCAGATAGGCGACGGGGTGGCTGCCCGGCACGGTGATCTGGGCCTGGCCGAAGCCCTGGCCGAACAGCCCGCCGGCGGCCTGGGCGAACTGGGCGTTGGCGAGCTGGAAGCTGCCGCCGATCCGGTTGTACTCGTGGCTCGTGAACGGGTGCAGCCAGGCGGTGATCCGGTCGTGTACGTGCGGGATGTGGGTCCCGACGTACCAGGCGCCGAGCGCGAACGCGACCAGCCCGATGACCGCGAACGACACGCGGTTGGTCGCCACGTAGAGGACGGCGAGAAGACCGCCGTAGAACATCAGCGAGGAACCGATGTCGTGCAGGAGGAAGAGGATCAGCATCGCCAGGCCCCAGATCACGAGGACCGGCCCGAGGTGCTTGATCGGCGGCACGGTGAGCCCGAGCACGCGCCGGCCCCCCGAGAGCACCTGTCGCGTATCGCGCAGGTAGCTGGCCAGGAACACGACGAGCCCGATCTTGGCGAACTCGGTCGGCTGGAAGACGAACACGCCGGGGATGTGCACGCCGAGATATGCCCCGTTGGCCTGGTAGCCGATGCCCGGCAGGCGCGGCAGGATCAGCAGCGCGAGCGAGACGGTGACGATCACGTAGCGGTACTGCTCGAGCTTGCGGTAGTCGCGGAAGGCGATGATCGTGACCACGAACAGGATCAGCCCGAGGACGAACCACTGGGCCTGCTGGCGCGCGTCGGTGGCGGAGATCCGGTAGACCAT
>Ga0070739_10001830_pt1 | contig 30485 bp, 28 predicted proteins | sample Coa_R1_7_FD_66445 | JGI IMG/M metagenome (GOLD analysis project Ga0070739, IMG submission 66445) | Surface soil microbial communities from Centralia Pennsylvania, which are recovering from an underground coalmine fire - Coalmine... | ecosystem: Environmental > Terrestrial > Soil > Unclassified ...
ACGGTCAGATGGGCCCAGCCCCGGCCGTGGGTCTCGGCCAGGTCGGCCAGATGTTTGAGCTGAGTGTGGGTGACGACCCCTCCGGGAATGCGGATGCGGAGCATGAAGTAACCGGGATGTCTCTGACTGCAGATCCCATAGGTCTTGAGACGGTAATAATCTTCCGGGGTCAGCGCGCGCGTTCCCTCTTCTCGAAGCCGGGCAAAGTCGATTCCTAATCCCTCTTGCTTGATCTTCTCGAGATCGAGCGTCTTGAGCGCTGCCGGCCCCGCTTTGGACAGAGACTTTTCCTCCGCCGTGGCGGGCGTCGGTTTTGGAACGGCGCGCTGGGTTGCCTCAATCAGGAGATCATCGACCAGTTGGGAGCAGCTTCCGCAGCCGGTTGTGGCCTGGGTGCAAGCGGCGACCTCGTCGCGGCGCTTTAATCCCTTCTCTCGGATGGCCGAGAGAATCATCCCCTTCGTGACGCCGTTGCAGTTGCAGACCAAATCGGTTTCGCGCAGCGCGGCCACGCCGGTCGAAACGGGTGCTCCCTCTTCGAGGGAGAGATTTCCGAGGAGGGTCTGCTTGATCGAAGTAATCTCTTCTCCCTTTTGAATGAGGTTGAACAAGCGGGGACCATCTTTGTTATCGCCGAGCAAGATCATGCCGACCAGTCGGTTCTGACGAAGGACACATTTCTTGTAAATTGCTTTCTCGGTGTCGAGGAAGACGATCTCCTCCGTTCCCCGTCCCGTCAGAAAGTCGCCGGCGGAGGTGAGATGAATGCCGGCCACCTTCAAAGTCGTCGCGCAGAGTGTTCCGGCGTAACGCCGCTGATCTTTCCCGGCCAGAACATCGGCGAGGACCTCCGCCTGCTCTTTAAGCGGCGCAATCAAACCGTAGGTCCGGCCGCGATGCTCGATGACATCGCCGACGGCGAAGATGCCGGGCGCGCTCGTCTCCATCCGGTCATCGACGAGAAGGCCCCGGTTTGTTTTGAGCCCCGCTTGCCGTGCGATGAGAAGGTTCGGCCGAATCCCGGCGCAGATCAGAACCATCCCGGCGGGGAGTTCCTCCCCGGTAGCGAGGCGAACGCCGCTCACCCGCTCCTCTCCCAAAAGACACTCCGTCGCGCTGTTGAGCAGCACCCGGATTCCCATCCGTTCGATCTCCCGCTTCAGGAGCGATGCCCCGGCGGGATCGAGCTGCTGCTCCATCAAGCGATCTGCGAGATGAACCACCGTGGTGGAGACACCATAATTCGTCAGGCCGCGGGCCGCTTCCAAGCCGAGCAGTCCCCCTCCGATCACCACCGCGCGGCGGCTCGATCGGGCCGCTCCGATGATCCGCTCTGTTTCCTCCAGCGTTCGAAAGAGAAAAACGCCCTCCTTCTCCCGTCCCAAGATCGGAGGGACAAAGGGGACCCCGCCGACCGCAAGGACCAGCGCGTCGTAAGGAGTGACGCCGCCGTTTGCATCAATTACGGTCTTGCCGACCGAATCGACCGAGGTGATGGAGAGACCGAGCTTGGCATCAATCCCTCGCTCGGTATACCAGCTTCGCGGGCGGGTGAAGATCCGCTCGGCCTCGGTCTTCCCGGCGAGGACCTCGGAGAGGAGAATACGATTGTAATGGGTTTGCGGTTCATCTCCGAACAGGGTGATCGAGAAGGGCGCGCCGGTTTTTAAGATCGCCTCGATCACGGCGATCCCCGCCATTCCATTTCCGATCACCACCAGACGACGGGCGGTCGCTCCATTTTTTACGAGGTCAGAGGTCGCTTTATCCACCGAAAACCACCTCCATTCGAATCCGCCCCTCCCCTTCTTCCGGAGCGGGAACCGGATCGGGCTGTGACGCCTCGATCGGTCGGGAGTCGAAGAGCAGGGTGGCGAAGCAAAGGAGCGCGATCAGCCCAAAGAGCAAAAATCCGCCGGCATAGGAGTGGGTGAGCGCTTTCATCTTGCTCAACAGCGGTGGAAGGAAGAATCCGCCGATCCCTCCCGCGGCGCCGACGATCCCGGAGATGAGACCGATCTCCTCCTGGAATCGCTGCGGCACCTGTTGGAAGATGGCGCCGTTCCCCATTCCGAGCGCCGCCATCCCGCAGAAGAGGAGGGGGAGCGCGACGACCGCCGGGGGAAGGGAGGCTGCGAGGGCAAAGAGGATTCCGATGACCAGATAGAGTCCTCTGAGGAGCCGCTTTCCTCCGATGCGGTCGGCGAGATGACCGCCGATCGGACGGAAGAAACTGCCGCCGAAGACGCAGAGGGCCGTCACCGCGCCGGCGGCGACCGGCGAGAGTTGATACCGATCGTTGAAGAAGATCCCGAAGAAACTTGCCAGGCCTACAAATCCGCCGAAGGTCACGCTGTAGTAGAGGTTAAACCACCAGAGATCACGTTCTCTCAGTAAGGAGAGATAAGCCGACATCGGCCGTGGGGTCGGCCGCTCTCCTTGCTCCTGAGCGAGAAGAGTAAAACAGACCAGCGTCAGAATCACCGGGAGGATCGCAAGACCGAAGACGGCATGCCATCCGAGCGATTCGGCCAGAAGCGGTGCGATCAGAACGGCAATCATCGTCCCGCTGTTGCCGGCGCCGGCGATTCCCATGGCGATCCCTTGATGCTCCCGCGGATAGGCGCGGCTGGCGAGGGGAAGGGCGACGGCGAAGCTCGCTCCTGCGATTCCAAGGAGAAATCCGACGGCAATCAGTTCATACAACGAGGTCGCTCCACGCCATCCCCATACCAAAGGAAGGAGCAGGATCGAGAGGCTGAGAATCCCGATTCTCTTTGGGCCGAACCGATCGACCAGGAAACCGAGCATGATCCGAAAGAAGGCGCCGCCAAGGAGCGGGATCGAAACGATCCACCCCTTCTCGACCGTGGTCAGATGAAGATCGCGGGCGATGAAAATCCCGAGCGCGCCGATCAGGACCCAAATCATAAAGCTGATATCGAAGTGGAGAAAAGCCGACAGGAGGGTCGGCGCATGCCCGCTTCGAATCGCCTTCATCATCTCTTTCATCGGCCCACCTCCTCCATCTCTTTCTCGCCGGTCCGGATCGTGAAGACCTCCGAAACTTCCTGAACGAAGATCTTTCCATCTCCCGGATGTCCCGTCTCGGCCCCCTCCTCGATCGCGGCGATCGCCTTGGCGTAATCCTTCTCTTCTACGATGAGCAGAAGCATTAATTTGGAGAGGAGGTCATAATGAACCGCGCCGACCTGAATTCCCCGCTGCCGTCCCCGACCGAGCACCGGCATCTTCGTCACGGCATAGAGCCCCGCCGCTTCCAGACGGCTCATCACCGCCTCTTCCCGCTCGGGGCGGATGATCGCACGAATCAACTTCATCGTAAAAACTCCCTTTTTTGATTGCGGATTTCGGATTGCGGAATGCGGATTTAAAGAATCGAAGAAAAATTCTATCGTCCATTCTCTTTTCTTTCACTCCGCAATCCGAAATCCGCATTCCCCAATTTGTTTTCAAATCGCTTCTCCCCCTCGTTCGCCGCTGCTGATCCGGACGGTATCTTCAATATCGACCACAAAGATTTTGCCGTCGCCGTAGGCCCCTTTCCCGGTTCGGTTGGCTTTCATCAGGGCGGCGATCACGGCAGGAAGGCGGCTCGACTCCACGATGATTGAGAAATATTGCTTCGGCAGAAATTTAATCGCGACACTCTCTTTGTCCTCCGATTCAAATCGCAACCCTCGCTGGCGACTGCGGCCGAGGACCGTCGCCGTCGTGTAGGAATAGAAACCGGCGGCTTCCAGCGCCTGGCGGGTGGCCGACTGTTTTCCGGGACGCACGAGGGCAATCACCTCTTTCATTGTGGCCTGCGGGGGGACGGATTTCTTTTTTTGGACCGATTCGATCTCGCCGGTCACCGGCGGTTCCGGAGCGGAGATTGCGACCGGGACGCTCGGGGGGGGTGCAATCTCGCTCCGGACCGGAGTGGGATCTCCGGTTTTTCCCGCGGGGGGTATGATTTGATGTTGGCTGCGCCACCGATCGTTTAATTGACCGGTGGAGCTTTGGCCGAGAAGCCGCTTGATCCCGACGGGGTCATGGCGGAAGGCGTGAATCGAATGAATCCATTTGACACTTTTATAACCTTGGAGAAAGGGAACGACCAATCGAAGCGGCCCGCCGTGGACTTCGGGGAGCGGCGCGCCGTTCAAGCCGTACGCCAAAAGCACCCGCGGATCGCGCGCCTCGTCGCGCGAGAGCCCTTCGAAGAAGACCCGGTCGCGTGAGTAGAATGCGAAGTAGCCGTCGGGATGCGTCTCGATTTTAAAGAGATCGAGCAGATCGACGAGGCGAATTCCCTCCCATTCCACCTCCTCGACCCAATTGAAGATTTGGCAAATCAGCGGCACCTGCATCTTGACGCGGGGAAGCTCTTGAAGCATCGGCCAGGAGATCAAGCGAGGATGTTGCTCAAGGCCGCAGAGATCCAGGGTGACCTCTTCCAGCGGAAGAGAGGGGGGCATTGGGTAGAGACAGAGAATCGGAAGCGGGGCCGCTTCGAAATCGATTCGAAAAAATTTGTCCGCAAATTTGGGGGGAAGAATCCCTTGGCGCATGAAGACCTCTCAAAAACGGAAAGGCGCCTGGAACAAAAAATCATCCAGGCGCCTTTGCCTTTGCACATCGTCGTTGATGAAAACTAGAGCAACAACTATGCCGAGAGATAAATCAAAGAGAAGAAGAGTGAGATCAGTTGTGTTTTCACGTGGTTAATAAATGTGAAGCGAATGCGATCGGAAAGAGACATTGACCGGCGTGGCCGACATTTTTGTATGGCTTCTGACGAGAAAGGCTGATCTGGTGCGCGATCGCACCGCGCTTACTGGATCGATTGAACCTGCTGCCGGACCTGTTTGGCTCGAAAAGAAGCTTTGCGGGCGGCATCGAGGGCGGGAGCGGTTTTTTCCTGCTCTCCAAGGCGAACCGCCTCTTTCGCCTGTTTGAGGGTCGCCTTGAGCGAGGCGAGGAGCGCTTTTTTCTTCTCTTTGACCGCGGGCGCGGGGCTCGACTCCACCGCTTTGATCAGCGCTTCGGTCCGTTGGATCATCTCTTGGCCGTTGCTGACGATCTCATGCGCGTGTCCCTCGCTGCCGTGGGTGACCATCTCTTCGGAGAGTCGATAGATTTCATTGGAGAGTTGACGGACCGATTCGAGCGCGTCTTCCTCGGCGAGAACCGGGAGGCGAATCAAAAGAGAAACAAATAGAATCAGAATGAAAAGGCGACTTTGCATTTCTCTCTCGAATGTTGTAAATAAATAACACATAAATAAATAACACAAAAAAAAAGGAGGGTCAATATTTGCCTCAGCCGATAAAGCAAAGTCTTTCCTTTTGTATCGTTCTTGGCCTGACGGGATTTTTCTTCGCGCTTTCGCCCGAACTGCTTGGAGCGGCCGAAGGGGGATGGTCCGTTCAGCAGGGAGAGGTCAACTCGAACGGGCTCTGGGGGGTCTACTTTGTTTCCGCGGACGAAGGCTGGGCCGTCGGCGGCGACGGCACCATCCTCCATACCGTCGACGGCGGCGCCCATTGGCGCGCCCAATATAAAGAAAAAGGGGAGCGCTTCTTCTCGATCCATTTCCCCGATCGGATGAACGGCTGGACGGTCAGTTGGACCGGGAAGGTCATCCATACCTCGGACGGAGGAAAGCACTGGGAGATGCAGCGACCGCAGAACGGCGTCTGGCTTTGGAATGTCCGTTTCTTCGATCGGATGAACGGCTGGATTGTCGGAAACGGCGGAACGATCCTGCACACGGCGGACGGCGGACAGCACTGGGAGGAGCAGAAGAGCGGCTTCTCCGGGTCGAGCGCCGGCCCGCTTTTGGAAATCTTCTTCATCGATCCCCAGCGGGGCTGGGCGGTCGGCTGGGGCGGGTTGATCCTTCAAACCCAGAATGGCGGGAAAAATTGGACCCCGCAGAAGAGCGGGACGACCCATCCCTTAGAAGGGGTCTACTTCATCGATCCTCAGCGCGGCTGGGTCGTCGGGCGGCAGGGGACAATCCTTCGGACCGTCGACGGCGGAAAGCGCTGGGAGCCCCAGCAGAGTCACTCCGAACATCTTCTTCTCAATGTCCAATTTGTTTCCCCTCAGGTCGGGTGGATCGCCGGCGGGGCGGGAACGATTCTTAAGACCGAGAATGCCGGCGCCACCTGGGAAAAAGTCGACTCCGGTGTCAACAAAACATTTGAAGGGATGTCGTTCGCCGATGCCCAGCATGGTTGGGCGGTCGGATGGGGTGGCGTCATTGTCCATACTCGCGACGGGGGACGACGGTGGGAAACTCAGATCAACGGATTTACCGACCGGCTCTTTAAAGTTCATTTCATCGACGATCAACACGGTTGGATTGCGGGGGAGACGGGAACCCTTCTTCACAGCGCCGACGGCGGAAAGAGCTGGACACCGCAAGAGAGCGGGACCGAAGAGTGGATCTTGTCGGTCTATTCCGTATCGCCCCGGGAAGGATGGGCCGTCGGGTCGAAGGGGCTCCTCCTCCATACGGTCGACGGCGGAAAGCGGTGGGAGCGTCAGATGCAGATGACCGAAGCGAGCCTGCAAGGGGTCTTCTTCCTCAACCCGAAGGTCGGCTGGCTCGTCGGAGAAATGGGGCTGATTTTTCGGACCGACGACGGCGGGAAACACTGGCAGCTCCAATTGAGCGACACCACCGCCAGCCTCGCCGATATTACCTTTGTCAACGAGAAGCAAGGCTGGGTGGTGGGCGATAATGGAACGCTCCTCCAAACCGAGGATGGCGGGAAGCGCTGGACCCCTTTTCGGCTTCCGACGTCGGCTTCCCTTGTGCGGGTTTTCTTCAGCGGACCGAACCGGGGGTGGATCGTCGGAGGAGAGGGAATCTTGCTGACGACCGAAGATGGCGGGAAGCGCTGGACCCCCGTGAAGACCGGAACAAGAATGCCGCTTTGGGATATCTCCATGCAGGGGCGCGAGGGGTGGATTGTGGGGGACCTCGGAACGATCCTCTACACCAAAGACGGCGGACAAAATTGGGAAAATATCGACAGCGGCGTCACACAGCGGCTCAACAGCGTCTTCTTCGTCTCCTCGACCCGCGGCTGGGCGGTCGGCAAGGGGGGATTGATTCTGCGATTCGGCGCGGAGGGATCATCAAGCTCGCCGGGGAAGATGGAGCGGACATCGCGCGCGCCGGGGGAGGCGACCCGTTAAACCAAGGGGAAACTTGGAGCAGATTCCCGATCGCCGGTCAGAATGGTTTGTTCCCCAATCCGGTCCGTTGCGCCTTCGCCTCTGGATCGGTCTCCTCTTTCTCCCGTATACCGGGATGGTCCTCGCCTACACTGTGATCGGCGGGATGCTCGCCGAGACGATCTTTTGGGAGCGGGTGGGGGCGATCGCCCTGATCTATTTTCTCGGTCTCGGTGTCGCGGCGCACGCGCTCGATGCGATCGGCGGCAAGGGGATCAATGGCCCAGGAGCAAGAGCGGCCATCCGACCTTGGGGAGAGCACTTCTCGAAACGCCGGCTCTGGATTCTCGCCATCGGCTCGCTCATCCCCGCCTATGCAATCGGTTTCTACTACATTCTCTTCAAGACGCCGCAGCTCGCGGTGATTGCTCTTCTCGAAGGGTTTTTCCTCTTCGCATACAATTTGGAACTCTTCGGCGGGAGATTTCACACCGATGGCTGGTTTGCTTTCTCGTGGGGAGTCCTGCCGGTCCTGGCCGGCTACATCATCCAAACGAACCGGATCTCCGTTTCCGCGCTCGTCTTGGCCGGCGCGATGGGTCTCCTCAGCCTGGTGGAGATCAGCGCGTCGCGTCCTTACAAAGAGCTAAAGCGCTCGGGCCGACTCGATCCTTACCTTCATCAAGTCCGCTACGAATCGATTCTCAAATGTATTAGTTTGGGGGTGATGTTGCTGGCCGCGGGGATGGTGATATGGCGGTTGGGGGGATAGGAAGACTTAGAAGATCTAGAATTCGGATGATAAGAATGGAAGCGATCAGCCACCAGAGGGTTCCCCGCGTGTCGTGGAGAAAGAGGAAGCTGGCGCTGGCGTAAAGCGATCCCAAAATAAGGACGGCCCGCGTGATGGCGGGCGCGTGTGCTTGGAGTCTTCTCTCTCTCGCCGTTACGACCGCCAGCGAGTAGAAGACGGCATGTCCCGGCGAGACATAGAGCGGAATGATCGCATTTTTGTAAACGTAGAGGCCCCATCCCATCGAAAGGACCATCTCGCCAGTGGTAGCAATTGCGATTGTAGTGAGATTTGGCGAGAATCGAGCTTAGCGCTTCGCATGAATATCCAGAGAAACGCCGCCGTCGCGAAGCCGAGGCTTGTTTGCGCGATGATGCCGGGGCGGTCGAGCAGGAGCACCGCTGTCATGAAGGCGAGCGTGCTTGAGACAAGCAGGAGCCAGCGAGATTGCATTTGTGGATTCAAGACCTCTATTTTCCCTCTCGTCGCGAGAATGTTATCGAAGTCCCCGGTGGAGGTCAATTAAAAAGGATCCGGCGGACGATTCTGACCGGTGCTATACCGGTGCTATAGATGAGAGATCAATTGATCGTATTCTTTATGCGGGCCGATCCAAAACCAAATGATTTCGTTATCACTGAGGACTCCGACCGCTCGATGATCGCGATCGATTCGAACGGAGTAAACCGGTTGCTGGGGATGGATTTGCTTGAAGTGCAAACTGGGATGGTAAGGATTTTGTGAGAAGAACTTGTATGCTTTTCTGGCTCGTTGCTGGACAGGCTTCGGCAGATCCTTGAACGCTTTTCGGAAACGCTCTGTCGTGTAAGAGGTCATTACAATTTATCTGGGTCGAGCGGCTGTGTCCGGCCTTTGCGATGCTCTGCGAGCGCTTCGTCCGCCAATTTGGCGAGCTGGTCGCGAGACTCTCCAAACGCCTTCTCCCAACGCTGTTCGGAAGCGAGCTCCTCCAGTATCCAAGCCGCAAGGGCATCTTGTTCCTGTTTGGGAAGCTTGGAAATCTCGGCAAACGCTTTTTCAAGAAGCTTTGTCATGGTACACCTTTCAATAAGGTTTAGTCTTAGTGTCTCAAGAACAATGCCCTTATTATACTCTTGACCTCGCATCGCGACAACCGTTCGGTACAGGGTTCAATCCGGAGGGCAGTCTCCTTCTTGGCATTTTGCCCGAGCAGCGAGACAATCAAAATTTCAAATTAAAGTGGCCTGTCCCTTTTTCTCCGCCGTTGGGTGGGTTCAAGGCCTCTACAGAGAATGTCATCCCTTATGTACGGCTGGTGCACTTGCTGTTGCAGACTTCCGATTTTCAAGCGCTTGAATGAAGCGGACGGCGCTCGTTACATGGTTGTAGATCAACAGACTCTCCTCATAGTTGAGAACCTAATTATCGTGAGCGAAGCTTTGATCGTTCCGCACTCGATTAAACGCTTCTAAGGTCGAAAGACTGGATTTGAGAATTCGCTCGATCATCTCTGACTCGATCTCACCTTTTTCCTTCAAGTGTTTGACGTATTCACCGATAAGGCTGTGAAGCGGCTTTTCGCGTTCTGTACCAATACCTCGTTTTTGACAAAGCACCCTCATGTATTTCACAACAAATGTATGAAGGCGATCTAGTCCCGCTTCTGGCTCGTTTCGCTCTATTGCTTCTCGCACTGATTTTGCGAGGGTCGAGAAGTCTCTTTCTGTGGAGTTAGGGGATATCGCGCCGAGTTCAGGTACTGGTGCGCTTTGGAGCAAACGCTGTGCAGTGCGCCGGCAGTTTTCTATAAGCGAGTCTTTACTAGGATCTCTATTTTGTTGAGATGCGTAAGTCACCAAATCTTCTAATACCTTTCCGACGACGAGATTTGGCTCGACATTCCAAAAAGCGCGGAGACGATTTGCCTTCGATCCACTCCCATAGTCGTACTTGGCAAAAATACTTATGCCGACGCTATCACAAATGAACTCCTCAAACGTACGATTAGTGAAATCGAGAACGTAGCCGCTATTCATGCCGAGTAAGCGTTCTAGACTACGTTTTTCAATATGGGTCAGGTCAGACATGAACTATCCTCTAATCTATCGCCGCAAAATGTCATCTGATGCTGTAAGGGGAGTCAAACTTCTGAAACTTCTTCCTAGCCGTCACCAACGCCGACCCCTGCATCGTCAGCGACTCAATCTGAATCCCTTCGAACCCCTCCCGTTTCATCGCCTCCGTCAGCTCCTCAATCCATCGTGTCTTCCGAATGACGACCGGCAGTTCATAGAGGGTCTCTTTCCACTCCGGCCAGCGCCAGCCGCCGATCGGAGGGAGGAGCTTGAAATAGGCTTCGAAGGTCCATTGCAGGAGGCGGTTCGTTGGATAGGTGAAGTCGTGGAAGACGAGAACGCCGCCGGGGGCGATCATTCGGGAGAGATGGGAGATCAGCACATCCAGGTCGGCATATTTAGGAAGGTAGGAAGTGACGCAGGCGTCGAACAGATCGTCGGAAACAAACTCCTCGGCGGGAGAATGGACGAAGGTCACCCGGTCGATGCGCATCGTCTCGGCTTTTTTCCGGGCGATGTCGAGATAGCCTTTCGTCAGATCGACGCCGACGATCTGCGCGTTGGGGAATTTTTTGGCGATGGCGAAGGTGAGGATGCCGGTGCCGCAGGCGAGATCAAGAATTTTTTGAGAGGAGGGAGGAATCTTGGAGAGGATCTTTTTCTTCCAGAGCCGGTCGATCCAAAAGGTGGATTGATTGACCACCTGATCGTAGCTCGCGCCGGTCTTCTCGAAGAACTGCTCCGCCCAGGCGCGCTTTTCTTCCAGGCTCGGGGTGGTCACGGTTACCCCTTCAAGAGGTCTTCCACGGTATAGAGACTCTCGACTTCGAAGCCGAGCTTCTCCAGATGTTCGCGTCCCCCTTCTTTCCGGTCGACAAGGGCGATGACTTTCACCACATCGCAGCCGGCTTCTTGGAGAATGCGGATGGTCCGCTCGGTGGCTCGTCCGCTGGTGAGAACATCGTCGACGACGACGACCTTGGTCTCCCGACCGACGCCCCCCTCGATGTAGGCTTGGTGGCCGTATTTCTTCGGCTCTTTTCGAACGATGAAGGCCGAGACGGGAGCGCCGCTTTCATAGCTTAAGACCGAGACGGCGCTGGCGATCGGGTCGGCGCCGAGCGTCATCCCACCGATCGCGTCGATCTCCAGATCGGCGATCCGGTCGAGAATCAACAGTCCAACCCAGGTCGCCCCTTCGGGATCGAGCGTGACCTTCTTGCAATCGATGTAGAAGTGGCTCTTCCTTCCCGAGGAGAGGACAAAAATCGGCTCGCTGCTGTAGACAAACGAATCGCGAAGTTTTTTGAGGAGTTGCTGGCGCAGGGTCGCGCGTTCCCGATCATTCATTGCAGTCCATCATACAGCCAAGCCGGTCTAAAAGCAACCTGCTTTTCGATCACAGGATCGTTTAAGGAGAGGGGGCGTTTACGCGGGAGATGAAACCGGAGATGAATGAAGAAAGGGGAATTGCAACTGAGCAAAGGGAAGAGGCCCGGAAGATCGGCAGGCCCTCCTCCCCGACCCGATTAATATTAGGCGACTCTCCGGAACCGTTCTTCCCCGGTGCGCCCTTTCTCTTCCATCCCGATTCCGTATCGGTAAACCAGCTCTCCCCCCAACCATCCTTGAAGGCCGATCAAGAGGACACCGACGAGATTCAAGATCACGACCCCCCAGGGCCGCTGACCCTCCGCGATCATCCCCCAATCGCGGAAGAGTAGATTGGCGAAATAGAGAATGGCCAGAACAATACCAATCCCCATATGGTATGTCGCGATCTGGCGGGCCTCGCTATTGGGCGGGAGAGTGAGGTAGTCGAGTAAGCCCGGCAGTGCCGCCGCCACATTCCCGATCAGTCCGATCAGAATCGTCCAAAACGCCATTCGAAACCAAAACGGGGCTCCGGTTGAGAGATAGACGAGATCAAAAATAAAGGAGGTAATATAAAGTCCGATCGGAAAAACGACTAACATCGGATGGATCGGATGGCCTAAAATTTTTGCGCGACTCGGATGCATAAACTCCTCCTGAACAAATGATGACTTCTTTAATGTACCATCGATAAAAAAGGGAGCGCAATGACCCAAAAGAGGGAAGGAGGAATATCACTTTCGGATGAGAGCGGGTCCATTTTGAAGCGTTCAATTTCCAGAGAAAGCGGCCCACTCCTCCGCAAAAAATGGAGCGTTTTCTCTTAGGAGACTCCCCTTGACGGCGCCTGGATTCAGGTATACGATTCAGTTTAGTGTCAAGAGTTGGATCGCCGCAGCATCCCCATCTCCCTTGATCGTTTAGGTCGTCCAGATGAGAGTCGGTCCACGCACGCTGCTGCTCTTTTTGATCGCGGCCCTGTTCGGCTGCCAAGCTCCCCGCCCAGAACCGCTCCGGATCGGATATATCGACTGGCCCGGCTATGAAATTCTCTACCTGGCTCAGCAAAAGTCCTTCTTTCAGGAAGAGAAAGCGCCGGTTCTCCTAAAAGACTTTACCTCGTTTAGCGATCTGCTCAAAGCGCTCCAAGTCGGACGGCTGGACGGCGCGGCGATGTCGATTAATGAAATGCTCCTGGCGCGTTTGGGAAAAGAGTACCGGGTCGTCTTTGTGCTGGATGTATCGCAGGGAGCTGACGGCATTGTCGGGCAGCCGGAGATTCGATCGATCTCCGATCTGAAGCAGAAGCGGATTGGGGTCGAACTCCGAGGGCTCGGCGGGTATGTTCTGACGCGCGCACTGCAAAAATCCGGCATGGAACCGAATGAGATTACTCGGATCAATATGACCGCGACCATTGAAGCCTTCAGCGCCTTCTCAGAAAAACAGGTTGATGCCGTTGTGACTTTTGAGCCGATCCTCACCCGGCTGATTACCGAACGGCAGGGGAATCTCCTCTTTACCAGCAGTGAGATTCCGGATGAGATCATCAACGTGCTGATCTTTCACGAGGAGGCCTTAAAACATCGGCGTCAAGACTGTCTGAAGGTCCTGAGGGCCTATCTGAAGGCACGCGATTTCTGGAAAAAGGCACCGGATCAGGCGATTGCAATCATGGCTCGGCGCGAGCGGATCAATCCCGATTACTTCCAAAAAAGTTTAAATGGGCTTCTGATTCCAGATCTCTCCGCGAATCTTACCTACTTCGGGCTGGCCGATACCGAGAACTATTTTATGGAGACCTTAAAAAACTTCCAGGGCTTCATGGAAGAGAATCACCTTCCCTATGAACCGGTTCATTTTGAAAACCTGCTGACCGATTTAAAGGAAGGAAGGCAATGACGAAGCGAACCCAAACGGGGCGGCGAAGCCCCTCCGTCTCGGCAAAGGTCGCCTTGCTGACCTTGGTGGGTGGCATTCTCTTTGCGCTTATCATTGCCGGGAGCTCCTACTGGATGCAGCGCAGGGATGATATCAGAGATCTTCAGACCCGCGCGCAGCAGACCAGTGACCAGCTCAGCTATATTGCGGAGGTCCTTCTCAATAAAGGAGATCCAAACTCGGTCCAGCGGATTGTCGAGAACATCACTACTGACCGGGGGATTTTTTTCATCGCCATCGTCGATGCTAATTTAAAGGTCTTGGCGTCGAGCCAGCACGATCTGCTCGGCGTTTCAATCTCCGAGTACCGGGAGAACCCAGACCTGTTCAATGAATTTCAACGGGTCGTTACTTATGGGAAGACCGAATTTATCCATCATCCCGATCGAGGCCATTTCGAGATCGTCGCCCCGATCACCCTCTCCAATCCATCGAGAACGAGGCCGTTTGTTTCCGGGGCGGTGACCGTTGCGTTTAAAGACGACCCGCTGGTCTGGAATCCTCAGGAAAATTTCTGGAAGCATTTTCAACTCGCCCTGGCGATGACCACCGTAGCGATCGCCATTCTCTATGGTCTGCTCCGCCGGTGGGTGACCGCGCCGCTGGAGCGGCTGACGCAGGTTTCGGAGCGGTTGGGCTCCGGAGAGCTCGGAATCCAAATTCCGGTCCCTTCCTCGAATGAAATTGGAAAATTGACCGAGACATTCAACTCGATGTCGGCCTCTTTGGCCGCGCAGCGGCGGGCACTGCAAGCCTCCGAGGAGCGTTATCTTCGTATTTTCCACTCCTCCCCCCTCTGCTTGGTGGTGGTCGATTCGACTGGAACGATCGTCGATGTGAATGCCACCTTTTTGGCCGAGATGGCAGCGGGGTCGGACCGAGGAGCTTGGATTGGAAAGTCGGTATTGGAAGTACCCTTCATCAAGGCAGGAAATTTAAGCGAAGAGGTCCGCCGGCTGCTGGAGTCGGCCAGCCCGGTCGAGCGCTGGAAGGTGGCGGCCTCCTTCCCGGGAAGGAGGCATCGCTCCTTCTTCAATTTTACCGGGATTCCTCTTTTCGATAGCGAGCAGAAAATGTCGGGCGCCGTCTTCGCGGCCAAGGATATTACCACCGAGCAGACGCTGGAGGCGCAGCTCGTTCAATCACAAAAAATGGAGAGCCTGGGGGTGCTGGCGGGAGGAGTCGCCCATGACTTCAATAATATTCTCACCGGGATTCTTGGATATGCTTCGTTGCTGAAAATGCAGAAGAGCCTCGATGATCCCGACCTTCCTGCGGTCGAGGTGATTGAAAAATCGGGACTGCGTGCGCGGGCGCTGGTTCAGCAATTGATGGGGTTTGCTCGTCGGACCGGAGCGGTCCAGGTGCCGGTGGCGGTGAATACATTAATCTCAGAAGTTGTTCCACTTTTAGAGAAAGGGGTCGGCCACGGGGTGATGATCCGAACCGAGCTCGATCCGACCTCCCCCAAGATCATGGCCGACAGCGGCCAGATTCATCAGGCGCTGATGAATCTCTGCATCAATGCAAAAGATGCGCTCCCTCCCCAAGGGGGGACCATTTGGTTAAAGACACGAACGCAGAAGCTCCCCTCTCGCGCCAATCCCGATCAGACAGAGGAGTGGGTGGAGGTGAGTATCGAAGACACCGGCAGCGGAATTCCCCCCGAAATTCTTCCTCGCATTTTTGATCCCTTCTTTACGACCAAAGAGGTGGGAAAGGGGACCGGTCTCGGTCTCTCGGTCACATATGGTATTGTCAAGGAACATGGGGGAGAGCTGTCGGTCCATTCGGAGGTCGGGAAGGGGTCGACCTTTACCCTTCTCTTTCCGAAGACCAAGGAGGCCTCCGATGGGAAAGAGATAACGAAACAAGAAGTAGCCCTTCACGGGGAGGCAAGGAAGATCCTCTTGGTCGACGATGAGAAGAGTCTTTTGGAGTTGGGGAGAAAGGTATTGGAGGAGCGATTTTTCCAGGTCATTACCGCGGGAACGGGGGAGGAGGCGATCGAGATCTATCAAAAGCAGGGAGAGCAGATCCGCCTGGTCATTCTCGATCTGCTGATGCCGGGCCTCGGCGGATGGCAGACCTATGCACGGCTTCGGGAGATCAACCCAAAGGTCAAAGTTCTCTTCACCAGCGGCTACGGCGGAACAAAGGAGATTGAAGAGAATCTCGGCAAGCAAGCCTACCTGAAGAAGCCTTACCGGATTCAAGAGCTTTTGATGGCGATTCAAAAAACGCTCGGATGAGATCGGCCTTTCTTTCCGCCTTCTCTGTCAATGGCAGACCGATTTGACATTGTTTTGCCGCGATGCCAGAATAACCGAAACCAGACGCACACAGGTCGATGATTCAATCTAGAAACAGCAGACCCTCTGATCCGGGGCCGCGTGTTCTGCTTTTCACCCCGCCCTTCACGCAATTGAACACCCCTTATCCGGCCACCGCCTATTTGACCGGCTTTCTTCGATCTCAGGGTCACGCGGCCTTTCAGGCCGATCTTTCGATTGAAACGATCCTGACCCTCTTTTCGCGACCCGGACTCATCCGACTCTTCCAAGAAGTTCAATCGCTCGGGGCGTCCCATCCTGCCGTTGTCCGAAGCCTCCTCTTGAAAGAGCGCTATCTCGACACCATCGATCCGGTGATCCGCTTTCTTCAGGGAGAGCAGCCCTCGCTCGCGGCGCAAATTTGCCGGAGGCGGTTTCTTCCGGAAGGGCCGCGCTTTGCCGCGTTGGAGGAGGATCAATGGGCCTTCGGAAGCCTCGGGACAACCGATCGGGCGAAACATCTCGCGAGCCTCTATCTGGACGATTTGACCGATTTGATCCAAGCGACGGTCGCCCCCCATTTCGGACTCAGCCGCTACGCCGAACGGCTCGCCGCCTCGGCGACTTCGTTCGATCTGATGGACCAAACGCTCCAGGCGCCGCCCGGTTTAATCGATCAGATGCTGGAAGAGGCGCTTCGTCCGCATCTGGAAGCGCATCGGCCCGACCTCGTCGGGATCACCATTCCCTTTCCCGGCAATCTCTACGGCGCCCTCCGCGCGGCGCGCTCGATCCGAAAATGGAATCCTCGAATCAAGATCGCCCTCGGCGGCGGCTACGTCAATACCGAACTGCGCGCGCTGGCGGAACCGCGCCTTTTCGACTTTGTCGATTATGTTACCCTGGATGCCGGAGAGCGGCCGCTGCTCTGCTTGCTGGAGCATTTGAATCATCGCCGAGCGCCCGAGCAACTCTGCCGGACTTTTCTTCGGGTCGAGGGAGCCGTCCGCTTCTTCGATGGCGCGCCGGAGAGGGATATCCCTTTCGAGGAGGTCGGCACGCCGACGTATGACGGTCTCCCACTCCGCCGATATATTTCTCTGGTCGAGATGCTCAACCCAATGCATCGGCTCTGGTCGGACGGACGGTGGAACAAATTGACGGTAGCGCACGGCTGTTATTGGCGGAAGTGTTCCTTCTGCGACATCGGCCTCGACTACATCCAGCGTTATGAGCCGGCCCCGGCGACGCTGCTGGCCGATCGGATCGAGGCCCTGGTTGAAGAGACCGGCGAGAGCGGGTTTCATTTCGCCGATGAGGCGGCCCCGCCGGCGCGTCTGGCCGATCTGGCGCTGGAGCTGCTCGATCGAGGAAGGTCGATCTCCTGGTGGGGGAATATCCGTTTCGAAGAGGCCTTTACCCCCGATCTCTGCCGGCTGCTGGCCGCCTCCGGCTGCATCGCCGTGACCGGGGGGATGGAGGTCGCTTCCGATCGACTGCTGGCCCTGATGGAGAAAGGGATTACCGTCGCCCAGGTTGCCCGCGTGGCGCATGCCTTTACCCAAGCCGGGATCTTGGTCCATGCCTATCTGATGTATGGTTTTCCGACCGAAACGGCCAAGGAGACCGTCGAGAGTCTCGAACGGGTGCGGCAGCTCTTCGCGGCGGGGGTGATTCAATCGGCCTTCTGGCACCGCTTTACCGCCACCCGGCACAGTCCGGTCGGTCTTCACCCCGATGCGTATGGCATCACCATCACAGGGCCGGCCGCCGGACCTTTTGCAAACAACGACCTTATACATCTCGATCCGACCGGGTGTGATTCCGCCTCGTTCGGGCCGGGCCTCGCCAAGGCGATCTACAATTACATGCACGGGGTCGGACTGGAGAGCAATGTCCGGAACTGGTTCGATTTTCCGGTTCCAAAACCGAACGTCCCCGCCGATTTGATCGCACAGGCACTGGCCGGCGCGCCCCCCTCCCGAGAAGACCTCGAACGACGGGTCGTCTGGTTGGGAGGAACACCGCTCCTGCGGCCGATTCGGACGAAAAAGAGCGCCGATCGGATCTCCCTCATTCTGATCGGATGGGAACAAGATGAGGAGATTCGACTCGAACCGGCGGTTGCCGACTGGTGCCGCGATCTGCTCGATCAGTCGCGTCCCCGCGGAAGGAAGGGTGCGCCATTCCTCCGGCTGAAAGAGGCGGGGGAGCGCTATCCTGCTTCGGCGGGCCGCTCCTTTTCTCAATTCCTGCAAAGTCGCCCCTGGCGGACCCTCCGCTCCGCCGGCCTTGTTTTAATCTAAATTCGCTCGGCTTCTCCTTTCGAATGATATGACCGTTCTTCTTTGGGGTGATTGTCCTTGCCGCTTTCCTTTTCTTACGATGGAGGTATTCCTGGATGAAAAGGAGAGATGGAATGAAGGCGACCGAGCTGCTTCGAGAAGATCACGAGAGGCTAAGAGAGCTGCTTGAGAGACTCCGGCTTGTCCAAGATAAAGAGGAACTTCTCCCGACGATCGAGAAAGAAATCAGAATTCATTCTCAATTGGAAGAAGAACTTTTCTATCCGGCGATCAGAGAGGTGGATAGCGCCTGGGTGGACGCCGCTCTCGACGTGCACCTGCAAATTGAAGAATTCCTAGAGGAGTTAATCGATTCCATCGATGAAGCGGAGGAGTTCGAGCAGAAACTCACCGACTTAGAAGAGCACCTCCATGTGCATCTGGATGACGAGGAAGGAAGGATCTTTCCTCAGGCGGAAGAGCAGTTGGAAGATCAACTCGACGAACTCGGCGCTCAAATAAACCAAATGAAGAGTGATCTTGAAGACGAGTGGAGGGAGGCGGCATAGAATCGAGAGGATCAAATCAAGATTACAACAGAACCATCACCATCTTTAATAAGGAGAGAAGATCATGAAAGCGACAGATCTGCTTAAAAAAGACTACGACAGAGTGAAACAGTTATTTAAAGAGATCAATTCTGCCAGCGGCGATCGAAAGGAAGAGATTCTCGAAACCATCACGGAGGAACTTCGGATTCATTCCGATCTTGAAGAAAAAATCTTCTATCCCGCAGTAAAATCGATTGATGCCGATGAGATCATCCGGTTCCAAGAGGCGCATCACGATGTCGAGGATGTGTTGGTCGACCTGGAAGATTTGACCGCCGAAGATGAAGAGTTTGATCAGAGGGTCAAAGAGCTCGAACAGGATGTCACCCAGCATATCTCCGAGGAAGAGGGAGACCTGTTTCCGAAAGTGGAAGAACAGATGAAAGATCAGCTCACACAGATCGGGGCGGAGTTGAGCAAACTGAAGAAAGAGCTCTCCGTCGGAAAAAAGGCAGCTTAACGATTGATGTCTGCTTCTGGTGTTTGCTTCGGGAAAGCGGCGGACCGCTGATGCAGTCCGGCCGCTTTTGTTTGCCTTTTATCGAGACCAGACCTGTTCGAATTCCTTCGGATCAAACCCGACCGTCACCCTTTTCCCGTCGGTGACGATCGGCCGCTTAATCAGCCTTCCATTGGAGGCGAGCATCCGGATGATTTCCCCTTCCGGTAATTGCTTCACCTTCTCCTTCATATTTTCCTCCCGGTATTGCACCCCGCTTCGATTCAGAAAATCGGTGTAGGGCCGGCCGCTCTTCGCGATAAGATCGGCCAGTTCTTTCGCCGAAGGAGGATCAATGGTGAGGTCGATCTCCTTCAAGGGATGCCGCAGGGCGGTCAAATATTTTTTAGCCTTGATGCAGGTGCTGCATTTCGCGTAGTGGTAAAAGGTCAGCATCGCGCGCTTCCTCCTTTCAGGACCGGAGGAGAATATATCATAACCGGCTCGGCGAAGCCAAAGTGATACGCTTGACAACGATCCCAAATCCGATTATTTTTACCGAATGCAGTACAAGGTGCTCGGAGTCGTTCTTCTCCTTTTATTAACCGGTTGCGGCGGGTTTCGGGGGAGCAGTCGGCCTGAGCCGATCTTCACCGGTCGGGAACCGGCTCGGGATCGCGTGGTGAAGATCGCCTATTCCTATTTGGGAACACCCTATCGGTTTGGCGGGGCCACGCCTGAAGAAGGGTTTGATTGCAGCGGCTATGTCGCTTATGTCTTCTCCCGATCGGCCGGGATCAATCTCCCGCACTATACCGGCGCTCAAATCAGGAAAGGTCGGCCGGTTTCCAGTAGTCAACTGCTTCCCGCCGATCTGGTCTTCTTCCGAATGGGGGATCGGCAGCCGCTTCATGTCGGAATTTATCTGGGAGAGAATCGGTTCATCCATGCCCCCAGCCGGGATGGAGAGGTCAGCATTGAACGTCTCGACCATCCTTATTGGCGACATCGGTATCGGGCTGCGCGTCGGCTGCTTCCTCCATTTGTAGAGAAGGTCCGGCAGAAGGCCCCCTCCTCGACGACAAAGCTTTCTGATTCCTGACCAAGGAGAACGAATGGCTTCTGAGAAACAGTACTGGTTGATGAAATCGGAGCCGAGCACTTACTCCATCGACGATCTGAAGCGGGATCGAACCACCTATTGGTCAGGAGTCCGCAACTATCAGGCGCGCAATTTCATGCGGGACCAAATGCGCATCGGTGATGGCGTCCTCTTCTATCATAGTAACGTTGAGCCGGTTGGGATTGCCGGGAGGGCGGAGGTCGTCAAGACCGGATATCCCGACCATACCGCCTGGGATAAAAAGAACAAGTATTACGATCCGAAAAGCCTTTCGAGCAGCCCGATTTGGTTCATGGTCGATATTCGATTTGTCCAGGCCTGTCGGGAGGTCATTACACTGAAGCGGCTCAAGGAAATTCCATCTCTCAAAGCAATGGCGGTCCTTCGAAAAGGAAATCGCCTTTCGATTACACCGGTCTCCCCTGAAGAATGGGAGATCATCATGAAACTCCCGGAATGGACTTAAGGGGTCGAAGCCGGATCTCCTCATCGCACTCTCCCCCTTCTCCCGGCTTACCTTTTTACAAAAAGGCTCCATTTTCTCTCGTCCTAAAGAAATTTTAATTTCCAAAAGAAGAAAAAAAAACAGCGCCCCATCTTCAATTTCATCGGGTATAATAGGATTTGAAATTATCCATTGAAATCATTCTGTAATTGGAACGAGCCTATGACATTATCCCACTTAGAGTCAAAAGAAGCCATCGCAACAGCACCCGATCCACATAAAAAGACCATCTTGGCCGTCGATGACGATGCATCGGTCCTGCACTCGCTTGAGATTATCTTGCAAGATAAATATCAGCTCATCAAGAAAGAGACGGGGGAGGAAGCGCTCCGCGTGATTCACGAGCGGCGCGATATCGATTTGATTATCCTCGACGTCCGCCTCTCCGATACCGACGGACTGACCCTTTTTCGAAGAATTCGCCAAATTGATCGCGTGGTGCCGATCCTCTTTATGAGTGGGTACGGCACCAAAGAGGTCCTCGCCCAGATGTTGGAGGTCAGGGCGAACGGCTACATCGACAAGCCCTGGAATATCGATCAGCTGGCGCAAAAAATTACCCGCCTGCTCGGATCGGATCCTTTCGAGCGTGTGCACGAACATTTGAAAATTGATTTCGATCACCTCTCCCTCAAAATCCGCCGAGCGGTCCAATATATCGATCGCCACTACAGCTCCGCCGAGCTGTCGCTGGAGGAAATCGGCCAGGCGGTCTCGCTCCATCCGAAGTACCTCTCGGCCTCCTTCAAAAAGGAGTGCGGCGTCGGATTTCATGATTATCTCACCGCCATCCGAATCGACCGCGCCGTTCAGCTTCTCAAAGATCCGCATCGAACGATCAAAGAGATTAGCTGTGAGGTCGGATTCTCTGAGCAGGGGTACTTCAGCAAAGTCTTCCTGAGCAAAATGGGAAAATCCCCCTCCGACTATCGGACGCAGTTCCAGCAGCAGAAATAGCTCGATCGGTTCTCCAGATCGAATGAAACTTGGAAGCGCGCCTCCCGCTTGCCCTCGGCATCGGTTCGTCTTATAATGACACAACACGTGTCCCGTCCCTTAATAACTGTATCATGCAGGAGAGCTATGAGTGCGCTGATTGAAGGACGTCTGCCGGGAAAGGTTCGACCCAAGGTCTATCATCTTCATTTAAAAGTGGTCCCCGAAGAGCGGCGCTTCGAAGGGGAAGTGACGATTGAGATCGAAGCGCTGGAAGCGACCGACCGCATCACCCTCCACGCTTTAGATCTGGAAATCTCTCAGGCGACAGGAGGCCGAGAAGGCGCCTTGCTTCCGGCCCGTCTCTCCACCGATCCAGCTTCCGAGACGGTGACACTGACTTTCCCGCAGCCGATTCCGGCCGGACCGGCGCGATTACAGCTTCGTTTCTTCGGCAAATTAAACCGCCAACTGCGCGGTCTCTACGAGGCGCATGCCGAGGGGGAGACATACGCCTTTACGCAGTTCGAGGCGACCGACGCCCGCCGGATGTTTCCCTGCTTCGATGAGCCGGGAATGAAGGCCCGATTCCGCCTTACGGTGACCGTCCCTTCCCGTCTGACCGCCCTTTCCAACATGCCGATCGTTTCGGAGAAAGTCGATGGAGAGATGAAGACGGTGACCTTCGATGAGACGCCGATTATGTCGACGTACCTCCTCGCGCTGGCCGTCGCGCGCCTGGAATCGAAAGAAATTCAGGTCGCCGGAACCCGCGTCGCGGTCTGGACCGTTCCCGGCCAACTTTACCTTGGTGACTTCGCCTTGAAGGTGACCGCGGCGGTTCTCCCGCTGCTCAACGATTACTTCGATCTCCCCTACCCTTACCCGAAACTGGATCTCGTCAGTGTCCCCGATTTTGCCATGGGAGCGATGGAGAACTGGGGCGCGATTTTCTTTCGGGACTCGCGGCTGCTTCTCGATGAAGCCCTCGCCTCCACCGGAACACAGCGAGGAGTTGCCAATGTGATCACCCATGAGATCGTCCATCAGTGGTTCGGCAACCTTGTCACGATGCCCTGGTGGGACGATCTTTGGTTAAACGAGGCATTCGCGACGTGGCTCGCGGTGAAAATTGTTGATCAATGGCGGCCGGAGTGGAACTCCTGGGTGGAGTTCCAGCAGGAAAAACAGATCCCGCTCGGCGTGGACGCCTTGCAAACCACTCGGCCGATTCAGGCCAAAGTTACCAGCGCGGCGCAGATCGAAGAGATGTTCGACGCCCTGACTTATGAGAAGGGGGCCGCCTGCCTTCGGATGATCGAGCAGTTCCTGGGAGAGGAGGCCTTCAGAAAAGGGATTCGCGACTACATGAAGGCGCATCAATTCAAAAATGCCACGGCGGAAGACCTTTGGTCGGCGTTGGCCGCGGCCTCCGGCCAGCCGGTCTCAACGATCGCCAAAGATTGGTTTACGCAACCGGGATTTCCCCTCGTCACGATCGAGACTTCCGAAAACCAATTCAAAAATCTCTCGATCGAACAGCGGCGGTTCTTCGCCGCCGGGCGCGCCGCGACGGAAGCTTCTCCACTCCTCTGGGCGGTTCCCTTCACATTGAAATATGAGGATGAGAGCGGTATTCAGACCCATCGCGTTCTCCTCAAGAGCCGGGTGACCTCTGTGGTCCTCCCCGGAAGCGGGGCCGTGCGTTGGGTCTATGGGAATGCCGAGGAGAGAGGCTTTCTTCGAACAGAGTACAACCGTCCGTTGCGCGATGCGTTGAAGCCGGTAATGGCGACGGCCCTTTCCGCTTCGGAGCGGATCGGATTTTTAAACAACCTCTGGGCCTTGAGCGTCAGTGGCGATCTCTCGATCGTCACTTTTATGGAAATGCTCCTTCGGTTTAAGGGAGATTCGACCCGCGTTGTGGTCGAAGCGGCGGCCGGCTATTTCGAATCGCTCTCCAATCAGATGGTCCTGCCGAAGGATCGGCCCAAGTTCCAGTCCTTGGTCAAGGAATTTTTCGAGCCGGTCTGGAAAGAGGTCGGATGGGAAGCCGTCCCCGGTGAAGATGATGAGAGAAAGCTCACCCGTGCCGCCGCCCTCTGGGCAATGGGGGCATTGGCGCAAGATGAAGAGATTCTCTCGGAGCTTCCCCGCAGATGGACGCGATATCAAGCGAAGCCGACATCACTCGATCCGACCTTGGTCACCCCCTTGGTTCGTCTGACGGCGCGCACCGACGGGGGCTCCGGCTTCGATCGGTTTGTTCAGAAGTTTAAAAACGCGGCGACGCCGGAAGATCGCGACCGGTATCTGCTGGCGCTGGCCGATTTCACCAAACCGGATCTTGCTCGAAAATTGCTCGACTTCGCCCTCTCTGATGAGGTCCGCTCTCAAGATGTCTGGAAGCCGGTCCGATATCTTCTGGCCAGCCCGACGGTACAGGAAGAGACCTGGAATTTTATCAAGGCCCATTGGCAGCCGCTGCGCGACAAGGGGGGGAGCGTCGCCGCCATGCGAATGATCCAGGGGACGCGCGCGTTGTGGCGGGAAGCGTGGTACGAGGAGGCCAAAGCTTTCTTCAACAATCCGGCCAATAAGGTGGCCGCCGCCGAGCGGGCGCTGGCGCAGACCCTGGAGTTCATGCAGATCGGCATCCGATTTAAAGAGCGGCAGCTCATTCCGCTCTCCCGCTGGCTGCAGGAGCGAGGCGGCCCGGCCAAATCGCTGGTCCGGCAGTTTTAGACAGATTTAAATTTATTCATTTCTAGGCGGTCTCTTCCACACCGGAGGGGCCGCTTTGTTTTCTCTCTCTACCGGGCAATGGGTCCTCTCTCTGGGTAATTGCCGTGATGAGGACTCAATCTCTATAATGAAAACGAGGGTATAGAGGGTATAAATAATACGGAATCACAAAGAAAAGGCTTTTTTGACAGGTACTGTCGCAAGCATTGGATGATAATACTGTTTTACACCCAAGCATTTACACTTCAACACTCCACCTCTTTGCTGTTTAATAAGATGGCATTTTTCCTTAAAAAGGAGTAGAATAAACCAAACTTTTAAGGAAAGGATCCAATGAGTACGACGAAAAAATATCAGGTAGGGGACGAGATCACCTCGGTTTGCACCAAATGCAAGCTCGCGCTCGATCACACAATTGCCGCCATGGTCGGCGAGCGGGTGGCCAAGGTGCAATGCAAAACCTGCGGCGGACTCCATCGATATGTGAATCCGGAGGCAGCCAAAGAAACTCCTGCCAAACGGGCCGCCAGGCAGACGAAGATCGAGCAGGCCTGGGAGCAGCTTATTCAGTCGGCCTCTTCGAAAAAGAAGCAGCCCTACACCTTCGCCGGCTCCTTTAAGCAGAATGATCTGATCGATCATGCCCAGTTTGGACTGGGGGTCGTTACTGAGCGCATCTCCTGGGATAAGATCCAGGTGAGCTTCAAAGATGGAGAAAAGATTCTCCTTTCAAAAAAGCGGGTTCAGTAAGAGATCGTTTTTAAAAAACCCTGCGAATTAATTCTAGTTTTCTGGTCTCCGACCTCATTTAACGCTTCCCATTCTGTCGCTGGAAAGCATCCATGACCGTCTGAATGGTGTCGGCCTCCGCGGCCGACTTGTCGGGACGATATCGCTTGACCCGGGCGAAACGAAGCGCCATCCCCGCCGGATAACGTGGTGATTCCTGGATATCCGAAAAGGCGACCTCCACAACCAGCTCCGGCCGGAGATAGACGGTCCACTGATCTCGTCTGATCTCCAACGAGAGAAATTTCTCCGTCTGCCACCGAAGCATTTCGTCCGTGAGTCCTTTGAATGTCTTTCCAAGCATCAAGAACTGTCCACTCTCCGGATCGCGCGCTCCAAGATGAAGGTTGGAGAGCCATCCGGAGCGCCGGCCATGTCCCCATTCGGCCGCCAGGATGACGAGATCGAGTGTTTTCGCCGCCTTGAGCTTGAGCCAATTTGATCCGCGCTGCCCGGCGATATAGGGGGCGTCGAGCGCTTTCGCCATTAAACCCTCATGCCCTGCGATAAGAGCCTCCTTTAAAAATTGTTCGGCTTCCTCTCTGTTTTCTGTTACAGTCCGGGGAATCATTGATCCCGGAGGAATCGCTTCAGAGAGAAGCGCAACGCGTTCCCGATACGGAAGGGTGAGAAGGGAAGTCCCTTCCCGATAGAGGCAGTCGAAGAAAAACGATGTCAGCGGAATCTCGCGCCGCATGATCTCTACATTTTTTACTCGGCCAAACCGCCGCATTGTGATCTGAAACGGCTGCGGCGCTCCATCCGGGCGAAGGGCGATTGCTTCTCCTTCCAAAATGATTTCACCGATCGGCAGGGTGCGGGCCCACTCCACAATCTCCGGCAACCGATCGGTCACTTCCTGAAGCTGGCGAGTAAAGATACGGACCGCCTCGCCTCCCTTATGAACCTGGATGCGCGCGCCGTCGAGCTTGAATTCAAACGCCGCGATGCCGAGCCGCTCGATCGCCTCAGCCACAGTCTCAGCCGTCTGGGCCAGCATCGGAGAAACCGGCGAGAAGAGATGAAGCGAGAACCTCCCCAATCCGGCGCTTCCTTCCTCTAGAGCAGCCCGCGCCACCTCGCCGATATTTCCGGAGAACATCATCGCCTGCCGAACCTCCCCTGACGAGAGGGCGGCTGCTTTGGCAATCCCCTCCAAGACGATCCCCTCGAGCGCTCCCTGTCGGAGCTCGCCGATCAGAAGCTGAGCCAAGAATGGGCGCTCTTGCGCATCGGCCTGCTGAAAGAGCCTTCGCAGCAGAGCCATCTTCTGCCCGGATGACCCGGGACCCGCTGCAGCCGCGATTTGATCAAAAAGATCATCGATCTCTTTGAGGGTGAGAGAAGCATTGCCCGAAATCCCTTCCGACAAGGCTTCCTCGATCGTCCTCCAGCCGATTCCAACCTTTCCTTGAGGAAGCGATCCGGTGAGATAAAATGCGCTGAGCGCCGTATCTATTCCCGCCGTCTGCTTTAAGAAATCGGCAATAAGAGTGATCTTTTCGTTTTTGCGCGCTGTTGCGCGAAGGCGGTCGACAAGTTGGACCAGATGTTTGAGTTGCATCGGCCCCATTATACAACGGAACGGGATTTGAGGAGAATGATCGTCCTACTCCTTTCGAGGAATTGTCCTCTTTTCATGAAATGTCTACGCTAATAACTATCCGATCGAGTTAAAAGGGAGGATCTGCGATGGAAAAAGATCGCCCGCAAATACCCGACCCGGGCAATTCGGAAATAAAAGGGGAGTGGATCGAGTCGCTTCGCACACTGGAACACCCGTTGGGGGGAAAGGAGTCGCTCGATCCTCTCTTGGATCGAATCGGTGAGACCCGCATTGTTCTTTTGGGAGAGGCCTCCCACGGAACCGCCGAGTACTATACCTGGCGGCACCTGATCAGCGAGCGGCTGATCGGTGAAAAAGGATTCTCCTTTATTGCCGTCGAAGGGGACTGGCCCGATTGCTACCGGGTGAACCGATATGTGAAGGGGGCGACGAACTCGGGGGGGAGCGCGCGCGAGGTGCTCCATGCATTCAATCGATGGCCGACCTGGATGTGGGCCAATGAGGAAGTGGTTGCGCTCTCCGAGTGGCTTCGCCGATTCAATGAAAATCTTCCGGAAGCGGAGCGGGTCGGTTTTTATGGTCTCGATGTTTATAGTCTCTGGGATTCGCTGCATGCCGTGGTCGAGTACCTGAACCGGGTCGATCCGCCGGCGGCCGAGGTTGCCAAGGAGGCGTATCGCTGCTTCGAGCCGTACGGGGAAGATGTTCAGGAATATGCGCGGGCGACCGCGTTTGTGCCGGCTTCGTGCGAAGCGGAGGTGGTCGGAACCCTCTCTATGCTCCGCAGAAAAATCCCGGCGTACCCCGACGATCGTGAGGCGGCATTTAATGCCGAGCAGAACGCCCTGGTTGCGAAGAACGCGGAGCTTTATTATCGAACGATGATCCGCGGCGATACGGCCTCCTGGAATATCCGCGATCATCATATGGCCGATACCCTTGACCGCTTGATCCAGTTTCATGGGCCGACGGCGAAGGCGATTATTTGGGAACACAACACCCATATCGGAGATGCACGCGCCACCGACATGTCCGAAGAGGGAATGGTCAACGTCGGCCAGCTTGTTCGCGAGCGGTATGGGGAAGAGAATGTCGTTTTGGTCGGCTTCGGATCGTATCGCGGCAGCGTGATTGCCGCCGTAGCGTGGGAAGCGCCGATGGAGGTCATGCCAGTGCCGCCGGCCGCCGAAGCAAGTTGGGAGGAGATCCTCCATCGCGTTGCGCCGCGGGATCGGCTGATCGTGTTTGAGAATGTCGATCGTCTCCCCGGAAATGAACGACTTTACGAATGGCGGGGGCATCGGGCGATCGGCGTGGTTTACCATCCGAATCGGGAGCGGTTCGGAAATTATGTCCCGACCATGATGCCGTTCCGCTATGATGCGTTCATCTACCTGGATGAAACGCAGGCGCTCCATCCGCTTCATCTTCAGCCGCGCGCCGAGCGGGAGCCGCCGGAAACCTATCCCTGGGCCGCGTGATGCATTGAAATGATCGTCAACGGAAATGTTTCAACGAATAGGATCAGACCATGAGAAAAAGAGTGCTGCTCGATGTGACGCATGTCTATAGCGAAGATTCCTCGGTGGAAGAGATCGGCGAGGAGCCGAATATTTATCCGGATCAAGCCTCCCCGACCGGGACTCCCCCACCCTATCCCCCTTTTTTACCGGGTTATGCCTTGGAGATTCCGGATAAGATGAAGGACGATGCCGTTGCATTTGAGGAGTTTGCGCTCCGTGATGATGATGCCGCGCCGGATGGAAATGCCCGGCTGACCGATCGGATTCCGGAGAATCGGGAGTTCTTGCAATTTCTTCTCGAGCGGGATGCCGAGATCTATGCCGAAGGATTTGAGGTTGATTATCTGGAAACGGCCGACACGATTGAGTTTGAGCCGAAGGGACTCTGGAGCGGATATCAATCCCGCAATCTCGCCTTTTTTCTAAAAGAGGAAGATGCGCGCGGGTATGAAGAAGCGCTTCGCCGCTACCAGGAGGCGGGGCCACAGAGTGGAGGAAGAGCCGCGTAGAAAACGCTCAAGGCTTTGATTTATTCTGATCAGTTTTGTATCATTTCCTAGAGGCAGGATAAATCATGTCGATGGACGAAGAAGCCTATCTCGACGAGCTCTTAGGTAGGACCCGCTGCGCCCGATGCGGGCAGATCTTGCGCGGGGAGATTGAGTGCCCCTTCTGCAGCTTCTTTCCGGAGCCGGTCCGCGCGCAACGCACCCCGAAATGGGTCTATTTGACCGCCTGCTTTTTAACCTCTCCCGTCAGTCTTCCCTTTTTGTATGCGACACGCCGGTTGACCCCCGCTGAGAAGTGGATGGCCGCTTCGGGCATTCTGCTCTGGCCGTTTCTCTTCTGGTTGTTCTGATCACTGTTCTGGAAAAAATCTCACTTTTCTTACTGGCTATTTGCGTCGGATCGTTTTAGAATGGGGGACTCAACGTTCCTACGATTCTCTCTCCTTTTTCCGCTCGCTCGGACCGATCGCATTTCGCTTAATAAACTATTTAAAATTGGAGATCGTGATGAAGCGACATCAGACCAAATCCCCTCTGAAGCGGCCTGAAGAAAAATTGGACGGAAAAAATAAAATACCGAAACGATCGGCTCCGGACAAAATGGCGCGTCTGCTTCAAGAGCTTCAGGCCCACCACATTGAACTGGAGATGCAGAATGAGGAGCTTCGGGAAGCCCAAATGAAGTTGGAGGAATCTCGAAATCGTTACTTCGACCTTTATGACTCCGCCCCCCTCGGTTATTTTACCTTCGACCCGAACGGTCTGATCTTAGAAGTGAATTTGACCGGCGCAGACCAGCTCGGTATGGAGCGCCAGCAACTTGTCGGAATGCCATTTATCCGTTTTATCGCAAAAGAAGACCAAGCCCGCTTCCGCTCCCACCTCACCTCGGTATTCAAAGAAAGCGGCCGTGGACGCTGCGAAATAAAAATGGACGGGAAACACAACTCTTTTTATGCACAGGTGGAGAGTCGGATTGATGAGAATTCAGATTCCCGATGCTGTCGGACGGCAGTCACCGATATGACCCCTCGCAAAAAAGCCGAGGAAGAGGTGATCAAGCTCAACGAGCTGCTGGAGAGCCGGATTCTCCAGCGAACCGTTGAACTCAGAGCCGCAAATCAAGAACTTCAAAACGAAATCATCGAGCGGAAGAAGGCCGAGCAGGCGCTGGCGCAGCAAGCCAACCTCGACGCGCTGACCGGACTCTACAATCGCCGCTATTTTGATCTTCGGGCGGATGAAGAGATCGCGCGGATCGATCGAAACGGGAGTTGTCTGGCGATTCTTCTCTGCGATTTGGATCATTTCAAAGCGATCAACGACACACTCGGCCATCAGACGGGGGATCGGGTCTTAAAAACGGTCGCCCAGACGATTCAGCGGTGCACGCGGGAAATTGATCTTGTCTTTCGCTGGGGGGGAGATGAGATCGCCCTGCTCCTCATCGACATCTCCCGAGAAGGGGTTCTCCTCACGGCGGAGCGGATTCGAAGAGAGGTGAAAAAAGTGGGAGAAGAAGCGCAGCTTCCGCTCGATATTAGTATCGGCGTCGCTTTCTACCCGGAGCATGGCGCCACCATTGATGGATTGATCAGCCTCGCCGACCGCTCGCTCTACATTGCCAAAAAAGGGGGAGACAAGATCCACATTGGGGATAATGAGTATCTGCTCGATGAGCGGAGTGTCCGGCTGGTCTTCCAGCCGGTGATCGATCTGCTCTCCCGCCGGCCGATCGGGTATGAGGCGCTCGCGCGGGATCCCCAAGGAAGGCTCTCCGCGACGGAGTTCTTTGAGCGGTATCAGTCGATCGGACAA